>JACCDY010037989.1_pt1 | contig 17525 bp, 23 predicted proteins | sample 7446391 | NCBI WGS metagenome assembly JACCDY01 (sample SAMN15323451, study PRJNA562643) | freshwater metagenome | isolation source: river surface water | place: USA:Blue River Watershed | collected 2017-08-18
AAATATCAATCCCTAGGCCACCGAAGTGGGTGTTCCTGCCTTTGATTTAATCCCCGTAGAAAAACAAAAAGACATCATGGTCAACGTTGCTCGTATGCATGCCGAGCAAGAGTACAATCGTATAATGGATTTAGTGCGAGTATTACAAAAACAAGCCGACGATATTAAGCGCCGACTGTATATAACAGATGCAGTACACGCCGCAGAATATCAATTCCAAGTTTACCACGGACAAATTTACTGGTTATGTTTTGACAGTAAAATAAATCGTACAAGACTTTGTCATCAAGGTCCCAACGATTGGACTACTGGTGCACCGGAACATTACAGTTACATTGCACCAGTGAAATGGCTAGGTGACTATACCTGGCAAGAAGTTTCTACCACACAAACGTCTTAGAATAATAATCCACGATACGAGCCAGTTCGGCCTCGAACACTGCTTGTGGTTTCCAGCCTAGCATTTTTAATTTAGTATCATCGATACTGTATCTCACATCCTGCCCGGGTCGAGTAATACTTAGATCTAAATACTGATCTAGGTCAGTAACCTCGTTGTGAAAAATATTAACTATTTGTCTAGCAATAGTGATGTTTTGTTCTTCGTAATTGCCTGATATATTGTATATTTCGTTAGTAACACCTGCATCAATAATAGTAGTCACTGCACTGGCAGTATCGCTTACATGTAACCAAGTTCTTTTTGGCAAGCCCGAATCGTGTAACGGTATTTTTCTACCAAGGTGTAAACTCTTTACACTTTTTGGGATAAATTTCTCAGTGTACTGTCCGATGCCGTAATTGTTGGTTGGTCTAACAATTACATAAGGAACACCAAAAGTTCGTGCCCATGCAATTACCAATTGATCTGCTGCTGCCTTTGTTGCTGAGTATGGGTTACTTGGTTTTAATAAATCAGTTTCGACATGGCTACCATCAACAATATCACCGTAGACTTCGTCTGTGCTAAAATGCAATAGTGTAGGCATTTTGAAACGATGCCGTTCTTTGATCAAGTTTAGTAAATGATGTACACCATTTACATTGCTACGTAAGAACACATCACTACTAACGATACTGTTATCGACATGTGTTTCGGCCGCAGTGTTAATGATGTAGTCGCAATCGTACAACATATCCAAGTTGTTAATATCCGATTCAATGAACTTGAATTGATTTTTATATTTTAAAAGTTCTGGAAGAAACTGAACGTTGGCAGCATAAGTTATTTTGTCTACTCCAATAACATAGTATCCTTGTGCTAAACAATGTTTGGTTACATGGTAACCAATAAAGCCTAAACAGCCGGTGACATATACAATTTTAGTGCTCATTGTAATCTTTTAATCCTTGTAATAAACCTGAAAAAGAAATCTGCAAATCGTGCAACTTACTAGAGTCTCCAGTATATGCTAAATCAAGATTTTCAGATATTTTGATATTGTTTTTAGATAAGTGATGTATTTCACAAAATTGATTTAAAAACTCACTTAATCGAATTTTGTTTGGATACACTACATTGACATCTTTGTATATTGGTGAATGATTTATGTAATAGTCTACAACAGGAATCAAATCATTGATGTAAAAATAGTCAAAGTATCTGTCTTTGACTGTCACATGCTCACCGGATAACACTTTCTTTAGTAAACGAGATTTTGATTCTGTTTTACCAAATACACCAAATAATCTCAAAGTGTAAAAATTATCAGTATTGACAATCATACGAGAAATTATATTTTTACTTAGCCCATAGTGATCCGCTGGGGTTTTGAAAAAAATATCTTCCTCAACTGCACAATCAATATCATGTCGTCGATCAAACTCGGCACCCGACCCGATATTGATTAGTTTACGATAGTGTTTTCTTACGGCATATAGATTATTAAAAATTAATAAATTTTCTGTAGCGGCTGAAACATTAAATGGAAACAGATTGCTTTCCATGTTTCCTGCACAGTTGATAACTGCATCGAATGTTCTATTAGAAAAATAATTGTTAACAGATTGATGATCCAATAAGTTTAGTTCCTGCCGTGTCGGCACAGACAAACAATATTGCTTTTGCAAGCACTCAACTAGTACTCCGCCAACAAATCCAGTAGATCCTAGAATTAAAATATCATTTGCCATAGTCTGGGAATTCAACAACTATGGTACTACGAGTATTGTTGTAGGCATATTCATAATTGTGTAGTATGCTATCAGGATCATGACATTCGACAACGTCAATGTTCTTGCACATTAGCCGAAAAGATTGTGAAAAATTTCCTTTGTGTTGATCCTGTGGATCAACAGGCTTTTCGGATCCCACGGCTACTCGAATAATTACTTTAGGGTTGCATTTTCCGTCACTGAGTGCCGTTAGTTTATCAAGATGATTGACAATTTGATCAGTGGCACATAATAAAAAATTCCAGCGAGGTACAACACTGACCGGAACAAATCCGTTAATTGCCAACCCTGTACTCACGCCCAATTGTAAATTTTCTGCAACCGGGAACTCCATTTTCTTATTGTCTGGTACTTGTGTCAAGCTTTCGTAACAGCCTGTGCCTGCGTAACAAACTGCTTGCCCTAAAAAAATAGTATCGGGCTTAGTAGCAAGCCAATTCATCGCTTCTTTTAACTTTTGGTTGTATAGTTGATTGCTCATCAGAATTGTACCCTTACTCCAGCACCGGCATGCGGATACTTGTTGTTACTGTAGCGATAATATATCAATTGAGATCCTTCATACCAGTCCTGATTTTGTACAGGAAGATACCATTTATGTTCGCCCCATACCTGTTGAGTTGGTGTTAACACACTCAATTGATTGTCTTCGACTATGAATGTGATAGGTAGATTTTGTGCAACAGCATACCGATAGGCTTCACTCCATGCTCCGGTCTCGGCACTCATATCACCTGTCCAGCACCACACATGCTCCCCGGTGTTTTTTAATTTTGAAGCTAATGCAATGCCAGTGGCAATACTGGGAATGCCTCCTACAATGCTGCTACAAATAAACTTGTATTCGGGTAAATTCATTACCATGCTTTTACCTGAGATGATACGTTCGCGTAAGAGATCAGCAGGCACACCCTTTAATAATGCCTGATAGTGATTGCGCCAAGTGCAACATACCCAGTCATTATTGGTGTCAATCTTTTTAAATACATTTATAATTTGATCTTCGTTGCCGTGGTATAAATGAATTGGGGCACGGATTTCTCGATTGTTAAACCGATTGCCAATTTCTGTTTCAAAGTCAATGAGATCCTGTTTTGTTATCATAGAAATAAACTCATAAAGCCGTCAACCTTTTCGCCAATGTAGGCAATTTGTTCTGGCGTAATTACTGGACTGGTGCCATGAAAATAAGTATGCGTCATAGCATGCGTTGCATTTGGAAACTCGTCTCTTGCTTTTTTTGGATCCATTAAATGACTATATGCTGGTTGTAACATTATATTACCGGCAAAGTACGGTCGAGTCTGAATCAGATTTTCTTCCAGGTAGTCAACAATATCCGCACGAGCAAATGGTGCACCTTGGCGAATGGTGAGCGGGAAAGCAAACCACGACGGATCAGACTTTGCCTGTGCTCTAGGCAAGTGGAAGAACTCTTCGTACTTGGCGTAGATATCAAACAATAGCTGATAGTTGCGCCGGCGTAGTGCATGGATTTCGGGCAGCTTCTTTAACTGCTGCATGCCCATAGCACATTGTAGTTCAATTGGCTTTAGATTGTAACCAATTTCGTCATAAACATACTTGTGATCAAATATTTCACCTGGTAACTCTGGAATCCATTCCTGGAATCGTTTACCGCACGTGCCACACTTTAATTTGTTAGCATCTGGGCCAACACAGTAACATCCCCGACCCCATTCTCGAAACGATCGTAGAATAACTTCTTGGTTGTAATCGTCGGTGGCAACAAATCCGCCCTCGCCCATGGTCATATGATGTGCAGGATAAAATGAGCAGCTGGCCATTAATCCAAATGATCCCAATGATTTATTATTGTATGTGCTGCCAAGAGCATCACAACAATCTTCGAGCAGAACCAGTTTGTACTTTTCGACCAATTCCATTAGTCGATCCATATTGGGCGGATTTCCTAACACATGTGCAAAGGTAATGACTCGAATGTCTGGGTTGAATTCTAATACCTGCTCTACTTGATCCAGATCAAGGTTTAGTGTGTCTAGTTCGATATCAACAAACACAGGTTCGAAACCGACTTGTAGGGTGGGATTTAGAGTAGTGGGAAAGCCGGCAATAGGCATTAATACCTTGGTGCCTTTGGGAAAATTATATCCGCGCTTACTGGTTAAACTGGCCATCATTAACAAGTTACTTGAACTTCCGCTATTGGTAACGATGCCGCCGCGTTTGGAGAACTGTTTTGGGAACTCGCGTTCAAACTTTAGACTTTCGTTGCCCATGGCAAGCCATCCGTTGAGTAGACTTTCTACACCGGCGACGTATTCGGCTGAGTCGTAATATGCGCCTGCATAATTGACAAAATCTTTGCCTGCAGTCCAGGTCTTGGTTGCTTGTTTTTCTTCAATGTGTTTTTTAACTAGATCTAGTATTTGTTTCATTGGATAATTTGAGTTAACATTTGTTGAGCTAATGGAATTCTACGATTGTTTGGGATACCAGGCCATTGAATTAGGAAATCGCCAGGTTGCCATTGGCCATCGTTGCCAAAAATGTCTTTTTTGTATACGTGCGGAATTGAACCAGGGTATTGATCGTAATCGTATGAATTGATCAGCCGCTGCGGGACTATCTTTAAGCCGTTGCCTAAGCGTTCAATATTGTCGATCATGCACTGCTGATCGTTCCATGGATGCTTGCCGCAGTAATCGTATTGAAGATTATCTAAATGCTTTAACCAGTCAATACAGTTTTTGGTATTACGTGCTAAAAAACTGTCGTTGTTAATATTAAAACAATCGGTGGCAATAATGAAATCGTACCGGTTGTCAACCAAGTCCTTGAGTTGGATGTTAAAATTGGTTACCATGGTATCGCATCCTACTGCGTGTACCCAATCGTACTGGCCTGATTCGAGTAACTCGATGATTTTTCTTGCACGAGACCACGGGATATCCTCGATACTATCGAACCCGTTGGTAACCTCGTAGGTATCGTAGCCCCATTTTTGGGCATACAATTTTTTATTTTGGTTCCAAGTAATTTCCGCTAGAGGACGGTAAGCCTCATTGTAGGCTGTTACGAGAGCAAATTTCAATTGAATTCCTTGTACTTGAATGTTATTATACTATTTAAGAAAACTGCAAGTCAAACTTTTTAAATTATAAGTATGCATATGACAAAAATATACGATTGTTTTACCTTTTTTAACGAACTTGATCTATTAGAGTTAAGGTTGGAAGAACTTTACACCCATGTTGATCATTTTGTTTTGGTTGAAGCCAGTAGAACATTTCAGAATAATACCAAACCTTATTATTTTGGAGAAAATCAAAGCCGTTTCTCCAAATACATGGACAAAATAATTCATATCCAAGTAGATGATATGCCATCAGACTCGGATGCATGGGGCAGAGAAGCGCACCAACGTAATGCAATTTCTCGCGGAATTCAAACTGCTAACCCAGATGATATAATTGTTATTTCAGATTTGGACGAAATTGTACGACCTGAAATCATGGATCAATTGAGAAATGATCATCAGAACTCAATTTGGGGCATGCGTATGCCTTTGTTTTATTTCAAGTTCAACTACATGTTGACCACAACAGACAGCATTTATACCACATGGACGATGGCCTGCAGAAAAAGAAATCTGCAGAGTGCAGAAGATTTGCGTAGGAATAGATTTGCTCTAAATGGATTCGCACTTAACTATAACCAGAACGGTATACGTATGATAGAGCATGCGGGCTGGCAATTCAGTTATCTTGGCGATACTGAATTCGCAAAATCAAAAATACAAAGTTTTTCTCATGTTGAAACAAATCGGCCCGAAGTTATTGCTATACTAGATGTTGAGAAAAGTGTGGCCAACGGCGACGGACTTGGTATAAGTTCAATTGAAAAATTTTCTCCTGTGGTTATAGATTCTTATATGCCAGTTACCGTACAACGTAATATCGACAAGTATGCAAAATATATTGTGCCCGGTGCTACTGCCCGGGTTAGCGACTACATCTTAATCTAAAATGAATAGACCTAGCTTAGAAATTACAACCATGATTGGTTGCCCGTTAATGTGTAACTACTGCCCGCAGGACAGTTTGCGCGATGCATACGGTGATGACATCAAGTACATGACACTCAATGACTTTAAAGTCATTATTGACAAGGTACCAACAGATGTAAGACTGGACTTTAGCGGGCAAGCCGAGCCGTGGGTAAATCCTGAATGCACTGACATGGTCGAATATGCATTAAGTAAAGGATTTCGGCTAGCAATCTTTACTACACTTTACAATTGGGATGAGGCAACTGTTCATAGAATGGGGCAGTTGGTACTAGATTACGCATCACAAATTGAAATTTTTAAAATACATTTCCCCGACGAAAAAGGAAACATGCGAGGGTGGAAGCCCAGTGCAGAATGGGAATATGCTTACATAGGCATGCGTACGGTAGTACATTCAGCCGGCATTCATTACGAAGCAATGACCATGAGCGATGACGGTGTGCATCCAGCAATTAGACATTTGCCCGGGGTCGGAGTCAGTCACAGTTGGAGTATAGCAGCGCATGATAGAGCAGGCACCCTGGACACCAAACAGGTCAAAGAGCAGCCAATTAAGTTTAGTCCCAAGCACGAACATCCAGTCAAATGCAGCAAAACGGACTTGTACAATCAAGGTGTCTTGCTTCCAAACGGCGAAGTATTGTTGTGTTGTATGGATTACGATAAAAAACATGTTATGGGTAATTTGTTAGAACACGATTACCAAAATCTTTACACTAACCCGGAAATAATAAAACTCAAACAGTTAAATGCACAACCGTATTACACAACGGAATCTTTATGTAAGAGTTGTGTTGATGCAACTGTTGACAGAAGTGTATTGTAGTGTTAAAATTACGATTCAACTATTCTGGAGTTCAAAATGTTTGAATCAATCGAAATTCGTAAAGTGGCAAATGGTTTTGTAGTTACTGTTCATCTTGAGGATGAAACTATGGAATATGTGTTCGACACTGCTCGAAAAGCAATGAGCCATATTAAACAATTCGTAGCACCAAAAGCTGGCGAATAAATATAAGAAATTCAATAATCCCTGAGGTAAAATGTCAAAAACAGTTCTAATCACCGGCGGCGCCGGTTTCATTGCACATCATGTAATTGATCTAATTCTTAAAACAACAGATTGGCGAATCGTTTGCTTAGATCGGTTGGATATTTCTGGCAATCTAAATCGACTGCATGATATGCTACAGGACCATGATTCAAAAATGGTCAGTCAACGCCTGCGTATTGTGTTTCACGATCTTCGTGCTGAAATTAACAGTCAAATTGTACACGACATCGGTCCAGTAGATATTGTGCTACATCTGGCAGCAGGCAGTCATGTGGATCGTTCAATTGCTTACCCAATGGAGTTTGTACAGGACAATGTAGTTGGTACTGTCAACATGCTAGACTATGCGAGAAAAAATTTACCAAATCTGGAAAAGTTTGTATATTTCTCCACGGATGAGATCTTTGGGATTGCACCGCCCGGAGTTTCTTATAAGGAGTATGATCGGTACAATTCGACTAATCCATATTCCGCCTCCAAAGCGGCTGCGGAGGAGTTTTGTGTCGCCTATGAGAATACTTACAAGATGCCTATCGTTGTTACGCATACAATGAATGTGTTTGGCGAACGCCAGCATCCGGAAAAGTTTATTCCAGCAACTATTCAAAAGGTACGAGATGGTGAAACAGTCATCATACACAGTGATCCAACCCGAACCGTGGCAGGTAGTCGAATGTACATCCATGCCCGAGATGTTGCTGAGGGTCTTATGTTCATACTCAGTCTTGAGAATTATACTCACACCGGTGACTACGGCCACGCCCACTGCCCGAAGTTTAATCTTGTTGGTACAGAAGAAATTGATAACCTTACCCTAGCGCAAATGATTGCCGGTGCTGTTGGTCAAGAACTAAAATACGAAATGACTGACTTCCATAGCAGTCGTCCTGGACACGACATGCGTTATGCTCTGGACGGTGGCTTACTAAAGAGTCTAGGTTGGGAGCCTAAAATTAAATTAAGTGAGCGTATCACAGAAATGGTACAGTGGACTTTGAAGAATGAAAGATGGTTGCGTAAATGATCAAACACGGTTTTGTAGTTACTTCAGCAGTTAATAGCAAGTTTGGGGTTTATAGTCCTGAAGAAAGACTAGCGCAAACCATTATTACTTTGCAGAATATTAGATTCCGTGTGCCGGATGCAAAAATTATTGTGATGGAATGTGCTGGTACAGCATTAACAGACACCCAAAGCAATACGCTAGAGCAGCATTGTGATCTATTGTTAGACTTCAGCCGCGACCCCGATGTGTTAGCAATCTATCAAAGCGACAACTGGGATGTGGTAAAAAATTCTACAGAGATCATGTGCTTTGCTCGAGCACTACGCATGTGCCAAGACGATGGTGATTTTGCTGGCCTGGATCGTATTCACAAAATGTCGGGTCGTTATATTTTAAATGATGATTTTGATCTTGGTGTGTACGAAGAACATCTGGATCGTATCATTATCGGACCCAAACACCGCAGCCAGTTTCCTTACCAAGTAACTGGGATCGAGCTGCAATACATGGCTAGACTTTGGTCCTGGCCTGCCGATCAAACTGAGCGTGTAATTCAAGTATACAACGACAGTTTGAATTATATCGGACAACGAGTCAGTCAAGGCGGTTACGCAGACATCGAGCATGTGCTATACAAATTTTTACCAACGGATCTAGTACAAGAACTCCCTGTGCTTGGGGTAGAAGGATTTATTGCACCAAACGGTGTGCCTATTAAAAACTAATATGGATTATTGTCAAGAACTAACTGAATGTTTAGCCTGCGGCAGTCATAATTTACTGCCTGCTATTGATTTGGGCAATCAACCTTTAGCAAATAATTTTTTAACAGATCCTGGTAAAAACGAATTATATCCTCTAGCAGTTAATCAATGTGCTGACTGTTTTCATTTGCAGCTAACTCATGCGGTTGATCCTGCTGTAATTTATCGGGATTATGCTTATGTTAGTGGCACAAGTCAAACTTATTTGGATTATATGTTTTGGTTCGCTAAATGGGCCAGAGAATATACCAAAACACAATTTGGTAGTGTGTTAGACATTGGATGCAATGATGGGAGTCAGCTTGACTACTTTGAAAAGCTGGGTTTTTTGACCTATGGTGTTGATCCTGCAGAAAATATTCATCCCACTAGCACTGCCAAGGGACATCGGGTTGTGTGTGGATTCTGGAACGAAGAATCTATAAGGAATCTGGACAACAGGCAATTTGATATAGTGGTGGCGCAAAACAGTTTTGCTCACAATCCAGATCCACTCACATATCTCAAACTACTAAAACCACTTTTAAAACCGGACGGTTTGTTCTTTATTCAAACCAGCCAGGCCGATATGATTGGGAATGGCGAGTTTGACACTATCTATCATGAACACGTAAACTTTTACAATATCAATTCAATGAACGAGCTATGCCGTCGTTCTGGATTAAGTCTAATAGATGTAGTCAAAACTCCTGTACACGGTGTTAGTTATGTGTTTGTTGTTAGTGCAACTCGTTCTGCGCCCGAGCATATTAAAAATTTGATCGCAATGGAATCAAATTTGCTACGTAACGAAACATATCGCGCTTGGTCCGTTCGTGCAAGAAAAATTTCCAGTGAGTTTAGTTCTAGGATAGCAATGTTTAAGGAACAAGGTTATGCAATTGTTGGATACGGTGCAGCAGCCAAGGGTATGACACTACTTAACTATGCAAATGTAGACTTGGATTTTATCATTGACGACAATCCAATGAAGCAAGGCAAATACAGTCCTGGTAGAGATATTCCTGTCGTTAACATCGATGTACTACAAACTTATAAAAATGACGACAAAATTTTATTTGTCCCATTGGCGTGGAACTTCTTTGGCGAAATTAAATCTAAAATTTTAACTGCAAGAAAGAACAGCAATGATCGTTTCTTGAAATATTTTCCGGAGGTTGCTGTTGAGCTTTGAATTTCCCGTGATGGAACTGGTTGATCGATACGTCATTGCACAGGTCAAACACAAACGAACCGGCGGAGCCAATCAAGCTGAGTTAGATTTTTACGAACAGCAGATGAGCAAGATTGACAAAATCTTAATCTGGGACGAGTTGCAAGCATTTAAAATTTTACACGACAAAATCTGGAGTCTTGAGGACGATTTTAAAAAGTGCCGTATTGATGGAACAGACTTGGCCGAAGTTGGGCGCAGAGCATTGGAAATTCGCGATTATAATAATTTCCGTGTGCAATTAAAAAACACTGTGGCAGAAAAGTTAAATGACTCGGTTAGAGAAGTAAAAACAAATGTATGACACCGGTGAATACGATATACAATTAGAAATACCTACAGACAATTATGTGGTACGAAATTTGTATCCTGTACACCTGGAGTCCATTGTTGAATATGCAAGACAAATTCCTATACGAGACAACAATACACTGATTGTTTTACTTGGTGCATTTCAGTGTATCCAGGAGAGAGATTTTTGGGTGATACCATTAAATGAATTTTGTAAATCTATTTCAAATCCTGTTGTTGTGTTTACAGGCAAATTAACCAATGATTCGGATTACCAACTGCCTCCTGTTAAATTTGGATACAGTCGTATTGGTATGTTTGATTTAGTCAGTAATCTACACTGGAACAAGCGAGTAGAAAATCAATTGCGAGAGTGGCAAAGTGATTGCAACAAAAGCCGCCGGTATAAATTTTATTGGGCAAGCAGCAAAGACTGGTACACCAGGAGATACATACTTGCAGGGTTAATTAACGCGGATCTAATACATTCGGGATTGGTCAATTACAAATGCGTACACACTGACATTCCTGGCCCTTGGATACAACATCGTATTGAATCAACTTGGGCAGCACACATAGATCAACAATGTTGGTCAATTGCAGATAGAATTCCTTTGCCAGCAATTGACAACACAGTTGAATTTACACAAACTGATGTAAATTTTTACCTTGACAGTTACTTGGGCATAGTGATAGATACATTTTTTGACAACGGAGTTTTTGTAAGCGAAAAAGTGTATAATGCTATAAACTATCAACAGTTATTTTTTTATGTGGGATATCAAGGAACATTAGAATACTTGCGCAAACAAGGATATCAAACTTTTGACGATATTATTGATACTGGGTATGATAGCATAGAGGAACCCGGTGCAAGATTGGTAGCTGCTAGAAAAAGCTTGCTGGACTTTTTACAGCAACCTACGAACACAATCGCATCGGCCTACAAAAAAAGTATACCGGCGATAAAACACAATAAACAACTATTACAGCAGCAAAGACCAGATTTACAATTTACTCAATACATTCAAGATTATTTAAATGAAAATTGAAAGACCATTACAGATATTAGTTAGACGCAGAGCTGCACTTGGTGATGTAATCATGAGCACCAGCGTCGTTAGAGAACTTAAACGGAAATACAATTGCGAAATTGATATTGCAACAGAGTTCCCTAATGTGTTCGACAATAACCCATATGTGCGAGCCATTTATCATACTGAGGCAATGCCCGAAGTAAAAAATTATGATCTATATATCAATTTGGATGACGCCTACGAGCACAATCCTCTCAATCATTATGTGGACAGCTATTTCTATAGAGCTTTTGGAACGCCAATAGCAGATAACAAATCGGTAGAACTTTTTCATACCAAGTTTGACGAAGATACAGTTGATGCATTTTGCCAAGGCAATGCGTTAGACCGATACATTGTAATTCATATTCGTCAATGGTTTTGGGAATTGAAGAATATGAGTTGGGACACTTGGTATGCTGTGTTTGAACGGTTGTTTACTGAACGCACGGACTTTAAAATTGTTTGTGTGGGTAGCGACCGCGACGGATTTGTAGAGCATCCGTTGTTTGTTGATGCTAGAGGACGGCTTTCTATTCAACAGCAAAAACTATTAATGGATCGTGCTGTGTGCTTTGTTGGTATTGATTCGGGTCCGTTTCATGTGGCTTCGGCCAGTAGAACGCACATCATTGCTTTGCAAACTCATTTGCGTCCAGAAAGAATATTGCCGTATCGTAGAGAGATGTTTGCTTATAACACCACAGCTATTATGAGCAATGTTGATTGTGTGGGCTGTAACGATGTACAGCAACGGCCCGTTAGACAAGTGGTGTGCAAATACGGCGATTATCGTTGCAAGGACAATTTTGATGCCGATCGTATTGCAAATAACATTTTAGAATTGTTATGAATTGCAATAACTGTCATAAATGTCTAGAAGGGGCAAGAACGGAATACGGAATTCCAATAACTGCCACAAAGATGATTGTTTGTCCTGAATGCGGTAATAAACGCTGCCCTAAAGCAACTGATCACGAATTCAAATGCACTGGCAGCAATGAACCCATGCAGCCGGGCAGTGTATACTCAAACTTTAATTTTAAAACAGAATATGATTTTTAAACATTCAGGAACCTTTGGTGACCTAATTTACAGTTTGCCTGTCGTTAAAAAAATGGGTGGCGGCACCTTGGCTATTGCCTTAAACAACATCGAAAAGTGCGTGGCCACATACGGATATCGACCCGACGAAGTAGATCCTGCGCACAAGGGACGCTTTCGTAATGCGGATTTTGACCTGTTGAAGCCATTACTGACCAGGCAGTCCTACATAGACAAGGTTACTGTATGGACAGGTGATCAAGATGTAGACCTAGATCGTTTTCGTGGAGTATTGTTCCGCGGATTCGAAGGCAACTATGTACAAGCATATCATATGACATTTGGATTGCCTTTTGACACAAGCGCATTAAATGAAACTTGGTTGGAAGCAGACGCCAATCGCGTAGCACCAGTGGTGATCAATAGAACATTTAGATATCGGTGTCCCAATGGTACAGGCACCTGGCAAAATCTATTAGAGCAAGCAAATATCTCACAAAATGGTGTGTTTGTTGGTACACAAGACGAACATGAAGATTTTGAGAAAAGCACTGGTTTCCGTGTAAACTATTATGCTGTTCAGGACTTTAAAGAATTAGCCGATGTGATTGCTGGCGCAGATTTGTTTATGGGCAATCAAAGTGCCGCTTACAGTATTGCTATGGGACTGGGTAAAAGTTCTGTGCTAGAAACAATTAAAATAAAACCATTACAAAACAATGAGTGCTACTTCCCCAGACCCAACTGCCAATACTTCTAAAGTGCGAATACTGTTAATTGGCGATAACGGTATTGATCAATATCAATACGGAACAGTGACCAGAATCAGTCCAGAAGCACCAGTGCCGGTAGTGAATTATACACACACTGTGACCAAACCTGGCATGGCAGCAAATGTCAAAGACAACCTAGAACGCCTTGGTTGTACAGTTGATTTTGTGCATGGTCTCAAAACATGTGTTAAGACTAGAGTGATTGATTCGAGAACCAAACAACATCTAGTTAGGTTAGATCAAGACTCGCCTAGTCGTGCCGTAAAAGTTGACTACAACAACATAGACCAGTACAATGCAATAGTCGTCAGTGATTACAACAAGGGAAGCGTTGAATATGAGACCGTTGAACATCTTCGAAAGAATTATCCAGGTCCTATTTTCGTTGACACAAAGAAAACTGACCTTGCAAGATTCGAAGGTTGCTTCGTTAAAATTAACCAAGTTGAACATGCTGCTGCTAAAACTTTCCCTACAGAACTTATTGTCACACTCGGGAAAGATGGTGCCCGGTACAAAGAACACACGATTTCTGCTCCACAAGTAGAGGCGTTTGATGTATGCGGGGCAGGTGATACTTTTTTATCTGCTCTCGCATACAACTTCGTCTTATCAAATGATATCTTATCGGCAATTCAATTTGCTATCCGTGCGTCCAGTGTCACAGTTCAACATATTGGTGTGTACAGTCCCACATTAGAGGAAATTGAACAAGTATGACTAGACTAACAGGACGAGTAGAAAAAGGATGGGGCTCAGAAGAAATTTGGGCAACCAATGACAAATATTGTGGAAAACTGATGCACTTCAATACAGGTGCTCGATTTAGTATGCACTTTCACGCAGAAAAAGATGAAACATGGTATGTGCTAAGTGGACGATTTGTTGTAAAATATATTGACACAAAGGATGCCAGCCATCATGAAGCGGAATTAAATGCCGGTGATACTTGGCACAATGCACCCTTATTGCCGCACCAGTTGATATGCGTTGAAGCAGGAACAATTATTGAAGTTTCGACACCAGATTCAGTAGAGGATAATTATCGTGTACTCCCCGGGGATAGCCAGAAGAGTAATAGTTAACGGCACCTTTGACATACTGCATCGCGGTCATATCGAGATGCTTAACTTTGCAAAGAGTCAAGGTACTTACTTGTTAGTGTGCATTGATTCGGATCGCCAAGTTCGTGAACTAAAAGGTGAGAGTCGCCCTATTAACCGACAAGAAGATCGCAAGTTCCAACTAGAAAACTTAAAGTGTGTGGATGCAGTTTGGATATTCGACAGTCAACAAGAACTTGAGCATATTTGTAAATTGTATAAGCCCCATTTAATGGTCAAAGGTTCGGACTACCGAGGTAAAAAAATTACAGGTTCGCAATACTGCGAAGATATTAAGTTTTACGAACTAGTACAAAACTATTCGACGAGTAAAATAATTGAAGATATTAATAACCGGAAATAGAGGCTTTATCGGAAGCCACGCTGTTAGTTACTGGCAAAAGATGGGTGCTCATGAAATTTATACTTACGATTGGGATGAGCGCACTCTACCTCGTATCGAAGGACTAGACTGGGTGTTCCATTTTGGCGCTATTAGTTCAACTACTGAGCGTGATGTGGCAAAAGTTATGCGTCAAAATGTAGACTTCTCTATTTGGCTTTATGAGGAATGCAGAAAACATGATGTTAATCTTCAATGGTCAAGCTCTGCTAGCGTGTATGGCCTCGGCCAGGATTTTAGAGAGTCCGCACCAGTTGACCCGCGTAGTCCGTACGCCTGGTCCAAGTATCTATTTGAACACTATGTCGAAAAGAATCCGACGCATATTCGGTGCCAGGGATTTCGTTACTTTAATGTCTATGGTGCAAACGAAAGACACAAAGGCAGTCAAGCGAGTCCTTATTGGCAATTTGATCTCCAAGCTCAAACTACCGGCGTGATTCGTGTATTTGAAGGTAGCGAAAATTTCCACAGAGACTTTGTTCCGGTTGAGCGCGTACTAGACGTGCAGTTTGAATTTATTTGGCGCGACATTGAAGAAAATGGCACCTGGAACATTGGCACTGGACAAACTCGATCATTCTTGGATGTTGCCCAAGAAAAAGCCAACCAGTACGGTGCCTTAATTGAACGAATTCCGTTTCCGGAACATTTAGCTTACAGCTATCAAACTCATACCTGCGCAGACTTAACAAAATTGCAACAAACTTTGGGCAAATAAGTAGGTTGACCTGAATTCTTCTTTCTGTTACATTATAGTTCTGTCAACAATCATGTTGCAGAATTGGCAATTGAACTTTAGAAACTTTTGCTAATAACAATTTGGAGAAAACTATGTCAAATCAAGCCTTTGGCCTTATTGCGCCGCAACCTATCGCAGCACCTGCTGCTCCTGCTACAACCTACGCATCAAAAGTTAATTCTAAGTTTCACAATACAGCTTCGTTGTTTGTGAATATTAAAGATAGGATTGACCAAACTATTAATGCATTGCCTTATACTAAACAAATTAGTATTCGCTCTGTACTTAAGACCGCATGTGATTCGTTTCAAAAACGATTCCCGAACAGAACCAAGTTTACTGACCTTGATCTAGTTGAAGCACTAGAACGTCCAATGATGGACATCCTCATCGATACTACCATGCAACGTATGCTCATGCTAAATTGGGTTGCATTTATTATTGCAAACTTTAGAGATGTCCAAGCGCAACCTATCCAGATTTATAAGATTGCTGATAAAAAAGTTGCCGAAGAACTCAACTATTATCCAATTGGTGATGATTTGTATGCTAGTTGGGATGCTCAACACACTCTAGCAGCATTGTATATTATTGCAGTTTGGATCTTCAAAGAAGACCCGACTACGGTTCGGGTTCCTGTAAACATTTACAAAGTGTCAACCAAGGCAGAAATTCGCAAAACTTTCGTTGCTGGCAATTCTAACGAAGGCAAGAAACTGCTAGACGATATTGATATCTTCCAGCAACAAGTTTATGGTGTTAGGATTGATGGCAACAACGATCCCAGCTGGGTCGAAGCAGAAGAAAAGCAGCGATACATTGAACAAGCAGATCTGTTTATAACTGCCGACAAGTTTGGTGATACTCTCATGCCAGGTGCTATCAGTCGTATGCAAGAGATCAAGCACTACAGTTCAGATGTTATTCGTAAGTTTTGCTTGTATGCATCTACGGTACAGCCTCCGGCTGGTCGTCCGGTTGCTTCGCAGGAAATTGAGATCATGTGTGCATGGTTTGATATGGCTCGTGTGTCGGGTATTGAATATACCGACCAAGAGATTGTAGATCTAAGTCTGCATTTGTTGTCGCTACCGTTTGAAGCTGATTTCCACGAGTCTAGCATTTTTTGGGATCAAGCCCGTACAGCATATACTAACTGGTGGAATGCTTTCTACGCACAAATGCCAGCAGCGTATGTACCAAGCCGTATGAGCTTTGGCAAAAACTGGCGCAACGGTGGTACCTTCCTGTACCATCAGTTGCTTAAAACTTGGAAAGGTCGTATGCCGCAGTTGAGCATTAATACACAATTCCAGCCAGCAGCAAAGGATCTGTTCTAACATGAACACTTTTGAGGATATTGATAATTTTGTTCCGCCTAAGCGCAAGAATGTTGTGCGTAATGCACAAGCTTACGACGAAACAGAAGCCTTAACTATCCGCAAAATCAAAAATGCCCTCGAAGAAATTCGGGGCATTTTTGAGGATAATCAAACTCATCGTTTACTGCGTGACGAGATAGAACACCATATTAGGAGATATCAAGATTATAGCATTAGGGGAAACTTTAAGGCACATTATTTTGAAATGGGTGTTCCTCTCAATGAATGTATGTTTGAACACGTGATACCCGTAAACGATTTGCGAGAATTGTTACTGGGCGAGCAAATTACTATACGGCAAGCTCTTAATTCTCCTACTTGTATGCTGCACAAAGACAATGACAGAAAACTCACTGAGTCTGGATTGGTGAAAAGTACTCCGAGCCGCAGATTTTTCTTTAAGCGTTATACTTCGTTGGGTATTCAGATCAAAACTTACAACGGG
>JACCDY010490763.1_pt1 | contig 17512 bp, 15 predicted proteins | sample 7446391 | NCBI WGS metagenome assembly JACCDY01 (sample SAMN15323451, study PRJNA562643) | freshwater metagenome | isolation source: river surface water | place: USA:Blue River Watershed | collected 2017-08-18
ACCAAGGACGATGTGCAAGGCGTGGTCATGGCGGGCGGCTCCACCCGCATGCCGCAAACCCAGCAGGCCGTGGCCGAGCTTTTTGGCCAGGCCCCGCTCACCAACCTCAACCCCGACGAAGTCGTCGCTCTGGGCGCGGCCATTCAGGCTAACCAATTGGCGGGCAACAACGCCGCTGGCGAGTTGTTGTTGCTTGATGTGATCCCACTGTCCTTGGGCATCGAGACCATGGGCGGTTTGGTCGAGCGCATCATTCCGCGCAACCAGACCATCCCCACCGCCATGGCGCAAGACTTCACCACTTACCAAGATGGTCAGACGGCCCTCGCGTTGCATGTGGTGCAGGGCGAGCGCGACCTGGTGCAAGACTGCCGCAGTCTGGCCCGCTTTGAGTTGCGCGGCATCCCGCCCATGGCCGCAGGCGCAGCCCGCATTCGCGTCACTTTCACGGTGGACGCCGATGGCCTGCTGAGCGTGGGGGCCAAAGAACAAATCAGCGGCGTGGAAGCGCGCATTGACGTCAAGCCCTCGTATGGCCTGAGCGATGACCAGATCGCCACCATGCTGCAAGAAAGCTTCACCACGGCCCAGGCCGACATGAAAGCCCGCGCCCTGGTGGAAGCGCGTGTGGACGCCGACCGCATGCTGCTGGCCACCCGCAGCGCCTTGGCCGCCGACGGTCAATTGCTCAGCGATGACGAGCGTGCCCGCATCGACGCCCTGATGGCCACCTTGCAAGCCGCAGTGCAAACCGAGCAAGATGCCAAAGCGCTGGAAGACTGCACCCAAGCCCTGGCCAAGGGCACCGAAGCCTTTGCGGCAGAGCGCATGAACCACAGCATCCAGAAAGCCCTGGCGGGGCAAAATATCCAAGCGCTGTGAGCCCACCCCACCGACACGATTTGCGAACACCCTTATGCCCGTCATCAAAATCCTGCCCCACGTCGAGTACTGCCCCAATGGCGCAGAAATCACCGCGCCTGCGGGCACCAGCATCTGCGAAGCCCTGCTGGACAACCACATCAACATCGAACACGGCTGCGACATGAGCGCCGCCTGCACCTCCTGCCACGTCATCGTGCGAGAGGGTTTCAGAAGCCTCAATGCAATGGAAGAAACCGAGGAAGACCTGCTGGATCGCGCTTGGGGCCTCGAGCCCGACTCGCGCCTGAGCTGCCAGGCCTTTGTGGCCAAGCAAGATCTGGTCATCGAGATCCCGCGCTACACCATCAACCACGCCAAAGAAAACCACTGAAGCCCGATATGCGCCAAATCGTTCTGGACACCGAAACCACAGGCCTCTCGGCCGAAGGCGGCGACCGCATCATCGAGCTGGGCTGTGTGGAGCTGTTTGCCCGCAAGCTCACGGGCAAAAACCTGCATTTCTATTTCAACCCGGAGCGCGACAGCCACGAAGACGCGCTCAAAGTGCACGGTATCAGCAACGAGTTTTTGCGCGATAAGCCCAAGTTCGCCCAGCTGGCCGATGACATCCTCGACTACCTGAGTGGTGCGGAACTGATCATCCACAACGCGGCTTTTGACGTGGGTTTCTTGAACAAAGAGCTGGAGCGTGTGGGCAAAAAACCGCTCAAAGCCTACGTCAGCAACGTCATCGACACCTTGGCCATGGCCAAGGAAATGTTCCCCGGCAAACGCAACAGCCTCGATGCCCTTTGTGACCGCCTGGAAGTGGACAACTCAGGGCGCACCTTGCATGGCGCTTTGCTCGATGCCGAGTTGCTGGCCGATGTCTACATCAACATGACGCGCGGCCAGGAGGCCTTGCTCATCGACGCGGGCGATGCCACAGGCGATGCGCGCACCTCGGTGGTCAAGGCGGACCTGAGCCAATATGCACTGCCCGTGTTGACTGCCAATGCCCAGGAAATCGCTGCCCACGAAGACCTCTTGTCGCAACTGGACAAATCCAGCGGGGGTAAAACCGTCTGGCGTCAAACCCAGTTGGCTTGAGCTTGCCTTTGAGCGGGCCGTCGCGCAGCCTCCATACCGTGCCCGCAAGATGGGCCAAGCGAAATGCGGGGTTTTTTGTGACATAATGGCGGTCTTCGCTGCGAAGCGTAGGGCGATTAGCTCAGCGGTAGAGCACTGCATTCACACTGCAGGGGTCACATGTTCGATCCATGTATCGCCCACCAAAATTACCCATGAAATCAAGCACCTGGAGGCAACTCCAGGTGCTTTTTTTGTAATGACTCAGTTTTGGCGCATGGCGCTTAGCAGGTATTCGATCAGGGCCAGATTCCGAGAGATCTTTTTCCGCTCAGCGCGCCCAAGATCGCTTGCAGTCGGTCAGTGCTTCAACAGCGCATTTCAATCCGAAATGGTCAATGACTCATATTTCATGACTGCAAAGTCGTCTACCCTTGGGTGGTGAGATTACTTTGATGGCGCCAAGTTTTTTCAGCACTGTCCCAAGCCCCCAGGGCCTGAAGGTCAGGCACCCATGCCAATCCGGATTTGGCATCAGAAGATGCAGCCTCGGGTGTGACCAAAACATCCAATAAAGCCGGCCTGTTGGCCAAGGCCCGTTGAATGGCCGCAGGTAAGTCGTCCGCTGAGGTCACGCGCTCAGCGTGCATGCCAAAGGCTCGCGCCATGGCGGCATGGTCGGCAAATTGCAATTGGGTGCCCACCACTTTACCGTGTGTCTCAAGTTGATCTCGCACTTCAATGGCCCAGGCACCGTTGTTAGCCACCACAATCAAAACGGGTGCCCGGTGCCTGACGGCGGTGTCAATTTCCATGGCATTGAAGCCAAACGCACCGTCACCTGTGGCCACCACCACGGTTCTATCGGGCAATGCCAAGCTTGCAGCAATGCCGAAGGGTGTACCTACGCCAATGCAGCCTAAAGAACCCGGATCGAGATAGGTCGCTGCAGGTAAGCCCACTCGCGCAAAGCTTAGAAAGTCACCGCCATCAGCCACTACAACGGCATCATCTGGTAAAGCAGCGCGTAAGGTGGCCAGCAGCTTGTTGGGATGCATCAATCCATCGTTGCCTGCTGGGGCTTGTTGCATGCTGGTGACCAATTTATCAGCCCTTTTTTCGTGTTGTTGCCTGATGTGAGTCACCCATTCACGATCTGTTTGCGGTTCTCTTTGGCCAGCCAGTTCCAGAATGGTTTCCAGCGAACTGGACACGCTTGCAAAAACCTCAGCCACACCTCTGCGGTTGTCCCGAAGCTCAGAAGGGCAGTCGGCAATTCGCACAAACTTGGCATCGCCAAACACGGCAGGAGAGCCATAAGCCAATTGAAAGTCGAGTTTGCGTCCGAGTGTCACCACCACATCGGCCTGTGACATGACATTGCCGCGCATGGCCGCTACCACAGATGGATGATTTTCCGGGACAAGGCCGCGGCTTTCACCTGTGTCCAAATACAGTGCTCCGAGTTTGTCAAGAAATTTGACCAATGCCTCTTGCGAACCTCTGGCGCCACGGCCCGAAATGATGAGAGGTCGTTTGGCTTGCCAAAGAACTTCCATCGCGGCTTGAGCGGCGCCCAGATCGGGCAGAATTTTTTGTTTATCGCGGGCTTGAAAAAATTCTGTTAGCTGAACCGCATGACTCACGTTCGCACGCAAAGTATCTACTGGAAAATCCAGATATGCCGGGCCCGGTTCACCACCGTGGCCTAAGGCTCTGGAAACCGCTTCATCCAACTCTTGCAATACCAAGTCTGGGTAACGTACGGTGCGCGCGTAACGTGTCAGCGGTTTGACAAACTCAATATGCGACATGTCTTGCAGTGCACCTCGATTTTCTTGAGCTTGTGGCGGTGTGCCCGACAAAATAAGCACTGAGGCGCGCGCAGTGTGAGCGTTCGCAATGCCGGTCATGGCATTGGTCACCCCTGGTCCTGCTGTCACCAGCGCCACACCAATTTGTCCCGTCAGTTCAGAGTGGGCGTGGGCCATATAAACCGCAGCACGCTCGTCGCGCACATCCACGATTTGAATACCTTGAGCGTCCAATTGCATCCATATGGGCATGATGTGCCCGCCGCAAAGCGCAAACACGCGAGAGACGCCTCGTGCTTTGAGAAATTTGGCAATCAATGCCGCAGCACTGTTTGGGGAAATTTGAGGTGTGGTCATGTTGGGATGGCGATTTTGAGAGGCGATGAATGATTTGAAACGAGTATTCAGATTTCAACTTGTCGCGTGTATTGGTGCTTTCCCTAGTGAACTCTGAATTCAGAGTTCTAAAATAAAGCCTTGCTATCCATGAAACTCTACGAAAATTGCCATGAATTGCCTGTTGAACATTTCTGACGCTGTTGCCACACATGCCCGTTTAACGCCAAACAAAATAGGCGCACGAGATTCCAGGCGCTCCTTGACATTTGCCGCCTGGCAAACGCGGGCCAGTCAATTGGCCAATGGATTGATGGCACTTGGGTTGACCAAAGGTGACCGGGTGGCTTTGTTGGCATACAACCGGGTGGAGTGGATGGAGATGTATGCCGGATTGGCCCGAGCAGGTCTTGTGGCGGTGCCTTTGAACTTTCGGCTGATGACCGCTGAGATTGAATACATCTTGGAGCACAGTGGCGCGGTGGCCATGATCGTTCAAGATGAATTGACCGAGCGCGTGGAGCCGTTGCGAAAAAAATTGAAGTTATCCAACAAAGCGTTCATCGCACTGGGCGAAACAAGCATTGAAGGCTGGACGATTTATGAGGAATTGTTGGCCGAAGCGCCGCAGCACATGCCGACAGTGACAGTGATGCCAAGTGACATGAGCGCGTTGATGTACACCTCGGGAACCACGGGTCAACCCAAAGGGGCCATTCGGAGTCATGAGGGCAGTTCCTTGATCGCGTTAGCCACAGCACTTGAAATGGGTTTCAAAGCGCAAGATACCGCGCTCTTGGTGATGCCCATGTGCCATGCCAACTCCCTGTATTTCAGTCACACATTCACTCAGTTGGGTGCAACGTGCGTCATTGACGATCGCAAAAGTTTTGATCCAGAAGCTTTATTGGCCACTTTGGCAGCCGAAAAAATTACCTTCACTTCCTTAGTGCCTACACACTACATCATGATGCTGGGTTTACCGCCAGAGGTGAAGGCGAAGTACGACGTCTCGGCAGTCGAAAAATTGATGATCTCATCTGCGCCTGCACGAAAAGACACCAAATTGGCCATTCTGTCTTTCTTTAAAAACGGCAAACTCTATGAACTGTATGGTTCAACGGAGGCGGGTTGGGTCACATTGCTCAGGCCCGACGAGCAAATCGACCGATTGGGTTCTGTTGGGCGCGAGTGGGCTGGCTCGGGTGCCATCAAGTTGCTCAATAGCGATGGCATAGAAGTGAAGGACGGCGAAATTGGTGAACTGTTTTCTAAAACGCCATATGTGTTCGATGGCTACTGGAAAAATCCAGACAAAACTCATGAAGCGTTTGCTGGGCAGTGGTGCTCCGTTGGAGACATGGCACTGCGCGATCAAGACGGCTTTATCCATTTGGTTGACCGAAAAAGCAACATGATCATCAGCGGTGGCGAAAACATTTACCCATCTGAAGTGGAAGGGGTGTTGGGTTCCCACGAAAAAGTAAAGGATGTGGCAGTGCTGGGGATCCCGCATGAAAAGTGGGGCGAGGCCGTGATGGCCTTTGTTGTGTTGCATCTGCAAGCGAAGGCCACAGAAGATGAACTGATCACTTGGTGCAAAACCCGGATGGCAGGATACAAACGTCCGCAGTCGATTGTCTTTCTTCAGGAGGATGAGATGCCGCGCACCGCCACGGGAAAAATATTGCACCGCGTGTTGCGTCAAAACCTGTTGCAAGCACCAACAAAACCATAAGCTGAGTGCGTTCGAGATAAGTCGCTTGCGATAGACTTCTCTGCCATGAAAGCCCTTACCACTCAACCTAATTTGGTCGATCAAGTCAAAGATGCTCTTCTTGCTGAGATCGCATCTGGAAAAATCAGTCAAGGTGAACGCATTATTCAAGAGCAAATCGCTCACGCTTTGGGCGTTTCCAGACAACCTGTGCAGCAAGCCTTGCTGTTGCTTCGCAATCAAGGGGTTTTAAAAGATGCGCCCGGTCGGGGCCTGGTTGTGGCGCCACTTGATGCCGATCACGTAGCGCATATTTATGACATGCGCACAGCCATTGAGGGGATGGCGTGTCGGTTGGCTGCCAACAACATCAGTGAACAGACCTTGAAACAAGGTGTTGCCATCTTAGAGGTGGGCCGAAAAGCAGTGGCCAGTGGTTCGATTCCCAAAATGATCGCTGCTGACATCCGATTTCATGAATTCTTGTACAGCCTGTCTGGCAACCCGCTCATCGGGCCTGCCATGGCCCCACATTTGACCTACACGCAACGCGTCATGGGTGAAGTGTTGATAGAAGATCAAGAACCCAGAGACATTTGGGATCAGCACGCCAAAATTTTGGATGCGATTGGTAAAGGTAAGGCGGATTTAGCCGAGAAGTTGGCCAAAGAACACCTTATTCATGCTTCGCACTTCATGGTCTCACGGTTAAAGGCTTCTTAACCCCCCATGAGAGACTTTGCATTTCCACAAATCCGTTGAACGTTTTAGAGGTTGACTGATTCGTAGAAATTGGATTTCAAGGATTGATAATGAATTATCAAAAATGCCTTATTCAAGTCAATGGCTTGAATTTTGCCTATATTGAAAAAGGGACTGGACCTGTCGTGGTCTTGCTGCATGGTTTTCCTGATCATGCATTGACATGGAGTCATCAGATCGAAGCGCTGAGTGCGCAGGGGTACCGGGTGATTGCGCCGTATCTCAAGGGCTATCCACCCACAGAGGTTCCGCTGGATGGTTTTTATGACAAGGCAACGCTGGTTCACGACATGGCGCAGTTCATCCAGATGGTTTGCCCGCAAGAAACCTGTCATTTGGTAGGACAAGATTGGGGCGCGATCATCGGTTATGGTTTGTTGGCAGCGTATCCCGAATTATTCAAGCGAGCTGTTCTCATGGCTGTGCCCCACCCGGAGAAGGTCGGGCAAAGTATTCTTGAGGCCAAGCATATCCATCGCTCATTTCATTGGTGGTTCTTTCAACTGAAAGATTTACCCGAGAAAGCCCTCTTGCAAAACGACATGGCCTTCATTGATTACCTGTGGGCATACTGGACTGTTGAAGGATTCCAAGACGAAGATCACATTCGAAGTATCAAGCAGATGTTGTCTCAACCCGGTGTTCTGACCGCCACCTTGGGCTACTACCGCGCAATGTTTGATCCGGACAAATTCAATCCCGAGCATGCCGATTTGAGGATCAAAATGACGCGTCCCATCGGTGTGCCCACCCTCGCATTGTGTGGAGCAGATGATCTGCGTGCTGAGTTGATGCTGGATCAATCGCAATACTTCACTTCTGACTATGACTTTCAATTGATCGAAAAAGCAGGTCATTTTTTGCATCGGGAGCAACCACAGGCGGTCACGGAACAAATTTTGACTTGGCTTGAAACCAAAAGCATCCATGGTTGACCACTGACATTTAGAAATCAGCTTTTATTTTTGAAGCAAATGAAGGTTCATCTTGAGCGTTTCCACTTTTAAACACATTGCCGTTGTGGGTGCAGGCGCCGTAGGCAGCTTTTACGGTGCCATGCTCGCCCGTGCTGGGCACAAGGTGACGCTCATTGGACGTCCCGCACATGCAGAGGCGATTCAGCGCCATGGCCTGAAACTGGATTTGGCTGCAGCACCCGCCACCGAGATCGTCCACATGGATGCAAGCACTGATTTATCGAGCTTGCAGACGGCAGACTTGGTGTTGTTCTGCGTCAAATCAACAGACAGCGCTTCGGTCGCACGCCAAATGGCGCCCCACTTGGCGCCGCATGCTTTGATCATGAGTTTGCAGAACGGCGTGGAGAATGCGGCCCTGATTGCCCAACAGGTCCCCCATGCGGTGATTCCCTGTGTCGTCTATGTGGCCACAGAAATGCCCGCCCCAGGTTGTGTGAAGCACCATGGCCGCGGCGATCTTGTGATGGGGACGATGCAGACTTCACGGCTGCAGGATCCGCAAAAAACGCTGCAAGAATTAGTCGAGCTGTTCGGTTCGGCACAGGTTCCGGTTCAGATTTCGCAAAACGTGATGGCCGAGTTGTGGTCCAAATTGCTGATCAACTGTGCGTTCAATGCGATTTCAGGCTTGGCTCAAATTCAATACGAAAAACTTGCAGCCCTGGAGTCGGTTCGCAGCACCCAGACGGCTTTGGTGAAGGAAGTCATCGCAGTGGCTCTGGCCGACGGCATCCATTTGTCGGAGCCCGTCGCTCTGGAGGCAGTGGCCAAAATATCTGTCACGATGGGGGGTCAAAAATCATCCACCGCACAAGATATGGCGCGCTCCAAACCCAGTGAAATTGACCATCTGAATGGTTTCATTGTGAGACGCGGGCAAGCGCTTGGCGTTGCAACCCCTGTGAACCAAGCTTTATTCGCATTGGTCAAACTGGTTGAATCGACTTACACCGATCATGTCTGAATCCGAAGTCCCCACAGAGTTTGTTCGGGCTTTGAACGATCTGGGTCTTTCAAACGCTTCTTCCCTTTGGGGTGCCCCTTTGACGGGTGGTGTGTCGTCTGATATTTGGCGCATTGACACAGAAAAGGGTGCTGTGTGCGCCAAACGTGCATTGTCCAAATTGCGGGTGAAAGCCGATTGGTATGCGCCTGTAGAGCGCAACCTTTATGAAGCCAGATGGTTGCAAGTCGCCCACCAAGCTGCTGCAGCTTGCGCGCCAAAATTATTGGGCCAACACCCTGAACTGGGGGTTTTGGTGATGCAATTCCTGGACCCTGACCTCTACCGCGTCTGGAAGCAAGAATTGCGTGCGGGCCATGCCGATTCCCAAACTGCCCACGCGATGGGACAAATTCTTTCCAAGATTCACAGCCACGCCGCAAAAAATAGCCACTTGGCCAGTGAATTTCCAACGGACAAGATATTTTTTGAAATCAGATTGGCGCCTTACTTGCTCGCCACAGCCGAGCGCCACCCCCAACTTGCGCACGCGTTGCAAGCGTTGGTGTTGCAAACCCAAAACAATGCCAAAACACTGGTGCATGGTGATGTCAGCCCCAAAAACATCCTGTTAGGGCCCCAAGGGCCCGTGTTGCTCGATGCAGAGTGCGCCACCTGGAGTGACCCCGCATTTGACTTGGCGTTTTGCCTCAACCACTTGTTGCTCAAGTGTCTGTGGACGCCCGCATCATCGTCAGATTTTTTGCATTGCTTTGAAGTGTTGACCACCAGCTATTTGGCATCGGTAGATTGGGAACTGCCCAGCGATCTTGAAGCCAGGGCGGCACGCCTGCTGCCAGGCCTTTTTCTGGCCAGAGTGGATGGCAAGTCTCCTGTGGAATATGTGACGCAACAACATCAGCGCGAGCAGGTCAGACGCGTGGCCAGTGCCTTCCTCATCAAGCCAGCCAGCCATTTGCAAGACATTGCCCAAGCATGGGCCAAGGACATCACAACATGACACCCTTTGCCATCCAATCGATCTTTGCAAGACGCGTCTGGGACAGTCGTGGGCGACCCACCGTTGAGGCCGAGGTCACTCTCCACGATGGTGCAATGGGCAGAGCCATTGCGCCTGCTGGCGCGTCCAAAGGCACGCGTGAAGCACTGGAGCTAAGGGACGGAGGCGATCGGTTCGGTGGGCTGGATGTGATGCAGGCGGTCGGTCATGTCAACGGTGAAATCTCGAAGGCTCTTGTGGGAACAAGGGCGGACAACCAATCGGCGCTTGACCAGGCACTCATTGACCTGGATGGAACGGTCAACAAGTCACGCTTAGGCGCCAATGCCACCTTGGCCGTTTCAATGGCCGCCGCGCATGCCATGGCTGCTGCCTCTGACATGCCCCTGTACCGCTACCTTGGCCATGGAAAAATTGGCCGCCTGCCCATGCCTCAAATTCAAATTTTTGGCGGAGGTGCGCATGCCGGCAGGCGTGTTGATGTTCAGGACTTCATGGTGGTCTGTCCTGGCGCATCCAGTTTCGCTCAGGCCTTGGAGTGGACGGCAGAGGTCTACCGCCATGCAGGCTGGCTGATGGCGCAACGCGGCTCAATGTTTGGCGTTGCCGACGAAGGGGGTTGGTGGCCTGACTTTGCAAGCAACGAGCAAGCTCTGGAAATGCTTGTGCTTGCCATCGAACGCGCAGGCTTTATTCCGGGTGATCAAGTGGCCATCGCTTTGGACATTGCTGCGTCTGAATTTGGGCAACAGGGCCAATACCGTCTTGGACTTGAATCTCGGGCGCTGGACTCCGACGGCATGATTGAAATGCTTCTGGGATGGGTTGAGAAGTACCCCATCGTCTCCATCGAAGACCCATTGGCCGAAGACGATCCTGTCGGGTTTGCTCGCTTTACCCAAGCCATTGGCCATCGCCTGCAAATTGTGGGCGATGACTTTTTGGTCTCCAATTCAAAGCTCATTCGCGAAGCCGCCCAGATGGGCGCTGCCAACACGGTGCTCCTCAAACCCAACCAACAGGGCACACTGAGCGAAACTTTGCAAGCTTGGCAGGTGGCCAAAGAGATGGGCTACTCAGCCATCGTGTCTGCCCGCTCTGGTGAAACCGAAGACACCACCATCGTCGACCTGGCCATGGCTTGGGATGTGGGACAACTCAAAGTCGGATCATTCGCCAGAAGTGAACGCATGGTCAAGTGGAATCATGCACTGCGCATCGAAGAACAACTGGGGGCACAAGCCAGTTTTGCTGGCGGCAGCGTGTTCAGAAAAGCGCCCTGACGCGCATCTTCCGAGCAACAGTTGGCATTGCCCTGAATCCCTGGGGCCGTGGTGGGTCGCCAAAACGTTTTGACATGCTCAGAACAAGGCGCGTGGGATTTCACGTGTCGAGTCTATGCATCCCCCATTGGCGTAAACACCTGCAGGATCGCGATACGCCATCATTTTTGACATGACGAGATTCAATTGATCAGGAGACTGTCGTGTGAGTGCGACCTGTTGCTCAACGATGCTTTCATCCATTGACAATTTGCCGCTGGAATTTACGCAGGCACCATCACGCCAGTGGTAGATTTCGAGGCATTTCGAAGCCAAGTCAAAGGGCTGGTCGCGTCGCCAGAAATTGCTGAACAAACCCCCACCCAAGTAAAACACCCAAGAGCCTTCAAAACCTTTGACATCCGAGGACCGATCGTCAGGGTTCTTGAACCACAAACGATCCCCCGGGACGTAATAGCGCATGGGAATTGGGTTTTCAGGCGTCCCGTATTCATAGACATAGGTGGTGTGGAATGGATCCGATCTGGGGACTGCCAGACGACACTGTGCTTCCAGCTCGTTCAAATAAGTCGGATTCACGAGCTTGGCTTCCTGTGCCAGGCCGAGCAGCACCAAATATTCAGCTGCCCGGTAGCAAGAAAACTCATACTGACGACCTGTGACTTCGGGCTGGGTGGCCGCGATGATGGCATCTTCCAGACTGACATCTTGCCGGATGACAAACCCCTTTTCGGAGTCTCCTTGCCAGTATTCTGAAGGTCGCTCGGCCGCTTCGGTGTTGAATGCCAGGGAGGTTTTGGCTGCTGCCCTGGCGATGTTCACGCGTACACGAATGTGTGATTCGAGTTGCGCCACACTTTTAAAAGTCATGGGCACAGGCGCAGCCAGCATGGTCAGAACCACTTCACGCGCCAGAGTCTGCTCACCTGACAGGCCCAAGTCATGTGCAAGCGTTCTCACCTGCAGTGTGTCAAAGCCCGGGCACCAACGGTCGAAATACCGATCCTGCAGGCGGGCCTCCAAACCGACATCGGCCTTGTGGGCAGAGGGCGAGATCAGGGCAAGGTCTTGCAGGTCAAAGCGCTGCAACAAACGATGGCATTCGTCAGCCGTGGAAGCAGGAGAGAAATCATGGCCGCCTTCAATCAGGATGCCTGCGGGTGTCGAAGCGTTGACCTTTTCGGGCATGGAACTCCCTTGTTGTTCCAATCAAAGCGAAGCGCTGTGCCCCTTGATGTAAGTCTCTAAAAAACCAATCTGCTGACCCATTTGGCGAATGTTGTCCTTGACGACATCACCAATGGAAATCACACCAACGACCCGGCCAGCTTCCACCACCGGAAGATGGCGGAAATTGCGGGACGCCATCAAGCCTGTGCAGGCTTCGATCGGATCTTCTGGCTTGACCGAGATCGGGTTGGCGGTCATGACGTCTTGGACCAGCACTTGTTTGGCATCCAGGCCGGGTAACAGTACCTTGATGGCGCAGTCGCCTTGGGTGATGATGCCCATCAGTTTTTCGTCCTTGATCACCAGGATCGCACGCACCCGGTTGTCGCGCATCAGCTGTAAAGCGACGACCACTTTTTCATCGGGCCTGACGCTGATCACGGCAGCGGATGTTCCTTTTTGCGCAAGGCATGCTTTGACGCTGGTCATGTGAATTCCTATGGATGGGTTAAGGTTGATGAAATTTTCTCATAGACATTGAAATCGTGCCTGCGCTGCATTTCTGTGCCAGCGCCTTGGGTCAATCGCGGTCTTGGATTTTGCTGATCACCCAACAGGCAATGGCAATCATCAAAATGGCCCCACTTTCATACAAAAGAATGGAAGGGTCACCGTCTTTGCCCTGAAGGATGATCAGGCGGCTCAATGCCGTCATTGCAATGACCAAAGGTATGGTGATTGGAATTCGGTGGCTGCTGTAAAAAGCGCCCAACATGCCCAATACTTCCGCATAGATAAACATCAGCAACAGGTCTTTCAGCGCTACGCTGCGCTGCTCGATCAGCAGCATGACTTCTTGCAACATTGCACCCACAGTGAACAGTGCGATGGTGACCAGAAAAACTTTTTCAGTCACATCAATGATTTTTTTGATGGGCATAAACTTTCCAGTTCCGGGGGGTGATCAAGTCATTATGAAATGGATCCCGTCATGGATGCGGCCCATTTCTGAATAATCTTGGGTTTGCTGAGTCCAACTGGATCGCCATTGGTTCGTCTGAGCCAAAACGCCAGACGGCTTGGACATGGCGGCAGTGCATCTGCAAGATCAGGTCTTGTCGACGCCCGCTTGTGTCTGAGCTGGACGCGGTGATCTCGCCGTCGCCGGTAAGCTCAGCGCCAACAATGCACCGAGCAGGTTCACGCCAGCGGCAATGCGCATGGCTTGGTCATAGCCCTGGGTCTGGTCGTACAGCCAGCCCGCCAGCACCGGCAAACTGATGGCCGCGATGCACCAGGCAATGTACAACTGACTCGCCACCCGGCCAAAGGCATTGGGATGCCAGTAGCGCGCAATGGCACCCGCCGTCAGACCCGAAATGAAGCCATAACCGCAGCCGATCAGCGTCATGGACAGGACCGCCATGCCTGGTCCCGGCCAGGTCAGCAGCAGGCACGAACCACTGAGGGCGATCAGGTGGGCCATGCAGGCCACGCGCGGTACCGCGAAACGATCGATGAGCCAGCCCCCGCCGATGCGTGCAGCAGCAATCGCACCGGTGATGAATGTGGTGCCGCCCAGCGCAAACAGGCTTTTGGCGCCATAGGCCTGCAAAATGCCTGCGGCCTGGCTCATCACCATCAGGCCTGCAGAGGCGGCCAGAAAGAAAACGGTGAACAGCCGGGCAAACAAGCCCCAGTGGCGGGCCTCGCTGTCGGCTGCACTCGCGCCAGGGTCTTGCATCCGAACCTGGGCACGACGCCAGAGCATGGCAGCGATGGCGCAGCAGCTCAGCACTGTCAGCGCAAGGCCCGCCAGGGTGGCGCGCAGGCCGAACGCCTCGATGGCCCAGCCAAAAACCGGTGCACCCAACATGGCACCCATGGGATACAGGCTCACCACGTAGCCGTTGGCCAGCCCGCTCATCGGGCTGATGGTCTGGTTCAGACCCTGCTGCATCATGATGAAAGCCACCCCGCCGCCCAGCCCGAACAGAACGCCGTAGCCCAGCAGCAAATGCGCGATACCTTGTGCAGTGGCGCAGATCAAGAGGCCAGAGGCGCTCAATGCGCCGCACACCAGCAGCAGGGGCACAGGTGCAAAACGACGGTAAAGGGCGGGACCGATGAGCATGCCGATCGTGAGGAAGATCGACGCCATGGAAAACACGATGGCCATCTCGGCCCGACCAATTCCGAGCAGGGCCTCCATGGGCTTGAGGAAGACCGAAAACGCATAGACGGTGCCGAAGGGCAGATTCACCACGGTGGCCGCCGCCAGCACGAGTGCCCCTCGGCTCATGCCGCGTGAGGTGGGCAAATCGCTCACCGCTGCCCCCCAAGGCAGCCGAGATCACGCCAAGAAAGACCCATCCGATGGGACAAGACAGGATGGGGCATGCGTCGCGTTTCCATGGTGAATTCTGGGTGTCAGTTTATCGGACTGAATCAAGCGGGCAAATTTGGTCTGCCTTTTCTCATCGGTCAAGTCTGGCGATTTCTAGTCGGCCCTTTCGATCAATCCCCGCAAATTCAACACCTCGATCCAACCGCGACCCAGTTTCAAAACACCGTCGCCCTCCAGCCCCTTGAGGGCAATGGAGGCTTTCGGACGGCTGATGCCGCAGCTTGCTGCTATTTGTTCATGCGTGGCGACGACGACGGTGCGCCCGTCGGAACGGTTGGGCAAATCAGCCGCCATGCGCGCCAAACCGGCACACAGCCGGTGCTGCACGCCTCTTGACGCCCAGCTGCGCTCACGTGCTTGCACCTCCCGCAGGCGCTGCCCGAGAAACCGCACCAGCATCAGCAACAAGCCTTGGTCATGGAGCAGGCAAGACTCAATGTCTTGCAGGGGCAGCCATTGAATGGTGCTGGGCTCTGCCACCACCAAGTCGCTGCCGCTGGGCAGCTGGTTGAACAAATAAGACAAAAAAGCCATCTCACCCGCGCGAAACGAGATCGGAACAATTTGCCCGCCTTGGACGCCCGGCACGTGCACCACGGCATCGAGCCGCCCGCTCATGACGTAGGGCAGTTGCGTCACGCGATCTCCCGCTTTGCACAAGCTCACGCCCGCATCCAATCGGTGCAAGGGTCTGCTCTTGAAGGCCAGCGGTTGCGCCAAGGCGTTCGCAAACTTGCGGCCCAATCGGCGGCTTTGCAAAAGTTCTGCAGCGAAGCGATCGTTGGCGTTGGGCAGAGTAGGGGTCATCCCTTGATTGTTACCGAAGATACTGAAACAAGCACAGGCCCGGCACATGATCATTCCGTTTGTTCATGGGCTTCACAGCGAACATGCCCTCATCCAATGCTGGTTTCAGCTTCCTTGAAAGGATCAACATGTTGAATCGTCGTCACTGCTTGAGCTACATCGGAACCAGTGCTTTCGCAGGTCTCGCCCCGAGTCTGGCCTTCGCGCAAGGCAAACCATTGAAGATCCTGGTGGGCTACCCTGCCGGGGGCGCTGTGGATGTGGTGGCTCGCCAAGTCGGTGAAGAGCTTCGCGCTGCAGGCTACAACGCCATTGTTGAAAACCGCACGGGTGCCGCAGGTCAATTGGCCACCGAGGCGATGCTGGCCGCACCCGCCGACGGCAGCACGATTGTGATGATGCCAGGGGGCAACGCGACGATATTCCCGCATGTCTATCCCAAGCTGCGTTATGCGATGGGTGATCTCGCACCGCTGGCCAGTGTGTGCTCTTTCCAGTTTGCTTTGGGGGTCGGGCCAGGTACGCCTGCCAAGACACTCAAGGAGTTTGTGGATTGGGCCAAGGCCAACCCTGGCAAAGCCAGCTACGGCACGCCGGGCGCTGGCACGGCCATGCACTTCATGGGTGTGATGTTTGCACGCAGGGCGGGTATCGATTTTCAGCATGTGCCCTATCGGGGTGGTGCAGCGGCGATGACGGATGTATTGGGCGGGACAATTCCCTCACTGGCCACGACGCTGCCCAACCTGGTGACGCATCACAAGTCCGGCAAACTTCGCATTCTGGCGTTCAGCGGCGACAAGGCCTTGCCGGGCCTGCCGGGCGTTCCCACTTTCAAAGACCAAGGCTATCCAGACTTACAACTGACCGAGGTCTTTGCATTCTTTGCATCGAGCAAAACACCCAAAGCGATCCAGTCGGAACTGGAAGCGGCCATTGTGGCTGCGGCGCGCAACCCGCGTCTGATCGCCGCCATTGAAAAACTGGAGTTTGATTCTGACGTCAGGCCATCGGCTGATTTGGCCCGCCATCTCAAAGTGGATTTTGAACGCTGGGGCCCCGTCATCAAAGCCACGGGATACACGGCTGAGAACTGATGCACTTCACTCCGCGAACTTCAGTAACCCATTTTGAAACGACCTAATATTTTGCTGATCATGAGCGATCAGCACCGCGCTGATTGCTTTGGATTCGAAGGGCGCAGGGTGCGCACGCCACATCTTGATTTGCTGGCCCGGCAAGGCACGCGCTTCACAAATTGCATCACGCCCAATGTGGTGTGCATGCCTGCAAGAAGCGCCATCTTGACCGGTATGCTGCCATTGACCAGTGGGGTGCACGACAACGGTATCGATCTGGACGAATCCATCGCTGCGCAAGGCTTTGCAGGGTCACTGAGCAAAGCGGGCTATGACACGCGATTCATCGGAAAGGCGCATTTTTCAAGCAACCATTCCTACGCCAATCGTCCAACCGGCCGCTGCGAGAATATTCCCAGTTCGCATTTGTTCCCAGATGATTGGAGCGGCCCCTACATGGGCTTTGAGCAGGTTGAATTGATGCAGTTAGGGCACAACTATTGGCTGCCCGAGCCCAGCCCCGGCGGTCTGCATTACGAGCGCTGGTATCACCGCGATGGCTTGGGAGCCATGAAAAACGCCCTCTACAGCCAGCGCCTTGACCCGCAAACCCAGGCTGCCCAAACGCACAACAGTGCCTTGCCCACGGCTTGGCACAACAGCACTTGGGTGGGGGATCGCGCGGTCGAGTACATCGCTGAACAAGGACGGCATCAACGAGAAGCCGAGGATTCAAAGCCTTTTTGCGCCTGGGTGTCGATGGCAGATCCACATCATCCTTTTGATGCACCTGCGCCCTGGTGTTGGATGCATCGCCCAGATGAGGTGGATCTGCCACCGCATCGGAGCCGAGATTTGGATAATCGCCCGTGGTGGCACAGAGCGGCACTCGAAAACACGCCCGGCGGTACACCAGAAAGCCGAAAAGTACGAGAAGAATACTCGCGCATGCCACCGCAAACTGATGCGCAGTTGCGAGAAATCATTGCCAATTACTACGGCATGATTTCTCTGGTGGATCACCAAGTGGGACGTATCTTGTCTGCACTGGACGAAGCTGGATTGGCAGGCAACACGCTCGTTGTCTTCACGTCTGACCACGGCGAATTGCTGGGTGATCACGGCCTCATGCTCAAGGGCCCGATGCATTACGAAGGCCTGCTGCGGGTCGGTCTGATCATGCGCGGACCCGGTATCGCTGCCGATCAAGAAAATAATCAACCTGTATCCACGCTCGACC
>JACCDY010533061.1_pt1 | contig 17512 bp, 15 predicted proteins | sample 7446391 | NCBI WGS metagenome assembly JACCDY01 (sample SAMN15323451, study PRJNA562643) | freshwater metagenome | isolation source: river surface water | place: USA:Blue River Watershed | collected 2017-08-18
CATGAACACCGACCACCCCGTCCCTGCGGGACACCCCTCCTTTCTTTTGTTTCACAAAAGCAGGAGGGGATATGGACTCGTCCTAATTTTGGGTTACATTTTTTTTCATTTTGCCTTTTTTTGTAAACCTATTTTAGGACGAGACAGGGAGATGTAACCGTCGCGTTTCTTCAAGCAATATGATGTCCCTGCAGAGTTCAAAGCCAAATACTACTTTCCACTTTCCATTTTCCCACTTCTCTGAACTATCTTCGCCTCATGAACGGCGTACAACTGCATTTTCTTTTCAATCACATGCCCATGTTCTTGGCATTGTTTGCATTGATCCTTTGGGTGGTGAATTTTTTTAAACCCACTGCAATTCTTAAAAATTTAGCCATGATCATCATGGTAGTGATGGGGCTGATGAGTTTTGCGGCAATGGCCACAGGTGAGGAAGCCGAAGAAGTAATGGAACAATGGGGCATGAGCCACAGGGCCATTCACGAGCACGAAGAACTGGCCGAGGTAGCGCACTTCAGTGCTCTGGGTGTTGCTGTGTTGGCCATCATTGTATTTTTTATCGAAAGAAAAAAACAAATTCAAATCAAGGTCTTTCCTTTCATCGCCATGATGGGTTTGGTGGGTGTTTTGGTTACCATGTCCATCGCAGCCCATGAAGGGGGAAAGTTGAGTCATCCGGAGTTGTATCAAACGCCACCACAAGGTGCAGGTGAAGACCACGACGATTCACATGAGTCTGAAGAACATTGATCCCGCACATCCTGCGCTAGAGGGAATTCAAGCGGTAAAGAAAGGGATTCTGCTGAATCTTTTTTTGGCCATTGTAAAACTGATTGCAGGTCTGTTAGGTCACAGTTATGCCTTAGTGGCCGATGCCATTGAAAGTGGCAGTGATGTGCTTTCATCGATTTTGGTTTGGATAGGATTGCGCACCGCTGCCAAGCCTCCAGACGAGGATCATCCTTACGGCCACGGTAAAGCAGAACCCATGGCTGCTGGCGTTGTGAGCATCATGTTGTTTGGAGCAGCCGCCATTATTTTATCCCAAAGCATTTATTATATTCAAACTCCTCACCAATCCCCGGCTTGGTGGACCTTGTTGGTTTTGGCGGCCATTGTCGGCGGAAAAGAATTGGCCTTTAGAATGGTGAACCGCACCGGGATGGACATCGATAGCCAAGCAGTTCAGGCCGAAGCGCAACACCATCGGGCAGATGCATTCACTTCATTGGCAGCGTTTGTCGGCATTGTCATTGCCTTGATAGGAGGTCCAGGCTATGAGACAGCAGATGATTGGGCGGCTATTTTGGCTTCTGTTTTTATTGCGTGGAACGGAGGAAAGATTTTTTTTCAATCGCTCTCGGAGCTCATGGATAGGGCTTTGCCGCAGGAGCAGGTCAATGCGGTTGTGGAATGCGCCAATCAGGTTCACGGTGTTCGAAAGGTGGAATCCTGTTTTGTGCGTAAAACTGGATTTGAATGGTTTGTTGATATTACGATTCAAGTGGATGGAAATCTCACTGTTGAAGAAGGACATGCCATTGCACATGAAGTGAATGATGCCATTAAGGCGGGTGTGACTCAGGTTTATGCAGTGCATACCCATGTTGAACCATTTCATCTTTGATTGTTGATAAACTATCCTTCGGTTTGAGGGTTTACTTTTATCCCATCTTATATTTGCTCCAATCTAGAATACAAACGACATGAATATTATAGTTAACAGTTCAATCTTGCACAAGTCTTTGCAATTGTTGGGTGGTGTGTTGAACAGCAACAATTCTTTGCCCATTTTGGACAATTTTCTTTTTGAAATTCGTCCTCAAACATTGACCGTTAGTGCATCCGATTTGGAAACCGCTATAACCGTAACCTTAGACGGTATTGATACCAAAGGTGAAGGTGTATTGTGCGTTCCTGCCAAACTGTTGATGGATATTTTAAAGTCGATTCCTGAACATCCTTTGAATTTTACCATTGATCCCAAAACGTATGGCATCGAAATCTCTTCTGATTTCGGAAAATACAAATTGACTGGAGTCAATGGGGATGATTTCCCCAAGGCTCCCGCCATGGACAGCGACAAATCATTCAAAGTTCCTGGTGATGTGATGTCCCGCGCCATCAATAAAACATTGTTTGCGGCAGGCAATGATGACATGCGCCCTGTGATGAGCGGTGTTTATTTTGAAGTGCACGAGAACGAGACGCGTTTTGTCGCGACGGATGCGCACAAGTTGGTTCGTTATACCCGCACCGATGCGGGTGGTGACGCAGCAACATTCATCGTTCCAAGAAAACCATTGAATTTGATGAAGGGTATTTTGGGCAGTGTGAAGTCGGATGTAAGCGTGGCTTATTCAGACAACAACGCACAATTTACATTTGACAATGTATCCTTGATGTGTCGTTTGATTGAGGGTAAATACCCCAACTACGAGGCTGTTATTCCAAAAGAAAATCCTTTCAAGTTAACCATCGATAGAGCCGATTTGTTGCAGTCCATCCGTCGTGTGAGCATCTTTGCCAACAAGACAACGCATCAAGTTCGATTGAAAATGGGAGGAAGCGAGTTGCACATTTCTGCAGAAGATTTGGATTACAGCAACGAGGCCAATGAGCGTTTGACCTGCACCTATGTGGGCGATGATATGGAAATTGGATTCAATAGCCGTTTCTTGGCTGAAATGTTGAGCAATTTGGATTGCGACAATGTTACCCTAGAAATGAGTGCTCCCAATAGAGCGGGAATCATGCGACCACTGGAATTGGTGGACGAGAGTGAGGACATCTTGATGTTGGTGATGCCGGTGATGTTGAATAGCTAATGAAGGCGAGGAGGCTTCGTTCTGCATCGGAAATCATTCCGAATACTCACCTTATACTCAATTCTGATCTGTCTGTTTACCATTTGGCGGTTAAGGGGGATCAAATTGCAGACGATATATGGATCGTTGGTGATCCAGAGCGCGTCCCTAAAATATCCAAGTATTTTGATTGTATTCAAGTACAACTGCATCGCAGGGAATATGTCTTGCATACTGGTTTATTAAAGGGTAAACCACTGACCGTGGTTTCTTCTGGAATAGGCGTGGACAACATTGATATCTTAATCAATGAATTGGACGCCGCAGTAAACGTGAATCCCGCCACGAGACAAATCAATCCGCAGCTGCGTCAATTGCGTTTTTTACGATTGGGAACTTCGGGTGCCATTCGTCCAGAGATTCCAATTCACACCATCGTTGCTGCGCGATTTTCATTTGCGCACGATGGCGTTCCTTTGAGCTATGAGGCTGAGATGGAGGCCAAAGAAAAGGAGTTGCTAACGTCTTTAAAAGAAAGGGTTTTGACATTTGATACCACTTACGTTGCGCAATCGAGCGAAGAATTGTTGCAGCGATATCCCATTTTTGATATCCAAGGCATTACCTACACGGCCAATGGTTTTTATGGACCTCAAGGTAGGTCGGTTCGTTTGCATTCCAAGAACGAGGATTGGACGCACATGCAAAAATTTGAATGGGGTGGGATGCGGATAACCAATATTGAAATGGAATCGTCGGGTATGTATGCGCTGGCCAGTATGTTGGGTCACCAAGCGCTCACTTGTTGCGTTCTGCTGGCAAATAGAGCAACACAGGAATTTACTGAAACACCAGAGCAGGCTGTTGAAAGCTTGATACAAAAGGCTATCGTGGCCTTTTAAAAAATTGGTGTGAATAACAAATCATTTTCCTACAATTACCCTTCTCACTTCCCGTTAGTTTTGAATGACCAAAACGAGCAATATGCAGGGAGAAGTAAGTGCATTGATACAGTTGATAGAAGATCCAGATGAAGAGATTTTTGCACAAGTGCGGACGGAGCTCACCCGATACGGTGAAGCTTTGATTCCTCAGCTCGAGCATTATTGGGAATACAACGTCTACGGCCCCTTATTCAACAAGCGCATCGAGTCACTCATTCAAGAGTTGAATCACAAAGCGGTTTACAAAAGACTAAGGGAATGGAAAGAGAGTCCAGAACAGGATCTGTTGGAGGCACTTTTGATTTTGAACCGTGTAAATCATCCATCAGGGAGAGAGGAGGAGTTAAAGGCACAAGTGCTCAAGATCAGACAAGACATTTGGTTGGAGCTGAATGATTTTTTGACGGCAATTGAGGCCGTGAATGTTTTTAATACAATACTTTTCAAGGTGTATGCATTGGAGGGGGTAACCCACGTGAGTCAAGGACATAACACATTGGGGGAGTTGCTGAATACCCGCAGAGGCGAGCCTTTAATCGTAGGGGCATTGTATTCGTGGTTGGCAGAGAGTTTGGAAATCAATATGCGGGCCATCAACGTGCCAGGTGATTGTATTTTGGCCTATCAGGAAGAAGACTTGGGAGGAGATACGGAGACCTTGTTTTATGTTCATCCCCATCAAAATGGTTCCATCTTGTCCAGAGAGGACATCATTGACTTGCTGCATGAAAAGCAGTATCCCTTGGATGAGCGATTTTTTCACAATTGCACCAAAGAGGAATGGGTAGGACGCATGATCAATTTGTTGATCAATCAGGCCATTGCAATAAAAGACAACAATAAAGTAAGTGAGTTGCGTGCATTGCAGTCGCTGATGATGGAGTAATCAGCAGGAAAAAAACTGAGATCCAGCCCAAAGAATCAGCAAGGTGGAAATGGTTCCTTTGATCACAAAGAACCAAAAAGAAGCCCATCCTAATTTCTTGAGCCAAGGGGGTAAATTATTTTTTTTCAATTTTTTTTTGGCTTGTAAATCCTTTACAATGTCGTAAAGTTAGTTTGTATCGTTAAACAAAACATTGTTGCGATATGAATAACTTAACAGAAGTAAAAAGGTACATCGATACCTTCTCTCGTCCAGATGGTTACAACCATTATGCTTGGGACGTTACCAAACGTTTGGCCATGGAAGTTTGGGAAAGTTATTTGGAGAATAGGACTTTCAACCGGTCCTTGAATTACCTGTGTCAAGAGTTTTACCAGATGATTCAGAATCCGGGCAATGGTGAGTACATCGTACCCAAATCGCGCATCCGCGGTATCAATTAGATGCACAGGAGGCGCATTCAAAAGCAGCGTTAGAGAACACTCCTGGTCTGGGCCACTTGTTTTCGGTTTGAGTACCTTAGACTGGGGGTGTTTCTTCTCTCACGAAAAATATCAACATTGGAAAACTTTTTCAATTGTACGGGAAGGACAAAGCTAATTTTGTAGGAATGTCTTTCTTGAACGAACTCAACGACGCCCAAAGGGCAGCTGTTACCCATATCAAAGGCCCATTGATGGTTATTGCCGGTGCTGGCTCTGGCAAGACCCGTGTATTGGCCTATCGCATTGCCCATTTGATTCAAAATGGGGTGGACCCTTTTCAAATTTTAGCATTGACCTTTACCAATAAGGCAGCGGCTGAAATGAAGCACCGTATTGCGGCCCTTGTGGGTGAAGCAGATGCGCGCAACATATGGATGGGAACTTTTCACTCCATTTTTGCACGCATTCTGCGCAATGAGGCGGAGCGCATCAATTACTCCCGGAATTTTACCATTTACGATACCAATGATGCCAAGAGCATGATCAAGGATGTGCTCAAGGAATTGGGTTTGGATGATAAGATTTATAAACCCAGCAATGTGCTGCATCGCATCTCTTCGTGCAAAAACAATCTTATAGGTCCGGAGGATTATAGAAATAACATTGATTTGATCAATGAAGATCACATGAGCGGAAAATCGCGCATGGTCGAAATTTATGAACGATACAACAACAAACTTTTCAATGCCAGTGCCATGGATTTTGACGATTTGTTGTTCAAGACCAATGTGCTTTTTCGGGATCATCCCGATCTGTTGTTGAAGTACCAACACAAATTTCATTACATTTTGGTCGATGAGTATCAGGATACCAATTTTTCTCAATATCTTATTGTAAAGCAATTGGGCAAGGCCCATGAGAATGTCTGTGTGGTAGGGGATGATGCGCAAAGTATCTATTCTTTTCGCGGAGCCAATATTCAAAACATTTTGAATTTTAGGAGAGATTACCCGGACTACAAGATGTACAAATTGGAACAGAATTACCGGAGTACGCAAACCATCGTGAATGCAGCGAATGGCATCATTGCCAAGAATAAAGATCAAATCAAAAAGAACGTTTGGACCTCCAATGACCAAGGTTCCATGATTGGTTTGTACAAGGCAGTGTCCGATAACGAAGAAGGCGCGTATGTTGCCAATCATATTTTTGCCACCAAGAAAGAGGAGGGCATCGATTACAACGGATTTGTGATTTTGTACCGAACCAATGCCCAGAGCCGTTCTTTCGAGGAATCATTGCGCAAGCTGAATATTCCCTACAAGTTGTATGGAGGAACAAGCTTCTACCAACGCCAGGAGATCAAGGATTTGATTGGCTACTTCCGATTGGTGGCCAATCACAAGGATGAGGAAGCTTTGAAGCGTACCATCAATTATCCTGCACGTGGAATTGGAAAGACAACCCTCGAAAAGGTACAGGTGCTTTCGGCCGAACGCAATACCAGCATGTGGGAGGTCATCCTCACGCCACAGCAGATCGGCGTCAATAGCGGTACTGCACTAAAGTTGTCCGAGTTTACAACCATGATTCGCAGTTTTGCAGTTGGATTGGAAACTGCTCCAGCGTATGAGGTGGCCTATAACATTGCCAGCAGCAGCGGATTGCTCAAAGAATTGTACAATGACAAAACCCCAGAGGGCGTTGCTCGGTATGAAAACATTCAAGAATTGTTGAATGGTATCAAGGAATTTTCAGATAAAATAGATCCGGCCAATCCCCACAAGGTCAATACGCTCTCTGAATTTTTGATAGACGTGGCTTTGTTGACCGACGCAGACAATGAAGATTCGGCCGAAAAAGAGAAAGTTAGTTTAATGACCATCCACGCGGCCAAAGGATTGGAGTTTCCTTATGTCTACATTGTCGGATTGGAGGAAAATCTATTCCCTTCAATGATGGCCTTGAATTCTAGGGAAGAATTGGAGGAAGAGCGTCGCTTGTTCTATGTGGCATTGACCAGAGCAGAGAAAAAGGTCACCATCAGCTATGCTACTACAAGATACCGTTGGGGACAATTGACCTACGGAGAACCCTCACGTTTCATTGACGAGATTGACGACAATTTCATCGATAAGAAGGGAGTGTCGATGAATAAACCCTCTGAGTTCAGTCGTCCTAAAATTGACTTTGGAAAAGAAAGGCAAGGATTCAATTCGGGTAGGGTCGGAGAGCGTGAACCCCGCATGCTGAGTGATACACCGAACATTCCGGTGAACTTCACGCCACCGGTGAAGAAGGATGTGATACCCACAGGCAACTTCAAGAAAGTGGATGCGGCACAATCCAAACCGGCTGGACCTATTTTGCAATTGGAGTCCGGCATGACTGTGAGTCATGAAAAGTTTGGAAAAGGGAAAGTCCTCAAGGTGGAGGGGGAAGGTGCCGATGCCAAGGCAACCATTTTCTTCCCATCTGAAGGACAAAAGCAATTACTGCTTAAATTCGCCAAGCTAACCATCATCGATTGAAGGTTAATTAATCAAGAATACACATGAGAGCATCGAGTTCATTTCGTGAACCAGGAGAGGCGTTGAAGCCGCATATTTTGGAGATCAACAGTTTAAGAAAGGATTTGAAGATCCCGGAATATGGTCGCAATATTCAAAAGATGGTAGAGTATGCCATGACATTGGAAGACCGCGAACAACGCAACCAATGTTGCAAAGCGATATTGTCTGTGATGGGGCAGTTATTCCCATACTTGAGGGACATGGAAGACTTTCAACACAAATTGTGGGTGCATCTGATGATCATGTCTGATTTTAAATTGGATGTGGACAGCCCTTACCCCATGCCTGCTCGTGAGGAGTTGGTGGTGAAACCCAACCCCATTCCCTATCCACAACGTGACATGAAGTTTGGTCATTATGGTCGCTATGTCGAAAAAATGATTGACAAGTGCAGCGCATTGGAGGAAGGTGAAGAGAAAAAACAATTTACCCAGGCCATTGCTAATCTTATGAAGCAGAATGCACTGAACTGGAACCGCAACACGGTGACCGATGATGTTGTATTAAAAGACCTTCAGTATTTGAGTAAAGGGAAATTGGATGTTAGCCATATTCAAGATCTAACCGCAGTAAAAACCATTCAAGGCAATAAGTTGAATGATTTCTTGGAAGATGGATTTAGAAAAGTGAACAAGAAGAACAAAAAAAGAAAATTTAAGAAACCGCTCAATCATCGGTGATTTATATTTGACCCGAAACAATGACTAAGTTCTTTGTCTTCCTGATTCGATTGTACCAACAGTATTTATCACCATTGTTGGGTCCCAATTGCCGATATCAGCCTACTTGCAGCCATTATACCATTGAAGCATTGCAGGAGTGGGGATGGATGAAAGGCTCTTGGATGGGAATAAAAAGAATTGGAAGTTGTCACCCATGGGGTGGATGGGGTTACGATCCAGTACCGAAAAATGAAAACAAAAAAAGAAAATAAAATGAAAAATTATCGTGGACTGGCCATTTGGTTATTGGCCGTTTTATTCATGGCTTGTGCAGCATCAGAAAGTGAGATGATGAAGGAGGCCCGCAACATACAAACTGGTCTTTTAAAGCAAAAATCAGATTTGGATTCTGTATTGAATGTTGAGGCAGGTAATGTAGAGAAAACCATTGCCATCATGTCTGAAGACAGCACCATGGCCAAGGATACCATCAAGTACAAAGAGTTTGTTGCCTTGATGTCCAAAAAGGAATTGATTGAAAGTGCCAAGAGCAAATTAGAGGATTGGAAAATCAATAGCAAGTTGTTGCCTACGGAAGCTGAGCAAAAGAACGGGGTTGAAAATCCATTTGGTCCTGAAGCCAAGGATTTGGATATTTTGAAAGCCATTAAGGAAGCACAAAGTTCTTTCAATGATTTGCGTTCTCAAATCGAATCTGAAATTCAATGATAATTCGTCCAAGAAGAAATAGGAAGTCGGAGGCCATCCGCTCCATGGTAAGGGAAACATCAGTTTCCCTTTCTTCATTTATCTATCCATTGTTTGTCTTTGAAGGCAACGCGCCAAAAATTCCCATTGCCTCAATGCCGGGTATTTACCGTTGGTCAGCTGATGAGGTTTTGAAGGAAATTGAGGAGTGTGTGCAATTGGGAATAAATGCCTTTGTTCTATTTCCAGTCTTTCCTGAAAGTCAGAAAGACAAAATGGCCACCAAGAGTTTTGCGGAGGATAATTTTTATTTGCATTTAATTACAAAAATAAAACAGCATTTTCCGCACATCGCTTTGATGAGTGATGTGGCCATGGATCCCTACAGTTCTGATGGTCATGATGGTTTGGTGATAGAGGGTGAAATTGTCAATGACGAGACCTTGCCCATTTTGGCCAATATGTCTGTTGCGCAAGCGCAAGCTGGAATAGACATCGTCGGTCCTTCAGACATGATGGACGGTAGAGTGGGTTTTATCCGTGATGCATTGGATCAAGCTGGATACGATAAAGTATCCATCATGTCCTACACGGCCAAGTATGCCAGTGCATGCTATGGTCCTTTCCGTGAGGCCTTGGATTCAGCTCCGCGCAGTGGCGATAAGAAAACGTATCAAATGGATCCCGCCAATCGTTTGGAGGCATTGCGTGAATTGTCTTTGGACCTCAATGAGGGAGCGGACATGGTGATGGTGAAACCTGCTACGTTGTATTTGGACATCATTCGCGAAATCAAAGATCGCTCTGATGTACCCGTTGCCGCATACAATGTCAGTGGAGAGTATGCCATGGTTAAGGCGGCAGCGCAGCAAGGTTGGTTAGACAATGATCGCATGATGCATGAGATGTTGTTGAGCATCAGTCGCGCCGGTGCTGATATTATTTTGACTTATTTCGCCAAAGAATACGCGCAGAAGTTCAAGTAGTCATGGTTGTCTTAGAAGTCAATCCTTGTGCATTGGGAAAATCCCATCAATGCCAGCAGTTGATTCGCATTTTACCATCGCTGCAATCCATCGGCGTTGAGGTGTTGTATCTCATGCCTTTTTTTCAGAAAGGTGAAAAGCGCTCGGTGGGTTCACCCTATTGCATTTCTAATTTCGAAGCATTGAACCCCGCTTGGGGGAGTATGGAAGATTGGAATGTCCTACGCAACGCGGTTCAAGAAAATGGAATGACACTTTGGATGGATTGGGTCATGAACCATACGGCCTGGGATCATCCTTGGTCATTGACAAAGAAGGACTATTATTCAAAAAATGACGATGGGCAATTGCACCATCCCTCAGGAACCAATTGGACAGATGTAGCACAGCTGAATCATCATCATCCTGCAGTATTGGAATACTTTGTGTCCAATGCCAAGCATTGGATGGAGAACGGAGTTTCAGGATTCCGGATCGATGCCAGTTATTTGATGCCCATTGACTATTTGAACCTTTGGATCCAAAGGGTAAAGGAGTTGTCTTTCAATACAATGGTGATTTTGGACCGATGGGATATCTTGGAGCAATATTCGCAAGGGGATGGGAGTATGGGAAGGGAGCAGCCAAGAGGTTTAACCTCTAACAATGATCAACGATTTTGGAAGTTGATCTATGGGCATGACGAGGCGGCATTTGGGCCTTTGTTTCAAGAAAAATATCCCAAAGGTTGGTCTTTTCAAGAGACCAGATCCCAACACCCAAACATCGTTTTAGGTTCTGGTCAATGGCGTCCAAATGAGTCGGTTTCATTTTTCGAAGCATCGGATTGGGACCAAGTTGTTTTTGATCGGTGGATAAAGGAAATGCTGCGCAAAGCATAGTGCATTCCGACTTATATTTGTTCCCTATGTCAGTATCAGATTTTATTGCTCCCTTTCAAAGCGTCGCTGGAATCATCGACTTGTTTACGTTGATTTTAATGGAGATTGTGTTGGGAATCGACAATATCATTTTCATTGCCATTATTTGCGGGCAGATCCCCAACAAGAAGGATGCAGCACGTGCGCGATTTTTTGGATTGACATTGGCTTTGGTGGTTCGCATCATCTTGTTGTCCACCATTTCTTTCATAGCCCACATGGTGACGCCATTGTTTCACATTGGAGAGTTTGGTATTACTGGACGAGGTTTAATCTTGTTCGGTGGAGGAGTGTTTTTGTTGGTCAAGACCACCAATGAAATTTACCACAAATTCAAGGAAGCTGACCATGAGGAGAAGCCCAATTCTCGCCAATTGACATGGGTTCAAGCCATCTTGCAGATTACTTTGATTGACATCGTGTTTTCCTTTGATAGCATCATTACAGCGGTTGGCTTATCCAACAACGTGCCCATCATGGTCATGGCGGTTATCGTAGCGATGGTAGTGATGTTGTTGTTTGCACCCTATGTAAGTGAGTTCATCGAGAAGTATCCCACGTTGAAAATGTTGGCCTTGGCCTTCTTGGTGGTCATCGGCTTGATCCTCTTCCTAGAAGCTTTGGAAGACGCGCATATCTTGCATTTGCCACACGGTGTGGACATCAAGACCTACGCATACATCGCCTTGGCCTTCAGCTTGAGTGTTGAGATGCTCAACATCCGCATGCACAATGTGAAGCAGAGAAGGGACAGCAGGAAGGCGGAGTAGGGGTTCGTGTTGTGGTGTTTGGGAAGGGATTTAATTGTCCCGTCCTAAAAAGGTTTACAAAAAACGGCTAAGCTAGATCAATCCTATTCATCCATTTGGGGCGAATGTCAATTCGCTCCGGCATCCTTTTCTTCCAACCGGGCGAATGTCAATTCGCCCCTACATAGCGAATCGCATTTCATGCTCTCGCTACCTCATCCCCTCATCCCTTCATCCCTTCAACCCTTCATCCCTTTATCCCTTCATCACTTGTTCCCTCATCCCTTTGATTCTGGCGCCTGCCCGTTGGCTCCGCTTTGCTTCGCCACCGTTCACCGGGCTGTCCGCTGTATCTTTTGGTTCATTTCGTCGGTTCGAAGCATGCTTCGAACCTTCTTCATTCCCCAAAAGGATGCCGCTCCCATCCCTGGCGCGGGGTCAATCCGCAAATTAGTGCTCCAGATTAGAATGGGTTGTTTTTTTCATTGCGATATCTGTCTCGTCCTAAAAAAGATTTACAAAAAACGATTAAGCTAAATCAGGCATCAACATTGACCACCCCGTCCCGACAGCGCTTGCGCTCGTCGGGACACCCCTCCTTTCTTTTGTTTCACAAAAGCAGGAGGGGATATGGACTCGTCCTAATTTTGGGTTAAATTTTTTTCCAATTTTGCCTTTTTTATAAACCTATTTTAAGACGAGACAGAGAACCTCTTTCCTCTTTCCTCTTTCCTCTTTCCTCTTTCCTCTTTCCTCTTTCCTCTTACCTCTTCCCACTTCCCCCAATCACCTCCCCAAAATCCTTCCTTTTCCTATCGCTGCGTCATCATAGTCTGGTTTGATTTTTAGGGCTTGCTCATAGTCCGCCAAAGCGAGCTTGCGGTTGTTCATCTTTTCATAGCATACCCCACGACTATAAAATGCCTGGAAGTAGGAAGGATAGCGCTCAATGGCCTTGGTAAATTGTTCTATCCCCTTGGTGTACTCATTCAAATACGTGCAATAGATAAAGCCCTTGTTGTAATAGGCCGCCGAGAAGTTTTGATCTATCTGTGCAATGGTATCATAACAGGCCAATGCCCTGGTATAGTATTCTGGTTTTCTGTATCCGTTTTCCTGTAAAAACATGGCTCTGTTGTACCATACTTCAACGCTTCTGGGTCTTACGCCAATGGCTGTTTTATAATATTCCTCCGCCAAGTCATTTTTTTGATTCGCCACCAACAAGGCCAATTCAACGTAGGCGTCATAAAATTGTGGATTCAATTCAACAGCTGTTTGGTAGGAAGATATGGCCGTAGCGGTGTCCCCTTTGGTTTTGAACAATCGGCCTTTGAAGTAATACACCTCTGGATTGGTGACCTCAACTTTCAAGGCGTCGTCCAAATATTTCAATGCTTGGTCGTAGTTGTTTAATACAATTTCAATGGAGGCTGTTTTGATCAATCCAGGTACGTATTGGTTGTTTTTTTCGATCGATTTTTTGTACTGGGCAAAAGCATTTTTAACATCCTTCTGCATCCAATACAATTCTCCCTTCTCCAAATAGATCTCGGCTTGCATGCTATCCAAACCCAACGCGCGATCCAAATCCCTCAAGGCATCTGCAAATCTTGATTTTGAACTGAGATACTTGGAGCGGGAAATGTAATGTTTGTAATTGTCAGGTTCATCCTTAATGGCTTGATTGAGCGAGTCCAATGTGGCATCAGGTCCGTTGGTACTGGTCATCATTTCGGGCGGTGTTCCTCCTCCGCAGGCCGTCCAAACCATGGCGGTGAAAACAACTCCCATCAACGCTATTATTGCTTTTTGCATTTCTTTCATTTGGATTACGAAAATACAAAGAGCCTAGCCGAATTATCTACAAAAAAACAAGGACTGCAGATGCAGTCCTTGCTATTGGGTAATGACGTCTAAAAACCTTTTTCTTTATGGGCGGATAGGAAAAATTAAGCTTCCGCTTTTGCTGTAGAAATGGCCGCCCTCACTTTGGTTTCGATTTCCTCTTTCAACTCTGGGTTGTCTTCCAACAACTGTTTTACAGCATCTCTTCCTTGACCCAACTTGGTATCACCATAGCTGAACCAGCTTCCACTTTTCTTGATGACATTGTGGTCAACCCCCATGTCTATGATTTCTCCCAACAAGGAAATGCCTTGCCCATAAATAATATCAAACTCAGCTTGACGGAAGGGTGGTGCCACTTTGTTTTTCACCACTTTTACTTTGGTGCGGTTACCAACAGCATTTTCTCCATCCTTGATTTGCGTTGAACGGCGGATGTCAATACGAACGGACGCATAAAACTTCAATGCATTACCACCCGTGGTGGTTTCAGGATTGCCGAACATCACTCCAATCTTTTCACGCAATTGGTTGATGAAGATGCAGCAGCACTTTGTTTTGCTGATAGAGGCTGTGAGCTTGCGCAATGCTTTGGACATCAAACGCGCTTGAACACCTACGTTGGAATCACCCATCTCACCTTCAATTTCAGAACGAGGTGTCAACGCCGCTACGGAGTCAATGACAATCAAATCAATGGCACCGGAGCGAATCAAGTTGTCAGCAATTTCCAAACCTTGCTCGCCATTATCAGGTTGAGAGATCAATAAATTTTCAGTATCAACGCCCAAGGCTTCTGCATAGAATTTATCAAAGGCATGCTCAGCATCGATGATGGCGCAGATACCGCCTTGCTTTTGTGCCTCGGCTATGGCATGAATGGCAAGAGTGGTTTTACCAGAAGATTCAGGGCCATAGATTTCTACGATACGACCTTTGGGATAACCGCCAATGCCCAATGCACTGTCCAAGCCAACCGATCCACTGGGAATCACCTCCATGGCCTCCACCACATCATCTCCCAATTTCATTACGGCTCCTTTGCCATAGGTTTTTTCCAATTTATCCATGGCCATTTGAAGGGCCTTCAATTTTTCTTTGTTTACTTCAGACATTGCGTTAGATTTTTAAATTTTACAAATGTTTTCACTCTAGCTTGTAACCAATTTACAACGGTTAATTTTTTTCTTTATTGGGATAAAGATCTTTGATAACTAGGAATGCAACCAGGTATATGCTAGTAAATATTGTGGCATACCAAAGCGATCGGTCCGGTTGAACCCCAAGGCCTTGGGCATTCTCAATAAAGTGCGTGTACAATCGATGTCCAATGTACCAACTCAATAAAAAGAGCGCTGGGCTCAAGATTAAATACCAAAATTGAAATCGCTTTGACATGTTTAAATATTTCTGCGAATTTCAGTTATCTTTCGCTTGACAGCTTCTTTTTTACAGAAAACTTTATGCGTGATTTATGAGCAAAACGGCTCGTTTTTCCACAATTTTCAATCGAATCAAAACGAATAGGAATGCATAACATTTTGTTTATGCCTTCTCCAACCTTACGCCATCTTCATCCCAAACGGCATAGGTGAAGTGTTGTATCCAATCTCCTAGATTGATGTATTGGCTGTTTTCTCCCACAGCCATCACGTTGGGGTAGTGACGGTGTCCAAAGACATAATAGTCGTGATGGGTTTCTTTCTCTAAGCTCCTGCAATATTGAAACAGCCATTCCTTCTCACCATGAAAAATCTTATCCTTTTCCATGCCTTTACCTCGACTATATCCCGAGAGGCTTGAAGCCAACCAAACGCCAAAATTGGGGTGAAGCCTAGCAAACAACCATTGACACAATTGAGAGTCAAAAAAACGTTTCATGAATTTATAACTGTGGTCACCGGGTCCCAATCCATCTCCATGTCCAATGTACATTTTCTGGTTGTTGTATTCAATAACAATGGGTTTTCGATGGAGTATGATGCCACATTCTTTGGGCAAATAATCAAAAATCCACATGTCATGGTTGCCCGTGAACCAATGTATTTTAATTCCTTGATCGGTTAATGTCGCTATTTTGCCGAGGCATCTCACAAATCCCCTGGGTACAGCTCTTTTGTATTCAAACCAAAAGTCAAAAACATCCCCCACCAAAAATATTTCATCTGCATCCTTGGATACTTCATCCAACCAGGTGACAAACTTTTTCTCACGATCCAAACTGGCTTCGTGATTGGGGCTGCCGAGGTGGAGATCGGAAATGAAATATTTTTTCTTCATTAGCGAGATAAGTTCTTGGCCACTATTTTAAAGGGATCCATAGCCGCAATGTTCACTTTGAACATGATATATTGGTAGGGTTTGATGCCCATTTGTTCTCGGGTATCTTTGAGCTCTTGGGACATAACGATGGGTGCATAAATTTCAACCACATCTTTTATAATCGGAAGAATGACCCCCGAGCTGAACAACCATTGACTATTGTAATTGTTCCGATCCAAAATTCGACTATCAGATAAAATGTAGTTGATATTGCTCTGCTGGCCGTACATGGCCGTTGTATACAAAGACAATGGGAATTTAATGGGTAAGCGATATCTGATTTGACCTGAAATCATTCGGATATCAAACCTTCTTCCCGTTGGGGTGTACAACATTCCATGCCCATCTTGAATTTGTCTGCTCAATGCACCTTCTGTTTCCGTTCTACCTGAATAGAAATTGTTGAATGTAAAGTCAGTCTCGGCAGTTGCTCCTTCAGGATTAAAGGCGGCTAGTGTTCGGTAGTTGTTCACTCCGCTGAATAAAATGAAATCAATGGTTCGCTTGGCATTGTTTCGGTTATAGTTGTACGAGTACTTCATTTGTGTGGTTCGTTGATCACCATCCCATTTGCCATTCTCTAGAGCACCTGTCCATTGTAATTGATATTCTACTCTGTGCTGTAAACCAAAGTTTCTGCCTGTCTGTATGGTAGTTTGCGCAAAGTCTTGTAATTGTGTGCTTTTGGTTTCGCTTCCGGTGATATTGGTAGTGTGCATTTTCTTCAATACAATTCCAGCCAATTGAACATCAAAATTGAACTTGTTGTGGTAATTCTCTGGTTTCCCTTTTGTACTAAAGGTGATATACGGTTTCACCGTTTGATATTTTGAATGGAAAAAGATTTCATTGCCATTGAGGTTTTCGGTTAAGTCTGCAAAGTAGAACTGTTTGGCATTGGCACCCAAAGTGAACTTACCCAGACGCAAACTAGCTTTTGCTAATCCGGACAAATCTTTTTGATGAAAGCTGTAAAGAGGTGTCACAGACCATTGCCATCTTCTATTGAATACATTTTTGTTATGAAATACAACACCGGGCATAAACTTATCGTAGTTGTTCCATCCCAAAACAGGTACCCAATATATTTGGGTTGATTTTTCATTGGCAATTCCAGTGAAAGGTTGAAAATCTATCTTCTCAATGCGTGGCGTTAATCTTCCTTTGCGCACAGTATTGTTAGTGAATGATATTTCAGGAATGGACTTCTCTGCGTTGATTTGCACAGTTGGTTTTGTTTGGTTGTTGTAATCTTTAATGTCAAAAATCACCTTGCCCATGTGACCTGGTTTCAAGACAGAAGTCCACTTGGTTTCCTTCTTGCCGTCTTTGTATTCAATGGTTACAGAGCATGGACCTTCTGTTTGTCCTGTATTCATTACACGAGCTTGGTAAAAATAATCCACTTTATTGCCCTCAGATAATTTGGTAACGTTGTGTTTTTTAGCAACGTTCAACAATGAATAATCTGCCTTTCCTTTTCCTTCAATGAACTCATCAAAAAACCAACTCAAATCTTGACCAGTGGTTTTTTCAAAGGTAGCTTTGATGTCAGCGGGTTGTGGATGTTTGAATTTCCATTGATTGAAATAAGATTGCATGCATTTGTCAAACAATTCCTCTCCCAAATATTGTTGGAGGTAATAAAAGACAACAGCCGTTTTTTTGTATACGTTGGC
>JACCDY010071298.1_pt1 | contig 17509 bp, 16 predicted proteins | sample 7446391 | NCBI WGS metagenome assembly JACCDY01 (sample SAMN15323451, study PRJNA562643) | freshwater metagenome | isolation source: river surface water | place: USA:Blue River Watershed | collected 2017-08-18
ATTGAAAAACTGGAGTTTGATTCTGACGTCAGGTCTTCTGCTGATTTGGCGCGCCATCTCAAAGAGGATTTTGAACGCTGGGGCCCTGTCATCAAAGCCACGGGATACACCGCTGACAACTGATGCACTTCACTCCGCGAACTTCGGTAACCCGCTTTGAAACGACCTAATATTTTGCTCATCATGAGTGATCAGCACCGTGCTGATTGCTTCGGATTCGAAGGCCGCAAGGTACGGACGCCGCATCTTGATTTACTGGCCCGGCAAGGCACACGATTCACCCATTGCATCACGCCCAATGTGGTGTGCATGCCCTCAAGAAGTGCCATCTTGACCGGCATGCTGCCGCTGACCAGTGGGGTGCACGACAACGGCATCGACCTGGACGAGTCCATCGCAGTGCAAGGCTTTGCAGGGTCACTGAGCAAAGCGGGCTACGACACGCGATTCATCGGCAAGGCGCATTTTTCGAGCAACCATTCCTACGCCAACCGTCCCACCGGCCGCTGCGAGAACATTCCCAGTTCGCATTTGTTTGCAGACGATTGGCGAGGCCCCTACATGGGCTTTGAGCAGGTCGAATTGATGCAGTTGGGGCACAACTACTGGCTGCCCGAGGCCAGCCCCGGCGGTTTGCATTACGAGCGCTGGTACCACCGCGATGGCTTGGGCGCCATGAAAAACGCCCTTTACAGCCAGCGCCTTGATCCGCAAACACAGGCTGCGCAAACACACAACAGCGCCTTGCCCACGGCTTGGCACAACAGCACTTGGGTGGGGGATCGCACGGTCGAGTACATCGCTGAGCAAGGTCGGCGGCAGCGTGATGCCGATGATGCAAATCCCTTTTGCGCCTGGGTGTCGATGGCAGACCCGCATCATCCGTTTGATGCACCTGCGCCCTGGTGCTGGATGCACCGGCCGGATGAGGTGGATCTGCCACCCCATCGGAGCCGCGATTTGGACAAACGGCCGTGGTGGCACAGAGCCTCGCTGGAAAACACGCCCGGCGGCACACCAGAAAGCCGAAAAGTGCGTGAGGAATACTCGCGCATGTCACCGCAAACCGATGCCCAGTTGCGCGAAATCATTGCCAATTACTACGGCATGATTTCTTTGGTGGACCACCAAGTGGGGCGTATCTTGTCAGCGCTGGACGATGCAGGCTTGGCAGACAACACGCTCGTGGTCTTCACGTCTGACCACGGTGAATTGCTGGGCGATCACGGCCTCATGCTCAAGGGCCCGATGCATTACGACGGCCTGCTGCGCGTCGGCCTGATCATGCGCGGCCCAGGTATCGTTGCCGATCAACAGAACCATCAGCCCGTCTCCACGCTGGATTTGGCGGCGACCTTTGGCGACTATGCAGCCACAGCTGTGCCTTCTGCCGTGCACAGCCAGAGCCTGCGTCCGCTGCTTACCGGAGATGGCCATGCAGAACGCGATCACGCTTACAACGAATGGCGGCTGGGCCCTTCGCGTTGTGGCGTGGCCTTGGACTTGCGCACAGTGCGCACCCCCAGCGCCAAGCTCACGCTTGAACTGACCAGTGGCGTCGGTGAAATGTATGACCTGAGCAATGACCCTCACGAGTGCGCCAACCTGTTTGACGACCCCAAGCATCGGGGCTTGCGTGAGGAGTTGATGCAGCGACTCTTGAGTCGCCCCGACGATATTCGCTCCCCGCTGCCTGAGCCGGTAGGCCCAGCCTAAAGGCATTGCACGATGACATTCAATACTCTGATTCTTCTGACCGACGAGCAAGATGCACATGCCTTGGGCTGTGCTGGTCACCCTGTCGTCAAGACCCCCCATCTGGATGCCCTGGCTGCCCGTGGCACGCGATTCACCCAAGCCCACACACCTTCGCCCATCTGCGTCCCCGCACGGGCTGCGCTGGCCACCGGGCGCTGGGTGCATGACATCGGCTATTGGGACAACGCCATGGGCTACGACGGGCGTGTGGCCGGTTGGGGGCATGCCCTGCAAGCTGCAGGTCACGGCGTCGAGTCAATCGGCAAATTGCACTATGTCCATGCTGCCGCGCCCACCGGATTTTCCGAGCAGCATGAACCCTTGCATTTGGCCGACGGCATCGGTCAGGTTTGGGGCTCGGTGCGCAACCCCTTGCCCAACACGCCACGTCCATCGCGGCTGTTCACCGAACTCGGTGCAGGTCTGTCCAGCTACAACCGGTACGACATCTCCTCGGCAGAGCGCGCAGCGCAATGGCTGCATGACAAAGCCGCCGAAAAAGAGGCCGCGCCGTGGACCTTGTTCGTCGGTTTCGTCGCGCCGCATTTCCCTTTGGTCGTGCCCCAACGCTATCTCGATGCCATCGACATGGATGCCATTGCCGACCCTCGGCTGCATCCGAACAGCGGCTACCAACGTCAGCCCTGGGTGCAACGGCACGCCGACTTTTCGAATGCAGACGATGAATTGGGCACGCCTGAGCGCCGCCGCTTGGCTTTGGCTTGCTATTACGCATTGACATGCTTCATTGACGAGCAAATCGGCAAAGTCCTGCAAGCGCTGGGGCAAACCGGTTTGCAAGCATCCACCCGCGTGATCATGAGCAGCGATCATGGCGACAACCAAGGCGTGCGAGGGATGTGGAACAAGTCAACGCTCTACCGCGAAGCCACCCACATTCCGTTGATCTTGGCTGGGCCGGGGATCCCGGAGGGCAAGGTCTGTGCGACCCAAGTCAACTTGGTCGACATCGCCCCGACCGTTCTCGACAACGCAAACCTGCCCGCAGACCCCACACTCCCAGGCCGATCGCTGGTGGCCATCGCCCAAGAAAAGGATGATTCAGAGCGTATCGGCTTCAGCGAGTACCACGCCGTAGGCTCGCCCAGCGCGGCTTATTTGGTGCGGCAAGGCCAGTGGGCGTACCACCACTACGTGGGCTATGAACCGGAACTGTTTGACATGGCAGCCGATCCAGGCCAAACCATGGACCTCGCCGCGCAAGACAGCTATCGGCCCATCCGTGAACACATGGCTTCGCTTCTGAATCAAATGCTGGACCCGGAGGCCACCGACCAGCGTGCCAAGGCCGATCAAGACGCGCTGGTCGCCCGATTCGGCGGCCGGGAAGCCGCTTTGGGCAAAGGGCCCGCTGGCGCCAGCCCTGTGCCCTCACGCTGACGCAGACAGTGCCTGGGGAACCCAGGCCATCACCGTGGTCTGGACGGCCATACGAATCCAGCGCCTCTTCCTCAGCTTCATTCCACACCGTGGATGGACATGAGATTTTTCATTCGCTGAACAGCCATCTCGGGCTGTTCGAGCAGATGGGCCGCATCGGCCAGTCGAAACAACTCTGCCAAATGTTGAATGGAGCGAGTGCTTTGCTGACCGCCAATCATGCTGAAATGGTTTTGGTGACCGTTGAGCCAGGCCATGAAGACAACGCCCGTTTTGTAGTAACGGGTTGGCGCCTTGAAAATGTGGCGTGACAGTGGGACCGTCGGTGCCAGGATGGCATGAAAGGTTTCTGCTTTGCCTTCAGCCAGCGCAGCCAGGGCCAAACTGGCTGCAGGTGCAATCGCGTCAAATATGCCAAGCAGCGCGTCACTTTGGCCGTTGACGGTATCAGTCCCAAAACCATCGCCAGCAATCAACTCGGCATAGTTGAAGTCATCTCCCGTGTACATGCGCACTCCGGGGGGCAGGCGACGACGCATGGCAATTTCCTTGTCTTTGTCGAGCAAGGAAATCTTGATGCCATCCACCTTTTTGGCATGCGCTTCAATGATGCCCAAGGCGGTGTTCATGGCTTGGTCCACATCTGTGTTGCCCCAGTACCCCTTCAGGGCAGGGTCAAACATATCGCCCAGCCAATGAAGCACCACGGGTTGTTGGACCTGGCTCAAGATGCGGTCATAAACGCGCTCATAGTCTGCAGGGCTTTGGGCTACACGCGCCAGGGCCCGACTGGCCATGATGATGAGTTTGCCACCCAGGTTTTCAATCGCCTCCAACTGTTCTTCGTAAGCTGCAATGACGTCGTCCACCGTCTTGACATCGTCCAGCACCAGATGATCGGTGCCACAGCCCGAAGCCACGAGCGCGCCTGGCACATCTTGGGCCGCATCCAGCGTGCGGCGGATCAGTTCCAACGAAGTGGGCCAATCCAGCCCCATGCCACGCTGCGCTGTGTCCATGGCTTCGGCCACACCGAGGCCCAGAGACCATAAATGACGTCTGTACGCGATCGTGGCATCCCAATCCACAGCACACTGAAGCCAAGGGTCCACCACAGCCAGTGGATCGGCCACCACATGCGCTGCCGAGTAAGCCACGCGGTTGAATGGCTGACGCGACGTTGGCCTCGAAGGGACGCTGCCGCACAGCGTGTAACTATGCAGGCTCCCCGCAGCCGTCGGCAGTTTCAAGTTCAAGGGCACAGCTTTGCCTCTCAGGGGGCAGGTGAGAGTCCTGCCGCTTTGACCAGCACCGCGTTGCTTTTGATTTCATCGCGAATGTAGGCGTCAAACTGATCGGGCCGCATGGTCCAGGCATCGGCGCCCAACGTGGCAAAACGCTCTTTCACGTCGGGGTTGGCCAGGGCTTTGACAACCTCTTCATTCAACCGGTTGACGATGTCTTTGGGCGTTTTCCCCGGCACCATCATGCCAATCCAGAAATTGAATTCAGAGCCAGGGACACCGGCTTCGGCCGTTGTCGGCACTTGGGGCAAAGCACTGGCTCGCTTGGATGACCCGACCGCCAATGGGACCAATTGACCGCTTCGGATTTGACCAATGACGGGCGCTATGGGTGAAAAATAGTAGTCCACACGACCTGCCATGACCTCGGTCACGGCTTCGCTGGAACCTTTGAAGGGGATATTGGTGGCCTCAATCTTGGCTGCCAATTTGAATTTCTCGGCGTTTAAATGCGTGGCGCTGCCCTGACCCGCAGAGGCGAAATTCATGCCTCCTGGTTTGGCACGTGCCGCCGTCAGCAACTCTTGCAGCGTCTTGATGTTCTTTGAGGGCGACATGACCAGCACATTGGGTGTGCTGGAAATCGGTGTGACCCCAGCAAAGTCATTGAGTGTGTCGAATGGCAACTTGGCAAATGTGGAAGGACTCACGGTGTGCGACGACGAGTGGATCATGATGGTGTAGCCATCTGGCGCTGCGGTGGCCACGGCTTGCTGCCCAATGGTGCCGCTTGCGCCGCCACGGTTGTCAATGACCAAAGCTTGACCCATGCTCTGGCTCATCTTGTCCGAGATGGCGCGGGCAATGATGTCGGTCGTGCTGCCTGCCGCGAATGGAACGATCACACGAATCGGTTTGTTGGGGTAGGTCCCTTGGGCCGATGCGCTCCACGGGGAGATCATGGCAAGGCACGTCATGGATATCAGCGCGATACGGTGAGATGTTTTCATGTTGTCTCCAGTGGTTGAACTTGTGCCCTGCGGGCATCGATGATTGGGCCGGTTAAAAAAGTGCAATCAAGACAGTTTGGCCGCTTTTTTGATTTGCGTGAGTACAGCCATTTGTGGCGACTTTTTGTAATGCGCATCCAGCGGGTAGCAACCCGAAACCAAGCCATTGCGTGGCGCCGTGGTGCAGTCGCTGAAGGTGCGGCACAAGCGCTTGCGCTGCATGGCACGCCCAGCCAGCACGTCGGCTGGCAAGTCGGGGTAAGCCAGCACCATGCGGCCCAGGCCCACAAAGTCGGTCCAGCCTTGTTTGACCACGGCTTGGGCCACATGCGGCAAGAACTCCTGCAGGTAGGTGTAGCCGCTGCCCACAAACGCCATGGCAGGGAACATCTTTTTGAGGTCGCGCACAATTTCCAGGTGCCGCATCACGCCAAGCAAAGGGTCTTCCGGGGGCTGGTAGCCGTCAGATGGCGGATACAAGGCCGGGCGAGTGACGTGGGGCGTGTAATACGGGCTGCCCACGGTCACGTTCACCATCGAAATGTCCAATGACGCCAGTACTTTCAAGAATTGCGCCGTCTCGTCCAGCGCGTACTGCAGGGGGTTGGCTTCATTGACGCCAAAGCCGTAGCGGTAGGGCATGGCGTGGGCGTAATCGACCGGAATGCCGGGGCCCAGGGACTCGTCATCTGACAGGTTCGGGTCGGGTTGATACGGCAGAAAATCCACCGCCGAAAGGCGCACGCCCAAGGCCATGCCTGGCACCTCGGCGCGGATGCCTTGCGCCAGTTCGCGGATGAAGCGGGTGCGGTTGTGCAAGGAGCCACCAAAGTCGCCTTCGCGCGTTTTGGCTGACAGGAATTCGTGGCCCAAATAGCCGTGGCAGTGTTTGAGGTCGACGAATTGAAAACCACAGTCCCAGGCCCGCTTGGCCGCCAGCACAAAGTCATCGATCAACTGGCGAATCTCACCGTCTGACATGACGACGATGTTTTCTTTGGGGCCAAAGCGCCCATCGAGCAGGGGGTGCTGGTACAGCACCCGGGGCTCCATGCGGTTTTCAAGGTTGGGTTTGCAAAAACGCCCAGAGTGGGTCAGCTGCAAGCCAATCACCAGCCCTTTGTCGCTGCCCATGCTCTCGCGGTGGGCCTGAACCAAGCCTTCACGCAGTTGGGCGATGCCCGATTGCGTTTGTGCGTTCAAGACCAATTGCTTCGGGTTGGCGCGCCCATCGTGACGAACCGCGACCGCTTCGCCACCCCAAATCATTTTGGCACCAGAGCGGCCAAACAAGGTCCAGCGGCGACGTGTGTTGTCAGAGGGGTTGCCATCGGCCAGGCCGTCCCAGCCTTCCATGGGGTGAATGGCGTATCGGTTGCCGAATGTGAGTCCCGAAACCGTCATGGGCTGCGCCATGGCAGCCGAGTCGCCGGACTCCAGATCTTCATCGCAAGGCATCTGCAAACCCAGCCGATCCAGGTTCTCCTTGAAGCCTTGCGGGCTGGACAAGGATTTGACCTTGACGAAATCTCCAAATTTCATGAGCGCGATTCCATGGGTTTTGCCATTCCAGCCATTAAAGATTCAGCACCACAGAGCATACGGGGAAATGACCGATGCCGGCACATTCACATGACGATCGATGTGCAAGACCATGACAGCGCTGGCAACGCTGCTTGCGGCATGCATCACCCAGTTGTTCAATGGCAATGCAGGGGTCAGCCGCCGGTTGCGTCCTTGATGCACTTTTTCGTGAAGCTGTTTTTGGCCGCGCCTGCCAGCTTTTTGTCTGCGGCCTGTGCCTCACACGTGGCGGTGGCAGCGGCCAAGGCGGCTGCAGCGTCTTTTTCGCACTTCTGGACAAAGCTGTTTTTGGCAGCCCCCGCCAGTTTTTTCTCAGCCGCTTGTGCATCGCAGGTGGCGGCAAAAGAGGGCGCGCTCAAAGTCAAAAGCGCAACAGACCATAAAGCAGTGAATTTTTTCATTGGGTTTCCGTAGATGAAGGCCAAATGAAAATTAACAAAATTAACAATATTTGGCAAGGGGTTGATATTGCCAATTTAAACAAACAAGACACTTGTTGCCAGCGCCATCCAGTTTCATCGCCCAGCAGAAAAAAACCTGCGCAGCTGGGCATTTTGTGCCGCCTGCATTTCGCAAGGAATCAAATCACCCGCTGAGCCTTTAGGCGCAGCAAGTCCTCTGGGCTTAATCCGATGGCCTCGAAGATCTTCGCGTTATCCTGCCCGGTCGCAGGCCCCACGCAAGGCACGGGTGGAGAATCTCTGCCCACAAAACGCGGCACAGGCGCAGGGACGGGAATCGGTCCCATCTTGTCGTCATTCAGCGCAATGAAGGCCCCGCGTTCCATGAAATGAGGGTCAGCGGTGGCATCTTCAATCGAGTAAACCTTGCTGAATGGAACCTCGTGCTTGTCGAGACAATCTTGCAGTTCCGCAAAAGAAAGCGTTGCACACCATTGGGCCACGATCTCATCGATTTCAATATGGTGTTTCGTGCGTGCAATGTTGTTGCTGAAACGTGCATCGCTCGACAGCTGTGGCCTGTCCATGGCCAAACAAAGCCGATTGAAAATCGGATCCGACGACCCGACAAGCGTGATCCAAACCCCATCGGCGCTCTGATACACATTGGAAGGAGCGGTGTAACTGGCACGCGACCCGGTACGTTGACGAACCACACGGTTGAAGTGATGTTCGGCTGCGAGCGGATCCAATAAGCGCATCAGGGCCTCGGTTGCAGACAGGTCAATTTCCGCGCCATGCTGCTGATTTCTTGGCAAAGCATTGCGCTCGGCCAAAGCCGTGCTGATGGCAAACGCCCCCCAAAGACCTGCGATGGCATCACCCAGCGGATAGTTCATGTGTTGTGGCGGGCCATCGGCGTCTCCGCACAGGTGAACGAGGCCGCTCATCGCTTCAAAGATGCGAGCGAAACCGGGCTTGCGTGAGTAAGGCCCAGTTTGGCCAAAGCCCGTGAGTCGCAGCACAATCAGACGCGGGTTGTGCGTGTGCAAGGTCGCGATGTCCAGCCCCCAACTGTCGAGCGTGCCTGTTCGAAAATTTTCAACCAGCACGTCGAAGTCTGCGATCAAGCGTAAGAAAAGATCACGTCCCTCGCTCATTCGAACATCGAGCGAAATACCCTGCTTGCCACGGTTTGCCGTTTTCCAAAAAACAGGTTGTCCTTCGTGGACTGGCGCGAGGCCGCGCAAGGCGTCGTTACCTTGAGGCAATTCGAGCTTGACGACCTCGGCCCCCATATCACCACAAAGCGTGGCCGAAAAAGGGGCGGCCAAAACGGTCGCCATGTCCAAGATACGAACGCCGCGCAGCGGCTGGCCTGTAACGGACATCAGTTTGGCCTCAGATCAAGAGTTTTCAGAACGGGGTCCCAGGCCTTGCGATCCGATTGGACGCGCTCGACAAATGCTGTCGGTGATGGGTTCAGCGGGGTGGCACCCAACTTGGCGAGTTTTTCCCTCACTGCTGGCATGGCCATCACTTTGGTGAGTGCCGCGTTCAAGGTGTCGATCACTTGCTTTGGCGTGCCCTTCGGTGCGGCCAGCCCCATCCAAAGACCGGCATCGAGCCCAGGCAATCCGAGCTCGCTGAAGGTTGGAACATCGGGTACGGCGGCTGAACGTGTTCTGCCTGTTTGGGCCAGGATACGAATTTGCCCACTTTGCATGAAAGGCAGAGTGCCCCCCAGGTTGTTGCACATCACAGGAATGTGGCCAGCCATGAGGTCATTCACTGCAGGTGCATTGCCCTTGTAGGGGATGTGCTGCAGCTTGATTTGGGTCTGATGGTTCACCATTTCGCAGACCAAATGCGATGGCGTGGCAACGCCAGCCGAGCCAAACGACATGGAACCTGGTTTGGCTTTATCGGCCGCAACAAGGCTGCTCAAAGACATGTGGGGCGTTTTGGAATTGACGGCAATGACATTGGGCAAATCCGCCACCAGACCTATACCCACACAGTCATCAATCGGATGCCACTTCAAGTCCTTGAAGACGTAAGGCAGAAAAACGTTTGTGAGACCAGCCATCAGGATGGTGTAGCCGTCTGGCGCAGCCTTCGCCACCGCCTCGGAGCCGATCAGGCTGCCCGCACCCGCTCTGTTTTCCACGACGATCTGCTGACCCAAGGTGGCCCCAAGCTCTGCTGAAAGTGCACGTGCGACCAGGTCGGTGCTGCCTGCCGCGGGAAAAGGCACCACAAGCTTGATGGGGCGGTCGGGGTAAGAGGCGAGCGCAGAACCAGCGCTGCCAGCGCAAGTGACCAATAGGATGGTGCTGAATATGCGAGAGAGGGTCATTTTTTGTCTCCTGGAGTTGATGAAAGAAAGCGACGTCCCAGCGTGGCCCGATGCAGTTCGGATGCACCGTCGTATATGCGGAAAGGGCGCAATTCCCGCAAGATCATCGCCACAGGTGCGTCTTCAGACATGCCGAGAGCGCCCATGAGCTGTGCTGAACGGTCCGCAACACGGTAAAGCGCCTCAGACACGAATACCTTGGCCATCGCCGATTCGGTTTTGACGGACAGGCCAGCATCCATGCGGGCGGCACAGTCCAATGTGGTCAGCCTGCAGGTGTGCAAATCCATGTGACAGTCAGCCACCATGGCCTGCACCTGCTGCAAGTCAGCGAGACGGCGTCCGAAGGACTGACGTTCGTTGACATAGATCTGCGCCAGCTCCAGTGCGCGCCGAGCGCGGCCGATCAGTCGCATGCAATGTGAAAGACGTGCAGGCTCCAAGCGCTCCTGCGCATAAAGCAGTCCTTGGCCAACCTCTCCGAGCACGGCTTCGTCAGTCACAAAGCACTCTTCGAAGACGATCTCCCCGTGGCCGCCAATGGCGTAAGGGTCAACGGCTGGGATACTGCGTAAAAGCTTGTAGCCAGAATTTTTCGTTTCGACGATGAATTGCGTTGGGCCGTCTTCTGTCTGCGCCAGCACAATCGCAAAGTGCGCGCCGACTGCACCGGTGATGAACCACTTGTGACCGTTGATCAGCCACCCGCCTCTGCAACGTTTTGCTCGCGTTTGCAGCATGGATGGGTCTGATCCCGCTCCAGGTGCGGGCTCCGTCATGGCGAAACACGAGCGTAGCTGACCAGCGGCGAGAGGTTCGAGGTACATGCGCTGCTGAGTGGGCGTTCCCTGGCGCAGCAGACTGATCATGTTGGGTTGATCGGGTGCCGCGCAGTTCAGCGCACCCGGTGCCAGGTAACTGCGACCCGCCTCCTCCAGGACAACGCTGCGCTCAACCCATGTCAGTGCCAAGCCACCGAGTTCACGAGGCAGCTGTGGCAAGTACAGCCCATTGATCTGTGCAACAGGTCGCAGTTCAGAAAGAGCCTCATCCAGAGCCTCTGGACAATGCATATGTGCTCTGGACTCGCGTGGAATGGCATGTTGCTCGACAAAGTTGCGCATGCGCTCGCGCATCAAGCCGATCTGCGGGTCGCGCTCAACTTCATGCAAATTCATCGGACGGCGGCTTTTTCATGTTCGCGCAGCGTCAGCTTGGCGATGTTGAGTTGATGAATCTGGCTTGTGCCCTCATACAAACGGAAAAGGCGCACGTCGCGGTAATAACGCTCGATCGGGCTAAAGTCTGCGATGTACCCAGCGCCACCAAACATCTGAACGCAGCGATCTGCAACGCGACCACACATTTCAGAGGCGAAGTATTTGCACATGGAGGCAGTCAGTGCCACATCCTCTCCGCGGTCGCGGGCACGCGCAGCCTCCAGAATCATTGAACGCGCCGCAAATATCTCGGTTCGGCAGTCGGCGATCATCGCTTGAACCAACTGGAAATTGGCCACAGGCTGACCGAACTGTGTGCGTTGCATTGTGTGGGCGACAGCAAGTTCAAGCATGCGGATGGCTGGCCCTGTGCAAAGCGCCGCCAAGTGCATCCGTTGTTTGTTGAGAACTTTCATCACCGTTTGAAAGCCCACACCTTCTTTGCCACCAATCACGTTAGCAGCGGGGACTCGACAGTTCTCAAAAAAAACATCTGAAACCGGCGATCCAGCCTGTCCCATTTTTCTGTAGGGCTCTCCAGTTCGCAGCCCAGGCCCCCTTTCGACGATGAAGGCGGTAAGACCTGCATGTCCACGCGAACTCTCATCTGTGCGTGCGATGACAGTGAAAATGTCCGCAAGAGGTGCATTGGTGATGTAGCGCTTCATGCCGTCCAGCACATAGTGGTCACCCTCACGGCGTGCCGTGGTCTGGATGTTGCTCGCTTCCGATCCTGCGTCCGGTTCGGTGAGTGCCAAACAGCCGGTGAGCTCGCCAGTGGCCATGCGCGGTAACCAGCGCCTTTTCTGCTCTTCCGTACCATCGGCAACGAGCGCTTCAGAGCCGATACCCGTATTCGTCCCAACCCGTGCGCGCAGCGCTACCGAGGCTTGTGAGAGCTCCATCGCGCACAAGACCAGTTCTTCGGCCGTGAGACCCAGACCGCCGTATGTTTCAGGAATACTCCAGCCGAAGTAGCCTTTGCGGCGCAGTTCTGAAACGATCGATTCCGGAATCTCTTGTGAGCGTTCAATGTCATCCTCCAGGGGATGCCATCGATCGCGCACAAAGGCGCGTATATCGTTCAGCAGCGTGTCAAGGTTTGCGTCATTGCGAATCATGCAAGAACTTTAGGCAAGTCTTCCTTCGCTTCAAACCAATGTTTCAACTATTGGAACTGAGATGTGCAGACAGCCGCTCGACCAGCGAGAATGCCAGCATGCGACAAGAACGTGCCGTTCATCAAATCAAAGACCAGCAGGACCTGCGACGTGTGCGCGCGGATGACCCTGACTTCTCCGGCACGCTCGCCAAGGGGTTGATGATCCTGCAATGCTTTGTTCGTGATCCACGGGCGCATGCGAACAGTGAGTTCGCTGAACGCCTCGGAATTCCGCGCCCCACCGTCAGTCGCTTGTGCCGAAGCCTTCAAACATTGGGATTTCTTGACCACGATGAACGGCTGGACCGGTACTTTATTGGCCCGGCGGCCGTAGCGCTCGGCTATCCCTATGTGATCAATACACCCTTGCTCACCCACTTGAGGCCGGCACTTCAGTCAATGGCCGATCGCTTTGAAGGCGCTGTTTCCGTTGGGGTCACCATGGACCTTGACGTTGTCTATGTCGAAACCTGCACACACGAAAGCGGCACACTCAAGCGACCCGGTGTCGGGGCTGTCCGCGGTATCGTTGAAACGGCGATGGGGCGGTCGTGGCTCTCGCAACTGTCAATGGTCGAACGCAATCGCTTTCTTGCAAGAGCACGCAAGGAAAGGCCCGACGAATACACCCGCAGCACAGAGGGGCTGAAGGACAGCATCGCTCACTACAGCAAACGCGGGTTCGCCATCAATATGGGCGATGCTGGTCTTGGCGTACTGGCGGTTGGCGTGGCTTCTGACATCCGTTACGGTCCGCGCAGGCTGTTGTTTAACTGTGCGGTACCCGGCTACCGTGCCAAGCCCAATGATTTGCTCAAGACGATAGGGCCAGCGCTGGTTCAACTTGTCAACATGGCTGGCCGGCAAGTCGGACTGCGCTGAAAATCGGTGCAATGGCCCGCTGCTTTCAAGCCAGAATTGGAGAAAGCTTCGCGATCGGTTCCAACCCAAGCTTGCTCAGCAGTCACTTTGGACTGCCTGAAGCAAGACTTTTCTTGGAAGAAGGGTAGGCTGTCGTCTTTGGCCGGGTAAAAGGGCCAAAGCCCTTCAGCGGTTTTCTCTCACCGTGTTTTCGAGTCGCCCAATTCGGTCGATTTCACACACGATGCGGTCACCGTCTTTGAGGTAGCCCGTGGCGGGCACCATGCCGTCGGTCCCGCTCCATTTGCCGCCGAGCTCTGCGTCGGTGGACCAGGCGGTGCCACTGGGCGTGCCGGTGATGATGACCATGCCAGGGCGCAGCGTCACGTTGACCGAGAAAAAATGGACCAACTGCGCCACGCTCCAAATCATTTGCGATGTGCTGCTGATTTGGCGCAGCTCGCCATTGACCCATGAACGCACCATCAGGTCTTGTGGGTTGCCCAATTCGTCGGCGGTGGTGATGCAGGGCCCAAGGGGCGCGCTGGAGTCAAAAAATTTGCCCCTTCCCAGCTCGTACCAAAAGCTGCCGTCAGGGCGCTTGCGCACTTGGCGGTCACGCGCGGTGACGTCGTTGACAATGGTGTAGCCAAACACGTGTTCCAGCGCCTTTTCTTTGGGGATGTGCCTGCCCGGCTTGCCAATCACAACCGCCAGCTCCACCTCACCATCCAGCTTCTGGGTCAGTATGCGGTCAAGCACGATGTCCGCCCCAGGGCCCACCACACAGTCCCCCGTTTTGATGAAAAACTCAGGCTCTTTGCCGCTGATGTCGGCGTTGGCTTTTTCTGCGTTGTGGCTCAAGTAATTGCTGCCCGAGCACAAAATGGAGCTCGGCACCATGGGGGCCAACAAGCGCACAGCTTGGCTCGGCATCCGGCCAGCGCCACTGTGTTGGCTGTTCTTGACGGCCTGCTCGAAGCCAGCGCGCAAGGCTTGCCAATGCGCAATCACCGAGACGGTATCGCCCAAGAGGGCAGCTTGTTCTGGCGTGAAGACCGAATTGGCTTGGTGCGCGGCCAAAACATCCACCACGAAGTCGCCATCGAGTACGCCAACGCGCGCACCCGAAGAGGACTGGAAATTAACGATCTTCATAAATTCATCCTGTTTCTAAAAAAATCAACTCACTCGATCTTGCCCATCTTGGTGAGCACCGCATCCAGACGTCGTGTGTCTGCTTGCAGAAAGCGTGCAAAGTCATCGCTGTCCAAGTATTGAACGGGCGTGCGTTGTGTTGCCATGGCTTGCGTGAAGGCAGGGTGCACCGAGCCTTCTTTGACAGCCGCACGCAAGCGATTGACCACCGCGTCGGGCGTGGCCACTGGGGCAAAGACGCCCGTCCAAAGGTAAAACTCACCGTCGTAGCCCAACTCACGTGCGGTCGGCACATCGGGCTGGGACGGGACGCGGTCTCGGCTCATGGCCGTGAGCAAGCGCAGCTTGCCAGAAGCAATGTGGGCCGCAATGGCGCCGGGGGTCTGCATGGTGGCATCCACCTGGCCCGCCAGCAGGGCTTGAATTTGTTGACCACCGCCGCTGAAGGGGACGTGAATCATCTGCAGGCCCGCCGCGTTCGCCAGGATTTCCATGGCGACGTGGGTGGTGCCATAAATGCCTGAGGAGCTGTAAGTCAGCTTGCCAGGTTGGGCCTTGGCATCGCGGATGAAATCGGCCAAGGTATTCCACTTGCTTTCAGCACGCACGGCCAGTACGGTGGGGTCGGCCGTCAAGCGGGCGATGGGCTTGAATTGGTCCATCTGAAAGCTAGAAGCCCTGCCGCTGATGCGGTCCGAGATCGGGATGGTGATGATGCTGGGCAAGGCCATCATCAGGGTGTAGCCATCGGGCCTGGCTTTGGCCGTGGCCGACATGCCAATCGCGCCGCCCGCGCCGCCGCGGTTGTCGATGACGATGTTGTGGCCCAAGTTGTTGGCCATGCCAATGGCCAGGGGGCGAGCCGTGATGTCAGAAACGCCCCCAGGGGTAAACGGGACAATCATCGTGATGGGCCGCTCTGGAAACGTTTGCGCATGCACGGTTGCACCCGCCAAGGCCAGCAAGCTGAGAGATGTCTGAATCCAGCGAAGCAATTTCATTTACAACTCCTGTATGTCCAAATTGGGTGATTCATTTGGCGAGGTTTTTGTCTTTTTTGACAGGGGGAAACCCCGGTGAATTTGTGGATTTAGTCATGAATGTGACAGCAACTCCAAGCCAATGAATCCGTTGGGGTCACAGGCGATAGCGCACAGGTGCGGTGCAACCCTCGTCGATCAGTTTTTCGACCAAAGCCTCCACCACACCCTTGTCGTTTTCTGGGCATGCTATGCAGCCATAACGCCCGTCTGCCCGTCCTGGCCTTGTCATTGCATACTCGCCACTGACCCTTTTGGGGTCTGGTCAAATGCCACAACGCAGGTCTCTCAAATTGGGCCAGATTTGCGCAAATCGATGAACCCGTGATTGGAAGATGGAGAAACACCATGCAAGCCCATGAAACCTTTGAAGCCCTCTTGCCCCTGCGCGAAGACCTGGCGCTGGCCTTGCGTGCCGCCGCCCACCAGGGGCTGAGCGAGGGCGTGTGCAACCACTTCAGCGTGGCGGTGCCTGGCCGGGACGACTGGTTTTTGCTCAACCCGCGCGGCCTGCATTGGAGTGAGGTGCGTGCGCCCGACATCGTCATGTGCAACGCGGCGGGCGAGCAACTGGCGGGCCGTCACCCGGTGGAGCCCACGGCCATGTTCATCCATGCGGCGGTGCACCGCATTGCGCGCAAGTCGGTCGTGCTGCACACCCACATGCCGCACGCCACGGCGCTCACCCTGACGGCGGCGCGGGCCCTGGACACGCGGCTGTCCCAAACCGCCATGCGCTTTCATGGCCGCCTGGCGGTGGACGCCAATTACAACGGACTGGCCCTGGACATGACCGAGGGTGAGCGGATTGCCCATGCCATGCAAGGAGCGGATGTGGTGTTCTTGGGTAACCACGGCGTCATCGTGTGCGGTGAGCGCGTGGACTATGCCTATGACGACCTGTATTACCTGGAGCGTGCCTGCCAAGCCCAGGTGTTGGCAGCATCGACAGGTGTGGCGCTGAAACCCGTGGACGCCGAGCTGGCTGAGCGTGTGGCGGAGCAGATCAACGGTGAGCGGCTGCAGTCGGAGCTGTTTTTTGGCAGCTTGCGCAGGATGATGGGCCATGTCTGATAGTGCCTTAAGATGGACGTAGCTTTTAGAACAAAGAGGGCTGAAATGCACTTATCACTGGGGCTTGACGAGGCCACTCTTGCAACATTTTGCCAAGCCCATCACATCTGCAAACTGTCGTTGTACGGCTCTCAGCTGAAGGGAACGGCACGGGTGGACAGTGATGTGGATTTATTGGTCGAATTCGAACCCAACCACATCCCCAACCTCTTTGAGCTGACCCAGATGGAAGCAGAAATTTCCGATCTGATTGGCAAGAAGGTGGATTTGCGCACCGCAGGTGATTTGTCGCGCTACTTCAGAAGCCAAGTGCTCGCAACGGCGGTGCCGCAATATGCTGCTTGAAGACCGTATTTGAATCACACACATGCGCGATGCATGTGTAGCGGTCAGCCTTTTTATCAAAGGCAAGTGCAGCTTTGAAGAGTTGTTAACCAAATAAATCTGGGCGTCCTGCTTGGATGGCTCACGCCTTGAGCCTCTTTCCGTTCAAGATTCGATCATTCGCAGGAGTTCACCCATGAAGATCGAAATCGTCGTTGGCAACATCGTCAAGCAACCCGACATGGAGGCGGTGGTCAACAGCGCCAACGCCAATTTGCGCCTGGGCTCGGGCGTGGCCGGTGCCATCCACATGGCCGCTGGCCCCAAATTGGAAGAGTATTGCAAGCCCTTTGCACCCTTGGCCTTGGGGGCTGGGTTGATCACACCCGGTTTCAAATTGGCCAACCCGTGGATCATCCATGTGCGATCGGCGCACTACATCAACAACGACGAGCCAGAGAAATACATGCAGATGGCGTTGGAGTCGATGCTCCGACTAGCCAATGACCATGACATACGTAGTTTGGCCATGCCCGCCATTGGTACAGGTATGTTCAAGTTCCCCGCCATGCTCGCGGCCCGAATCATTTGCCAATCGCTCTACCGTGCAGACGAATTGGCACCGTTTCTGCAAACCGTGCGCATTTGCTTGACCAATGCGGACATGGTTCAGCTGTTCGAATCCGCGAACGCCGAAGTTCAGGCCAGCTCAGTCCAATGATGGAGAGTCAGCGATGAAATTCTGGAATATTTTCGGGTCGCTTGCCAGCACAGACACAGGTGAGGTCATCAACAAGATTGATGACTCAACGTTTCTTCGAAATGATGGGACTGTCTACCGACAAGAGGGGAATCTGATCACCGGATCGGATGGTTCAGTGATGTCAGTTGTGGATACTGGCGCGGACGCAGG
>JACCDY010728058.1_pt1 | contig 17509 bp, 10 predicted proteins | sample 7446391 | NCBI WGS metagenome assembly JACCDY01 (sample SAMN15323451, study PRJNA562643) | freshwater metagenome | isolation source: river surface water | place: USA:Blue River Watershed | collected 2017-08-18
AGAACCTGAAAACAAACAGACGAAAATGGGTTTTAGGGTTCGGGGGACGGGTGACGGGTGACGGGGATCGGGTGACGGGAGACGGGGGTCATGGGTCGGGAGACGGGGGTCACGGATGAACAGCATATTTGAAATTGAGATCAAAAGAAAAATGAGAAATACATAGGAGAAGCGTTGATGGCTGTACCAAGAACCTTGTTGAATGAGGTAACTGGTAAGTGCGGCAGCAGCGGCACCTGGAATTCCTACGCTGAGGGAGTTCTTGACGTTGTAGATGCCCAAGCGGTATTGTCTAAAAATGCCTGAAATTCCGGATGCAAAAACTAATGCAATGGAGTTGGCTAGGGTGAACTTTACTATTTCATCAGTAGGTAACCCTTGTTGAGAGAACAAATAAGTCAGTACCGGAATAAAAATCAATCCACCGCCTACTCCCATGATTCCGGCGAGTAGTCCGCCAACTGAGCCAATGAGAATGAGGGCGAAATCCATTAGGGTTTAGGATTGAGTGTTTGATTGATTTTGGTAGGGTTTAAGAGTACATCACCGCATTGTTTGATTTCAGGATCGAGGGAAAGCCATATACTCTGTTGTTCGGTTGCAGAAGGAATTCTTTGGAGAAGTTCTTTGGTTAGGGCAATTTTATAGTCGCTGGGGTGATTCTTGAACGAGGCGATGATTTGGTCTTTCATTTGTTGTTCTTGAAATTTGAGGAGTTGGAGTTGATTGACCCACAAACTATCTTGAGATAATTTTTTAGAATGTTCGGTCAGTGATTTTTTCAAGATTAATGGTGCCTGCTGCAAGCAGAAGCCTTTGAAATTTTCTAAAAGGTCATTTTGATTGATGTTATGAGGATTGAAAGTGGATTTTGAATAGTATTGGTTGGCCCAATCAAAAAGCAAGTAATTTTTATTCATCCAATGAATGAGGGAGTTTCCGTTGAAAAGAGGGATTTCTATATCTGGATCTACGCCTGCTGCATCGAATACAGTTCTTCCCTTAGAGGTCTTAAACGTTTTTTTGGCTTGTATTTTTGCATTTCCTTGCTCGTCACGATCTTGGTATTGCAATCGTTGAATGCATCTGCCGGAGGGAGTATAATAGCGAGCGGTTGTTAATTTCATTTGGGTGCGATAAGGTAGCATGGCATAGTTTTGTACGAGACCTTTTCCAAATGAATTTTGACCGAGAATTACCGCACGATCTAAATCTTGAAGGCTTCCGCTGACAACTTCGGAGGCTGATGCTGATTTGCTGTTGATCAGAACAACAAGTGGAAGGTTGATTGCTATGGGAGCATTTTGTGTTTTCCAGGTTTTAGGCCCTTTTTCATGAGCCCCTTTGAGGGTAACTACGGTTGTTCCTTGTGGTACAAAAGCACCAACAATATCAACTGCTTGGTCAAGGAGCCCGCCTCCATTGTCTCTAAGGTCAAGAATGAGGCCTTGCAGAGTGCCTTCCGATTGCATTTTCTTGATTGCGCTTCGAATTTCGCCTGCACAGCCTTGTCCGAATTCATCCAGTTTTATATAGCCCAGGTTTTTGTAGGTAGGATTGGTTAGAAACCCTGAATAAGAAACACTTTTAGTTTCAACCAAGGTGCGGGTTATCGATTTTATGAGGGTTTCATTATCGCGTTTGATGGTAATTTGGAATTTAGAGTTTGGCGCACCCCTGAAATATTGCATGAGTTCATCTGGGGTCTGATTCTTCAGGTCAACTTCACCCACTTTTAGAATGTAATCGCCCAGTTGTACACCTGCTTTATCGAAGGCATATCCCCGAAAAAGTTCAGAAATCATGGGATATTGATTACGTTGAATGACTCTACAACCAACACCACCATATTCACCTTGACGCTCAATCATAGCTTCTTCGGCTTGATATTCTGAGAAAAAAACGGTGTAGGGATCTAAGCTTTTGAGCATGGCATCGATGGCTTTTTTCGAAAGGTCACCGGGTTCAATTTCATCAACATAAGAGTTCCCGAGTTCTTCATAGATTGCAGCGAAGATTTCTAAATTTTTGGCATAATCAAATAAATCAGCAGACCATTTTGCTCCTGTGCTCAAGAAAAAAGTGAGAATTGATAGAATAAACCACTTAGGCAATCGAATGTGCATACTTCAAAAATAGGGTTTCGAACTTGATTTCTTACCTTTGTTTGTTTATGAAACGTACAATGGGTATGGAAGAAAGAATTGCAAATTGGGTATATGAGTGGGTTATCTCTTGGGGAGTGAGCGCAGATTCAGCGAATTTGGTAAAGTTGCTCTTTATGGTGGGATGCCTCATTTTGATGGTGGTCATTATAGATTGGGTTTCCAGAAAGGTTTTGGTTTCTCTGGCAAGGCAATATGCTTCTAGATCTGAAAGTCCGTTGTTAAAACAAATGGCCGAACAAAAAACCTTCAAATTTTTGGGTCATATAGTACCATTGATGTTTGCAAGGTTGAGTCTGCCCGTAGTGCTACAAGGTCATCCAACGGCTGAAAAATGGGGTGGTATAGTTTTGGCTTTATTGACTGTACTGGCTATTCATGCTTTCGTTCAGTCTTGGTTGAAAGTTTTGAAGGCCATTCTGATGAATTTAGATTCGATGAAAGACAAACCCATTGCGTCTTTTGCTCAACTAGCTGGCATTATTGTTACTCTTTTGGCGGTTTTATTTGGGATATCTATTGCTACAAGCCAATCCATTCTCAATTTACTGACTGCCTTAGGGGCGATGAGTGCTGCACTTTTATTGGTTTTTAAAGATACATTGACGGGTTTGTCTGCGTCGATCCGAATTTCACAATACGACATGTTAAGAAACGGTGACTGGGTTGAATTTCAAAAATATGGGGCAGATGGAACTGTGATAGATATCAATTTATCGAGCGTTAAGATTCAGAATTTCGATAATACCTACACCACCATTCCTACTGGGGCTTTTACCACAGATTCATTTAAAAACTGGCGAGGCATGGAGGAATCTCAGGGGAGACGAATAAAACGTGCAATTCACATTAAACAACACAGCGTTAAGTTTTGCGATGAAGCTATGTTGAATAGATTGAAGGTTAATCATTTACTGAAGGATTATATTTCAAAAATTACTCAAGAAATTAATGAGTTTAATGCTGATGTGGAGCGCACAGGTAAAGGGGTTAAAAAGCAACTAACAAACATTGGATTGTTTAGGGTTTATTTAAAGAATCTGTTGTTGGAGAATCCACACATCAGCAAAGAGTTGAATGTTGTGGTGCGTCAACTATCGCCTTCTGACAAAGGTGTGCCTGTTGAGATTTATTGTTTTTCGGAAGAGAAAAGCTGGGTTAAATACGAAGATATTCAATCGGATATTTTTGATCATGTGATTGCTTCTATTTCGATGTTTGATTTGGATATTTTTGAGAGTCCAAGTACTACATCTGATTTCATAGAAGGGCTAATACGAGACGAAGATGCGGATGATAAGTAGGCTTGCTTTGAGTGCAGCCGTATTTATCGCTGCTAGATTAATGGGTCAATCAGCGGTTTACCCTAATTCAGGCACTTTATTTGATGATAAATTGCACGAATTGAGATTGATTATGAGTGCTGATTCATTTTATCACATGCAACAAAGCGATCAATTGTGGACTAATCATCGCTATTTGGTTGCGGTGATTTATGACGGTGATACCATTAAACAATGTGATATTCGTTTGAAAGGAAATACTTCTAGAGGTTCAAAAAGAAAATCATTTAGAATTGATTTTGATAGAAGAATAGATGGCCAGACTTTTCAAGGTTTAGAAACCATTAATATCCATGGCAATCACAACGACCCATCCATGATGCGGGAGTATTTGAGTGCTTATGTGATGAAAAAAATGGATGTACCTTCAGTTCGGGTAAACCTTGTGAAATTATATTTAAATGATACCTATTTGGGTGTACGAGGTTTGGTTGAATACGTGGATAAAGATTTTCTAAAATCACGTTTTGGAAGTAGTAAAGGAAACAACTATAAGTGCACTTGGCCAGCTGATTTATCTTGGTTGGGGAGTGATCAAGCGGAATACAAGAAGCTGATCAATCCATCCCCTGAAAACGAAAGAGCCTATGACTTGAAAACCAATGAAACAATAGATGATTACAGTGATCTTGTAGAATTGGCAAATTGGATAAACAACAAGGCTAAACAGTCAAATTTCACTACCGAGTTTCCTAAGATTTTTGATGTAGATGGATACATGAAAGCTTTGGCGGCTGAAGTGTTGATTGGACATTGGGACAATTACTTCCACAATAAGAACAACTATTTTATTTATCATCACCCAACAACAGGAAAGATGGTGTACATGCCTTATGATATGGATAATACTTTTGGGGTGCAGTGGGGCGTTGATAACATCAACAAGCGCGATATACACCAATGGGGAAACACCAGTAAAAGTAAGGCTCCTTTGACGTATGCATTATTGGCTCATGATGAATTCAGGTTAATTTATGAGAGGTACATGTATCAGGCTATTGAGAATTTTTTCAATTTGCATCACATGGGCCCTGTCATAGATTCAGTAATGAAAAGAATTGATGCTGCCGTCAAGGTTGATTTACATTTTGCGGGTAAAGTAGACACAGATTACGGATATAGTTACAGTGATTGGCAATTATCAGAAGATGTGGCTTGGGGAAATCATGTGTCGTTCGGAATTAAACCTTACATAGAAGACAGGAGGAATTCTGCGCTGCTACAGATGGATTTCAATCATTCTGTAAATGGTATGGTAAGGGCTGAATTTCAACTTTTTCCCAATCCGGTTGCTGAAGGAGAAATGCTCTATTTGAGTGATTTGAATGGCCTTAAAAATGGGGACAAAATAATCATATACAACGCTTTGGGAATTAAAGTTCGGGAGTTTGAATTGCATGGTACAGGGATGAAAATTGAGGGTTTATCTGAAGGTATTTATTTCTTTAAAATAGGTTCAATAGGAATGAGTAAAGTTCAAATCCGTCTTAATTAGTTTACAACACCTATTTATTGTTGAAACGACTATTTAAGTTGTGGAATTCATTTCTTATTTTTGAATGAATTCCATGAGTTATAGAAATTTACAAATTTGGTTCACTATACTTTGTGCGGGCTTTGTTTCTCAAGCTTCTGCTCAATTGAGCGGTAATTATACCATAGGTGGTAGTGGATCCAGAAATTACAGTACTTGGGAGTCTTTTGCCGCTGATTTTAATAGAAATGGTGTAAGCGGACCAGTAGTTGTGGAGGTACAATCTTCCTTGACACTTGCAAGCAACATTGAATTCAAGCAACATGCTTCCAACAAGACCACTTTTACCAATTCTTTGACGATTAAAGGAAACGGTTTTCAAGTTAAAAGTACTTTAGACAGTGAAATGATATACCTCAATGGTGTTGATTTCATGTATTTGAAGAAACTAAAGTTATTAAATGAATCGAAAAATACCCGTTCTGTGGGAATCAGATTTACCAATGGAGCTGATAGTAACGTCATTGACAGTTGTACCATACTTTTTTCAGGAATCACAGCACATAGTGCTAAAGACACAGGTGCCTACATAGCTTTTGCTAGAGACGGGAAAAACATCACTGCTGTAGGATCTGTTCATAATGGTAAAGGTAATTTGATTCGAGGTTGTACCATGTCTACCTCAGGAACAGGCGCTTTGGCTCCGGTAATTGGAATTTTAGATCAGCAAGGTAGAACGGACTACACAAAGACAGTTTCAGGAAACATCATCACAGGAAATAAAATTAGGAACTTCTTTTCAGTTGGAATATGGGTTCGATACGTAAATTCGGAATGGATTGATGGCAATGAACTTTCAAGGTTAGATGCTAGTTCTAGCGATGCTGTTGATACCATGGTTTCTGGTGTTTATGTGCGTTTTGCTCAAAGTTCTGCTCGTGCATTCAAAATTGATAATAACAAAGTTTTCTCCTTGCCATATCCGTCTGCATCTTTTACAAGTATGACTTATGGTATTAATGTCTTTTTAGGAGTTGATGCAGCTTTAATTTCAGGAAATTCAAGTGTAAATGCTTCCATTTCGGGTAATGTGATTGAGAAAAACATGATTGAAGGTCGAATATTTGGAGTCTTTTCTCAATATGGCGACAGAACCGTTTTGAACGGCAATATTTTGAGGTACAACAAAAGCGAGAATGGTTATTCCTATGGGATATATGCTAACTTTGGTTCAGATTGCCATCTCGAAAATAACATAGTCTTAAAGAATGAATTTGGAACCAATGGCACGTCAGGTGTTGGTGCTTTAATTTTTGCTTATTCGGTTAAGAACGGATTTTGGAATCGAATGAACGTGTTTGGAAATCGTGTAGATTCCAACACCAGTTTAGAGCAAATTTTTGGCATTTCTTTATTCCAAGGGGGGAATTGGGTTGTTAGATCAAATAGAGTTGCTGATAACCGCTCTTTTGGAAGTTGGGGACTTGGAACCGGGTTGTATTTAAACACCGTTGGAAACGTTGAAGTTGTTGGAAACATATTTGCTAAGAACAATGGCGATGGCGAGTCGTACAATCTCATATCGGTTAATTACAATGCAATAGGGCACTTAAAAATCAGTGGAAATACGATTGTTTCTGATGATTTTGGAAATTCCAACACAACATCCTCTTGCGTTTATACAGATGACGATTCACAGATTGATTTAATTGGTAATATTTTAGAAGCTAAAGGTGATGGTGCTGTTTATATGGCATATTTATTTTCTTATGGCGTAGCAGGGAAGGTTGCATCCAATAGCTTCAAAATTGGTCCATCAATTGCGGCAGATATTTATGCGCTAGGAACTAACTACTATACATCATTCAGCACTTGGGTTGGTGATACATACGTTGACGAGAATAACGAAATTGTAGAGAATGAATTCGTGAATTACAATAAGGGTGATTATCGTTCTAAACAAATCAAGAATCAAAACAATGTTGAAATCTCAAATGTAGTTTCCGATGGAAAGATAGATTTTTTAGGCAAGAATCGACATAAAGTTTATTGTGATAGAGGGGCTTTCGAAGACACTTTTAATTTGAAGTTATCTGTGTTGAATTTACCAAAATCAGATACACTTTGTTCTGGATCAGTGCTAACTCCTGAAGTTGAAATTTTCAATGCATTTGTTGATACAGTCGAGGATTTTACTTTAGGATTTGTGCTAAATGGTGTTGCGAATTTGGAAAGGTTCAAGAATAAAATTCTTCCAGGTAAAAGTTCAAAAGTAAGCTTCAGTAAAAGCTTATTCATTAATAATACCGGGTTGAATGCTTTGAAAATCTTTGTAGTTACTGCTAACGATATTGAGAAAGACGATACATTTTCGAGAGCATTTGTAGTTCTTCCATCGCCTGGTGGATCAGTAATTTCGTCTGTGACTCAGTCAGGAACGGGTAATCAGTGGAAAATCTCAGGTTCAAAAATTACTACAATCAGAGGAATAAATACCCAAATGGATGTTACAGCACCTAGAGGATTGAACAATGGTGATTATGGAAGTACAAAAAAGTGGGTGGCCAGTTCACAACTATATTTGAGATCTGGTAAGGCCGTTGCAGGAAGTAGTTTAGTTGTCCCAAATGGAAGCAATAATTTGCAGTGGAAATTCAATCTTTCGGACTCTACTTTGGATGATTCTATACTTTCATGGAAATTGAAAATCACGGATCTTAGAAATGGTTGCGACACTGTATTTACACTTTCCGTTTATGTAAGTCCCACGCCTTTAATTGATTTTCAATTGCCTTTAGTAGGATGCTCAAAAGATACCTTGAAATTTTTAAACAATACCAAGAGTCGTTCTACAAATGTGTATTTGGAATATCAATGGATATATGATGGAATAGACACTAGTACGGATGTTGACGGATCATTTATATTTAGCAACGGTGGCACAAAGAAAATTACTTTGAATGTAGTTTCAATGCCAGATGGTTATGTGTTTCAAAAGGTGAAATCATTTTCAGTAGTTGAAAGTCCAACAGCTTCTTTTTCGAGAACAAATGCGTGTGAAGGTAAGCCCATCGTATTTACAAATACAAGTAATTTAGGCGTAGGAGGAAATTCATTTTGGACCTTCGGTGCCAAGAAAGATACTTTAATTAATTCTGTTAATTTTAACTATTCCTTTGCAAAGCCTGGTTCATATATTGTTGCTTTAACTGCAGATTACAAGGGTTGTAAGAACACTACATCATCGAAAGTGACTGTTTTTGAACAACCAACAGCAAGTTTTACTATCACTGAAGGTAATTGTGTTGGAAAAGAATATTTCTTTAACACTACTACTAAAATGAATACTAGTATGTTCGGGGTTATTTGGGATTTTGGGGAACCCAATGCTTTAAGTACGGTTAAAAATACCAAATACGTATACAATTCAGGTGGTACTAAAACAGTTAAGATTGTTGTAAATTCTGAGTTTGGATGCAAAGACTCTTTGACCAAACAAGTTCAAGTAAAAGAATCACCTGTTGTTGACTTTACCACAGATAGACTGTGTTTAAGAAGTAGAACTTTATTTCAGAATACTACTCCAGACGTATCAGGTTCAACGGCAACTTATTCTTGGATGTTAGACGGAATCAAAGTATCATCTAAAGATACCTTTTCTAGGGGTTGGGTGCAAACTGGAAAAAGCAAGGTGGTTTTAAATGTAACCTTGAGCAATGGATGTAATGCTTCATTAGAAAAAGAAATTGAAATTCTTCAAGAGGCATTGGTTGATTTTGATTTTGAATCGGTTTGTTCGGGAGATAGTATTTTATTTAAGAATAAATCAGAAAATAGTACCGCAGATTCTATGAAATATTCATGGGACTTTGGTAATGGTATTAACTCAGATTTAAAAGATCCCCGAGTACAATTTACAACAGATGCAACAAGGTCTTATAATGTGATTCTCACAACCTCGGTTGCTGGAGGTTGTTCCACACATAGGTCAAGGTTTGTAGAGGTTTACGAATTACCCCGAACATGTGATTTTGTGTTTACACCTGATTACTCCACTTATTTTTATGGCGCTAAATTGGAGCCCATGGATGAAAATCAATTGGCAGGTGGACAAACAGGGGTATCTTATCAGTGGCAACTGAAAGGGGCCGGAAATAAATATTCTTCTGGTGTAAACGCTGCTGTCGTTTATGAATTGAGCTCAGATGGAACATTTGAAGTCAATTTGATTGCTATCACAGATGAACATTCTTGCAAATGCGGTACTACGAAGAATATTGTTTTAGATCGTCTCTCTGCTTCTGATTTGAATTCAATGGGAATTACACTGTATCCTAATCCAAGTAAAACAAACATTGGAATCCAGAGCCAAGAAACAATATTAAATGTCAAATTAGTGGATGTGAATGGGAAGGTGATATTAGAAATGAATGAGTTAAATACCAATAACATTCTTTTGAATATTTCTGATTTCAGTAACGGTATTTACTTGGCAAAGATTCAAACGGAAAGAGGTGTTGAAACCCTTCAATGGGTCAAAAATTAACATGGGCTTTAAAGGATTCAGTTCTGAGTTTTATGAGTTCTTTATTGAGTTGACTCATAATAATCATAAAACTTGGTTTGATGAAAATAGGTCTACCTATGAGAAATTAATAAAGCCTCAATTTTATTCCTTTTTAGAAAAATTGCTGGATGGGATGCAGAAGAAAAATCCAGTTTTTACAGATATTACAGATATTAAAAGTTGTATTTTTAGAATCAACAAAGATATCCGTTTTTCGAAAGACAAGTCACCCTATAAGACGTTCTGTTCTGCTGCATTGCAAGTAGGTGGAAGAAAGAAGATGTTTCCAGGTGGATTGTACATTGAAATGGGTCCTGAAAATTGCGCTCTGTATTCAGGTATTTATATGCCAGAAAAAGAAGATTTATATAAAATTAGACAAGCCATTTCAACGAATCTCGAAGAATTTGCAATGGCTATTTCAGCTTTTCCTTTTAAGAAAAACTTTGGAGAGGTAAGGGGTGATAAGAACAAGGTATTACCAATTGAATTTAAGAATGCGGCTGCCCAACAAGAGTTAATCTACAACAAACAATTTTACGTTGTGCATACCTTTGAACCCGAAGAATCTATGCAGCCTGATTTCGTAGATACTTGTTTAGGTATTTGGGAAAGCGCAAGCGAGTTTAATCGTATACTTGCATTGAATTTGTGATGAGAAACCTGTCTTTTCTTTTATTTTTCTGTTGGATTTCTGTTTCTTGGGCCCAAGAAATAGATACTAATGATTTAAGACATGAAATACCCAAAGTGCAGGTCCCAGAGTGGATTAATCAAATGGTTAATGATACAGGGAGTTCAGCAAAACCAAGGTTCTTGTTTTACCCTACCATTGGGTTTTCACCTGAAACTAGATGGGAATTTGGTGCCAGTAGCTTGGTTGTATTTCATTATAACAATGATACTAGTTTAAGGCTCAGTGAAATCAGCGTTTTTGGATTTTATACTGAAATGAAGCAATTGGGGTTGTGGATTGACCATGCTATCTATGGGAAAGACAACAAAATTTTGCTTTTGGGAAAAATGCGATTCCAAAATTATCCCTTATTGTATTATGGTATTGGAAATCGAATTGCTGAAAAGCCTTTGGCGGTAGTGCCTGCCAATTATTACAATGTTAGGGAGCGTTTCGTTTACAGGTTGAAAGGTAATTTATTTGCTGGTTTGGAATTAGATTACCAGCATTTGGCGAATCCTGAATTTGACTGGCACGAGCATGTGATAAGACATGATAGTGCATTGCCTCAAGGAGGCAATGGGAGCCAAAATTTAGGTGTGGGTTTAGGTCTTTTATGGGATTCAAGGCATAACATTTTGAATGTCAGAGAAGGTTTTTTGGCAGAAGTGGCGTTTCTTCGTTATGGAAAATTGTTTAGTCAATCTTTTCCTATGAATACCATGTTTTTGGATGGACGATATTTTCACGCAGTAAGGAAGAATCAAGTATTGGCATTGCAAGTGGTGGGGCAATTTTCATCAGGAGATGTGCCTTTCAACCAGTTAAGTTTAATGGGAGGAGAGATGATTATGCGAGGGCATTATCTGGGGAAATACAGGGATAAGCAGTATGTGGCTGCGCAAGCCGAATATAGATTCTTGCCGTTTGGTTTTAGTAAGCGATTGGGAGGTGCAGTTTTTGCAAGTGTGGGTGCGGTTTCTTCGAGCTTTCCAACGCAAAACTATAAAATTGCAGGTGGTGCCGGATTGAGATATTTACTGTTCCCAAAGAAAGACATATTTACGCGTATTGATGTTGGATTTGAGAAGGAAGGATACGGCATCTATTTCTTCATTGGGGAGGCATTTTAATTGGCCTGCTTGTGAAAAAAGCCATTGCGCATCAAGTACCTGTTTTTTTAAAACCGTTTCCTTGGTTGATGCGCTGGGTTCATTTTGCGCAAAGAATTACTTATCAAAGACATACTCTAATTCGAAAAACGCTTAGAAAGGAGTTAATCGATGTTTCTAGAGTATGGGATGCGGGATGCGGCGACGGGCAATATTCATTCTTTGTATTGAATCAAACTAACGCAAGTTTAGTGTCATCTGATATCAATAAAGGCTGGGTATCGTTTTTGAATGATTATTGGCTTAAAAATGGCGACTATAAAAACGCTCAAGCAATTTGCGAGGAAATAGAAAATACTGTTTATAGGAATGAGTTTGATGCTGTGATTTGCGTGTCGGTGTTGCCTTATGTTAGAGATGTAGGTCAATCTTTGGAAAAGATGAGTCAAGCGCTAAAAACAGGCGGGAAACTCTATTTATATTGCCCTGTCAATTTTTATACTGAAACGAAGTTGTACAGAAGGATGTTTGAGACTTATCAAAACTCAGAGAACGCGGCCAATTTTAGAAGGGTTTTTACCTCAAATGAATTGCGGGAGTTAGTTCTCGGAAGTGGTTTTCACATTGAAAATGAAATCTTTACTTACGGAAAATTAGGTAGATACGGGCATGAAATTTGGTCAATCATCTCTATGTGGCTGGGTTCACGGAATGTTTTTTTGCAGGCTTGGGGATTTGTATGGATGACTCCTGCAGCGGTGGTAGTGAAGTTATTGCAATGGGCCGATTTTCAGCAAAAATTGAATGATGGTAATGGCGTATTATTGGTGTTGAAAAATGATTACTCTAAAGAATAAGCGTTAAACTTAATTCTTTGAGTTGATGGTCAGTGTAATTCCGTCTACAGATTCAATGATTGCTATTTGTCCCACTTGAAAAGATTGGCTGCTCATTGCCTGCCATTGTGAACCGCGGTATTTTACGGTCCCCGATTGATTTTCAGAATTCCAAGTCAATACTTCGCAGGCTTGTCCTTTGAAATCGTTGTATTCTTCTTTAGATGATTGATTGAATTTCCGTTGCAACGGTTTTCTAAGAATGAGCATTGTTCCGAACGAAAGTAAAACAAAGGAAATAACTTGTGCGGACATCGATAATTCAATCCCCAAAAACAAAAGAATTGCCGTGAGAAGAGCACCTATCCCAAGGAAAATAAAAACAAACCCAGTGGTGAGCAATTCGGCGGCTAATAAAAAGAAGCCAATGGCAAGCCACAAAGTTTGAATATTAACGCCCCACAGAGAGTTCATTGTTTTTGGTTTTGTTTGACTACTGACATTGCAGCTGTTACCAAAGATCCAATATCTGCAAAGTTTGCTGGAAGGATCATGGTATTGGTTTCTTTAGCCAATTTACCGTATTGTTCAACCAGATTTTCGGCAACACGTAACTGTACCGCTTCCAATCCACCGTCTTTTTTTATGGCTGAAGCAACCATTTCAATACCTTCAGCGGTTGCTTGAGCAATGGCTTTGATGGCGTTTGCTTGCCCTTCGGCTTGGTTGATTTGTCTCTGACGTTCCGCTTCTGATTCTAGAACTACTTTAACTCTGTTACCTTCGGCAACGTTTATTGCGCTTTGTTTTTCGCCTTCTGAATAAAGGATGGTAGCGCGTTTTTCTCGCTCAGCTTGCATTTGTTTTTCCATGGCATTGAGCACGCTGGTTGGAGGGGTGATGTTTTTGATTTCATATCTAAGAACTTTAACACCCCAGCCTTGTGCGGCCTCATCTATGGAGTTAACAACAGCACCATTGATATTGGTTCTTTCTTCAAAACACTTATCAAGAACAATTTTACCTATTTCGCTTCTCATGGTTGTTTGAGCCAATTGGGTAACGGCAAAGGCATAATCACCAATACCATAGGCTGCCTTTTTTGCGTCAACTACTTGCAGAAAAACAACTCCATCTACACCTACTTGAACGTTATCTGCTGTAACACAAACTTGTTCGGGAATATCGCGGGCGACTTCTTTGAGTGAAAATCTGTAAGCAACTCGATCAACAAATGGAATGATGAAGTTCAATCCGGGATTTAATTGGGAGTGAAATTTACCCAGTCGCTCAATGACATGGGCTTGTTGTTGTGGAACAACTTTGATTCCTAAGAACAGTAATAATACAACAAAAACAGTTAGGGCGATGGTTGCTATTGGCATAATAACAGCAATTTAGTAAATTACTTCAATTTATTGACCACAAAACGACTAACAATTAATCATTTACGACAAGTATAGACTGTTGGTTGACCGATTTAATTAAGTAAATTCCAGGTGAAAGCGATTCAGGGATTTCTACTTTTTGCTCTTGGGTTATAAGCGTGTTGATTTTTGTTCCACTGAGAGTATATAATTCAACTTCATTATCAGCTGTTGGTACATGGATAAATTCCCCGCTTTTCACCGGATTAGGGTAGAAAGGCAGCTTTTTGAATGATTCGATGCCGTTGTTGATTTTGGGCTGCTCTTTATCAATGGGTGAAATGAATTCTTCATAACAGGGAGCAAAATTATTTGCTGGGTCATAATAAGAATTTGGGAATAGTAGGTATTCCATTTGAACAGTTTGGGAGGTTCCACTGGGGGGCTCACCGGGGTTATAACAGAAGAAATAGCCAGAGGGTGCTCCTTTTGTGCCGAATCCTACAAAAACAACAGAAGCTTTAAGGTTGGGTAATTCTGATTTTGAATTGGGCGTAGCTCCAATTTTTTCTAGTGCTCTGCGAATGGAAGTATCTGTGAGATTAACTCCTTTTCTTCCCATGGTTGCTAAAAACAAATGGTCTCCAGAAGGTAGTGCATTGATTAGATCAATGAATTGAGTTTTAAAGTTTGATTGGGTAGGGTCGAAGAAATAAAAGGGTTGTGATTCAGGACAATTGGTTTGAATTCCCGGAACTAGGGTGGGTTGAAGGGTGCTTCGATCAATTACAACGGCGAATAAGCCTGTGGTACAGTTTCTAGATTCGTGAAGAGTGGAATTTGCGGGTCCGCCTAATTTGATGCCATCTTCGCCCGTGTTTCCTCGGAGGTAGAAATACTCGTAGAGGCAATCACCTTTAGGGTCAGGGTTGGGTTTGACTTTGTAGTTTTGGGTTTCGCCCGATTTATCAATGAACCAAAGTTGAATATTGGTGCACATGATAGTGTCTTTTTCATCCGGATTTAAATTGATGGCGGTAGCAAAGACTTGAGTATCACCTGGGGGGATATCAAAATCGAAGCTCATTCTGTGGAATCCTCTTTGTCGGAAAGTCATTCCATTGCTAGCGGGGAAGGTTCCGCTGCTGCGGTTAAGTCCCAATAAAACCAAAGGGTCTTCGGGCCAAAAAATCATATAATCTTTCATGAAGAACCATGTACAATGTATGGAAACCCCGTTTATTGTGTCTTTGCTTAGGTTGATAATGTAATAAACATGCGAGTCTTTGCGATCGTAAAAACCAGCTTTAAATTCGTAACTTTGGCTTTTGGCGAACTTTACGGAGAACAGAATTATTATTAAAATGATTTTCCGAATCATGGTATCTGATTGACGCTGTTTTTCTTGAAGGTTGCACTAATGTAAACGCACATGAAATTAAAGTTGATTGTTTTTGGTTGTTTTTTAGGACAATTCATGGGGATTGTGAATGCACAGTTGAGCGAACCTCAAACACGAAAAGAATGGGAAATAGAGCGATTGAAAGATCCAGATTTGGGAAGAATTCCAGAGCATATTAGATTCAGAGAGCTCGCATTTATACATACTCAAACCGGTGCAGTTAGCAATCCGTTGGCAGTTCAGGGTACACCTTGGATGCATCGTGGTCCATATCATGTAGGCGGAAGAACCCGTGGTGCTGCTTTTGATGCATTAGATCCAAATAGAATAATTGCAGGCGGTGTATCTGGAGGTATGTGGTTGAGTGAAGATGCGGGTAAAACTTGGAATTCAACCCAGTTACCCCATGAGATCAGCAGCGTATCGTGTTTGGTTCAAGACAGAAGAAAAGGGCATGAGAAATATTGGTATGTGGGAACGGGTGAGGCCTACGGTCAATCAGCGGGTGCGCCGGGTGCGTATTACTATGGTGATGGCATGTTGGTTTCATCTGATGGCGGTAAAAGTTGGTCGCCCTTGATGAGTACTAAAATCAGTTCTCCAACTGCATTTTCTTCTCCTTGGCAGTTGGTTTGGAGGGTAATTGTTGATACCACAAGGTATGATTCAACCATTATTTATGCATCTACTTATCAAAATGTGATGAGGTCTAACGATGGCGGACAAACTTGGAAGGTGGTGAGAAAGACCGGTTCATATTTCAACGAGGTAGAAATTGATGCTGACGGAGTGATTTACAGTACCTCCAGTTCAGATGCATCGGCAGGTAAAAAAGGTATTTTCAGGAGTATAAATGGATGGGATTGGGTAGATATTACACCCACAAGTTGGCAAGGTAAGGTGTTTAATAGATCTGTATTGGGCTTTAACCACCCGAGTCAGATGGATACTTCTGTGAGAATGTATGTGATATCGAATTTGGAAAATTGGGGTAAGCCATTTCCAGATTCTAGGGGTGAAATTGAATGGGGTGGAATGTTCTATTTGGAGTTGCCACGCAAAATTTCTGTTGATTCAGTTTTCGGGGGAAGTCTTTCGCGAATCCTTTCCCAGCGCGACATATCGCAGAATTTGCCTCGTAAAAAGCTAGCCCTCAATAGTTGGAGAACTCAAGGCAGTTACGATATGTTGGTGCAAGTTTATCAAAAACCAGCAACCAATAACGACATTGTATTTATTGGTGGCACCAATCTTTTCAGATCAGAAACGGCGTTTTTAGATTCATTGAGTACAACGCAAATTGGTGGATACAAGTTAAATACATCACTTCCAAATTTTGAGATGTGGCCCAATCAGCATCCAGATCAACATGTTTGGATGTTTCATCCCAATGATAATCAAATTGTATTATCGGGAAATGACGGAGGTCTATTTATAACCCAAAATTGCTTGGAAGATTCAGTCCGTTGGGAACACATTAACAATGGCTATTTGACCACTCAATGGTATACAGTGGCTTTAGATCCTGTGACTGAGATGAGTGATTTGTTGGTAGCGGGAGCTCAAGACAATAATCAAATGATTGTAAAAGATAGGTCACCTCAAGCGGAATGGGGAATTGCCTATCCGGGTGATGGTTCTTATTGCGCAGTAGAACCGGGTGGTAAGGTGGCTTACTTTTCTAAGCAGTTAGGGAATACGGTAAAGGCTGAGCTTAACAACAAGGGTGAAGTACTTCGTAAGAGGAGGATAGACCCTATTGGTGTCCCTCGAAATAACTATCAATTCATCAATCCGTTTCTGTTGGATCCCAATAATTCTAATGTAATGTACATGGCGGGTGGGCGTCACATATGGCGAAATAATAAGTTGTCAGATATTGTGGTAGATAATTCTACCGATTCTATTTCATTGGGATGGACAAAATCGAAGGATTCATTAAGGATTGTTTCTCAAAAAATTACGGCACTGGGTGTATCAGTTGAGAACCCCAAACACAGACTATATTTTGGAAACAATGTAAAATACCTTTATTCAATTGATAGCGCCGATAGAAGTGAAATGAAGTTTAAGACTTTGAAAACTCCTTTGGTTTCAGGTAATGGCAATGTGAGTTGTATTTCAGTTAACCCAAAGAATGGCAATGAGTTGGTGGTTTGTTATTCAAATTATGGTATTTACAGTCTGTTTAGAAGCTTGGATGGTGGTGAAAATTGGGAGAAAATTGGTGGTAATTTGGAAGCAAACATAAATGGTACGGGTGATGGACCATCGGTAAGATGGTTTACATATGTTCCGGTTAAAGATGGGATGTTGTATTTTGTGGGTACCAGCGTTGGTTTGTTTGCTACAGATAGTTTGAAAGGCACTGAGACGGTTTGGGTTCAACAAGGTCCAGGAGAAATTGGAAATGCGGTAGTTGATATGATGGCTTATAGAGAAGTGGATGGAACATTGGCAGTGGCTACACACGGCAGGGGTATATATTATGCTCGTATTTTTGAACAGGGTGCTATTTTGAAGAATGAAACTTTGGTGAAAAATGAATCGGAGATAAAAGTTTATCC
>JACCDY011093959.1_pt1 | contig 17505 bp, 42 predicted proteins | sample 7446391 | NCBI WGS metagenome assembly JACCDY01 (sample SAMN15323451, study PRJNA562643) | freshwater metagenome | isolation source: river surface water | place: USA:Blue River Watershed | collected 2017-08-18
AACACTTAGTAGAACAGGCCATGGCAGAACTGGGCGGCTATGAGTTTGTGGATGCACATCACTATGACAACTCAGATTACTCGGACACTAAAACAGCTTCAATCAACACACACGATCGCTTTGCCACTGTGGGATCAATCTTAAGCAGAGACGGCGGCACAGCCAAACAGGGCGATCTGCGAGTAGTACTGTACAATCCCTACTATGATCGACTGGACTACTACTTTATGCCCAAAGCGGGCTGGGAATCAATCCGCGAGTACGGCCAGGCCAATCGCAACAAACTCCGAGCCAAATACAATCCCGATCTAGATCAAGTGTACAAGTGGCATCAGTGGCGAGTGCCCACATTTAAAGATCTAGCTCTAATGCCCTCTACAGTAAAAGATCCTCACGAGTATAAAACTACTACACATTTTACACAGTTGTTTGAGTTGGCTTAATTCTTAGCCGCGAAGCGGAGCGCCAGCGATTTTTTTCTAGCCAAAAAGCCATAAATACTGGATGGAGATCACCAGTATACAACAGATATGGGATACGATATATAACTTAGATCGTATGCGTGTGCGTGTTACAGCAGAACTACCCAATGGCTCCACAGAAATATCTACTTACACTTACTACTATACTGTATACGATAGTAAGGCACAATTAATTAACACTGAGTTAAAACCCCCGAACATTGACCTTAGAGCGTGATTATACGTAGTCTAAATCTGGCATGTACACTAGATCTGGATAAGCCATTACGAGCATACTTGCCCACTGCGGTGCTATAAAGAAGTCCACACAGTCCTGACGTATAGATAAGTGTCCTTGATGACGCTGTACTAACTCCCAAACTAGTTCTATGTCATAGTCGTGTGCCCAAGCATGATAACGATAGCATACTAGTGTGCGCGGTGTAAGGGGTAATGGCTTCATATTAAATGTAAGTATGTGGCCCACGAATCGTCACAGTCTATGAGCGTAATATAACGATCCTGCCATTGGGTAGAATCAGTGTAAGAGTCATACTCATCTAACAGTATGTGTATGATGTGTATACGACCAGCACAGTTTAGATCCTGTGCTAGCTCTAGTTGATGAGCTGTGAATACAAATGTATGCATCAGTTATTTAATAGTATATGCACAGTTTGGATTGGCCCCGCTGTACATTTACACAGTGTATGTATACGTGTATAGGCGCTGTCGCGCCGTGAGAGAAAAGTGTGATTTACGGGATAAATCACATAAAGTGTGATTTACTGACTAATATACAGGGGTTTTTACTGTATACTAGACCCTAAATAGCTCAGTAAGTGCAGAAAAGTGTGATTTACTGACCACAGTAGAAACTACGGTGTGCGTATAGGCCCCGCTGCGTGGGGGTATGAATTGCGATTGTGTGAAAAAGTGCAATAAAGTGTGATATTGTGTGACCATTTGAGCATAGTCTCATGTGCCGGTGACCAAAATAAAAAATTCTACTAGGAAATTCTATATCTACTCTGCTCAAACGGTGCAGATTCAGGGTTTCTCACTGTGATTCTATTCTGATTCCACCGTGTTTAACCGCCCCTTAACGGCGTTCTACGGCTCTGACATAGGCCCCGCTGCTGTAAATACAGTGATGGAGCGGCTATGGATCACTACTGTACACTGAGAACTGAATATAGGGCACAGACTCCCTACTATACTGTATATGATCTAAGAGATTGCCTAGTAGTATTCACTAGTAACTATAAGCTGGCTGATCACTACTTTAAGCTCTGCTGTAGGGGTCACACTACGAGAACTCTGAGTATACTAGCGCAAAAGGGTATATGGCCCCGCTGCGCATAATTGGTTGAGCTACCAAAATAGGTTGACAACAGACCAGTTTTCGCATATAATATACACATGCTTAAGAAAAAGCAGTTAGCAAGGAGCAGAGAATTGACACTACCAGATGAGCGATATCGTGCAGTTAGATCAGCAGAAGAGTTTCTCAGGCGTCTAGCGGGTGGGCATTATGCCCGTGTGCCCAAGGCAGTTCGCGGGGAAGCAGCAGCAATTCTACGTCACTATCCCTCAGCATGGGACATGAAGCGTACAGCAGAAGCTGTGCCCGAAGTGTTTCAAACTCGCATGGAAGATCTACACAGATTTATACTCAAGGGTACAGAAGCCAAAGAACAGTAAACAGATTATGGGCCTCTAGCTCATGTTGGTTAGAGCAGCGGACTCATAATCCGTTGGTGCCGTGTTCGACTCACGGGGGGCCCACCAAACATCACGCATTAGCTCAGTTGGATAGAGCAACAGCCTTCTAAGCTGTGGGTCAGGGGTTCGAATCCCTTATGCGTGGCCAGTTACGTGCTGCTGTAGTGTGATGCGCCCAACAGCGCAGCAGCAGCACAGCTCATAGCTCGGGTGGTGAAATAGGTAGACACAAGGGACTTAAAATCCCTCGCAGCAATGCATACCGGTTCGATTCCGGTCCCGAGCACCAGTTAACCCTACAGCAGCGTAAAGCAGCGTACAGCAGCAAACAGCAGGGCACAGCAGCAGCTACAGCAGCGCAGGGCAGCGAACAAGAGAGTGCCGCAGCAGCACCCAAAACGTTGCCAAAATGCCACAGTTTGGATAACCTGTGGATAACTTCAGGGCTAGATGTGCCCCGAGCGAGAAACCCTGAGCAGATCAGGGTCATTATCTTTTGGTTGACAGCTAGCCCAAAATGTCGTATAATAATGACATGATGAGAAAGAAACGCACCGATCGCAATCACATTGTCTACGAGCTAGTACTGCCGCAGGGCAACTATATCGGAGTCACTGCTAAGACTGAATCTACAGTGCTGAAGAGCGTTCGTGCTCGTGCAGCCAAGCACTTCTATCGTGCTAAGACTGAAACTAAGAATTGGCTCTTGTGCGCGGCTCTACGTGAGCTAGCTAGCAAAGAAGACATTGAGATCCGTGTACACGAGATCATTCGCGGCAAAGCAGAAGCTCATAAGCGCGAAGTTGAAATCCGTCGTACAGTGCGCCCTACACTTAACACAGACACTAGAGGAGATTGATATGTATACAGTTGAAGTCTACAAAGCTGATAAACGGACTAAAGCGGGTGAGCGCATGGTTCACAAAGCAGATCACGACACTGACAACCTCGCAATGTTGGAGCACAGTGTGAAGCATACGTGGCTGAAGTCGCAGGGCTATCGCTACGAGATTCACGAAACCTACGTGACTCGCACCAACTTGATGGGTGGCGCAGAGTACCAGGAACGCTACGATACGCCTAGACACTGCTCACCCAGTTCTGAAGCCTACTGGAGCATGTAACCCTACAGCCCCTAGGGTTATTAATCCTAGGGGTTGACAATGCTGCTTGTTGAGCATATAATAGAGACTAGTTTAACACAAAGGAGCGAACTTTGAAGAACTTGCAAGCCTACGTCGAAGCCCGTAACAAATGGGCAGCTATTTTTGGCAATACCCAATACAACCTTAAGAGTGCTGCTGATCGTCAGCGTCTGGCAGAGTGCATTGACTCAGAACTCAGCCCAGAGAACTTGACCTGCGACGGCGAACTGAGTACTAGCCAAGTACGTGCTCGCTATAACAACTTGGTCAAAGTGGCTCGCGAGCTTAAGGCTTTTGACCCTAACGTTACATTCTCGGAGGTTTGATATGCGCTACTGGGACGAATTGCTGCGTGAACAGCGCGGCGACCTAGAGGTTGTAGTAGACAAGAGCTGGGAGGACATCCCCGTCAGAGACTGCTTTGACGACACCTGCTTCGATATTAAGGATATGGAAGACAAGGTTAACTCGGGCGAGCTGGACTGGTTCATGCTGCGGGCTCGTGTGTTCGTAGAAGGGCTGGAAGTGGGCAGCTCTATTGTAGGCGGCTTTATGTACGAGGATGCACGTGAAGTGCTGCGTGACGGCACTGCTGAGGACTTGATCTACTCAGCTATAGAGGAAGCCAAGCCACAGTTCTACAAATTGTCCCGAGTCTTTGCAGGGTTATCTGAGCAGGTTGACAGGGCAGAGATTTGAGCATATAATAGAGTCATTGTAACACAAAGGAGCGAGCGATGAAACAGACTATCTTTAGCACTTCGGGTGGCGGCTACTGGAGCAATGTTGCCAAGCCCGTAGTGATCACTAACATGCGAGTGGCCTACGTCAACGACGAGAACGACTTTGGCGAGCTGCGTGTATACTTTGACACTAAGACTTGGGACGTTAACGAGGACGGTCTAATCTACACTGATCGGGGCTTTATGACAGACCTGCGCAACTTTTTGGCACTGCAGGGCTTGAACAACTTGGACGTGGAGTACAGCGAACAAGGCATGCAGGGCGACAACTATGTGTCGCTGGACATTGGCAAGGACTTTTTGGACGCTTGGGACGCTAAATTTAACCTGGTAGCTTGAAGGGTTATTGGTTGACAAGCTAGAAGTTTGAGCATATAATAGAGTTATTGTTTAACAAAGGAGCGTGAAATGGCAACTCGTAGCACTATTGCGTTGGAGTACGCAGACGGTACAGTGGATCAGATCTACTGCCACTGGGACGGTTATTTGGACAATAACGGTCAGCTGCTTTATAAGCACTACCAGGACCCGTTCAAAGTTCAGAAGCTTATGGACTTGGGTGACCTGAGTTCCTTGCATGCCGATATTGGAGAAGCACACGACTTTGACGATCGTGCAGCCTGCGAGGATGTTTGCACGTTCTACGGACGTGACCGTGGCGAAATGGGCGTTGGTGCTAAACGCTTCAAAGACTTTGAGGACTACAAAAAGAACCACCAGTACGAGGAATACGAGTATATCCTGCGCACTGACGGTCACTGGTATGTTAGCCAATACAGCAAGGACTACGAGCTCCTGGGCGAAGCTATTGCCAACGAGCTCAAAGAACGTGCTGATGAAGAAGCCCTTATGTAAGTAGGGTTATTACTGTTTGGGGTTGACAACAGCCCCAAATGGTAATATAATAGAGTTATTGTTTAACACACAGGAGCGAAAGATGGCTACACTAGTTGAGATTGTTGAGGGTTCCTACGGTGCTCGTAAGAACATGATTTATCCCGGCATCCGTTTGCAAATGGTCAAGGACTTTGACGGTGAGGCTATTACTTGCCTTGCAGGAGAAGAAATTGAGAATGGTCGTAACCCTTACAAGAAGATCCGTGTCAAAGTGCCTGGCATTAATGCATATCGCGTGATCGCTAATGTTGATGAAAGCGAACCCGTAGGAGACAAGAGCTTGGTACAGATCAAAACGCAGGACTCTGCGGTAGCACACATGAGCGACGAAGAGCTCATTGAGAAGACTCGTGCTCGCTTCCAAATTCTCACTGACATGACTAAGGCTGTGAAAGCTGGTGATGTTCGTGCTATGATTGTTTCTGGCCCTCCTGGCGTGGGCAAGAGCTTTGGTGTTGAAGAAGTACTTACCAAAGACGACTTGTTTGACGTTATGGGTCAACGCAAGCCCAAGTACGAGATTGTCAAAGGTGCTATGAGTGCCATTGGCCTGTACGCTAAACTCTACGAGCTGAGTGGTGAGAAGAACGTGGTTGTGTTCGATGACTGTGACAGCGTATTGCTGGACGACCTTGCACTGAACATTCTCAAGGCCGCTTTGGACACTAGCAAGAAGCGTAAGATCTCTTGGAACACTGACAGCCGACTGCTCCGCTCAGAAGGTATCCCAGATACTTTTGAGTTCAAGGGTGGTGCTATCTTTATTACCAACATCAAGTTTGAGAATGTACGCTCTAAGAAGCTACAGGATCACCTTGCCGCTCTTGAGAGTCGTTGCCACTACATTGATCTGCAGATGGACACAGATCGCGAGAAGGTTCTGCGTATCCGTCAGATTGTGCAAGACGGCATGCTTGACAGCTACGACTTTGAGCAGATCGCTAAGGACGAGGTTGTAGACTTTGTGGAAGAGAACCGTTCTAAATTGCGTGAGCTGAGCTTGCGTACGGTGCTCAAGGTTGCTGACTTGCGTAAGAGCTTCCCCAGCAACTGGAAGAGCATGGCAGAGGTTACTGTTATGAAGCGAGGCTAATATGGAAGGGTGCCAATGGATTGGCCCCGAGCAGACCGAGTACCCGTTCACTATGTGCGGGTGCCGGACGCTCTCGGGCAAGGTATACTGTGGTGATCACTACTGGCGTGTCTACAAGAAGGGCACCGCCATTGCAGGACGTACCGCAGAGAAGGCAGTTGAAAAAGAGATCGAGGAATTGAAAGCTCTACAAGAGCTGGAGGACGCAGAATGAAAAACTTTGCAATGATTCTAGGGGTAGCTGTGCTGGTGCTGCTTCTGGTTGTAGTAGGGCCCATTTTTGTTATTTGGGCTGTGAACACCCTGTTCCCTGTAGCGGCTATCCCGTATAACATCTACACCTGGGCGGCAGTGGTTATTTTGAATGCCTTTTTCCAAGTAACGGTAAAGATTAAGAAGTAAATGGTAATCTTCGTCGTTGCAAATGGCCAAAAGAGGCGCTATACTATAAGGACGCTGTTAGAGAACAGCCAGACTAAACTAAAGGAAAACACAGACATGAAACGTTTTAACCCTGAAACAAAGACTTTTAAAGTATTCAACGCACTCTACAATGGTAAGACACTTACCCCAGCTCAAGCCAAGCACGACCTAGGCGTTGGCAATTTGGCAGCTGAAGTTAGCCGCATCCGTCAAAACGGTTACGCGATCTACGCTAACAGCCGCAAGGCAGGCAACGGTGTTCAGGTAACTGAGTACGTCATGGGCAAGCCATCACGTGAAATCGTTGCTCTTGGCTACAAGGCCAAGGCTATGGGCATCACGCTCTAAACTAGTTTCAAAGACCCAATCCGATTCGCTCCCGGGGCGGGAACTTTGGGGGTGTTGTAGAAATACAACACCCTTTTCTATTGGCTGGCACTCCGGAACCTGTTGCGTAAATACAACAGATATTTTGGTTGACAAACCTGCTCAGAGATCGTATAATAATGATACTGAGAGATTGGAGCGAACAATGCAATTCACAGCTGATCAAGTTTGGGGCCTTGCTGTCCGTGCTGATGTACATAACGGCGGTTACTACAAGGAACCCGTGTGGGGCCTAAGCGAGTCGGGCGAAGACAAGATCATCAAGGAAGCCAACAAGGCTATGGTCAAGAAGTGGCTCCGTGACAATGTACAGCCTACTAACCTCGAAGTAGAGCTGGGCCAGAAGTATCGTTCCTACTTCAACGGCTTCACACTCAAAGCCCTTACAGGCAAGATCAACGACTTCGAGCGTCAAGCACTGAAGATCGCACAAATGGATGAGTTCACTGGCCGTAATATGCTAGAGTTCGCAATCATCAGCTGCCTGCCCAGTGTTGCTCGTAGGGATCAAGCCCGTGTCGAGCTTAACCGTGAGATCTTTGCTTCTGCCCAACTAGCAGGCTCCGAGGGCGATATTGTATCCGGTGTGATCACTGTGATCAGTTCGCGCTTCAATCAGAACTACAATAAGTTCAAGATCAATGCCCGTATGGGTGAGAGCTTCGTAGACTTTTGGTTCTCTAAGGAGCTAGTAGGGGAGCTGACAATCAAGGGCAAGATCAAAGCCCAGCGTGGCGATAAAACAACGGCCCTAAACTATGTGAAAATTAGGGGTTGACAAGAAACCCAAGTGGTGTTATACTATTAACACTGAGAGAGCAGTAATTTGTTTCAACTTTAAAGCGAGGTCTTAAAATGGCAAAAGCACAAGATATTTCCGTTCGTACCGTAGGCCCTAAGGCCGCGAAGCGTTCTATTCGTAAGGCGATCGCAACTCGCCGCCCTGTGTTCCTGTGGGGTCCCCCTGGTATTGGTAAGTCCGATATCGTTAAGCAGATCGGCGAGGATGCCGGTCGTGAGGTGATTGACGTTCGCCTTGCACTTTGGGAGCCTACTGACATCAAGGGTATCCCCTATTACAATGCAGACAAAGGCGCGATGGTTTGGGCTCCTCCGCAAGAGCTTCCTACGGACCCAGAGTCCACTGCCATTATCTTCTTGGACGAGCTGAACTCCGCTCCTCCGGCAGTACAGGCCGCGGCCTACCAACTTATCCTTAACCGCAAGGTTGGTACTTACAACCTGCCTAAGGGTGTAGACATTGTGGCGGCCGGTAACCGTGAAGGTGACCGTGGTGTTACCTACCGTATGCCTGCTCCGCTGGCTAACCGCTTCATCCACTTGGAAGCCAAGGTTGACTTTGACGACTTCCAAGAGTGGGCTACTATGAACTTCGTTCACCCTGAGGTTCTTGGTTATGTAGGCTTTGCCAAGCAAGACCTGTATGACTTTGATCCTAAGAGCCCTTCTAAGTCGTTTGCTACTCCTCGCTCTTGGGTGTTCGTTAGCGACCTGCTCAAGGACGACGACTGCGATGCAGATACCCTGCACAACCTGATTGCAGGTGCTATCGGTGACGGCTTGGCTGTTAAGTTTATGGCTCACCGTAAGATTGCAGGCAAACTGCCCAAGGCAGAAGACATCCTTAGCGGTAAGGTTAAGGACCTGCAGATCAAAGAAGTGAGTGCCATGTATTCGCTGACTGTGAGCCTGTGCTACGAGCTCAAAGAAGCGGCTGACAAAGGCGACAAGAAGTTTGACGAGAAGGCAGACTACTTCTTCCGTTATATGATGGATTGCTTCCCAACTGAGCTTGTGGTTATGGGTGCAAAGACAGGCTTGACTAACTACAACCTGCCCTTTGACGCTACGAAGATGAAACACTTCGACGAGTTCCACAAGCGTTTCGGTAAGTATGTCCTTTCAGCGATGGAGAATTAAGACCTCGCCCATCGCGGGCTAGGGCTTCTCAGGGCTCTAGCCCACCTATGCGAAGTGCCGGGGCTGTTGTAAATAAACAACAGTCCCGGTTTTCTTTGGGGTTGACAGATTGGCGCTTAGGTGCTATAATATACACATACTAAGGAGAGCGACTAATGGACCCAATTATCGATAAACTAACGACAGCCCGTGTAGGACTGTTGCTCAAGGCGCCGTTCTTCGGCAACATGGCAACCCGTATGCGTCTTATTGATGCTTCAGAGTGGTGCCCTACCGCCGCAACTAACGGTCGTGACTTTTTCTATAACAAGAAGTTCGTAGAGAAACTTTCTGTCAAGAAGCTGGAGTTCCTGTTTGGACACGAGATCTGCCACGCTGTCTTTGACCACTTTGGCCGTGTTGGCTCACGCGATAAGCAACTGTCTAACATCGCCCAAGACTTTGCCGTCAACCAGATCCTTGTAGACGAACGCATTGGTGAGAAGATCACTGAAGTCAAGATCTGCTACGATCCTAAGTATCGCGGTCTTGCATGGGAAGAGATCTACGACATCCTGTACGAGCAGGCTGAGAAGATCCCTATGGACCAGTTGATGAAACAACTTGGTGACCTGCTTGACGAGCACTTGAAAGAAGAAGGCCCTGGCGAAGGCAAAGAGGGCGAAGAGAAAGGCAATAAGCCTGGTATCTCTAAAGAGGACCTGCAGAAGATCCGTGACGAAGTCAAAGAGGCTATGATCCAAAGTGCCGCGGCCGCTGGTGCAGGTAAGACGCCCGCAGGCATTATGCGTATGATCAAGGACATGACTGAGCCTAAGATCAACTGGCGTCAACTGATCCGTCAAGAGATCCAAAGCATTATCCGCAACGACTACTCCTTTACTCGTCCTAACCGTAAGGCTATGCACAGTGGTGCTATCCTCCCAGGACTCAAAGAGGACACTACAATTGACGTGGCTATTGCTATTGACATGAGTGGTAGTATTGGTACAGAGGATGCTTCAACCTTCCTCAGCGAAGTTAAGAGCATCATGGACCAGTACGAGGACTTCAGCATTCACCTGTGGTGCTTTGATACTGAGATCTATAACTACCAAAAGATCACTCACGACAATAGTCACGAACTGTTGGACTACGAACCTCAAGGTGGTGGCGGTACTGACTTTGACATTAACTTCCAGTTCATGCTTGACGAAGGTATTGACGCTAAAAAGTTCATTATGTTCACTGACGGATACCCTTGTGGCAGTTGGGGTCCAGAGGATCAAGTGGATACTATCTTTATTGTCAAAGGCAATACAAGTGCAGAAGCACCATTTGGTCAAACTGTGATCTACGAAAAGGACGCCGCTCTAGTAGCAGGCTGAAGTGCCGGGCTGTTGTAGAAATACAACAGACCCCGCTGCTATACGTGTGCGTGTAATAGCCCTACTAATTCTAGGGCTATTATTTTGGTTGACAAATCTATCTAGAGGTGCTATACTAGAGTCATAGTGAAAGGAGCGTTAGATGGGTTACAAGGTTATGCCTAAAGTCTGCGAAGGATACGGCCCCCGTAAGGGACTGGAAGGCCCATTTGCGTTCCTCGAACGAGTCCTGTACTATGATCCCAAGGCAGGACAGTACTGGGATCCACGTACAGACTTCTACGTGGAGCAGGACGAGATGGATCAGCTGAATCGTCGTTTGGTTGACTTTTTGGCTCGTTGATTGTATAATACATAGACACACTAAGGAGTAGATATGAAAATGTTTATCGCTGGAACTATTTTTGGACTGGTCCTTGCAACTGTGGGATTCAGTGGTATTGCCCGTATGCTGGACAAGGGCGTTGACACTGTTAAAGAGAAGTCTGTAGAAATGAGTCGCTGATGCCCAAGTACACGATGTGGCGTAATGCAATTATATGCGAAGTCTACGAAGTTACAGCAGCATCTGAAGAAGAAGCTCGAACGAAGCTATTCAACGGAGAGTGTGATCCCGTAAACACAGAGTGGGTAGACTGGCACGGAGATAACTTCGAAGTAGAAGACGTAGAAGACGACCTAGTAACATTTTTGAATTCAAAGGAACCTGTATGAAAGACCTGAGCTACGATATTCAAGAACTGTACATTGAAGGCCACAGTGCCAAAGTTATTGCGGTGATGCTGGAATGCCCGCTCGAGTACGTGCTGACCGTGCTGGACGATATGGGTGTGCAGGACGAGCTGAGCGAAGAGTACGATCCGTTTAATACCCTGAACAGTTGAAGGGTCTTTAACATTTTGGTTGACAGGACCCCCTTTTGGCGCTATACTATAGGCTAAGTTAAACAAAAAGGAGCTGAAATGAACTACACCAAAGAGCAAGTTGAAGCGATCGTTGCAGAAGCCAAGTCCGAAGCTTTCAAAGCCGCAGACAAGTTCTTCAAAGAGAAGCTTGGTGGCCGTGATCAATACGCCTGCGGCTTTGCCTGGGTTAACATCTACGGTGTCAAAGGCAACACCAAACTGGGCAAGGTGCTCAAGGCAGCTGGTGTGCGCCAGGACTACACCAAGGCGTTTCAGATTTGGAATCCATCGGGCTACGGTTGCCAGAATGTGGACACGCTCGAAGCAGGTGCTGATGCGGCTGCTCAAGTGTTCAAGAAGTACGGCTTTGAGGCCTACGCAGGTTCGAGGCTCGACTAATGGAAGCCCTCCGGGAAACAACCGGGGGTGCCTTTCCAGCTCACACTTACCTGCTGGATGGGACCACCCTGGTTGCTTACATAAAGAAAGGTGAGTCGGAACCATTTTATTTCAAGAACGGTATAAAGGGTTTTGACAAGAGGGGTAGGAAGTTTGAGATTGTAAAGCCTAACCCATTTAAAGCCAAGAAGCAATCTACTCTAATCGAAGTTAAAGGAAGCAAAGGCAATGTCTACTACATCAACCCAGAAGAAAAGACCTGTAACTGTCCAGGGTTCACTTTCCGAGGTTCCTGCAAACACTTGGGAGAACATGGTATTGTGGCTTAAAAACAACAGCCAAAATGGTTGACAATTTGGGCTAGGGATGCTATACTATAGGTATAGTAAGTAATAAGGAGCGTTAAATGTATTTGCATCTCATGTCCGAAGACGAGCAAGAAGCCGTTGTCCGTGCCCTGCGTGGTTGGCAGTTTGTGCGTAGCAAACACGGTAGCCTGTATGATCGTGGTTCGGCAGATAGCTACTACGGTCGTTCACGTCAACCGCACTATGGTGGTGTTGGTGGTGAAAGTGGTCCGCGTGTTGCAGTCACAGATCCACAGAGTGTTGCAGAATACATGGCAGGCTACGACTACAATGAGCGGTTTGGTGACAAGAAGGATTGGCGATGAGGTATTACATTGTAAGCTGGGATAACCTCGGCGTTGAGTTCTTCCAAGAGATCACCGGCGACCATCCCGACAACTGGGCCAAGAACCATCTGTTCGACAGCATCAAACAATCAAAGAAGGTCGAAGTCAAGCCCAGCTTCAACCTTACTGCTCTCAAGATGCGAGCACAGTTCAACACACATAGGCACTACGAGATCTATGTGTTCATGAGCAACGACGATATTGGTCCTGATGACATCACTGCGTGGTTCGAGAAAGATCCGCAGAGTTTTGCAGATTGGGTACGCAAGAATCACAGCTACAAAGTATGGGATGATAGGGCTACACAGAAACCCGTGATTGTGTAGGGTCTTTTGCAATTTGGTTGACATTTTGGTCCTTGTGCGCTATAATACACACATAGCAACAAAGGAAGTAAATGGGAATCTACGCAAACACTGTTAACGCATATGCAATGTCTGCCGCTCGTGCAAAAGTATATAAAACTAATAATCGCTTGCAAAGTTACGGACAAACTAGTTTAATGCTTAATGTAAGCATTAACAAGTTCAAAACCGATGTGCATAAAAAAACACTTAAATTTATTGCACAACTAGAAAAGCAACGTGTGGCAGAATTGCAACAGGAACTAGCACGTTTAAGTGCTAAATGACCCTAGGCCCGCAAGGGTCTTTGGTTGACAGATTGGTTGTTTGGTGCTATAATATACACATACTGAGAAATTAGGAGCGAAACAAATGGCTAAATCTGCACAACAAAAGTTCGACGCATATCTTGCTGAGTGCCGTGAGACTTCACAGTCGATCAACGACATGGTTCAATCATCCTACGATCTCTATGGCAACTATGCTTACGCCGCAGGTTATCTGCAGAGCATGTTGGCCGAAGTGATCGATCAATTGCCCAAGGCCAAGCGAGATGGCCTGCGTAATCAACTGCGCCGACAGGCACAGAACGACAAGAATGCCACATTGGCTAACAAACTAAAGGAAGCGGTATGACACAAGATCAATTGAACCAAGTGGTTATCCAACTGCGTCGAGCTGCCGAGATCCTAGAGGGCACAGACCCTGTGGCAACTAAGATCAACGCACTGGAAACTATCGGTGCAATCTGCTCACATCACGGCCGTCGTTGGGGTGATGAGGAGTTCTACAAAATGGTTGACAGCATCAACCAAATGACTGTATAATATACACATACTGAGAGGAGCGACATATGCCAAATTGGTGTAGCAATAACCTAGTGCTAGAGCACGATGACCCTGCAATGATCAAGCGAGCCTTTGACGCATTGGAGCGTGGAGAGTTCCTGCAAGAGTTCATTCCAGTGCCCAAAGAGCTCACAGAGACTATGAGTGGCTTCCACGGTGATGCAGACAAGCAGGCTGCACTGGAAGCACAGACTCGGGCTAATGTAGAGAAGTATGGCTACGGCAACTGGTATGACTACTGCGTAGGCGAGTGGGGCACTAAGTGGGATGTGGGTGAGCAGGGCTGTAGCGATGTGCATCCAGAAGGTCGGATGCTACACACATCGTTCGACTCAGCATGGAGCCCTCCTGTGAATGCCTATGCTAAATTGGAAGCACTGGGCTTCCGAGTAGAAGCACAGTTCTATGAGAGTGGCATGGCTTTTGCCGGAACCTACTCAGATGGCAACTGTGATGATTTCAGCCTCGAAGGCATGAGTGCCGATGAGATTGAGCGTGACTATCCTGAGCTGGACGAGTGCTTTGGTATCTCAGAATCCATTCGTGAATACGAAGAAGAGAACCGTATGGACGAAGAGCTCTACCGATTCGTCAAAGAAGGCGAAGAGAAGCGTAACCTAGAGTTGAAGACTCAATGAGAGTAGTCAAACTCAACAGGAACTACAACGGCTATGGTCACTTTAGCCATAGGGTTGAGTTCTATGGTAGTCAGGACTATAAGATCCGTAGATGGATTCAAGTCCGCAACTGGTTATGGAGTCAGTTCGGACCATCGGCAGAACAGTCGTTGGCCCGAGCTGTTTACTTCAACGGAGTCCAGCCAAGTTGGGCATGGGATTCGGAGAAGAGTTCCATATACCTAAAAGACGAAGCCTACACGATGTTTCAATTGAAGAAGGAGTTTTGGGACAATGCCGAGAACCTTTAATTTTACATTTACTGTTAGCTGTGCGGGTTCTGGTACAGCTGATATGGAACGTGTCGAATCGATGATCGATTTGGCCATGCAGGATCTGGTCTATGACGACGAGTTTATCGCCGCGCTGGACGAGAAGGAGAGCGTCACAATCCAAGTTAATCGACAATTTGGATAACCAAACAGTTGACAGATTTGGATTTTGGCGCTACAATAGTACTATGCTCAATAGAGCATGTTTTTAACACACACACTGAAAGAAGGACTTTTTAAAATGGCTACTGATAAGAAATTTGCTGTTGCTGGTGTTTCAACCCTTGAAGGCAAGACTAAACTGCGCTTTGCCAACGATGTGATGCGCATCAAGATCCTGGCTAAGAATGGCCACACTGATGTTGAGTTGGTTGAGCTGCCCTCTGAGATGACCAAGGCTGAGATCGTTCAACATCTCAAGAGCATCGGTTTCGGTAAGGGCAATGCTGCTGTGGAAGCTGCAATTGCTTACACAGAGAAGAAGAACCCTGCGCCCGCAGGTGTTAAGACTACTGCCGTGAAGGCAGAAGCTGTTACCGCTTAAATCCGATTCGCTCCCGGTTGCGGTAACTTTAACATAACCCTACGTAGTGTAGGGTTATGTTTTTTTTTGGTTGACAAATTGGACAGATTGCGCTATACTAGAGTCATAGTTAAACAAAAGGAGCGCAACATGTTTACAAACTGCAAAGCATACGCAAAGCTAGTTTTTAATAAAAAAATTAAAGCATACAAACTGCAAATTGCGTTTAATGTGCATAAGCAACTAGTAGGCGAGGAATATAAATTTAAATTCCCTGTGCAAAAGCAATGCAACTATGTTAGTGGGGACTTACTTGTAGAAAACTTAGAAGCAGAAGTAGAACGTACTATTGCAACTGCACAAAAAGTGTTGCGTACAAACAACATTGTAATAGTAGACTAAACTGTAGGGCTTTTAGCCCTTTTGGTTGACATTTTGGACAACAGGTGCTATACTAATAACAATTAAACAATAAGGAGCGTTAAATGGAAAAAGAAATTGAACAGTTAGAAGCACTAGCAGACAAATTGTTTGCAGAGGGTAGGACATTTTTGGGCAACCAGGTCCTAGAAATTGTATATAGCTTGGAAGCTGTTGAGGAGTGAGCATGTTGAACATAGACAAAGTGGCCCGAGTGTACAGCGGCAAGATTGGCTGTATGTGCGGCTGCAAGGGCAAGTACACCTACAATGAGGGTGTGGCCCATGAGGACTGGCAGGGCAGTGTCAATGTTCGAACTGTGCGTATGTTTACTAAGCAGGTGCTGGCCCATCCTAAGGTTCAGTTTGAGGATAACCATGCTTTCTTTGAGGAAGCAGGTAAGATTAAGGTTGTGTTTTTTAAGGAGGCTGCATGATTACAGCAGAACGATTGCAGACACTGACAACCTTTACACCAAAGGCACTGGCAGTGGCTCTGAGCCAAAGCGGCTACAAGGGCTGTGAGTTCGACACTGCTAAGTTCCTGGGCATCACCAATGGTGGACAGTTCTGTTACTCTGTAACGTTCTTCAACGAGCATATTGGCGCAGAGGATCAGGGCAAAGTGTTTCTTACCTACCACCCGGATGTAGGCTATGTTACCGCAGACTTCTAACGGTTGACAACTAACTCAAAAGGCAGTATAATACATTTACAGTAACTGAATAAATATCCAATATGAGCAAACTAGAATACCTGACAAGGCCGTTAGTAGCTTTTGATCCCTACAACAAAGACCATAGACGCTATTACGCAGAGTTCCTAGAATACGGTGGTTGGGGACGCTGCCCTGTTAGATTTATCTGCCCAAACGATTCCGGCTTCGATCTAACCATTATGATCCGTAACAGCCTGATTCAATACTACATGGATCGAGAGTTTGGCGGTGGTAAGCTCAGCATGGCCAAGAGTGAAGCACTGAGCCAGCAAGCAGACGAAATGTATAAAAAGGCTGGTCAGATTCGCAAAGAAGCAGCCGCTCTAAAAACTCCTCGGAGAAACTAATGGATTATTTTATTATTGCAGTCATTGCCTTTTACTTGGGTTTCAAACTCAACGAAAAGATCATGTGGTTCACCTTCGGTAAGATGATGAAGGAAGCAGGGATCAGTAACAAGGATCTAGACAAGTTTGTTGCTCATTGGGCGCCCAGCCTCAAAGAAGAACTGGAAGTCACTGACAAGCCGCAGGTAGAAATCCGTCTTGAAGAGCACAATCAAACGCTCTACGCTTATCGCAAGGACAACGAAGAGTTCCTTGGGCAAGGCGCTAACCAAGAAGAACTGTTCAAAAGGATAGCAGATCGCTTCCAAGATGTCAAGTTCGTACTCAAGCAGGGCGACGGCGCAGAACTGTTGCAAAAAAACAACGGCTAAATTGGTTGACATTTTGGGCACTTGAGCTTATACTGTAGATACAGTAAGCAGAAAGGAGCCCAAGATGAAATACTACATTTTCCGTCTAGAGTGGAGCCAAACTGATCATGACATGGTCATTGTGCAGGCCCAGAGCCGCTCTGAAGCTGAAGCATATCTAAAACGCAACGGCGATCGTGGCCCGCGCTATGTTAGCTTCTACGCAGAAGTTAATTCAATCATCAAGGTCAAATAACATGCTGAAACTGATTGGTATCGTTGCCCTGACCTGGTTCCTGTTCCACTACGGTATTGCCCAAGCACTGCTGATCTGGATCGCAGTTCTAGGCACTACAATTTTTGGTTGACAACCCTGTCCAATCTGTGTATAATACACACATAGCAACAAAGGAGCGATAATGAAAACATCACCAACTCAACTGTACCGTGATTTTGGTACATTCCAGCTGATCAACGATGACGGTGATCGCTACTACGAGTGCCGCCATATCTACTCAGGGCAGAGCTGCACCGCAGACAACTTAAAAGAAGTAAAGAAGTGCTTAGATGACTTGGACGAAACCCATAAAGAAATCCAGGCTGCTATTCGTAAGCTACAGATCTACGGCTACAAGGTCTACAAAGAAATTGGTTGACACGCCGGCATTTTGGCTGTATAATACACACATACACTAAACAAACAAGGAGCAGTAAATGAGCAAAAAATCCGCAATGTTCGTGTTCGTAACTGGACTGTTGGTAACCTTTGGTGCAGTGGGCGGAGTAGAGAATTCCGTAACTGATTCGGAACTGCTTTCCAGCGTGAT
>JACCDY010283184.1_pt1 | contig 17481 bp, 13 predicted proteins | sample 7446391 | NCBI WGS metagenome assembly JACCDY01 (sample SAMN15323451, study PRJNA562643) | freshwater metagenome | isolation source: river surface water | place: USA:Blue River Watershed | collected 2017-08-18
AAGTTCAAAAATGAGAAAGATATCAGCAGAGAAATCAGTTGATAAGGTAAATGATTGGAAAGGAATAGCACAAGCTATGAGAAAAGAATATTTTCCAAAGAGACCGGCTCTTAATATGAAAAGAGATACAAAGGAGATGTCTACATCATCTCAAACTGTAATGAACCTAACTGATAAGGTATTGCAAATAACATACTTTAAGAACAAAGTAAACGAATTTAAAGGTATTAATAGACAATTACCTGAAGGATATCAACCAAAGATTACAATTGAAGTAATCGCAGTTTAATTTCAACATTTTAATAGAATCATATTTATATACATACAAAATGTAAATATATTAATATGTCAACAGAATTCGAATTATTTAAAGGAAAGAATCTAAGTTCTCTTTTCGAAGATATCTATAACAACCAAACTTCAAAGAAAGCAAAGATAAGTAGTTTAATAGAAGAACTTAAAAAGATGATTAAGCACGCTGGAGATGTAGCAAGCGTAGGACCTATCCTATCTTCACTAATTGATAGTTCGGTAAAGAACGATGACCAATTAGTTAAACTTGCAACAATCGCAACTAAAATTATAGCATCGGAAAAGAAAACCGAAGGACAGGATGGGTTCTTAACTGAATTTGAAAAGAATCAATTACTTAAAGAGTTGGAAGAAACTAAACAAGAGGTTGAGAGAGTAGATGATTTGGAATTTGAACTAGAGGACTTAAAAAAGAAAATGAAGTAATATGCCAGAAAAATTTAGAACCGGTGTCCAAGGAAATCAGGAATCAATAGCCTCTAATACGGCTGTTGTTTATAGTGTTATATTAGATAATTCACATCCTAAATATAAAGATCCTGGTGATATTGGAGGTATAATTTTTAGAATGTTATCACCTACACACTCAACTGCAAAAACAAATGAGGCTGAGTTACCAACTGCATATCCATTTGATAAAAATTTAATAGATTTACCACTTAGAAATGAATATGTATCTATTGAATTACAAAATGGTAGATATTTGTATAAAAGAATATCAGAAGATGTTGCTGGTAATAAAAATTTAAGTAGTGCATATGATACAATAACAAAAAAGTTTGAGGGTGTTAGTAGTGATAGTGCAGGATTAAGTGATGAAGATAAACTTAGTGATTATGAACGTTCAGCAAACACAAATATAGCAAGAGCTGAAACCAATGGAGTTTCTGTTGGGAAACATAATGGATATGGTTCTTATTTTAGACCATCTAATATACATAGATTATTATTAAATGAAGGTGATACTTTAATAGAATCTAGATTTGGACAAAGTATAAGATTTTCGGCATATAATAATCCTAATAAATCATTTGCACCAACTTTAATTATTAGAAATAATGAATCACCGCTAACACAAGTAATTCCAGCATCTTCTAATAGTATAAATGAGGATATTAATAGAGATGGTTCATCAATAGTATTAAGTTCTGGTGAATATGTATTACCTTTTATTCCTGGTACAATAAACGATAAAGGTACTACTGATTTTCAAACACAACCAAAATCATTCAAACCATATCCTGAAATACTTAAAGGTGACCAAGCTTTAATAAACTCTGGTAGAATAATTTTATCTGCAAAAAATGCTGAAATGATGTTCTATTCAAAGGGTAATGTTGGATTTATATCAGATGGGCAGTTTTCGATTGATACAAGACTTGGTATGAATGTTAGTGTAAATGATAACATAAGTTTTGTTACAAATAATAGAGATTTTCAAATATTTGCAGGAAATGGTTCAGTTTTCTTAGGTAGTAAAGATTTAGAACCTATGGTTAAAGGACAGAAGTTGGTGGAAATTCTAAGTGAATTAATACAAGCTATTGGTGATATGCAATTCCTAACACCATCCGGTCCAACGGCAATAGGACCTAAAAATAAACCTGATTTTGGAAAGATACATTCAAAATTAAATGATATACTTAGTAAATTAAATCAAACAGCATAATGGTAGATAAAAATAAAATAAGTCAATCAGTAGATGGTAAGGTAACTGAAGCAAAAGGTGCGGCTGCTGGTACAGCTGATGCTGCAAAAAGTAAAGTTCAAAATGCATTTTCTGATTTGAAAGGTGATGTTAGTGCATTACTAAAAGGACTTAAAGATTCATTGGGTATACCGGATTTACCTAAATTCCCAAAAAAACCAGCATTTAAAGAACTTAAAAAGTTTAAACCAAAAACACCACCTGAACCAAAAGCATTTCAGAAAGAAGAAAAGAAATTTGAATACGCACAAGCTGCGCCAGTAACAACACCAGCACCTAGACCTACTCCACCTGAACCTGTTTTAGTAGAAACTTATAAAGGATACCAAATCTTTAAAAAACAGCAAGGACCTTTTGTACAATTTTTTTCAAAATATGGTGAGAGGATAGTCCGCACAGGACCTGAAAGTAGAAGCGCATCAGATGCTGAATTATTGAAATATGAAAAAGATGCAATAGATTCTCGTATAAGTAGATTAGCAAATTAATAAAAATGTCTTGGGAAACATTCAAACAAAATATACTAAGAGTAGCAAATAGTCCAGAAGGAATTTCTGATATAGATGTTGTTGCGGAATTATATGCTAAAGAATATGATGCGGCTGTAAAAAGAGGATTTGATAGAACTCATTCAATTAAATTAGTGTCTGGGAATGTTGAAATGATGAAAACATTTTTTAAATCGGCATTGCAAAAAGGTGTGAGTGCATCTCAACCATATGATTTGGTAGGTGAGATGGGTGAGGGTGTTAAAGCATATTGGGCTGGGGCTGTTATGGCAACCGCACCAATCCCAGCACAACCAGCTCCGGGTAGTTTAGCTAATATACAAGTTACACAAAATCTTATTACTGATGTTGGGGTTTGGAAAAAACCAATATCAGGACCATCAGTAACTTCGGATGAATTAACTCCTGAACAAAGAATTGAATATCAGGAATCTTTAGAGGCGGAAATTGAAAAATACATACAATTTACAGCACAAAATGAATTATTAAAAGCAGCTACTGTATCCGAAGCTATAAATAAATTTACAGCTATTTTAAATGAAAATAAAGATTATAATACTGAAGTTCCAATTCAAAATGCAATATTAGGTATAGTTTCTGCTACTCCCGTCGCACAACTACCTGTTGCGGCAGAAACGGCATCACTAAAAGAAAATCCATTATCTACTACGGTAACTAAACCAACCGAATTACAATCTCAAGAAGAAATAGATGCCGAATTAGCAGCATTTTTAGCAGGACCTGAACTCATAGTACAAGGTTCTGGAGTTCAAGTTTCAGCAGATAATTTTAGTAAAGGTAAACCATTTGTACAAGGGTTTAAAGCTGGTGGAGGATTTGGTGGAGGATTTGGTGGTAGTGGTGCTCCTTATGTAAAATTTAGTGGTTTTTCAGGTGATGCTAGTCTTGGCGAGAGAGCAGTTCAGATTGCAATACATGATGCGGGTCAAGATGTAATAGAAGGTCCAGATGATACTGGGCATCCTAGAATTCTACAAATACAAGCGTTAGGTGGTGCAAAAATTGGAGGTGGAACTGGATGGGCATGGTGTGGAGCTACTGTAGGTACTTGGTGGACTGAAGCAGAAGGTAAAAATAGTACAAATGAATCTAGTGTTCTTAAAACTCACCCAAATCCAGCGTCTGTTGTAGCTTGGACTGCATGGGCTATTAAAACTGGTAGATATGTGGATATGAAAAATCCAGAAAATGCTAAGTTTGTACCAAAAGCAGGGGATGGAATAATTTATGATTGGGATAATTCTAATGGTGCATCAAACCATATAGGAATGTTTTGGAAAATTGATGGTGGAAAATGGTGGGGTATTGATGGAAACAAAGGACCTAGAGGTAGAGCTAGAATAGCATCTCATTGTATTAAAGATATGGGAGCGGTACAGGGGGTAGTAAGAATTTAATAATATGGCAGCAATACAACCAACGGATAATACGGGATTAATTGTAGATGAGTTTATATCGTATGCAACCAATCACTTGAATAGTGTTAAAGGTACAATATATACTATATCAACATATCCTCCAGTAGGAACTCCAAATGTTGGCGTAATAAATTGGATTGGGTATTTGGTATCACCAGCAACTCCAACTACACTAGTAACCGAAGATGAATTTAAACCAAAAGAAGATGTTGAAACACAAGAATCAGTAAGACCAACAAATGAAGAAAGTATTAAAAATGGAATTACTGAAGAAGAAATAGATGCAGAATTAGCAGCATTTTTAGCAGGACCTGAACTCATAATACAAGGTTCCGGAGTACAAGTTTCAGCAGATAACTTTAGTACAGGTAAACCATTTGTTCAAGGATTTAGAGCAGGTGGTGGTGGTGGATTTAGCGGTGGTGGTGGTAGTGGTGGTATTGTAAACGTAGATTTGGGTGCATTGGATTTAAGTGCAGATTGGATAACATTATCTGCAAAGTTTATAGCAAAAAATGAAGGATTTGCAAAAGCAGCAATAAACGATGAAGGAAATCCACGTTTAGGGTTTGGTACGGATAAAATATTAGACCCAAATACTGGAAAAATACGAACAGTACAATATGGAGATACTACAACAGTTGAAAATGCATTAAAAGTTTTACAATATGAGGTTGCTGAAACATATAAAAATAGATTAGTGGGTAGTGGTAATTCAAAAATATCTCAAGCTGATTTTGATGCACTTAATAATAAACAAAAAGCGGCATGTTTAAGTTTTGTCTATAATTGTGGAAGTTTTGCAAACTATCCAAACATTCCTACGGCAATTAGAGCTAAAGATTATGCAGCCGCTGCAACTGGTTTGTTAAATGGACCAACAAGAGGTGCCAAAACAGGTAAATTATATGATGGTCTAGTTAGAAGAAGAAAAGAAGAAGCAACCCTATTCAGTTCATAATTTTCAAAAATAACAATTCAAATATTTATAAACATAACAAATAATAAAGTATGAATACGGACAAATTATTAAAAGCCATCCAAATTCTTATCAAAGAGGAACTTAAAGAACAATTACCTGCTTTAATTAAGGAAGGTGTGAAGGCTGAAATGAAAAAAATGTTAGCAGAGGGTAAACAACCTGCTAAACCAAAAACTACTGGATTATCAATGGCTAAGGCTATGTTAGATGATGATATCATTGAAGAATCTGTATCTACAAATACAGCTCCTCAAAAGCAATTTAGTAAAAACCCAATGATTAATCAAATCCTAAATGAAACTCGTGGTGGAATTCCACAAGGAGATGGTGGATTCAGAACAATGAATTTTGGACAAGGTGATATGAGTTCAATTGTAGGTAGAACGGCAATTGCGGAAAAAATGGGTTACGGTGATTTAGCGAAAGGACCTCAACCAACTGGATTAGGTGTAAATACCGGAGTAGCTGAATTGGATAAAGCTTTTAACAGAGATTATTCTGAATTAGTAAAAAGATTTAAGAAGTAATGGCAATTATATTAGGTAGAAAACCAATTATAGAATCTAAAGAGTATGAAGACTATGCAGTTGGTTTAGCCTTGCCAATTCAAATAACTAATGTTGCTTTTAAGCAAAATTATACTGAAATAGAACAACTTAAATCTAATATAAAAAATTTGTTATTAACAAAACAAGGTGAAAGGTTAATGAATCCATTATTTGGAACGGGTGTAGAAGGATTGCTATTCGAACAAATAACAGACGATTTTGAAGATAGAGTTCAAGAAATAATAACAAACTCGGTTGAAAGATATATACCAAATATTAGTATCGATGAGATAATTGTTGATATGAGTAACGAAAACAAAGATAAAAATTTAGTGAATATATCATTGAAATTTAGAAGTAGAAATACAGGAAATTCTGGTGTAGCATCAATGACAATTCAACAAACAGCGCCATAATATGAATCCAAAACCTAATAATAAAATGTATAGCGGAAAAGATATAAAATATCTTAATAAAGATTTTTCTGCATTTAAAGATAATTTAGTAGAATTTGCAAAAACATACTTTCCAAAAACAAATACGGATTTTACGGAAGCATCTCCTGGTATGATGTTTATTGAGATGGCATCTTATATAGGAGATGTTCTTTCATATTATGTAGATGATACATTTAAAGAATCATTATTAACAACAGCCGAAGACCAAGAAAATGTAATAGCATTGGCTCAATTTTTGGGATATAAACCAAAAGTAACATCACCAGCTACAACAACATTAGAAATATACCAACTTGCACCAGCTATCGGAAGTGGTGCTGCAAACATTATTGATAGTAAATATTTGTTAAGAATAAAGCAGGGTATGGTAATTGAATCAAAAAACGATTCAGTTAAATTTATAACTACGGATGTAATAGATTTTAGAGATGCAAATAATAGAGAAATTACAATATATAAAAGAGATGTAAATACAGGAGACCCAACCTTATATCTTATTAAGAAATATGTTCAAGCAATATCAGCAGTCCCGCAAGAAGCTAGCTTTGAATTTGGTTCATATACTCCATTTGCAAGCATAGTTTTAGAAAATACTAATATAATAGAAGTATATGATATTAGAGATTCTAATGGTAACAAATATTATGAAGTTCCGTATTTAGCACAAGAAATGGTTTTTTTAGATTATCCAAATACGGAATCAAACGATCCTGATCTTGTTCAATTTAAAGATAGCGTTCCATTTATTTTAAAAACATTAAAAACTCCTAGAAGGTTTGTTTCAAAAATAAATCCTGATTTTACAACTACTATTCAATTTGGCGCAGGTGACCCAAATGCAAATGATGAACAATTAATTCCAAATCTTAAAAATGTTGGATTGGGATTACCAAATTCAATAAGTAGATTAGAAGAATCATTTGACCCAACAAATTTTTTAAAAACAAAAGCGTATGGTATATCACCATCAAATACAACTATAACCGTTAAATATTATGTTGGTGGTGGTATTGCATCTAACGTAGAAGCTGAACAACTTACAAAAATAACATCAATTGAATTTGATAATGATTATGCCGATTTAACAACAGCACAAATAGGAACATATAATAGTTTAAAAAATTCAATAGCGGTAACAAATAAAATACCAGCAACTGGTGGTAGAGGTGCTGAAACAATTGAAGAAATTAGACAAAATGCATTAGGTAACTTTGGCGCTCAAAATAGAGCAGTTACCTCAAAAGATTATCAGATTAGAGCATTATCAATGCCTGCAAAATATGGTGCAATTTCAAAATGCTACGCAACTGCAGATGGTAAGTTAGATAATAATTCACCTTCATCAATTTTAGCATCACCAAATGTTTTGCAAGAATTTACGGATTTAGTAATGGGATTTATAGAAAGACCTGATGCAGAAGAACCTTCAAGAGCTAGAGTTAATTCTGAAATTCAAAGATTTTTAATTGGAAAAACATCTAATGAAAATGAAAAAAATAATCCATTTGCTATAAATTTATATATGCTAGGATTAGACAATTTTGGAAAATTAACTCCAATTAATAGAGCAGTTAAAGAAAATTTAAAAACCTATTTAAACGAGTATAAGATTTTAACCGATGGTGTTAATTTTTCCGATGGATTTATCATAAACATTGGTGTTGATTTCGAAATAATTTGTAATAGAAATGACAATAAATCGGAAGTAGTTACTAGATGTATATTGGAATTACAAAACTATTTTAATATAGATAATTGGTCGTTTAATCAAACAATTAATTTAAGTGAAATAGAAGTATTAATTGCAAATATTGAAGGAGTATCTTCTGTTACAAAACTTCAAATAGTAAATAAGTGTGGAGGTCAGTATTCTCCAAATTCATACAATATAGAAGCTGCAACAAAAAATAAAGTGGTGTATCCATCGTTAGACCCTTCTATTTTTGAACTTAAGTTTCCAAATTCAGATATAAAAGGGAGGGCAAGATAATGGCATACTATTTTTTAACAGCATCAAAAGATGCAACGGTATATTTACAACAACCAAATCAAAACACTGGTTTGGATGAAATATTAGAAGTTAGTAAAGTTTACTATGGTAATGTAAAAGATGTTTCCCATGCTTTACTAAAATTTGATTTGGGCTATTTATCAGCTTCATTAGTAAATGGAAGTATTGGTATGACTGAAGCAACATTGATGTTAAAAGAATCTCAAACCGAAGAAATACCTTTGGAATATACCATACATGCAAATCCAATATCTGGTAGTTGGGAAATGGGAATTGGTACTAGATTTGATGCTATAACCACTAAAGGTGTTACTTGGAATTATAGAGAAGGTGATACTAAAGTAAATTGGTTAGATAATGATTTTAACTCATTTACAACTGCAAGTATAAACGATGGTAGTGGTGGTACTTGGTGGACACAATATAGTGCATCTCAAAATTTTAATTATGAGAGAGGTGATATCAATATGGATATTAAACCTTTTTTAAAGGTGTGGATGACTGGTTCTATTCCAAACGATGGATTAATGTTAAAATTTGCTAACTCAACTTTGTTTCCTGAAAACATAGAAAGTGATACTCAAGAATATGGAATATTAAGATTATTTAGCAAAGAAACTTTTACAATATATCAACCAAAAATTAGAGTAGGTTGGGATGACCAATCTTACATTACTGGTTCATTACTACCATTGACATCTTCTGATATAAAAGTTGATGTTAAGCATTTTAAAAATGAATATAAAAAAGGTACTAATCCAAAAATAAGAATATTTGGTAGAGAATTATACCCTTTAAAAACATTTACAAATCAGTTTGCATATAATGATATAAAGTATCTACCACAAACAACATATTATCAAATTAAAGATTTCGCATCCGATGATGTTATAATCCCTTTTAGCGAATATTCAAAAATTAGTTGCGATTTAGAAGGAAATTATATTAAATTAAATCTTTCTAATTGGGAAGTTGGTAGAGTTTATAAAATTGAATTCAAAGTTGATATGGATGGTGATGTAAAATATTATGACAACAAAATAACATTTAGTATTACAAATAGTTAATATGGCACAAAACAAAACATCTGGATTACGCAATTCAAATTTACTTAATGATATAAGTAAAAGTGGTTCTTTAGTTGTGCCCAAAACTAGCGTAAATTCGTATGAATTTAATGAAGGTAATGACTTAGATGGTGTTATTTTTGGAAAATTATCAAATCCAAAGTATAATGAAAACGATTTAAGAAAATCAATCGATACAAGAATATTTGAATTAATACCAGCAGAACCACCACCTTTAGATGATAGTATTCCTAGACCTGTTTATAATGAAGTAACTCAATCGGTAATTGATTTAACGGAAGAAGTAATTAGATTAAATACAATAGTAGTTGATTTAACAGCTAAAGTTAGTGAACTTGAAATTGTTTCTGAAAGTTTAAGAGTTGATGTTGATGCGCAAAAAATATTAGTAGCATCATTTGAAAACCAATTAAATCAATCTAATATAAAAATATCATCTACTGTTATTGATTTACAAAATTCTATACAAAGAGGTACTGCTGAAGCTATACAAAGAGTTTCTCTTACTGCTCGTAATCAATCATTAAAAGAACAAAACGACCAATATAGAGAAATATTAGAAGGTAAGCAAGCTAAAATTGCAGAAGGTGCAAAAGTTGGAATGGATTTCTCTGTTAAGAGTGTACAAAAAGGTTCACCTCAATTTGGTGATTTAACGTATAGAGCTAGAGCAAAAGATGATGGTAATGGTCAATGGATAAATGGACCTGATGTTGAAGTTTATAATTTTTCGAGAGAGCCAATAACACTTACATTTGAAGAAAGTGGACAGACTATAGGTTCTTTTGAAAAAATTGCATCATTTACACTACAACCAAAGCAAACAAAGTTTTTCACTGTAAAAACAATTCCAGCAAAAATAGATGATTTCAGACCTTCAGCTGGTGTTACTTTATTGGGTGATACTGAATATAAGGGTAGTTTAATTGTTAAATCTCAAAAATCAAATGTAAATATGTCTGTTTCAATTCAAAAGCAAGTTGGAACTAGTTGGAGTGGATAATATTACTAAAAAATAAAATATGGCAGCATCTGGATTAAAAAATTTTAAAGAAATAATCGAAAACAAAGCTTATAGAATCAACCCAAATGATAGAAAGATATTTGAGGAGGGTGATTTACAGTCTTTTTTTGGATTAAGTGAAGATGATGTTATTGAATTTATTATGTATGATTTTTCCGAAAATCAATTACCTCAAAAAGATAATGGATTAGTTAGATACATATCTCTTACAACGGAAAATATAAATGATTATTTTTTATTAGCGGAAGGTACTATTTTAACTAAAAATAATCTACCAGCTGAATATTTTATTGATGTTGAAAGATTGATAAAAGAAGCTGGATATACAAACGGATTATTTAAAACACAAATTTCTCTTATAAATAAAAGACTTGGTTCTTATAAATTGGATGATAAGGTTTGGATTAGTGAAATATCGCCATCAAGAACAGAAATTAGAGTATTTCCATTAGAAAAAAGTCCAAATATAAATGATATAAAAGAACGATTTAGTATATTTTATAACAATGGTGATTTTAGAAATGATATAATCTATAATGCATTACGATTGGTTGAATCTATAAATGCTTCTGTAATTGATGACTTTATAAAAAATACATATGGGCAAGGTTGGTATGAAAAATTAAAAACGGAATATAAAATTTTTAATTTTGATTCATTTAGTGTTAATGTACACAAAAAATTTGTAGAATCTGCATATTACGAATTTACAAATAGAATATCGGATGTTAAAGACTTGAATTATGGTAAACCAAGAAAAACAAAACCACGTCTGCAATTATCGGAAAATACAATAATAAAACGATTATCAGAACTTATTGTAAATTCTATCAATTTTTATTTATCTCAAAAAGATGAACAATTATCTGCCACATCTATAAATGCTAATATTGCTAGTATGGATGATGCGGCATCTATATTACAATCAAAGGCATCTGATATACAAATTGATACTAAACTTCCTGAGCTTAAAATAGTCACAATAGAAAAGCCAACACAAAGCGAAAGGAAATTAGGATTTAAGAAAAAGATAAAAGCAGAATTCCCTACGGATACTCCACCTGAAGTAATTGTACATCCTGTTGAAGTAGAAAATCCAAAAACTGGGGAAATTAAAACAATAGAAGTTCCACCGGATAATGATATCGATGTATTACCAACTGTAATAGAAACACCAACTGGCGGAGGTGGTGGAGGTGGCGGCTTCACTGGTGGTGGTGGTTTTACGGAATTTGAGCGTGATGGTAGAATTGGTAGAGATAGAATTTACGAAGGTGGTAGAGAAAATATACAATAAAATATTTATTAAGTAATGGCAGAAGCAAATTATGGAATATTCGGGGATGATTTTTCGTTAGAGGGAACAAATCCTGCAAGTGTACTTAGTAGTATTAGTGATTCATCTGTGTCTTTTGGTGGAGGAGGAGGTGGTGGTGTAGCCTCATCAACTCCAAATAATGTAATAATTCCTATTACAACTAATCCAAATGCATATGGTACTATAAATGCAAATAGTAATGTAATAGTAAATGTAAAATCGAATCAAGAATCACAAATAATTGTAAATTCTGAAAATACATTCAAAACAACAACAGATAAATTAGATATATCTGTACATGATTTATTAAAAGTAGGTAGTAAGACCATTACCGTAGAAAAATCCGGATTTAAATCAAATGAAAAATATGTATTTAAAGCAGTACCTAATTTTAATTTTAATTTTAGTAATTTAGATTTTAATATAAATTTAGGAGATAGTTTAATTGGATACCAAAATAGATTATTACCAAATTACAACGAACCATTAGGACCTACAAATCAACCTATATATACAAATACACCTCCGTTTCAAATAATAGTAGAATATTATAAAAATGAGGAAATACAAGTATTTCAGTATGATACTGCTAGTCAAATAATTGATATAAATTTTAATTTAGAAAAAGGACAAGTACCAGTAGATGTAAATCCAGTAGATTCGAACGCAACTATTAGTATCGATGTAGAGGGTGTTGTTGATTCTGTTTTATATTCAAATGGAGTGGTGGGTGATACTTTAACTACTGGTAAAATATATACATATACCGAAAAAATTGGAAGTGAAATATCAATATCATCATCCGATTTACAAAGTTATATAATATCAAAAATTATAGTTACAAATGCAAATGGACAAGTAGAAGAAATACTCCCAGACGCTGAAGAAACAATTGCTGGTGTTTTAAACAATAGAATTAGAAATTCAAGTGTATTTTTGCAATTTGAAGTTGCAGGTAATACAAAAATAACAGTAACAACAATAGCAGCACCAACTACTAGTTTGTTGCCATCTATTGAATTTTCAAATAAAGAAAGTAATAGAAAATATAATATAAATGAAAAATCGGATATACCTATTGGTATAATTAAAAATAGAGCAGTATCTGATGTAGCTATTTATATAGGTGATAAAGTATATAAGTACACCAAATTAAACCAAGAACCAAATTTACAATCTGGAATATTTGTAACAATACCAGCATCGGCTATTGAAAGAATAGGAAATTATAGAGTGGTATTAATACCATCTACAATTAGAAAAACAGGTTTAGGTATTGAATCACAAAGTCAAAATTCCGATGGAACTCCAATTGAATTTACTTTAAATGTTGTAAATGAAGTTTATGTTGGTACGCCTGATATTAGAAATATATCATACCCATCTGAATTGATTGGACCTGATTTTGTTGGAACTGATGTTAATTTTGAAATATCATATGAATCCGTAAATACCGATTACGTTAGAATATTTAATGGTACTAACTACACACAGGTATCTCCAAATGGAAAGGTTAAGTTAAATATAAAGAAGTTAATAGAACTTGGCGGTAATAATATAGCCGAAGACCAGCAAAATATTGTATTAAATTTAAAACTAATACCATATAATATTAGCGGTATTGAAACTGTTGTTGGCAAGGAAGAATTTATTACTATTAAATTTGTAAAGAGTAATTTCACCATACCAAGAAATGTTGCTATTAATAGAATAGCAGAAGGGTTCATAAATCAGTTTGATAAAAGTATATTAAGAGAAAAAAACTCTAAGTATTTAACTCATCTTTTGCATTTTGGTGATGGTGATAATAAGTTAATTACAACTTGGACTGGTAGTCAAAATTCTTTAATATTTAAATTATACGAACCACTACCAACGTCAGTACAAACAAATCAACAACTTTGGGTTTCTAAAATTTTAGCAAATCCAATAATTGATACTATACGTTTAGTTGGAGATACGATAGAAACATGTCCTCCGTTAAAAGGACCTAACTTTTCTTTAGATGTTGATAATGGTATTGGATATCAAGTTTTTGATGAATTGGTAGCAAGTGGGTCATATTCAGCAAACTTATTATATAACAACTATGTACAATCAAAAGGAATTGATACTTCTAAATTAAATATTCAATATGTAAGTGGTTCTGAATATGTTTGGGGTAATTATGTAAATTTTGGTTCTGCTGAAGAAAGAGTTAATAATTTTATTTATAAAATTGGTATACTTGAAAAATATATTTTAGAATACCAAGCTCTTATAGGACAAACATTTGATACAGGTTACATTCTCACAGAAGATTCTATGGGAATTTTTACACCTGAAATAGAAGGTAACGAAGTACTTAATACTGAAAACTCATTGGATATTACAACGGAAATTGCAATAAAATATGGGCAATATTCGATTGATGAATCTGGTACTTTACTTAATAAAATTAATAATATAATACAAAACTTTGATGGTTTTGAAAAATATCTATACACATCAACTAACCAATTAGCTTATCCTAAATTTGATAACACCAGCGAAAGTGGTATAGTTAGAAAAGTAAATTATTTATCAACATCAGACCAAGCTAAATTATGGTATAATAATATAGTTGCATCTGCTGAATATTATGATAGATACAATTCAAATTATTTGGTAAACAATCTTCCACTTTTTATACAAGAAGATTATGATAATAATGATTTCATTGTATTTTTAGATATGATAGGTCAGCATTTTGATATAATATGGGCCTACATAAATTCTCTTAGAGATAGTAAAAAATTAGGAGAACTTCAATCCAAAAATATAATAAATACAATTGTTGGACCTGTTTTGGAATCGTTTGGTTGGGATACTAAAAGAGCGTTTAATTCAAATTTCTTATGGGAGCATGTGTATGGTACTAACAAAGAAGGTAACCCAATATATTCAATGCCTCTTGATGAAGCAAACAATCAGGTTTGGAGAAGAATTTTAAATAACCTACCATATCTATTAAAGCATAAAGGAACTGGTAGAGCTATGAAAGCTATTATGGCTTGTTATGGTGTTCCACAATCCATGTTGACAATAATGGAATTTGGAGGACCTCAAGACCCAACAAAAGATGCAACTACTAAATTTACATTTGATGATAGAACGGCTGCAATTTATTTAACAGGTAGTTTAAATCAAAATGGTAGTTCAAATATTAAAGTACCTTGGAAAGTAGCACCAACAACGGGTAATTATCCTGCTTGCGTTGAATTTAGAATAAAACCTGCAAAATTACCTGAAACCTCATATACTATAATTTCTGGAAGTGAATGGAAAGTAGATTTGGTTAGAACCACTGGTTCTTTTGCTTCGTTAGAATTAAACTTTGGTGGTGATGTTGGTGAGAGTAGTTACTTTATGACAACTGGCGTTGGTACTCCATATATTGAAACTTCACTTGATTATGTATATGGTCCTGAATTTAAAACAGGAAGTATTAATATTCCATTATCATTAGAAAACTATACAAATATTTCCATAAATAGATACAACTATGGTGGTTCTCAATCACAATATGAAGTTTGGTTTGCAACATCCGATGGTATTAGAATAAATACGTTTGTTAGTATGTCACTATTGACATCAGATACCCAATGGGAAACTGGTTCTACTTTACAAATTGGTGGTAATGGATTCGAAGGTAATGTTGATGAAGTTCGTTTATGGACTGTTCCATTACAAAGAAGTAAGTTCGAAAACCATACACTATTCCCAGATGCAATAAATGGTAATTCATATACAGCATCTACTGCCGATTTATTATTCCGCTTAGATTTTGAATATCCAAAAGATAGAACAAATGATTCGTTTATTAAAAATGTGGCAATAAATGAAAGTTATACAGAACCATTTGCATTTGCAAATAATATGTATTCAGCATCTGTATATCCATATCAATATACACCATACGATAGGACAGTAACCGCAACAGTACCATCTTTAGGATTTAATGTTTCTAATAAAATTCGTTTTGAGGAACAAACTTTAGTAACAAACTTATCGCATAAAGTTAGAGCAACTAAAAAATCATTTGATAGAGCTCCAATAGATTCAAATCGTTTGGGATTATTCTTCTCTCCAATTAAGGAGTTGAATATGGATATCTTAAAAGCATTTGGCGATTTTAATATTGATAACTATATTGGTGACCCATCCGATGAATATACGGATAATTACAAACAACTAAGCACTCTTAGAAATTATTATTTTGAAAGACTTGATAGAAATATCTACGAATATATTCAGCTGGTGAGATATATTGATAAATCTTTATTTGATGTATTAGATGATTTAGCACCTGCTAGAGCAAAGGTATCAAAAGGTTTATTAATCGAACCTCACTATTTAGAAAGAAGTAAAGTTAAGTGGACAAAACCAGAATCACTTAGAAATGATTTTGATACAACTATATCAACGTTTGATGATGTTGAAATCGATTCTACTTTTGATTACAACGAAGGTGAATTGAATGCACAAGAAATAGCAACATTAGAAAGTAATTTAAATAACTTTGATGGTGTGGTTGATGCAAATAATGGAATTTCATTAGAAAGTACAAATCCAACATATGAATCTGAAATAGAACAAAATTTTGTAGATATATTAGATACTGAATATCCTACATATCCATCTCAAGGTTCTGTAAATATTGAATGTCCAACTGGTGCAAGTTTGTATGGAGAAGCTGATTCGTTTTCATCTACCCAAATTGGTATGGATAAAAATTCATTAGCTAATTTAGGATATGGATTATACGCTAAAAGGGGAAACTCTGTTTATAGAAGATTTGATGATATATTTGGAAACTTGGAAACAACGGGTAGTAGGGTTAGTGTATTTTTAGTGAAGGAACAAAAAGCTAAAAAAGTTTCCGTACAAGTAGGTGGATACCCAGCTACAACATCCGGTCCAATTAAATATCAAACACAAACTACATATTCAGATGTTTATAGTGTTTCAATTCTACCTTTTAGTGGTAGTGTTTCAATTGGAAACGAAATTACACAGGTAACTCCTATTAACGGATACCTACCAACACACTATAAATTTGTTAATGGTTTGGGTGAAGGATTACAACGTTCATTTTGGAAAGGTTCTAAGCAAGGAGTGATTAATGGGGTACTAACTACACCTGATGGATTACCTGCGGTAGAAACATTTACAACTAATCCTAACATCCTTAGAGTGGCTAAGACTGGTAGAGGTAGTGGTGAACCAATACTTGAAGTGGATTAAGAATGAAAATATTAATTGGTTATATTTATTTTAGATAATAAAGAATTAAAAAAACAATATCAAATGGCATATTTAGATAATACCGAAATAACAGTAGATGCAATTCTTACCAAAAAAGGAAGACAAAAATTAGCATCTGGTCAATCTTTAAACATTTCAAAGTTTGCTTTGGGTGATGATGAGATTGATTATACATTATATGAGCCGGCACACCCAAAGGGTTCGGCTTATTACGATTCAGCAATTAGAGCTATTCCTATTACCGAAGCATCACCTGATGAGACTCAAATATTGAGATATAAATTAGTGACTCTTCCAAAAGGAACAACTCAAATCCCAACTGTAAGATTGGGTGTACCTTCAATCGCTGTAAATCAATTAGAAGGTGGTGTTGGATTAACACCAACCACATCTCCTGCTGGAAACGCAAGTGCTGGATATACTGTAGTATTAACAGACCAAAGAGCTGGTACATTGACAGTTACTAGAGGCGCATCTGCAGTTGGTAGTGTTCCTGTTTTCTTAGGAGAAGAAATTACAACAACCGCACAGGTGGTTAGTGGTTTAGAATTCAGATTCACACCAAATCCAAACTTAACAATTGATGTAGCAACTACATTGACAGTTTATGGTAATGAAACTGGAGGTTCTCAAACTATACCTGTAACTGTAACTTATAAAGCTTAAAAAGAAATAAATAATGGCACTAATAAATGACCCTAACGTAACCGCCCAGATAGCAGCATTAGCAAACTCTGGTACGGTTGATACAAATCAAATCGTATCTATTTTAAATAGCGTATTACCAGCTGGTCAACA
>JACCDY010603282.1_pt1 | contig 17478 bp, 19 predicted proteins | sample 7446391 | NCBI WGS metagenome assembly JACCDY01 (sample SAMN15323451, study PRJNA562643) | freshwater metagenome | isolation source: river surface water | place: USA:Blue River Watershed | collected 2017-08-18
ATCACCGACTTTGAGGCGAAACGAGAGTCTTGGCGCCCCAAGACTTTGCCAGCCAAGGGAGCCTGATGAGTCAAATCACCGTCAAAGGTGGCAAGCCGCTAGTTGGACGTGTCGATGTTCGCGGAGCTAAGAACCTAGTTACCAAGGCAATGGTTGCCGCGCTACTTGGCGACACCGCCAGCGAGTTGCGTCAGGTGCCACACATCAGCGACGTAGAGGTGGTTTCGAGCCTGCTTCAGCTGCACGGGGTCAAGATCACCCACGACGACCACGGCGTAATGACTCTCGACCCAACTTACGTGAAGTCGGCTCGCATGGTCGACATCGATGCCCACGCCGGTTCGTCGCGAATTCCAATCTTGTTCTGTGGCCCGCTGCTGCACCAGCTCGGTGAAGCGTTCATTCCAGACCTCGGTGGTTGCCACATTGGTGACCGCCCAATCGACTACCACCTAGAAGTGCTTCGCAACTTCGGTGCCGTAATCGAAAAGCAGCCAAACGGCATTCGCCTGAGCGCCCCAGAAGGCCTCAAGGGTGCCAAGATTTCGCTGCCTTACCCGAGCGTCGGCGCAACCGAGCAGGTTTTGCTCACCTCGGTGCGTGCCGAGGGTCTAACCGAACTCACCGGTGCTGCCGTTGAGCCAGAGATTATGGACCTCATCGCCATCTTGCAGAAGATGGGCGCAATCATTTCGGTAGACACCGACCGCGTGATTCGCATCGAAGGTGTCAAGACACTCCCGGGTTACAGCCACAGCGCACTGTTCGACCGCAACGAGGCAGCATCTTGGGCTGCAGCCGCGCTTGCTACCGGCGGAGACATCTTTGTTGGCGGAGCACGCCAGCAAGAGATGATGGCTTTCTTGAACGTCTATCGCAAGGTTGGCGGCGCATTCGAAATTCAAGATGAAGGCATTCGCTTCTACCACCCTGGCGGCGAGCTTTCACCAGTGGTTATCGAGACCGACGTGCATCCTGGATTCATGACCGACTGGCAGCAGCCGCTGGTTGTGGCCTTGACTCAGGCCAAGGGTCTTTCGATTGTTCACGAGACCGTCTATGAAAACCGTTTCGGCTTCACCGACGCGCTGGTTCAAATGGGTGCGCAGATCCAGATTTATCGCGAGTGCCTAGGTGGCAACCCCTGCCGCTTCGGCCAGCGCAACTTCAACCACTCAGCGGTTATCTCGGGCCCAACGCCCCTCAAGGGTGCCGACATCCGCGTGCCAGACCTTCGCGGCGGTTTCAGCCACATGGTTGCAGCTTTGGCTGCCGAAGGTGTGAGCAATGTCACCAACGTTCAACTCATCTCGCGAGGTTACGAGCACTTCTTAGCCAAGCTCGAAGCCCTGGGTGCCGAGTTCACCTACACGGAGTAACGAGGCGATTCATGGCGAAGCGTAAATCTGGCGACTTTTTGAAGATGCCCAAGATTCACAAGCGCGAACCTAACTTTGTGACTCGCATTGTGGCAAACCTGCTCGGCTTCTTCGTGCGTCTAATGTTTCGCATCGAGGTCAAGGGTCTCGAGAGCCTGCCAAAGTCAGGCGCTTACGTTCTAGCTGCGAACCACGTCACCTATCTCGATGCGCTCGCCGTGGCCTACATGGTCTACTTCAAAGCTCGCCGCACTCCGCACTTTTTAGCCAAGGGCAACCTGTTCAAGGCTCCGGTCATCGGTGACATTCTGATCGCTTGCGAGCAGGTTCCGGTTTACCGTGGTGGTCATTCAAACCGTGAACCCATGGATGCTGCGCACGCGATTCTCGAAGCGGGCCGTGTAATCACCATCTACCCAGAAGGCACCCTCACTCGTGAGCCAAACGGATGGCCGATGCGAGGCAAGATTGGTGCCATCAAGATGGCCCTCGAAAAAGACGTTCCATTCATTCCGATGGCTCAGTGGGGCACCGAAAAGATTCTGCCTACCTACTCGAAGCGCTTTAGACCGAACCCTTTTCACACCGTGCACATGGTTATCGGTGAAGAGTTAGATCTCAAGAAGTTCCGCGGGCGCAAGCTATCGAACGCCGAATACGCTGAGGCAAACGAGCTAGCCATGCAGGCAATCACTCGTCTGACCGAGCAGTTACGCGGCGCTAAGGCTCCTGCGACACTCTTTGACCCGCGCGAAGCCGGGCTGGCCGAACACGGTAATTTCAAGGCAGCACCAAAGCCGCAGGTGGGTGAAAAATGAGCAAGATCGCAGTAATGGGCGCTGGTTCCTGGGGAACAACCTTTGCCAAGGTGTTGGCCGATGCCGGCAGCGAAGTGATGTTGTGGGCTCGTCGCCCAGATCTAGCTGACGAAATCAATACCGAACACCGCAACGGTGACTACCTGCCAGGCATTGAGCTACCCGCTGGCGTGAAGGCATCGGCTTCGGTCGAAGAAGCACTTGCCGGAGCCTCCCAGGTTTATCTCGCGGTGCCATCACAGTCGCTTCGCTCGAACCTCGAGCAGTGGGGGCCGCATCTGCCGGCCGACGCGATTTTGGTGAGCCTCATGAAGGGTGTGGAAAAAGACACCGGACTTCGCATGAGCGAGGTAATCGCCGAAGTCACCGGTTTCTCGCTAGCTCAAATTGCCGTGGTGAGCGGCCCAAACCTCTCGATCGAAATCGCGGCAGAGCAGCCGACCGCTTCGGTAGCTGCATCGGCCAGCCTCGAAACCGCCGAGTTGGTGGCCAAGGCGTCGTCGAACAGTTACTTCACCACATTCACAAACACCGACGTGATCGGCACCGAATTCGGTGGAATCTTGAAGAACCTAATCGCCGTGGCCATCGGTATCGTCAACGGCGTCGGCTACGGCCAAAACACCAAGGCCTCGATCATGACTCGCGGGCTTGCCGAAATCTCTCGTTTTGCCGTGGCTCACGGTGCCAAATCTAAGACCATGAACGGTCTCGCCGGTCTCGGCGACCTCATCGCCACCGCCGAATCGCCACTGTCTCGAAACTTCAAGGCTGGCGAAATGCTCGGCAAGGGCTATCGCCTAAACGAGGTGCTCAAGCGTCTCTCGCAGACCGCCGAAGGTTTGGCATCGATTGCACCTGTGCTCACCTTGGCCGAGGCCAAAGGCGTAAAGATGCCGATCGTTGAACAGGTTCATTTGGTGATGCAGGGCAAGATGCATCCGCGTGAAATCGCCCCACATCTAACCCACGAATCAGACGAGCCGCAGGGCGAATAATGTCGAAAATTCGCGTGCTGTTGCTGTTCGGAGGCAGGTCATCTGAACACTCGATTTCTTGCGCCACCGCAGCAGGGGTAATGGGCGCAATCGACCGAAACCGATTTGAACTGGTGCCGGTTGGCATCACGCGAGCCGGGCAAATGGTTCCGGTTACCGACGAGCCAGATCGTTGGGCGCTTACCAGTGGCGAACTGCCAGTAGTTGAGTTTGAGGGTCGCAAAGTCATCTGGCCAGAGCTTGGCGACCGCGAGCTTCGTTTCGTTGACGAGAACGGATCGGTTGAATCGCTCGGCGAGATTGACGTGGTTTTCCCTGTGCTGCACGGCCCCTACGGCGAAGACGGCACCATTCAGGGCTTCCTCGAGCTGCTCGACATTCCTTATGTCGGCAATGGTGTTTTCGCCTCGGCCGCCGGCATGGACAAAGAGTTCACCAAGGCGCTTTTCGAGGCTGCCGACATCCCGGTTACTCCTCACGTGGTCATTCGCGAGAAGCAGTGGCTCGATGATCCAGAAAGCATTCTCGAAAAGGTTGCCAAGCTCGGCGGCACCCCACTGTTTGTAAAACCGGCTCGCGCGGGTTCTTCGGTGGGTGTTTCAAAAGTCACCAACATGGATGCTTTCGCCGACGCCGTGGCATTGGCTCTCGATAACGACAACAAGGTTGTTGTTGAACACGGCCTGGTTGGTCGTGAGGTTGAGTGTGCGGTTCTCGGCGGTCGCCACGGTGCTAGGCCTCGGGTTTCGGTAGCCGGTGAGATTGTGGTCAAGGGCCGCGATTTTTATGACTTTGAGGCGAAGTATCGCGACGAGGCGTCGGTTGACCTGATCGTGCCTGCTGTTCTTTCGGCCGAAGAGTTGAGCCAGATGCAAGCAATCGCGCGCCGAGCGTTTGATGCCATTGGCGGCAGCGGATTGGCTCGAGTCGATTTCTTCTTGACTGCTGACGGCTTTGTGGTCAATGAGATCAACACGATGCCTGGCTTTACGCCGCTATCGATGTTTCCTTCGCTTTGGCAGGCGAGCGGAATTGCCTATGCCGACCTAATCAGCGAATTGATTGACCTAGCGCTCGAATCGAAGCGCTAGAAGAGCTCTAACCCTGGCAAACCTTTTCGGGTTCAGCGCGATTTACCGCATCGGCCAGTTCTTCTAGGGCCGTGATTCCCGATGCTTTGCCGGAATCAACGATCACCTCTGTCGCAGGGGTTCTGCCGAAGGTCACAAATCTAAAGCTTGGTGCGGCGCTGTCATCGACCAGCCAGTCGACCTCACCAACAGTCACACAGGGCAGTGAGCTAGCCAAAACAGGCTCGATTCCACAGCGAAGTAGCACCGATGCCGGTTCACCCCAGGCACCTGTGCCTTGAGCGTTGGTGTCGCGTGCCCGCAGCTCGCCGAGTTGGTTTGGTAGGCGCACGACTACCTCGGCGCATCCGGGATTATTTGAATCAGCACCCGGTTCGAGGTTCAAAATGGGGGAGCAGCCCGCAGCGCTAAGAGCGAATGCTGCACTGAGGCCGACTGCTAGAAACGAACGCAAAATCTTCATCAAATACAGGCTACCTTTGAATGGTGAGTTTGCAGACAGTGGGCCAGTTGGGCGAGATCGAATCGCTTCGCCGCACCGTTTCGCGTCTTTCGAACAGCGAGCACGCCATCGTTGGTTCAGGTGACGATGCCGCAGTGGTGGCAACCACCGACGACCGTTTTGTGGTCACCACCGACACCATGATCGAAGGCCACGACTTCAGGCTCGACTGGTCTAGCTTCTATGACCTCGGCTTCAAAGCCGTTGCCACCAATCTCTCGGATGTCGCGGCGATGGGCGCCACACCAACCGCGCTGGTAGTTGCGATCTCCGTGCCACCGACCACCCTCATCGAGAATCTCGAAGCGTTTGCCGACGGCCTGCGTGACGCTTGCCAGCAGCTAGCGCCGGGTTGTGGCGTGGTTGGCGGCGATCTAGCCAGCTCAGAGCAGGTTTTCATCTCAGTCACCGCTCACGGTGCTCTACAGGGCCGCGAACCCGTTTTGCGCTCTGGGGCGAAGCCAGGTGACGTTATCGCCATTGCGGGCACTCTCGGGCGTGCTGCGGCCGGTTTAGCGCTGCTTGCCTCAGGCAAGGCCGATGCAATCAATGCCTACGACGACTGGGTTTCGGTGCAAAAGCAACCTCGGCCGCCAATCGCCGCCGGTATTGAGGCAGCGTTGGCAGGTGCATCCTCGATGCTTGATGTTTCTGATGGGTTAGCCAAAGACGCCGCGCGAATTTCTCGTGCCAGTGGCGTCGCCATTCGACTGAACAAGCGTGACCTCGATGGCTTTATCGCAACGGTTGAAGAGCCTGCGATGGCTTTGGGTGCGGATGCTTCGACCTGGGTTCTTTTCGGAGGCGAAGATCACGGTCTGCTGGCCACCTTCGCGGCCGACGCAAAGTTGCCCCGTGCCTTCAAGCCAATCGGTGTTGTGGCTTCAGGAGAGGGAGTTTGGTTAGACGATCAAGCTCTACCCGAAAACGGCTGGGATTCGATCACAGGCGCCTAAGCGCCTCAAGACTTATTTGTGAAGCACCGAGTTCAGGGTCACGCCGACACCGCTGCGCGGAGTCGCCTCGACGCGGCCGGTAACCGAGTTGCGGCGGAACAAAAGGTTAGCCATTCCCGATAGTTCGATCGCCTTCACGGCACGCTCACCAGAATCATCGATTACGGTCACCTTTGTGCCCGCGGTCACATAGAGACCAGCCTCGACGACGGTGTCGTCGCCAATCGAGATGCCGATTCCGGCGTTAGCACCAAGCAGCGCGCGCTCGCCGATGCGAACCTTCTCGCGACCGCCACCTGACAGAGTGCCCATGATCGATGCGCCTCCGCCAATGTCTGAGCCGTCACCAACCACAACGCCCTGTGATATGCGACCTTCAACCATGGCAACGCCAAGCGTGCCGGCATTGAAGTTCACGAAACCTTCGTGCATGACGGTGGTGCCAGGGGCTAGGTGTGCGCCAAGACGAACGCGCGAAGCATCCGCGATTCGAACCTTTTTTGGAGTCACGTAATCGAGCAGTCGCGGAAACTTATCAATCGCGTGCACGGTGATTCCCGCGCGCTGAAGGGTTGGGCGAAGTCGGTCAAGTTCGTCGGCAGCAACTGGGCCAGCCGAGGTGAATGCCACGATTGGCAGCGATGGCAGCAAGTTGTCGAGGTTGATTGTGTTTGGTTGAACCAAGAGGTGCGAGAGCAGGTGAAGGCGCAGGTAGGCGTCGGCGGTGCTTGAAACCGGTAGCCCCAAGTCGATCTCGGTTCGAACCACTACCACGCTCACGTTGCGTCTGGCGTCGTCGCCAACTAGGGCATCGAGTTCTTTAGGCACAACCCAGAGGGCGTCGCTCTTCGGCGCGTCGCCTAGCTGTGGGTTCGGGTACCAAACATCGAGCACGCTGCCGTCGCTCGCGAGGGTCGCCAAACCGTGGCCCCAGGCCTTTGAAGTAATCATTTCTTGCGTGCTCACCCCTCAATGTTACGGGTAGGCTCGTAGTCGTGACCTCGCTAAACCTCAATAAAGACGCGGATGTAGTCGAACTGACTAGAACCATCTGCGACATCGAGTCTGTTTCGGGCAATGAAACCGAGCTTGCCGACGCGATTGAATCGGCTCTGCGAGGCTTCGATCACCTCGAAGTTGTTCGCGACGGCGACGCAATCATCGCCCGCACCAACCTCGGTCGCGCCAAGCGTGTGGTCATCGCGGGTCACATCGACACCGTTCCGGTGGCAGACAATCTTCCGGTCAAATTCTTGCAATTCGAGCGCGAGCAGGTGCTCTGGGGCCGCGGCACCGTCGACATGAAGGCGGGTGTCGCCGTGCAGCTCAAACTTGCCGCAACCATCGCCGAGCCAAACGTTGACGTCACCTGGGTCTTCTATGACCACGAAGAAGTGGATGCTGCGCTAAACGGCCTCGGTCGCATCAGCCGCAACCGCCCCGAACTTTTGAACGCCCACTTCGCCGTGCTGTGCGAACCTAGCTCGGCTCAGGTTGAGGGTGGATGCAACGGCACCATGCGCGCGACTGTGACCACTCGCGGGGTGAAGGCGCACAGCGCCAGACCTTGGATGGGCGAAAACGCGGTTCACAAGATGGGTGAGGTGTTGGTCAAGCTGGCCGCGCACACACCCGACGAAGTCGAAGTCGATGGTCTGGTTTATCGCGAAAGCCTAAACGCGGTAATCGCAAGCGGTGGCATTGCTACCAACGTGATTCCAGACGAATGCCAAATCACGGTCAACTACCGGTTCGCTCCCTCAAAATCAGCAGCGGATGCTGAGGCTCACCTTCGCGCATTCTTTGAGGGCCACGAACTTGAAGTCGTTGATGTTGCCGAGGGCGCTAGACCTGGTCTCGATCTGCCTGAAGCTGCTGCCTTCGTGGCGGCGGTTGGTTCTACCCCTAAGCCAAAGTACGGCTGGACAGATGTCGCCCGTTTCTCTGCGCTCGGCATTCCGGCCGTGAACTTTGGCCCCGGTGACCCAAACAAGGCGCATGCCGACGACGAAAACGTGCCAGTTTCGCAGATCTACGCCTGCGAGGCAGCGCTGGCAACCTGGCTAACCGCCTAGGTTCTTCTGCCGTTCGCCAAGCGTTAGCGAGATGTAACCCTTTTTGGGCTGCTGCCAGTTTTATTCGCCTCTCGAGTGTGAGAAACTAGAAGTTCTGGCAGAGAAGCCAAGCATCAAGGAGTATCAAATGGCAGCAATGAAGCCACGCACCGGCGACGGACCAATGGAAGCCGAGCGCGAGCCAAGAGGTCTAATCATTCTTCGAGTACCTCTCGAGGGTGGCGGCCGACTAGTAGTTTCGGTCAACGACGAAGAAGCTAAGAGCCTGCACAAGGTTCTTGAGGGAATCGTCAAGAAGTAAGGTTTCTAAATAAGAAAACCGGTCACAAATGTGGCCGGCTTTTTTATTTAACTCAAGGGCTAGAGAGTGTGTTTGCTGGCGAGCAGCAGGCCATCGCCAACCGGTGACAGTGTGGTGATGAAGTCGTCGTTGTTTACAAAAAAGCGCAGAGCGTCGCGGTAAACACCGGTTGCTTCGTCTCGAATCGCAGGGTCTGGCACGCGGTCGCGCCAAAGAGCATGAGCAATCGCGATCACGCCGCCAGGGCGAAGTAGGCGAGAAGCCTCACGAATCTGCAGTTCTAGAGTTTCGCGATCTGCGTCGAGAAATACTAGGTCGTAAGCAGCATCCGCCATGTTTGACATGACCTCAGATGCTCGACCGTGAATCACGCGAGTGCGAGCAGGCGCAATCTTGGCGTCTTTGAAAGAAGCCTTGGCAGCCGTTTGATTGTCACCCTCGGTGTCGATGGTGGCAAGCACTGCCGAGGTGTTGCCGCTGAGCAGCCAAAGGCCCGAGAGCCCTGCGCCGGTGCCTGCTTCTACGATCGCCTTGGCTCCGAGAGCAGAGACTAAGAGTGCCAGGTGCGCGCCGGTTGCCGCGGTGATGCATTCGAGCCCCAGTTCGTCGGCGCGAGCGCGAGCGCGAAGCATTGCCTCGTTCTCATCAACGAATTCTTCGGTGTACTTCCACGAAGTGATTTTGTCTACCATGTTGTCCTGTCGGGCTCCTACTCAAAAGGTTAAACCAGAGCGACCCAAGAACCTCGCAAGAGGTAACCTAGACACGTGTTCGGACTATCTGGTGAAAAGCTGCTCATTCTGGGTGTGCTCGCTGCGCTCATCCTGGGCCCAGACCGTTTACCCGAATATGCCCGCAAGTTGGCCCAATTCATCAAGAGCCTGCGTCGCATGGCAGATGGCGCTCAAACCCAGCTAAAAGATGAACTTGGTGAGGGTTACGACGACGTCGACTGGCGCAAACTTGACCCGCGTCAGTATGACCCGCGCCGAATCATCCGCGATGCTTTGAAAGAGGATGCTGCGCCAACGGCAGCCGCACTGAACACGCCTACCCCGCTCAAGCGCATTGAGCCGGGCGAACGAGCGCCATTCGACTCAGAGGCAACCTAAACGGGCTGAGCAGGCCTAGCCGAAGTTCTTTAGGAACTTCGAAAGCACGCGCATAATCGGAGCCATGCGGCGGTATTGCTTGCCACGTGTTGGAAGTTTGAACCAAGACTTGGCAACACCGATGGTTCTGATCGTGGTGTAGCGAAGCATTCCATATTCGCCGTTGCGGCGACCGATGCCAGAAGACTTCATGCCACCCATTGGCGAACCCATTGATGCGAACGATGCTCGGTAGCCTTCGTTCACGTTCACGCTGCCGGCATTGAGGCGTGAGGCAACCTTGATTGCCTCGCGCTCTGGGCCAACCACGCTGGCGTTGAGGCCAAATTCGGTGTCGTTCGCCTTGGCAATTGCATCTTCGATGTCGTCAAAACCTTCAACGGCGATGACCGGGCCGAAGGCTTCGTTTCGAAACAGGCGAGCAGACTCGTCGAGGTTGGTGATCACGGTAGGTCTGAAGAAGAACGGCCCGAGCTCTGGTGCGCCGGTACCGCCGGTGAGCACGTTTGCGCCGTGATCTTTCGCGTCTTCGATGATCGAGCTGACTCGGTTGAACTGTGCCTTTGAGGTGAGGGTTCCTAGGTCGGTATCGAACTCACCGGTCTTGCCCAGAGTTAGTGATGCGGTGCGCTCGACAACTTCGGCGATGTAGCGCTCGCGGATGCTGTTGTGCACGTAGACGCGTTCGGTCGAGACGCACAGCTGGCCTGCCGAGCCGAAAGCCGCGGCCAGGGTTAGTTCGGCTGCCGAGGCGGGGTTTGCGCCCTCGAGCACAATCAGAGGGTTCTTTCCACCGAGCTCAAGCGAGTAGCCGATAAGGCGGCGCGAAGCGCGCTCGGCCACGACGCGGCCGGTGTTGGTTGAGCCGGTGAAAGCCACGTAGTCGACGTTGTCGGTGATCGCGTTACCTACGGTCGCGCCGTCGCCAACAACCACGGTCCAAACATCCTCTGGCAAGCCAGCCTCTATTGCCATGAGGCGGCAGAAAAGCACCGAGAGCGGGGTTTGGTTGTCTGCCTTCTGAATCACGACATTGCCGGCAGCCAGCGCTGGCAAAACGTCGAGGGCGGTTAGTGCCATCGGGTAGTTCCACGGGGTGATGATGCCAACCACGCCAATTGGGTCGTGCTCGACCCAGGTGCGGGTAACCACAGGAACACCGCCGCCAGTCTTTTTGCGAGCCATGAACTTTGCCGCGTGCTTGCCGTAGTAGCGAGCAGGAGCGGTCGTTCCGGCGAATTCTTCGAAGGCGTGAGCGCGAGACTTTCCGGTCTCTAGCTGAAGCACGTCGAGCAATTTGTCTTGGTTCTCGAGCATCACATCGTGAACCCGCGAGATGATGGCGGCACGTTCGCGAACATCGGTGGCTGCCCACTCGGCAGCGTGGTCGCGCAGGCGATCGATAGCGGCAACAACAGTCTCGGCCGACTGCTGAGGCACATCGGTGATGCGCTTGCCGTTGGCAGGGTTGATTAGTGGAACAGTTGCTTCGGTCGCAGAAAAGTGCGAGAGCAGAGCTGGGATGCTGGTGTCGATCACAGGCTTAGTTTAAGTCTGCGACCAGACAATCCGAGCTGGTCTGCAGCAATCTTTTCGGCAATGCTCAGAATCGCTTCGGCGGCCAAATCATGGGGGTTGCCGAGAACTACCGGCGCGCCCGCATCCGAGCCTTCACGAAGGGCCATCGAAATCGGTACCTGACCGAGCACCTCGACGGGGGAGCCGCTCAACTTAGCAAGTCTCGAGGCCACCAATTCGCCTCCGCCCGCGCCAAACAGGTCAAGACGCGTGCCGTCACTCTGCTCGAGCCACGCCATGTTCTCGATCACACCAAACACGCTCTGCCCGGTCTGAAGCCCAACCGCACCCGAACGTTCGGCAACATCGGCTGCCGCCACCTGTGGGGTGGTTACTACGACGGTCTTGGCGGTAGGCAGCAACTGTCCGAGGCTAATCGCAATGTCGCCAGTGCCGGGTGGCAGGTCTACCAGCAAGAAGTCAAGGTCTCCCCAATAAACATCAACCAAGAACTGCTCGACAGCTCGGTGCAGCATCGGCCCGCGCCACGCCACCGGTTTGTTTTCGTCGATGAACATGCCGATCGAGATCACCTTCACGCCAAAAGCCACCGGAGGCAAAATCATTTCGTCGAGACGGGTCGGTTTGTCGGTCAGCCCCAATTGAGCAGGGATGCTGAACCCGAAGATGTCGGCATCGACAAGCCCCACGCGCAAACCCTTCGCCGCAAGCGCCACCGCAAGGTTCGCGGTGAGGCTGCTTTTGCCTACGCCACCCTTGCCCGACCCGATTAGAAAAACGCGGGTGAGGGTGTCGGCGCCAAAAGGGTTGGTGCGCAGCGCACGACCACCGAGCAGCTTGGTCTTGAGTTCGGCGCGCTCATCGGCCGTCATCACGGTCATGTTCACTTCAAAGTTTGTCGAAACGGTGGCGAGGGCTTGCTCGACATCGCCGCGAATGCGATCGGCCGCGGGGCAGCCAACCACGGTCAACTTGATTTCAACGCCGAGCTTCGCGTCAGCATCCCAGTTTGCAGCTTCATCATCGAACGGCGTGATTTTGCCGACCATGCCCAGTTCGGTGATTGGGCGTCGAAGCTCCGGGTCGATAACCTTGGCCAACGCCGCGAAAACACTCTCGCGACTCGTCATTTGCGTGGCGACGAGCCCTTCTCGTGCTTGCCTGGTTTCTCGTCATCGCGCAGCTCGGCTAGCAGTTCGCGCATCAAGTCGCGAAGTTCGTCGCGAACGAAATCTTTGGTCGCCATTTCTTCCATCGCTAGACGCAGCGCAACAACCTCGCGAGCAAGGTATTCGGTGTCGGCCAGGTTGCGCTCGGCACGCTGACGGTCTTGCTCGAACTTCACGCGGTCGCGGTCATCTTGGCGGTTCTGCGCCAAAAGAATCAGCGGTGCGGCGTATGAAGCCTGCATCGACAAAATCAGGGTGAGCAGGGTGAAGTTGGTGAGCTTCGGGTCAAACTGCAAATCGAGCGGAGCAAGCGAGTTCCAGCTGAGCCAAACCGCACAAAAAACGGTCATGCCAATCAAGAAGCCGCCGGTGCCCATTGCTCGAGCAAAAGCCTCGGATGCACGGCCAAACTTTTCTGGGTCGATGCTCAGACGCGGCACAAAGCGTGAGCGGGTGCCAATTGGTGCGTCGAGTCGGTCGCGGGACTTTGCCATTTGGCACCTCCTAGTGTTTAGTCTTCGTTACGCCAGTCTTCGGGCAGTAGGTGGTCGAGCACGTCGTCAACGGTGACCACGCCGATCAAGTGGTGATCTTCATCGACTACCGGCAACGCTACCAAGTTGTAGTTCGCCAGTGTGCGGTGAATTTGTGAGATTGGGGTTGATGCGCTCACCGGTTCGAGTTCGGTGTCGAGCAACGTTCCTAGTCTCTCATGCGGAGGGTAGCGAAGCATCCTCTGAAAATGAACCACGCCCAGGTAGCGGCCAGTGACCGTTTCATAAGGTGGCAGGGTTACGAACACGGATGCTGCGAGCACAGGTGCAACCTCGCGGCGACGAATCAGAGCCATGGCCTCGGCAACGGTGGTGTCGGCCGAACAGATGATTGGCTCGGTCGTCATCAGACCACCGGCCGAAAACTCGTCATACTTCATCAGCTGACGAATGTCGTCGGCTTCTTCTTCGTCCATCAGCTCAAGAATGGCTTCGGTTCGCTCTTCTGGCAGGTTGGCCATCAGGTCGGCCGCGTCATCCGGCTCCATAAGGTCTAGAACCTCGGCGGCACGCTCGTCGTCGAGCTCTTGGATGATCTCCATCTGCTCTTCTTCTGGCAGCTCTTCGAGAACATCGGCCAAACGCTCGTCGTCAAGCTCTTCGGCAACTTCAACCATGCGCTCTTCGGGTAGGTCCATCAGCGCTGAGGCAAGGTCGGCGGGGCGCATGTCTGAATAGGTTGCAATCAACTGCTGTGCACTCTGGCTTTCGCTCGAGTCGTGGTTTTCGCTGATCTGATCCCAGTTGGCAAAGAGGGTTACGCCGCGAGCAAATGGCGACACCGAGGTTTTCGGGCGTCGCAAAAACACTTCGTTGACGATCCAGTCTTTGTTTTTCGCCTGCTCAACCGAAATGTCTTCGATCTGGCCTTGGCCCGAACCGTCGAGCAGAGTGACTTTGCGGCCGAGCATTTCGGCGATGACGCGCACTTCTTGACCGCGCTGGGTGAAGCGTCTGAAGTCGATGAGGCCGTTGGTGATTACCTGGCCAGGAGCAATTGAGGTGACTCTGGCGATTGGCACGAAAACGCGACGGCGACCGGTGATTTCAACGAGGATGCCCGTGGCTTTTGGGGCGCCAGATTTGCGGTAGCCCACAAGAACGTCGATGACTTTACCGACTCGATCACCGGCAGGGTCAAAGACGCCACAGCCCGCCAATCGGGCAACGAAGACTCTAGTTGCGCTCACAGATTAACCTTAGACGCTCGGGGTAGCGGGCATGAAAGAATGGGCGCATGAACAATGGGCAAAGAATATTCAGCCGCACGCCGGCCGTTCAAGAGCAGGGCGAGGTGCTGGCTAGTTTCGGTGAATACACCGACGCCGTTGCCCTAGTCGAAAAGTTGGTCGAGGCTAACTTTCCGATGACCGCAATTGCGATAGTTGGCAAAGACCTAAAGACCGTCGAACGCATTCGCGGGCGAATGAATTATGGCAAGGTTGCACTCAGTGGAGCCACCACCGGTGCCTTCATTGGCTTCGTGCTGAGCCTGTTCTCTCCAGTGCCTGAAGGTGCCGACGCGTCATCCATCGCGGTTTCAAATGTGATTCAGCCGGTTCTGATCGCCGCCGGTATCGGCATGATGTTCAACATCGTTCGCTTCGCGATGTCTCGCAACAAGCGCAGCTTTATGAGCTCATCGATGGTGATGGCCAAAGAATACGAAGTTCAGGTGCCGAGCAACCTGCTGGCGCAGGCTAAAGAGGCCGCTGCCAAACCTGCCGAGGGTGTGTAACCAAATGACCGCATTCAACGTTTCGCCCGAGGTAGCTGCAGCGCTCGCCGAAGGTCGCCCAGTAGTAGCTCTCGAATCGACCATCATCTCTCACGGCCTACCGCGCCCACGCAACCACGAGGCAGCTATCGAGTTCGAGCAGATTCTGCGTGACCAGGGCGTGACCCCAGCCACCATCGCGATTCTCGATGGAGTGCCGCAGATCGGTCTAGATGCCAAAGGTGTCGACCGCATTGCAAACGAAGATTTGGCCAAAGCCAGCGTTCGCGACATTCCGATTTTGTCGGCTAAGCGTGCCAGCGGCGCAACCACGGTTGCCGCCACCGCTCACTTGGCTGCGCTGGCCGGAGTGCGCGTGTTCGCAACCGGCGGTCTCGGCGGTGTTCACCGGGGCGCAATCGATACATTCGACGAGTCGGCCGACCTAAGCACCCTTGCCGTCACTCCAATCACCGTGGTTTCGGCCGGAGTCAAGTCGGTGCTCGACATTCCCGCCACTCTAGAGCGCCTCGAAACCCTCAGCGTTCCGGTGATCGGCTACAAGACTCGCGAGTTCCCGGCATTCTGGTTGACCAAATCGGGCTACACCCTTGACTGGTCGCTAGATACCGCAGCCGAGATTGCTCTTGCCATGAAGGCGCAAGACGAGCTCGGCCATGGTCAAGGCATCGTGGTGGCCAACCCGATTCCAGAGAACCTTCAGTGGGACCCAGCCGAACACGACCGCGTTATTGAGATTGCGTTCAAGGCGGCCGATGCCGCCGGTGTTACCGGAAAGGCGGTCACTCCGTTTTTGCTCGGATTCATCGTTGGCGAATCTGGCGGTCGCAGCCTAGAGGTAAACCTCGACCTAGCTCGCAACAACGTGCGCTTGGCGGGCCAAATCGCCACCGCCTGGTCGGCACTCAAGGCCTAACCAATGAGCGCAAAGCTTCTGGTCATCGGTGATGTCATCGACGACATCATTGTGGTTCCAGAGCACGCGATTCGACCAAACACCGACACCAACGCTCGCATCGAGAAAACCCTCGGGGGTTCGGCCGCGAACGTTGCGGCTTGGGCTGCGATTAGCGGAGCATCCGTGCAATTCTTAGGATGCGTCGGCCGCGACGACCTCGCTCGAAACGAGTCAAACTTTGCCACCGCCGGGGTCTCTGCGAGCTTGCAGGTTAGCGACCGACCAACCGGCTCAATCGTGGTGTTGGTCGACGGCGATTCGCGATCGATGCTTACCGACCGCGGGGCGAACCAAGACCTCAACCTAGATGCGATCGATGCCGAAATGGCCGATGCCGAAATCGTTTACCTAAGCGGATACGCACTGCTCGGCAAGACCACCGAATCGGTGCTCAGTCTCATCGAGCGGGCTCATTCGCACGGCGCTCTGGTGGCCGTAGACCCAGGTTCAACCGGCTACATTGCCGACTATGGCGTCGAGCGCTACCGGGAACTTCTAAAGCACGTGGATGTTTGCTTTCCGAACCTCGAAGAAGCCGAACTTTTGCGGCTGGATGGCTTGGTGCCGTTGCTGGTGGTTACCGATGGTGAACGCGGTGCTACGGCTCAGTTTGGCGAGGGGCAAGAACTGGGGGCATCTGGTGTGACGGTTGCATCGGTTGATCCGACCGGTGCGGGTGACGCATTCTGCGGAGCATTCTTGGCGCGATTCGCCGAGTCGGGTGCTGGTCTGTCTGACTCAGCGGCGGTCGAAGCGGCGTTGAACGCCGGCATCGCGGCAGGTGCAAAGGCCGTCACAACTCTGGGCGCACGCCCAAGTCTTTAAGCGAAGCGCGCCATCCAAGCTTCGACATCTTCTGCCTTGCGTGGCAGAGCAGCACTCAAATTCTCGACACCGGTTTCGGTAACCAAAACGTCGTCTTCGATGCGAACGCCGATGCCACGAAGCTCTTCTGGAACCAACAGATCATCAGGCTGAAAGTACAGGCCAGGTTCGATGGTGAAAATCATGCCTGGCTTTAGCTCTTGTTCTAGGTAGAGTTCGCGACGAGCCTGAGCACAGTCGTGAACGTCGAGACCGAGGTGGTGGCTGGTTCCGTGAACCATCCAACGGCGGTGGTGCTGGTTTTCTGGCTTGAGCGATTCTTCGGCGGTGAGCTGCATCAGACCCCACTCGGCTGCCTTTGCGGCAATCACCTTCATGGCCGTGGCGTGCAACTCGCGAAACTTTACTCCCGGCTTCGCGATTGCAAAAACGGCGTCGGCGGCTTCGAGAACCGCGTCATAGACCTTGCGCTGCGCTGGGCTGAACTTGCCGTTAACTGGCAGAGTGCGGGTGACGTCGGCGGTGTAGAGTCTCTCAACCTCAACGCCGGCAACGAGCAAAAGAAGTTCATCGCCGCGAATCGGGCCGTCGTTGACAATCCAGTGCAAAATGCAGGCGTGCGCCCCGGCGGCAGCGATTGTGTCGTAGCCAAGGTCGTTGCCTTCGATGCGGGCTCGTGAATAGAACGCGGTCTCAATCACGCGCTCGCCTCGTTCGTGGCCGATCGCGTCTTTCATGGTTCGGGCAACTTGCTCGAAACCACTTACCGAAGCCGCAACGGCCTTGCGCATCTCGGCGATTTCCCACTCGTCTTTGACAAATCGAATCTCGCTTGCGAACTCGAGAAGCTTTTCGTCGCTGCCAGCTTCTTCGCTGATGCGCACGATGTCTGCGCCCGAGTTTTCAGACAAGAACTCATCGAGCTCAGGTAGGTTCTTGGTGCTTAGGTGCAGCAGTGCAGACACCTGCGCGAGAGTTGGTCGAGCGCCAACCCAGAATTCGCCGATGGTTGGGTTGGCAAAGAATTCTTCGCTCTCACGGCCAGCGGTTTCTCTGAAAAAGAGCGTGCTTACTCCGGCACGGTCTCGCGCGTCGATCACTAGAACCGAGTCTGGAACGGTGGCCGAACCCCAAGCGGTCAGGTGTGAAAAGGCGGCGTGCGGGTGGTAGCGGTAGTCAGAGTCATTAGAGCGGGTCTTTAGTGGCCCAGCCTCGATGATGACCAACTTGCCAGCGAAAGCTTCAGCCACCTGACGACGGCGAGCGGCGGCGTAAAGGGCGCCCGGATGCACCTGCGGCAGGTCATCGCCATGGTCAGCCCAGTTCGAACCGATGAATCGCATGAACTCTTCACTGTTCGGGCGGTGTGACCGGTTGTTCACTCGGTCGGCAATCTTTTGTTCTGACTTCTCGCTCATGGGTTACATCCTGCCACTTTTCGCCAAACTCCGTGGTTGCTAGAA
>JACCDY011387118.1_pt1 | contig 17463 bp, 17 predicted proteins | sample 7446391 | NCBI WGS metagenome assembly JACCDY01 (sample SAMN15323451, study PRJNA562643) | freshwater metagenome | isolation source: river surface water | place: USA:Blue River Watershed | collected 2017-08-18
AAGTAGTCAACGCTTACATGTGCCGCCAAGTGATTAACCGCATAAATTGGTTTGTTTAATCCCAGTGCAAGACCTGCTGCTGAACCAACACCAACTAGCAACGCTCCAACTAAACCTGGTCCCCCGGTAACTGCAACCGCATCAATATCCTTCAATGAAATCTTTGAATCCTTTACTGCTTGATGCAGAGTTGGGATCATCGCCTCTAAATGTGCACGGCTTGCAATTTCAGGCACTACTCCCCCGAAACGTGCATGCTCTTCAACACTTGATGCAATGACATTGGCAAGCAAAGTACGACCGCGAACAATTCCGACCGCGGTTTCATCACATGAAGTTTCAATTCCAAGAACAATTGGCTCGCTCATGGCAGCTCCAATCGCATTACAAGGGCATCAACTCCTGCGCCAAAGTAATCCTTGCGGATATTGAGCTTTGAATACCCCAAAGATTCATACAGACCGATTGCTTCTAAGTTATCTACCTTCACTTCAAGCATCATTGCGGTAGATCCCTGTTGACCTGCCCAATCGGTAATGAGCGCCATTAACTGGCGTGCAATACCTTTCCCACGATGGCTTGGCACCACGCCCACTGTAAGCACATCAGCTTCTGCTCCACCTGGTGCGAAAACACCTGCGTAACCGATGATGCTTTGCTGATCATCTACAGCCACGACAAAGTGACGAGTTGGGGCAGAGAACTCTTCCTTGTATTGGGATGCAGACCATGGCGAGTATGGAAACAACTCTTTATCCAAGGATACAAAAACTGGAAGATCAAAAGCATTTGCTTGGCGATAAGAAATCATCTGTCCACCGTTGCGACAGCATCTGGTCGACGCAGATACATAGGTTCGATGATGTTGCCTTGCAGATTTACCAAGGCGAGCATGTCAGGGAAAAGATCTGCATGAATCTTTGCGCCAGTTACATCTGCAGGAAAGTTAACTGCAGGTTCTCCAACGCGAGCCCCATCTGTATACCGTGCCCAATAGACCTCTTTACGGCGTGCATCAACGGTGATGATGAAATCTTTCTCTGTAACTTGCGCTGCTATTGCATCGAGTGAACACACGCCGCGAACTGGAATCTCGCGAGCCCGCGCAAAACTTTGCGCGAAAGCGATTCCAACCCTCAAACCGGTAAAAGGTCCTGGACCCATTCCAACAACAACTTCATCGACATCACTAACAGCTAGTGCTTCTTGCACTAATGCCGGTAGCGAAGGACCATGAGCGGTCGCTCCATCTCTGTAGCCACTATAAAGAAGATTTGAGCCATCAATAATTGCAACACAACTACGTGATGTAGAGGTATCGATCGCAAGCACCTTACTCATAACGAAAACCCTGCCCAACGAGGGCCGACCGCTTTGATTTCAACGGTGCGCTCTTCATTGCTGCGATCGATAGTTATCTCTAAACGATCTTCGCTGAGGCGAGCAGATTCAGCACCACCCCATTCGATCAAGGTAATTGAATTGGCAATATCTAGATCTAAATCATCTAGGTAAAGGTTTGGGTTTTCAGAGTCCACTAAACGATAGGCATCGACATGGATAAATGGGACTGCTGCTTTGTGAACCCGTGAAATAACAAAGGTCGGAGATGTAACTCCGGTAACTCCAAGACCCTCGCCCACGCCTTGGGCTAAAACTGTTTTGCCTGCACCTAAGGGGCCATTTACAAGCAGTAGATCACCGGCGCGAAGGTGAGCCGACAGTTGCACACCTAACTGGTGCATTCCCTGAGGCGTCGCGATTGTGATCACTGACTAAGCCTAAGGCACCAACCCTTTGAACCAATCCAATGAATCTGGGTTGGCCAGCGCATCTCGATTTCTAACCTCGCGACCATTGATCACATCGGTGACCGCTAACTCAACTAACTTGTTGGACTTTGTTCGCGGTAGCTCTGGTGCAACAACAATCAAATCTGGAACATGTCGTGGAGATGCTTGAGTCCGCAACGCAGTCTTGATCTCCTTCTCAACTGATTCATTGAACTCTTGACCAGCCTTTACAACTATAAATAAAACAACTCGCGTGTCATTGTCCCAATCTTGGGACACAGCCATCGCTTCTTGAACTTGAGGAAAGGTTTCAACAACTCGATAAATCTCTGCAGTTCCGATTCGCACACCCTTTGAATTTAGGGTTGCATCGCTTCTTCCAAACAATGTAAATCCACCTGTTGCTGACTTGGATGCAAAATCTCCGTGCGTCCACACTCCTGGGAAACCTTCAAAGTAAGCGGCTTTGTACTTCGCATGGTTCTCATCCGCCCAAAAACCAATAGGCTTGGATGGGAATGGGACAGTGCACACCAATTCGCCTTTTTCATCAATTGCTGCACTCTCACCCTTGCTATTAAAGACATCTGTCGCCATACCTAAGCAAGCCCCTTGAAGTTCGCCTCGATATACAGGTTGAGTTGGAATACCAGCTAAGAAACAACCGCAGATATCTGTTCCACCTGACATTGATGCTAAGTGAACATCAGCTTTGACAGATGAATACACATAATCAAAGCTCTCCGGTGAAAGTACAGAACCAGTCGAACCAATTGTTTTAATGGTTGAAAGGTTGTGACTCTTCGCCGGTACCAAGCCTTCTTTATGAGCAGAATCAATAAACTTTGCAGATACGCCAAAGAAATCTAGTTTTTCATCCTGAGCAATATCAAACAAACGAGTTGGTGTGGGAGCCATCGGAGCACCATCAAACAAAACAATTGTTGCTCCGCGACCCAACGCCATCGTGAGCCAGTTCCACATCATCCAACCACAGGTAGTAAAGAAAAAAACTTTGCTTCCTTTAACGATATTAAATTGATACAGCAGCTCAGATTGTGCTTTGAGCATGACCCCCGCGCCGCTGTGTGTAATGCACTTTGGCTTTCCGGTAGTACCCGATGAAAAGAGCACAAAACCAGGGTGATCAAAGGGCAACCGCTCAAATGCAGGTGCCGCACCCATAAAAGGTGAAATCCATGCTTCAAATTGGCTCACATGAACCGTCTTCTTCAAGGATGGGAGAAGTTTCTCAATCTCAGAAGACTTTTCTTTACAATCAAAGTACTTGCCGTTGTAGTTGTAACCATCAGCGGCCAAAAAGAGTTTGGGTTCTATCTGCCCAAATCGATCTTCAACAGCATGAGGGGCAAAATCTGGTGATGCGGTTGAAACAACAGCACCAATACTTAATGCACCAAGTGCGTAGATGATGGTTTCGGTGATGTTTGGTACCCAAGCCACAACTCGGTCACCTGTAACTACACCTTCGGCACGCATTGCAGCAGCTGTTGCAGCGACTTTAATTCGTAACTCTGCCCAGGTGATTTCTGTCCGAACCCCTGTTTCAAGAATTGAAACGATCGCAACTTGATCTGGGTCTCCATGCGCCAATAAGTTCTCAGCCACATTTAATCGAGCCTCGGGAAAGAAACGAGAAGAAATGAAATCAGAACCCTGTTGGAAAAAGATTGAACCTTTTTCTCCAATGAGTTTGTTGTCATCCCAGGCGCGAGACCAGAAATCGCCAGGATTTTTAACACTCCAATTATGAAGTGCAGAGTATGAATCAAAACCTTTGTCTGACTGCAATTTTTCTATGGCGGTTGTGCCATGCAGAATTGGTTTCCAAAGTTCCTGACTCATGAGCTCTTCTTGGTGATCGCTCTCAATCGAAGTCGATAATAAGCGCCAGATAATCCACCTGGTGCAAACATCACGATAAAGATAAAGATCAGACCCAGTAGCAAGGCTGGCTCTGCGATAGGACCTGCAATCCATTCAGGAATAGTTTCGAGAGATCCTTGTTGAGTGAGGTCCTGCATTCGAGTTGAGGCAAATGAGTAGAAGATTCCACCAAGAACAGCGCCCCAGCGTGTAACTGCTCCACCAATAACAACCATCAACAACAGGGCGATAGTTACCGTTGATTCAGCAAAACGTGGTGCAGCGCTACCGGCAGCGATTAGCATGACAAAACCAAGCATGCCCGCAAGAGTTCCGCTGATTACAAATGACAAAAGCTTGAATTTTTGGGTATCTAATCCCAAAACCTGAACGCGCTGCTCATTATCGCGAAGTGCTGCAAATACTCGACCTGCAGAGCTTTCGGTAACCCACCAGATAATGACATAGGTAATGATTAAGGCCAGAAGTGCGGTCCAGTAGATGTACTTGGTATTAAAGACACCGATCCAGAACTGCGGGATCAACTCAGCATTAAGGGCAATTCCGTTTTCTCCACCTGTCAGATTGAAGAAGTTACGACCAACGATCACATGACCAGCTTCTCCGAAAGCCAAAGTAACCATAGCGAAGGTGATACCAGTAGTACGAAGTGATGCTGCGCCAACTAATGCGGCAAGTAGTCCACTGGCTACTATTGCAATGATCGCTGCCAACCACCATGAGACAACTTCATTATTGATCAAAATACAAGAGACATAAACTCCTGTTGCAAAGTACAGAGCATGACCAAATGAGAGCAAGCCCGTAAAACCAAAAAGTAGATCATAGGTAAGAGCTAGGGCTCCCCAAATGAAAGCAACTGCCATTGTTTGCTGGAGACCAGGCTTACCTAAAGGTAAGGATGTAAACATTGGCGCTATCGCCAAAACTATAAGCAGAAGCGCTAATAGAGGGCGTGAGTATTTCCAGCGCAACATTATGCACGCACCTTTCCTAATAGGCCTTGTGGTCGAATCAACAAGACTCCAGCCAACAAGATCACAACAACAAAGTCACCAAGACCTGTGACGTAGTAATTAGCAAACTGGCGAATTACACCGATCAACATCGCAGCTAAGAAACTTCCTGGAACTGATCCCATTCCACCGATTACAACCACGATAAATCCATAAATCAGATACGAGCCAGCAATAAGAGGTGAAACTCCATTGGAGTACACAGAAACCAATACGCCACCTACACCAGCAGCAAAGCCACCAAGGAAGAACACCGTACTGAAAGCACGTCGAACGTTGATTCCAAGGGCGTTTACCATATTTCTATTCTCAACACCTGCACGAATAATCAAACCAATACGTGTGAACTTGAGAAGGGCCCAGTTGGCAATTAACAGAAGTACCGCGGTAGCGATGTACACGATTCTGTCCGCTGGAATCATCGCTCCACCAACATTTACAGCGGTTAAGAACCACAATGGGGTTGGGAACATGATTAAGTCGTTACCAAACCAGCCACCTAGGACAGCTCCTACGACTAGAGAGACGCCAACGGTTACGAGTGCTTGATCGATATGACGATCATAAAGACGTGTGATGAGAAGTTGCTCAATTAAAAGAGCAAATCCACCCGCTGCAAGCCCGCCAACAATCATCGCCAAAATGAAATCTGGCATGTTTACATCGGGGCCAAGTTGTGTCGCCACCCAATATCCAACAAAAGCTCCAACGCTCAAGAAACTTCCGTGAGCAAAGTTAAGAACACCCATGAGTCCATAAATAAGTGAGAGGCCAGATGCGACTAGGAAGTACAAAGCACCTAATCCGATGCCGGTGATACCAATCAGAATAAATGTATCCATTTACTTATGACCTCCGCTCACACCTAGCATCTGATGAACCCAAGAATCATCATTGAGATTTTCTGGGCCACCCTGATAAACAACTCTTCCTTGATCCATAACGATGACATGCTGAGCAACACGCTTTACCAAAGCAAGGTTTTGTTCTACTAACAACATCGTTGAGTGCTGGGCAACCTTTGTTAGAGCCTCGGCGACCTCTGTAACTAGCTTTGGCGCTAAACCTTTAGTTGGCTCGTCGACAAGCAAAATCTCATTTTTGTTTAATAGGGCTCGAGCGATTGCAACCATCTGCTGCTGACCCCCTGATAGCGAGCCTGCTTGTTGCGCCGCACGTGTATCTAACTCAGGAAATAAACCATAAACAAACTTGTACGCAGCGGCGCTGTCCTTGCTGCGTGCTGCAAGTGAAAGGTTTTCTTTAACTGTAAGTGATGCAAAGATTTCGCGATCTTCAGGAACAAATGCAACGCCGGATTGAACAATCTTGTGGGTCTGCATTCCTAAGATCTGCTTGCCATTTAGTTCAACCGACCCTGTGCCCTCGTAAAAACCCATGATGGTTCGCAGGGTTGTGGACTTTCCCACGCCATTTCGACCGAGCAGCGCAGTCACCTTGTTGGTTGGAACCTCGAAGCTCACGCCATGCAAGATATGTGACTCATTGATTTTTACATGAAGATCTTTGACCGTCAGTGCGTTCATAGCGCTTCTCCGATATATGCAGATTGAACTACTGGATTATTAATTACATTGCTTGGGGTATCACAAACCAATAGCTCGCCATAGTTAAGAACAGCGATGCGATCTGCTAATCCTAAAATAACCTCCATGTGGTGTTCCACAATCAATACTGTCTTCTTATGCTCTGTTGCAAGTGAACGAATAATCTCTACGAGTTCTGGAACATTCTCAACACTCATTCCAGCCATAGGCTCATCCAGTAAAACGATTTCAGATTTTGAAGCTAGCACAATTGCGATCTCTAAACGTCGTTTGTCTCCGTGAGACAGTGAACCTGCGCGTTGCAGCGCACGGGCTGACAATCCAACTTTCGCTAAGCATTCGTGGGCAAGGGCTACTACCTCAGGAAAGTTGTATGCATTCTTAGTTAAATTCATGGACTTACCATTGGCGGCTTGTGCTGCGATTCGGACATTCTCAAGACAAGTTAAGTTAATAAACACACTTGAAGTTTGAAAAGTACGGGCGATTCCAGATTTTGCGAGCTCATGTGGAGAAAGCCCAGTGACATCTGTATTTCCGACAAAGATTTGACCTCGAGATGGCTTGCGAATTCCACTCAGTAAATTGAAGAATGAGGTTTTACCGGCACCGTTAGGTCCGATGATTCCAAGAGTCTCATTGTGAGCGACCTCGAGAGTAATTCCATCGAGAATCTTCGCTCCACCGATGTTAAGAGAAAGATCCTTAACGCTTAATGCTGAATCCACTAGCTCGGCTCCTTAATAGTGCAACCCCAGTGTTGCTGATGGCAAAGAATATAAAGAACCCCAGTGCATTTCTACACTGGGGCTCTTCAATTTATATGTTTCTTATTACTTACCTACGCTGGCAATCGTCTTAAGAAGTGTAGGTACATATCCTGACCCTGACTTGTTGAGAGAAACCAAGAACATTGGCTGAATCAATAGGTGGGTATTTGGATCAATAGTCATTAATCCCTTTACGCCTACCCATGATTTACCTTCTAGATTCTTGATCATTGTGTCAACGTTTTGAGATGGATTTCGGGTAAGTGCCAAAACGATCATCTTTGCAGCATCCGCACCTGTTGAGGTGAATAGATCCTGAGTCTTCTTGTTTGCTGCATACCAGGTTGCTAGATCACCAGCCGCTGCTGACTTTGAGGCACCTGCGAAATAGCTGTTTGTTAGGATCGCATTTGTTCCTTCAAATAGTGTTCCGTAGATGTTGTATGTAGCAGCTCCTGCAAGACCAGTGATTGGACGCTGCTTAACAAATGCACCCTGCACCTTGAGAGATGTAAGCATTGCACCTGCTGTTAGAGCGTTTGACCATGCGATGAAGATGTATGAACCTGCAGCATCTGCAGCCTTCTTAGCAAATGGTGTGAAATCAGAGGTTGATGTTGGAACCTTGATCTCTTCAAACTTTGCACCCTTTGGGCCCATAAGAGCCTTAGCAGCTGCGATGTTTCCTGCACCGAATGCGTTGTCTTCAACAAACAAAACAACCTTGCGACCTGAAATTGGCTTGATGCCTGCAAGTGGAGCAAGATCCTGAGTTGATGAGTTACCTGAGCGGAAAACATACTTGTTTGCTGCTGATGTAACGAGGTCATTCTTGGCTGGACCTGAGATGTACAGAACCTTATTCTGCTGAGCAAGTGGAGCAAGAGTTAGAGCAACTCCTGAAGAAGCTGTACCAGTGATGATCTTTGTACCGTTACCGACCATTTCTTTGAAAGTTGCTGTTGCTGATGCTGGATCTGCTCCATCATCCTTTGATGTAACAACAAGCTTCTGGCCATTGATAGCCATTTTTCCGCCTGTGTAGTACTTAAGTCCCCATTCAAGTCCTTCGTTGAATGCAATGCCGTATGTAGACAATGGACCTGATGTCGAAGTAATGACACCGATCTTGATCTCACCAGCAGCTTGTGCTGGTGCCATGCTTGGTGCGAGTACTGCGAGTGAAAGTACTGCAATACCCAAACGGGTTAGTGAGCGCTTGCTCATCAAATCTTCTCCTCATCGAGTTGTTAGGTCCGCGATCGTCGGACCATCTTGAGCGCAAATCTAGAGGGTTGAGTGGGCTACTAGGAAGTTCTGAAGGTTTCGATTTGATTACGTTTTTGCGAAATTCACCACTTTTTAGCGCTAGCACCTATTGGTGGGTTGGTTTTCAGCGTAGTCACAGGCACACTTGCCCCATGTCATTACCAACGCAAAGAGTTCTAGTTCCAGTACGTGGTGGAGATTTAGCGGTTTTCCAATATGGAAATGGAGCGGGAGAGCCAGTTCTCTTAATTCATGGTGTTACATCTTCCAACCGAGCTTTCCAACTATTTGCCGATGCGCTCATCGCCCGTGGTAAAGCTCCCTTCGCAGTTGATCTTCGAGGCCGCGGAGATTCGAACTCTTTGCCCGGACCATTTGGAATGAAGCAACATGCTGAAGATATGGCTGCTGTCATTGATTACTTTGGTTGGAGTAACCCCGATGTCATCGGACACTCCATGGGTGCATTTGTTGCCGCAGCGGTTGCGGGTTTGTATGCAAATAAGATTGGCGAAGTTGTATTCGCAGATGGTGGTGTTCCTCTTCCCTTGCCACCTGGAATGACCGTTGAACAGGTTATGCCATTTGTGCTTGGGCCTGCAATGACACGTCTTGCAATGGAGTTTGAAAATAAAGAGGCGTATCGAAACTATTGGAAGCCACAAGCAGCATTTGTAAAGGGTTGGTCAGCGGTACTTGATGAGTACGTCGACTATGACCTTCGAGGCGTTGAACCACACATGAAGGCTGCAACAAATCCTCAAGCGGTTGAAGAGGATTCTCGAGATCTCTTTGGTGATGATCTAATCATTAAATCCCTTCAGGGGTTAAAGAAGCAATCCATCTTCATCAAGGCAGAACGCGGATTACAAAATGAAGAGGCTGGTCTCTACCCGATGCCTGTCTTGGATGCGGTTCTTCCCGCCTACCCAATGCTGAGGCTAGAAGTTCTGGCCGACTGCAACCACTACGACATGTTTCTTGAAGCAACTGGAGCCGAAAAGGTTGCTCACATAATCTACGGAGCTAAGTAATGACACTTTCTGGAAAGCGCGCCCTAATCACAGGATCATTTCAAGGAATTGGACTAGGTATTGCAACCTCGCTCGCAGCCGAGGGTGCCGCCATCGTCCTGCATGGTTTGGCAGATGAGGCAACCATCGCAAAGGCTGAAAAAGCTGTCATGGCTGCAGGTGCTGCAAAGGTGGAGAGTTATGTATCCGACCTTCGAGATGTTGCTGCTACGGAGGCGTTGATTGCAAAGGTGTTAGCTAATGGTCCGGTTGATATTTTGTGTAACAACGCCGGGATTCAGCACACAGCTACCATAGAAAATATGCCACGTGAAAAGTGGAATGACATCATCGCAATTAATTTGACTTCATTTTTTGACACGATGCGTTTACTGCTCCCTCAAATGAAAGAACGTGGGTATGGCCGGGTAATTAACACCGCATCTGTTCATGGATTGGTGGCATCTGCCGCAAAGGCACCTTATGTATCGGCAAAACATGGTGTTATCGGTTTAACAAAAGTTGCCGCACTTGAATATGCAGCTGTCGGAGATGGAAAATCTGGTGGAGTAACGGTGAATGCAATCTGTCCTGGATGGGTTGAAACCGCTTTGATTGAGCCTCAGATTCAGGCAAAGGTTGATTTACACAATGGAGATCGCGCCGCTGGTATCGCAGATTTACTCTCAGAGAAACAACCATCTAGGCGCATGTCCACACCAGAAGAGATTGGTGCGGTTGCCGTGTTTCTTTGTTCTCGCGCAGCGCACAACATTACCGGGGCAGCTATTCCAGTCGATGGTGGCTGGACCGCTCAGTAAAACCAACACAAAAAATTTACAAAGAAAAGCGGGGCCAGATAAATCTGGCCCCGCTTTTTACTTACTGTTGATCTGTAACTAATTACTTAGTTATCTCCGTAGTACTTCAACTTCGGAGCACTATAACCACGATCGTAAGTCATGTTTCCAGCCTTACGAAGCTTAGTAAGCAATGGGCCACCTGAAAGGTGCTGACCATTAGCTGAGGCATGTGCAAGTAGATCTGCAATTGCCATGTACTGAGATGTGGTGAAGTTACAGTGGTTGGTACCAGTTGCAGCAGGAACCGATGTATCTGGTGCTCCAGCAGCTGTGTACTTGGTGTACTTCTCAAGTGGGAAGTTCCAAATTGCTAACACGTTGTTAACAGGACGCTTACGATCTCCTGCCTTTCGTGCAGCTACCCACTTCTCTGCCCAATAAGTTGCGTACTTATCAATTACTGACTGCTGGTTTCCAGCTGTGGTAATTGGATCAGCAACACCGGTAAAGAGAATGGTTGGAATTTCAACCTTTCCAGAGTGTGAAGTAAGTGTCTTCAGCTTCTCTACTGCAGCAGGGCTTGCCTTAGCACGTGGAGATGCCGCAAGAACGCTCAGAAGTCCAGCGGTTCCTGATGCACCTGAAAGTGCTGAGGCCCAGCTGAATTGCTCATCTGCAATTCGAGCTGCGTAATCAGTATTTGTGTTATCAAATACTGCGCCACCAGCTTGTAGCTCAAGATCATGTGTTGCAAGAACTGCAAGTGCTGCAGCGTTTGCTACATTCTGAAGAGCTGCAAAGGCAGGGTTGATTGCTAGCTGGAATGAAAGTGCGTTTGCAGCAGGCAAACCAGCAGGTGCTGAAGTTGAATCAAAGTTCGCTGATTGCATTGGAATTCCAGCCATCAACGCAACCATTACAAGTGCGCTTCGTGAAGGGATTGCCTTGATTGCATCAGGGACTTTAGAGGTAGCTGGCCAAGCTGGAGTGCTTGGGTTGGCTGCAAAAGCTGCCTGCAATGATCCGATAACTGTGAAGACCTTTACTAGATCACCCATCGCTTCGGCATAACCTGCAGCTCCAGCTGAATATCCACCGCCCTTGATTGTTGGATCAAAGAAAGTCTTGATTCCCCAGAGCGCATCCCCTGCCATTGTCATTAATGGAGTGATATCGCTAGCCATACACAATGGTGCTGCAGCACTGAAGAGATCTGAGTGCTTCTCCGCTAGAGCTTGAGTAATGAATCCACCAAGTGATTCGCCCCATGCAACAACCTTTGTTGTCTTCGTGAACTGCTTCTTGAAGAGGCCTACAAGTTCAACGTTAGTTTTGATAGCTGAATCTGCATTCCATCCTTGGCGTGCAAATCCTGAACCAACTACGCCATATCCCTTAGCCAAAAGCGCACCAATTACAGTTGCATTTGGACCAGGTTGAGGCGTATTCGTAACTGTGTATCCGCCGTATCCAGGAATTCCAGCAGGAACTGGAACATTTGGGCGATATCCATGTGAATAGAGGTAGACAGTTCCATTGAAGTTTGCAGGGACCATCATTGCGTAAGGAGCACCATCAGAGGTCGCGCCACCGCATGTTTGAACCGGGACCTTGCCATCGCAAACAGGGTTTGCGCTAGCAACCGTTGGTGCTGCAACAAGCAGTGAAGCAGCAAGTGCTGATCCTGCTAAGAGCGTTAAGGAACGCTTGAATTTAAAGTTTCTCATGAGTTACTTGGTAATCCTTTCGCTGGCATTGCCGGACGTTTGAAGGTGGAAACCACAACTGGACCGGAGCCGCTATCAGTGGTGTAAAGCTTTACCTTTCCACCAACTGGCTTTCTATCTCCGTTGGCATCCATTACTGCCATGTAGTAACCGGTGTGACCAACATTGCTGGTCCGTGAAAAACCAAGAGGAGAGTAGGCAACAGATGCAAAGGTTGAACCCTTGGTTTCCATAGCTCTAATCAATCCCTTACGTGTTGGTCTTGGTCCTGCAGCTCTCAAAGCCTGGACAGTCATCAAGCCAATGTTCATACCTTGAAGCACATAGTCATCAAAGGCGGTACCAGTGTTGTACTTAGCGTTGATCTCTTGGAACTGCTTTACATACTCATCGCTGGTGTCATTTGGTGATGGATTACCAGCTGGAGTCTGTGCGCCATTGAGAACTGCTAGTGGAACACCAAGTGCGCGAAGAGTTAGAGGGTCGGCACCAACTGATCCAAGGATCCATTGTGGTGCGTACTTTGCTCCTGCAGCTACAGCAAGTAGCGGAGCTGTTGCAGAAGTTACGCCAAAGAAGACAACAACTTGTGCTCCACCTGCTGCCAACTGAGAGACCCAGGTTTGTGCAGTTGCGGCGCTCTGAGTACCTGATGTGTAAGGAATGCTGACATCAAATTTGATGCCGGCTGCCTTAAATGCGCCCATTCCATCAATTCCGAACTCATCGTTCTGATAGACAATGCCGAGTTTCTTTCCAGCATGATTCTCTTTGAGGAACTGGGAGATGATCTTTGCTTCCATCGCGTAGGAAGGAAGAATCATGAAGGAGGATGGATAAGTTTTCTTATTTGCAAATCCACTAAATCCAGTGTTAAGGAAAAGACTTGGGACTCCACGTCGTGCAATACCTACAGACTTGTGGACCGATGTGAAGTTAGCAGTTCCAAGTGGGCCAACTAATGCAAAGACTTTATCCTTCAAAATTAATTCATTTGTCTTAGCAATCGACAACTGTGGTGAGTACTCATCATTTTTTTGGATGAGAGTGACTTTTCGGCCATAGACTCCGCCATTGTCGTTGACGTACTTAAAGTAGGCATTCATAGCATTGCCGATTTTGTTGTAGCCTGGCGATGCTGCTCCAGTAAGCGGAAGAGTGATACCGAGCTTAATCTCGCTGCCGGTAACTCCCGTCTCTGCGTATGCTGGTAGCGATGTTGCAAATAAGCTGCCAACTGCGAGCACCGTGGCGGCGAGCCAGGTCCTCTTTGCACGGGTCTTTCTGATCATTGTTTTCCTTCCATCGAGGGTGGTTTAACTTCTAGTAATCTACTAGTTACTTACTAGTAGTTTAAGGTTCTATATTTTTTTCTTATGGTGGTGTCTGCGCAACTTCTCTCCAGGGCCGTTTGGGGTAAAAATTACTGAGAGAATGAGTAAAACGCTCACAATAAGGCTCGGGAGATAGTTGTTGAGGTTCTCACCACCACCAAAGCGGGTGGCAACAACATCTGCTGCCTCAGGAATTGCAACCAGAATCAAGGCTCCGAAGACCACCCCTGGCAAGCTGGAAACTCCAGCGAGTACCGCTCCGGTAACTAGTGCAAATGAGAGGGTCAATGTGTAAGCCCCTGGGGCAACCAAGCTAATGGTCATCGCCATCACCGCTCCGGCTAGCCCGGCAAGGGCGGAGCTGATGGTGAAGGCCAAGATTTTCATCCGCGATGAATTGATCCCTGCTAACTCGGCAGCCAATGGGCTACTGCGAATCGCACGCCAGGTACGTCCGTAACGCGATTGCAAAATATTAGAGGTAATAAACAGGGAGATCAGAGCGATAAAGCTGGCAATCCAAAAGAACCACTTATATTGGGAGAACTCTTCTCCAAACCTTTCTGGAGGAAAACCAACATCAAAAAGAAGCCCGGGAACTCCACCAAGAAAATCAAATTGATTGGCAATCTCTGGGAGTCCAACAGCTAAAGCCAATGTTGTTCCCGCTAAATAAGGTCCGGATAATCGAGCAGCTGCCGTTCCTAGAAATGCACCGAAAAGTGCTGAGGCAACTATTGCCATTAAGAATGCAACCCAAACGGGGCTTCCCAAATTGTTAAGTGTCAATGCTGCTGCATAACCACCAACAGCCATCATCGCTCCATTACCAAGGGATACTTGGCCGGAGTAACCGGTAAGCAAAACAATTGACGCAAGCGCAATCGTGTACATCGCAATCTGCGCTCCCTGATAAACACGGAGCTCATCTACGCGATCGCCAACGAGAAGCAAAATCCAACCGAGAAAGATAAAGAAAGCAATTTTCTTACGCACGGCGTGCCCTGCCTTTCGCCATAATTCCATCAGGCTTAACAAGTAACACCACGATGAGAACTACGAATCCACCAATAAACACCAATGATGTGCCAACGTAGTTCAAAATAAAGGTAAGAGTTATTCCTAGGAGTAAGGCCCCAACAACAGAACCAACCATGCTTTCAAGCCCACCGATTACCGCTGCGATAAATCCAAAGACAAGTAAAAGATCTAGCGAGTATGGTGAGAGGAAGTTATTGGATGTCACTAACATGCCCGCCACTCCACCAACGCCACCCGCGATTGCCCATCCGATAGTCCTGACTCGCGCTGTCTTGATACCCGCTAACTGTGCAATTTCAGGTGCATACGCTGAGGCACGTAGAGATAAACCTAGATTTGTTCGTTGAAATACGATGGCTAGAACAATAAGAATTGAGAAAACCGTCCCGATAACCAGCAGATTTAAAGCTGAAAATGGAATTGTTGTATCGCCAATGGTGAATCCATCAGTAGATGCTGGCGCCTTAATTGACTTGAACTCTCCGCCCCAAATTAATCCCACTATTCCTCGAATAATTCCGAGCAAGCCCAACGTAGCAATTACTGGAGCGACTACAGCTGCAGCTCCTGATACAGCATGCTTGAACAAAACTCGCATGAAGAAGAAATCCACGGCTGCTCCTAGTAATGCCCCAGCTGCGATTGCAAAGGCCAGACCAAGCCAGAAAATTTCAGTTCGGCTTGCGATCTCAAAACCGATGTAAGTAGAAAGCATTGCCTGACCAGCTTGTGCAAAGTTAACTACACGAGTTGATCGCCAGACCAAAACTAGCGCGATTGACATAAGAGCATAAATAGAACCGGTTGATATTCCGATAAGAATGGTCTCTAATAATTTATTCATTAGTACCCCAAATATGCCGCGCGTACGGCAGGATCATCGATGAGCGCTTGAGCATGATTTATTGCAACTACTTTTCCAAGATTGAGAACAATTCCAAGATCAGCAATCTTTAGTGCACCCATGGCATTTTGTTCTACCAATAAAACCGTTAAATTCATTGAGGTTGTTAAGTCTCGAATTGTTTGGAAAATTTGCTCAACGACCAGAGGTGCTAATCCGAGAGATGGTTCATCGAGGAGAAGTAGTTGTGGTTTAGACATAATGGCTCGTCCAATTGCCAACATCTGTCGCTCTCCACCAGACAAAGTATCGGCGCGCTGCTGAATGCGCTCACCTAGGCGAGGAAAAATTGAAACAACTTGATCAATTGATTCTTTAGACTCCTTGGCATTACGGCGCCAAATAGCTCCAAGTTCCAAGTTCTCGCGCACTGTTAACTCTGGAATAACTGACTTACCTTCAGAAACATGTGAAACACCTCGGCGAACCAATGCCTCGGGTTTCATTCCAACAATTCTTTCGCCCTTCCACATGATGGAGCCATTTGTTGGGTGGTTAAGACCAGAAAGAGCTCGCAATAAGGTGGTTTTACCCGCTCCATTTGCCCCAATAACAGCAGCAAGCTTCCCAGTTGGAACCGCTAATGAAACTTGGTTGACCGCACAAATAGCACCATGGTGCACAGTTAGATTGGAAACATTAAGCGACATTGTTGTTTCCTGTTCCAAGATAGGCAGCCATTACTGCTGGATCGCGGCGCACGGTCTCAGCATCTCCACTGGCGATTACTTCACCAAAATTAAGGACATACAACCTGCTGCAGACCGACATAACAACATCCATATGATGTTCAATTAAAAGCACAGACATGTCAACGCTGAGATTCTTAATAAGAGAATTCATCCACTCGATATCTTGAGCACCCAAGCCACCTGCTGGTTCATCTAACATCAAAATCTTTGGTTCGCTCACTAGCGCACGCGCAATTGCAACACGTTTTGTATCGGGATATGCCAATGTGTCTGCACGGCGATGAGCGATGCCACCTGCATAGACGCGCTCTAAAGCAACGCGTGCTTTGTTTCGAATTTGATCTTCATCTTTTCTGTTTCGTCCAAGTGCCGCTGAAATCAATCCGGTCTGAGCTAAATGCTGCGCGCCAATCATCACATTTTCTAAAACAGTTAGATCTCCAAAAAGTCCTACGCCTTGCAATGTTCGTGCGATACCCAAATCAACAAGTTCAAATGGTTTTGGAAAATCATGTTTCTTTCCATTGAGATGTAGCTCGCCAGAGTCTGGAGTTACTAACCCACAAAGGGCGTTAAACAAAGTTGTCTTGCCTGCACCATTAGGTCCAATTAAACCCACAACCTCATTCTTTGCAATCTCTAAATAGACATCATTGAGTGCCCGAAGGCCACCGAAGGAGACATTAACTCGTTCGACTTGCAGCGCTGCATTTTTATTAGTCATGATGTGCGTAGATTCTAGGCACACGAGGGCCAATTCGTGTAACTATCTCGTAATTAATTGTGCCGCTGGCAGCGCCCCAATCATCGGCTGTGTACTCGCCAGTAGAGCCATCTCCAAAAATAATCACCCAATCACCCGTAGCAGCCTTGGATTCAGCTCCCAGGTCCACCACGAATTGATCCATCGATACCCTTCCAATAATCGGTGCCCGCTTTCCATCAACAAATACGCCAGCACCATGTGCGATTCTGGGAATTCCATCTGCATATCCCATCGCAACAACTCCCAGTTTTGTCTCAGCAGTTGTATGGGCGGTTGCTCCATAACCGACTGGAGTATTTGCAGGTACGGTCTTTACCAAATGCAATCTAGCTCGAAGTTGCATCGCTGGCTGTAATCCGAGTGATGCACTGTCCCCCAAGGTTTTTAGATCAGGAGACAAGCCATACATAGCAATTCCAACTCGCACCATATCGAAACGTGAGTCTTTATCCTTAAGTGTTGCTGCAGAGTTAGAGAGATGGCGAATTATGTTTGTGTAACCAAATGATTCAACCGTTGCAACCATTTCCTTGAATCGATTGCGTTGTGAATCGTTTTGTGCTTCTCCTGGCTCATCAGCGCGTGCAAAGTGAGAAAAGATTCCGACGATCTCAAGATTTGCTACGTGGTGACCATCAATCTTGCCCCACTCGTTCAGAAATCCTCCGCGGCTCATTCCAGTATCTACTTCTAGATGCACCTTTGGACGGAACTCAGATTTCACCGCTCCAATCTCTTCAAGTGCTTTGATGGAAGATGCTGCTAACTCAATATTGTTATCGACAGCTAACTTGAAATCAGATCCGGGTGGAACTAACCAGGCAAGAATAGGCGCGGTTATTCCAGCTTCCCGCAAAGT
>JACCDY010768588.1_pt1 | contig 17450 bp, 28 predicted proteins | sample 7446391 | NCBI WGS metagenome assembly JACCDY01 (sample SAMN15323451, study PRJNA562643) | freshwater metagenome | isolation source: river surface water | place: USA:Blue River Watershed | collected 2017-08-18
ACTTGGCTTCGTCGATAATCCATTCAGGCACCTCGGCACTCGACTTCAGCTGCCCATGATCCATGTACTGCGACCATGCAACCGGCTTTCCATCGACGACGAAGAAGCGCCATTCGCTGAGAATCTCCTTGACCGAGGCAATGACGATCTTTTCATCAGTGTCAACGAGCTCGAGGAAGCGTGAGGTGACTTGATTCCGTTGAACAAAATCGAACAGCGTCTGCCCAGCCTCAATGACGCCGCCAGAAAACAGCTTCAAGTCATTGGATGGCTTGGCGAACATTGGGAAGTCGAAGCGCTCGTACGCAATCTTCGCTAGCGAATGAAGCGTTGCATCGCTGTTTAGCAGCAGCTCAGCCGACTTCAATTCCGAATGCTTAGCGTACTGCGCTTGGTCGAAGGCTTCACGATTCCAAAAGAGACCATCACACAATCGCTTTCGAAGCGATGCAGCGTGCTCGACAGCTGCCCCAACGAAGATGCTGGTGGCGTCAATGGCTTCATTCGTCAAAACCTCAAGCATCTTGACTGAGCCATACATGAACGGAACGCATGTTGGAAACGAATCCCAGCCGGTGATGGACGACGTGAATGGAACGATGCCAAAGTCCCTGAATGGAATGTGGGCGGCACGAAGCCCACGAACCATTCGTTCTTCTACATCGTTGCGATTTCTAAGCCCAGTGCTTTGCACCAGCCAGGAGTTGAAGTTCATTTAGAACACCAGCGTAGATTTGCGTGGAGCCTTCTTAGGGGCGACCTTTGGTTCAACCTTCAGCGATTCAGGCTTCTGTGGGTTGTTGATGCCGGTGCTCGACATCAGCGGCACGAAGTTCATGATGTCCTCGCTGATCTTCTTCAGGTTGTACTTGCCACAGAACTTCTGGAACTGGAACAGGTTGAAGGTGCCATGGCTGACGACAGCCTTGTCGATTGTTTCTTCGATGAGCGCTTGAATGTCCGGCGGCTGGCCATTGATGAGGTCCATCAGCAGGATGTTTTCTTCGAACAGGTCACCGACACGGAACTCGACCGATTCACCATCAGCCGGACGCGTGTAGGTCCAGTGCTCGTTCATCAGATTGGAGTGAAGGTACGTGTCGCCCTTTCGACGAGCATCGAAGGCGGCGCGCAGCTTGGTCGCTCGAACTCGTGGGAATGCTGGCAGAACGTTGTCACCGGCATCGCCGCGGAATGCCTTTTCGTACATGAAGTACTCGGCATCGTCGGGCATCTTGTCCTTGCCAAGCTTGCGTTCAGTGCCGTCGGGACGAACAAGTCGAACGTTCGGCAGCTGCAGCAGCGTACAGAAGTCCTTGTCGTCAGACAGACCAATGACCTCGTCGCCGGCAGCGGAGTACTTTCGAACGTAGCCTGAGAACACATCGTCGCCTTCGAGCATCGGATGCTGAAGAACGACCAGTGAGGTGTGCTCACGAGCAAGCTGTTGGAACGACTCCATCAGCTCAAAGTACGGAATCATCGAGTCGTCCTTGACTCGATTGCCCTTGTAGAGGAGACCTGAAACGGCTTTCTCAGCGCGCTCACCACGCGTGTGAGCCTTGCGCCAGTTCTGAGCGCCTTCAAAGGTGATGGCGACCTGGTCAGGCTTGTGCTTTTTGTATTGCGAGTTGAGCGAGTTGAGGGCCATGTGCATCGCCAGACCAGCTTGGTCCTTTGGATCGCCACCGCCACCATACTTGCCATGGGCGGATGCGACGCGAAACAGCAGGTTTGCGGTATCAACAACAAGACGTTTCATAGCGATCCAATCAGTTCAAGGACATCAAACAACCGAACAATCTTGCCACGCACCTCGATGCACGGCGTTTGGTCGACGGTGATGGTAGCTTTCAATGTGCCAGCTTCGACGCTCTGCTCAAGCTTTTCAAGGTCGGCCCGAGTTAGAAAAGCCTTGGCTTCGGCTTTAGAAAGAATAGCATTTTTCATGATTATACCACGATTGTGGGAACAACGCACGCGTCCACGAGGACCAGTTGTAACGAGCGTTACAACTGGTTGGACCTGTTACGTGCGGAGAACGTTCTGAGGTTGGCTCAAGGTTGGATGTTCGATGGACTGAACGGCTTCATCGCCAATGGACATCTCGGTCGGTCGCATCTGCGATGCGTAGAAGAACAGCTGAACGCTGTCCTCTTCGGTCTCGGCTTGAACCCCAAGGCGATGCAGCTCCTCAATGAAGGCGGCGTTCCAGTGGAACTCAACCTTGATACGGTCGCCTTCGACGCCAAGGTTCATCACCTCGAAGCAGGCCCACGGCTCACTGATCTGCTCCTGCTCCGCAAGGTAGGCTTCACGAGCTGTTGATGTTGGCTTTGAGCTGAAGGCTGACTTCAGCCACTCAAGAATGTTCACCACTTGCCAGCTCCACTCATTGTCTTGGCATTCTCAATGAGGTTGTGAACCTCTGGGCGAAGAATCGGACGAAGCTGGTCAATGATCAGGTTTTCACACATCGACTCAAGAATGGATGTGGTCGCCGTAGTCTCGTCAGCTTGGGCAAGATCGGCAATTGGGAAGGTTGCCGTTGCGATCTTGCCACCAAAGACCAAGGACACCTTCGCCATCTGATTGTCAATCGCGACGGTGAAGCGCGGTTGCCAACGATCAGCAATCATCTTGTAGCCCGCAGCTTGCATCTTCAGCGAGTTCACCTGCTCTTGAAGAGCAGCAACCTCGCCAATTCGTCGTGTGTCAAAATCACTCATCGTCATCCTCCTGGTTTGCTTCTGGCGAAGCGATGATGGTGTGCCCACCAATGATTAGCGTCAGCGAACCGTACTCACCGAGCACAAATGCCACGGTGTCCTGCTCGCGCGCTGCATGGTCAAGAACGACCGCCAGACCATCGCCCTCATAGGTATGTACGATTGCCTGCGGGTCATTTTCGAAGACAGCATCTTCATCGAGCGAGGTGATGAACGTCTCGTTGGTCGGTGAGCTGCACTCGAAGCGAACGCCACCATCACGCCCGATGGCAAGCGTGAGCGTCGGTGCGCCGAGCGTCTTGACTGCCTTGGCGACTTGAGCGAGCTCCTTCTTCGACGCTCGAATGACGCAGAGCTCTGGGTCCTCGTTTCGCTTCGGATACTTGATGAGCTTTTCGGAGGTGCAGCGGAACTGAATCTTCGACTTGCCGGCGCTGAGCGTTAGCAGCGACACGTCCTTGGTATCGCTGACCTTCGCCTCAACCTCAATCAGACCATCGAAGATGTTGACGCGCTTCTCGAACTCGCCGATTCGTCCAATGCCAATCTTGGTTGTTGGGTCCACCGTCAGCTTGACTGGTGTGATGATTGCCATCTTGGTTGTTGGCGTCATGCCGCGAACCATGTTTTCGGTCACCACAACCGAATCGATGCCGGCGATTCGACACACCGAAAAGGCGCGGCGTAGTTGTTCAATGTCTTCGGATGTCATTCGCATTTGGTTCTTCTCCAATGGTATGCGTGTATTGTATCTCATTCAGAACGAAAAAATCTTCTTTGACAAGGTCCGCTGTGGATTTGGAATCTCGAACCCAAGAGCTTCGAAGGTGCCTTCAATCTTGGAGTCAATCATCTTCTCCTCAGTCAAACCAAGGTCAAGTTGGAAGTTCTCGTCAAACCACTTTGGAAAGTGCTCAAAGTCGACCGGAATGGCGATGGACTTGATGTTGAACTCGTTTGGCTTCAAGTAGAAGATGAGACCCTTGTCGCCAGACTTCAGCAACTTTGCGCCAGTGCCTTCGAAGTGCTTGGCCAGCTCGTTGTAGTTGATGGCTGCACGAACGTGGCCAGGCAGCTTGCACTTGCCGAGATTGACCTTCTCGGTGCGCTGCCATTCGTCGTAGTAGTTGTCGAGGTTGTTGATGCCCTTTGCAGCGCCGAGGACGATTGGATTCTCAACCTTGAACACCAGACCGCGTCGATTCTTGTTGACGTACTTCTCAAGGTCATCTTCAGTAGCTTCACGAACGAGGTCAACCGCCTGCGCTGGCGTCAGCTCCTTTGATTCAACTCGATGAGCCAGCTCGGTATCGCCGTCAAGAACAAGCGCAAGCAGACCCTTCAAGAAGTCTTGAATGACCTTCGGTGTGTCGACCTTCTTCAGCTCGGAACCCATCATCTTCAGCTTGAAGACTTCGAGACCTTCGAGGTCGATGACGCGAATCGTGTACTTCTTCTTGGCATTCAGGAACAGACCACGCCGACCAACGATTTCACGACCTGCCTTGATGAGGCTGTCGTACTTCGACGAGGTGCAGCGGAACGTTCGGCGCATGAAGCCTGGGAAGCTGTCATTGACGAAGGCTGCAATCTCATCGGCGCGCTTCACGGCTTCGGCCTTGGTCGTTGCCAGCGTTCTGAAGTAGCACGAGTCAGTGTCGGACAGCAGCGTGACGTCGCAAATCTTCTGGTCATCGACGAGGAAGCAAGCTGACCGCTTGGAGTTGAACGACTCATCATCGTCCTTGTTCAACTTCTTCGATGGCCCGTAGTACCACGTGACTTCGGCCTTCTTGCCTGTGATCTTCTCAGCAATCTGCGTGATCATGAAGTTGGTGATTGCGCGACCACATGCCGTGACCGATGCACCCATCTCCTTGCGACCAAGGCCGAAGTGCGGCGACAGCATGGCGCCGTATGTCGAGTTCAGCGTCAGCTTCTTCGACATCTGCATCAGCTCGAAGTCTTCGACCTTCAGCTCGGCTGCAGCGATTTCTTCCGGGGTGCCGCCTTCCTTTTCAAGGCGCTTCACCTCGAGCTGCCACTTCTTCTTTTCAGCTTGTAGCGCCTTCCGTTCAGCATACCATGCTTCAAGCGATGCGGCGATGATGCCAAGACCACGCGACTGGTCGAACACGGTGCCGTATGCTGAGATGGCCCAGTTCTGCGAAGCCATGATGACGAGCCATTCCTTGCCGGTGAAGGTCAAGTAGTCCTCATCGGTCTTCAGCACCTTCTTGCCGACCTCGCCGAGGTGCAGCGTGTGCTCGAGGTCGTCGCCCTCGATGATGCCTGCCCAGTCGTACTCGCCATCAGTCGGACCACCGATGTCTGGCGGACGATTTGGATGCTTGCGGTCGAAGTTGTGGCTGACGAGCGCTTGCTTCCAAGCTGGCAGCTGCTTGTTGTTTTCTGGTGCGAACCGAAGACCGTTCTCCTTCAGCTCTTGTCGGCACACGCCAGACACGAACTGACCGATGATCATTTCAGGCGAGATGTTCAGCGCACGAATGACCGACGGATACAGCGAGTTGATGTCGACTGAGCCGAGCCATTCCCAGAGGCCAGCAACGGTGTCGAGAACCAGGGCGCCGTCAACCACCTCACCGTCAGAGGTGAGGCCGACCTTGTCGCGAACGATTTGATTGTGAACGTGATGCGCACGGTTCACGATGGCGGTTTCGACGTAGCGCACGGTACCGAGCAGGTTTTCGAAGAGGCACGTGTTCTCGTGCGCCATCGTGTTGACCAGCTGAATCAGCTTTCGCTTGGCATTGATTTTTACGAGGATGTTGACGTCGCGGGCGTTGTAAGCTGCGAAGCGAGCGAACTGCGTGTTGTAGAACTCCTCGAAGTGGCCGTCGAAGCTGACCTTTGGTGCGCCGACTTCAGCTTCACCAACGAAGCCCAGGCTGTACGTCGGGTAGCGAACGTCCTGAGCGAACTTCTTGAACAGGTCAAGGTAGTCAAGGTGGCAGCGACCGAACAGCTTGTAGACGATTGATTCTTCGCCGAAGCGCATCACAGTCGATGCCTTTGGTGCCCGAGCGCCGGTGAAGGACATGCGAGCAGCATGCTTCGGCAGCACGCGCTCAAGGCGCTTCATGATGTACGGGATGTCGAAGAACTCGGAGTTCCAACCAGAGATGATGTCAGCGTTGTCGATGAGACTCAGCATCTTCATCAGCAGCTCGACCTCGGACTTGCAGAGAACCCATTCAGGTTCAAAGCCCATCTGCAGGTCCTTCATGACCTCGTGAATCTCAGCATCGAACTTGCTGACGTCGTAGCCCTTTGGCGGCACCAGCAGTGTGATGTGCTTGTCAGTCCACGACTGATAGATCGTCACAGCATTGATGGCGGCGTATGGGTTTGTAATCGTCGACCAGCCAATCGACTTCTTGACGTCGGTTTCAATGTCGATGAACGCGAAGTTCAGAATCGGCAGCGGCTTCTTGTAGTACTCATTCATGAGCACCTTGAACAGCGGCTGAATGTCCGATTCGTGTCGATCACGCGGATACTGCCGAAGCAGCATGTTCCATTCATCGACATCATCGCAATCGATGCGCGCGAGCTTGTCGCCAAAGATGCTGGTGTACTGCCCGTCCTCGGCCGGCACGTAGAAGTAGCGTGGCGCCTTGTATCTGCGAAGAACGCGCTGTGCTGGGTCGCTTCGCTCCCAGACTAGAACGCTGTCATCGTCATAGCTGAACACAGCGCCGACGTAGTTGCCTGTAGTCATCGTTTCATTTTGTTGAAGCAGAAAAAGGTCGGCACAGCCGACCTTCGACTCATGCAAGTTGATTTACTTGTTCGGGGCTTGGTAGCCGATCAGGCTCGGGTCTTGGTAGCCGATCAGGCCCATGATGTGGTCAAGCAGCGTGACTTGCTCGTCCAGCGATTCCTTGCGGTTCGAGTAGTCGTTGTTGAATGCGGCGGACACGTAGGCATTGAACAGCTTCGGGCTGACTTGAAGTTGCTCGAGCGCATCCTCGCGCAGGATCTTGATGTTCTGCTGCTGCTTCGCGATCTCGCTCTTGCAAGCGACGGCTTCGTCCACGAGATTGGTCAGGATTGCGCGAGCCGCAGGGTCCTTCATGATGGAGTCGATGTCGCGGAACTTGCGCGAGGTTGCGGTGCTGGTTTCAGAGTTGGTCTTTTTGGCCATGGTGTCCTCAATAGGCGTAGTGGAATTACGTGATGATTGTACCATCACAGGTTGATGAAACGAAACCGAAAAGTAGGTCAGTTGATTTCGCTGAAGGAGCGAGTGCCAAAGGCGAAAATCTTGGAGCATCCAACGGCGGCGATGCGAGCGGACCCCTCCATGGTTCGGTCATAGACCCAGAAGCGCGAGACCTCATCGTCTCCCCAGTCCTTCGAGATGGTCGGTGTGCCAGAGATGATTGGGTTCACCTCCGCGCCAACCTTGAACGAATCGCTTGCGGTTGAACCGTTCAGCGCGATGGCAAGGTCCTCCATCATCCCACGACTTGAGCGCATGCACTCGGCGTAGGTGGCGAACTCACGAGAGGTGATGGCGACCTCTTTCATGCTTGGAAACAACTCATGAGCATCGACCAACTTGTCGGTGGTGGCGCTGATGGTTGTGACGTAGTTGAAGGTTGAGTTTGTGAGGTCCATTAGTTCAGCAGTGAAGTTGAGCAAGACTTGACGACGGTGTCGTATGACGGAATCTCATACTCGTTGTAGCGAACCGTTGCCGTTAGAAGCGTTTCAGATTCAGTGCGAATTTTGGTTTGGGCGATGGCGTATGGATTGCCACCCATCGCCGTGAACTTGGTCATGTCGTTCAGAACATCAGCGTCGATTGATTCGTCAATCTGGTCTGGCGTGCTTGGCACATACAGCGGATTGAACTCGGTGGTCTTCTTGATCTCGGACAGAATTGCAGGCGTCAGCACTTCGATGCCGGCGGACATCTCGTTGATTGGTTCGATGTCGTTGCTGAACTCACGTGAGACGATCACGACCTCAACAACGTCTGACATCGTCGTCGGCGAGAACACCGATGCGATGAGCTCTGCGACCTCACCGGTCGCTTGAACGACATAGAAGCTAGGTACTTCAGGATTGATCATTGGTCTGGTCCTACGATGACTGAGCCATCCACCGTCACTTGATCATCGACTCCAGCAAGCGCCGTTGTGATGGTCGTTTCGACGTTGAACTTCGTTGCCTTCAAAAGCGGATACGTTGGAACAACGCTTGACTTGGTCAATTCAAGACAAGCAACCCCATCAACCACGTGATACTTCAAGTAGCCATCGCCGCCCGCTAGATTTTCAAGCGGCGCAAGCACATTCAAGTATCGGTCAATCTGCGAATACGGCGACCGTGCCAGCAGCATTTTGATGCTTGACGTCGGAAGCGTAATCGGAACCGGACCAGTCACAATGGCTGAACCAGCTGTAGTCAGAATTGTATTCAACTTGAGGGTTGTTGATTCGGACAAATCTAGGACGTACAGGTAATACTTCGTCGTCAGACGCTCAACATAGTTGACGTTGTCCCACGCACCAAGAACCGGACGAGCATTAGCTGCCGAGATGGTTTGTCTGGTGAAGGTCAGCGTCGTTGAGGTGCTTGCGACTGCCGCCGAAACGATGACATCGACCTGATAGATGCCAGTTGGCGAAATCTCGGTGTTGAACGAGATGGTGTTTGGTGGAACGCTTGAGACGCCGTCAGCGATTTGGTAATCGTTTGCTCCGGTGCCATTCACCAGCTTGACGCCGTTCAGATACACCTCGACGGTGTCGCCAGTTGAGTAGCGAAGCGTCTTCTTCTCAAGTCCGGCTTCGACGCCTGACACCGTTGAGAAGGTGGTTTCGTAGCGATACACGTACTGACGGTACGCGCGTGGCGTGTCCGCCTGCTCGTTCAGCAGAAGTTGAACGGTCGATGTGTCCGATGGTGGTGTCGCAAGAGCGACGGCGAGCACGACCTGCTGAAGCGAGCCGGTGCTCGAGTTGACCAGCTCCGCTGCGGCGGCAGTGTTGATTGACACGGCTTGCCCGCGTGGTCGCCAGTCAGTGATGCCGGGTGCTGGCAGCGCTGTGATGTCGCCATTCGAGCGATACTGAATGGGGAACAGACGCCCCTCGCACCGGAACGTAATCGTGCAGCGATCCGGAACGAAGTGCGTGTTATCGACTAGGCGGTCAGCCGTTCGATTGCAGATTGAGCAGACTAGGCGTAGGTATTTCTTCATTCGGTGCTTTTGCGGTACTGCCGCAGGAGCACGCCAACGTCTTCACAATTGAACGCCTGACCATTGACGTAGTTGTCAACTTTCAGGCATTCGCCAGCGCTATTGGTATGCACCACCGGCAATTGGGTCCAGAGGGTGTACCAGCTATTTATGTTCACCAGCAGCGCCGTCAAAATGGACATCGTGAGCGCCAGAATCAGAAGCTGCTTCGTGGTGAGAACGATGTACTTCATTCGTCATCACCCTCTTGCTGAATGAGAAGAAGTGAGTTTTCAGCAACGAATTTTTTCCAGGTGCCGTCATACTCGTTGGCTGGCGTCACCTCGATGAGGCGAAGGAGCTTGCCACCCGGAAGCGGCTTGGTTGCGAATCGACCGGTCTTTTTGACCTCGACTTCGCCGTGAACGAAGGTTTCTGACATTGGGTTCCTTTAGTCAATCAGGCTATTGCGCGGGCGCACGATGGCGAGGCGACGAACCTTCAGCACAACGGCTGCGAAGTTGTCCCACAGACCAGCGATGTTCGCTGCGCCAGCCGGGTTGTTGGAATGGGCGATGACCTGCTGCACAGCACCAAGGTCGATGTAGGCATCGAGGTGCTGGTCGATGAGCCAATGCAGGCAGTCGAAGCCCGTTGGTTGAAGCTCACCGTTGACCTCACCGAGGTCGTGGTCGAAGCTGATGACTGACGGCGCGCCGAGCTCACCGACGATGCGATGAACGTCGGTGAGACTACGAGCAACTCGCACATTGTCGAGGTCAGGCGTCGGCTGACGCTCGTCATCGATGAAGAGGGTGTAGGTCATAGCATGATTATAACACAACCCACTTCATCCTGTTACTTGAACTTGTAACAAACGTTACCGGATTCGGCGCATCGAATCCTCGAAGTTGCCGAGGGTCGTGTTGCGACGGTCGTGGTTGCGGCGCAGCACGTTGTAGCCCTCTTGAAGCATCTCGGCGAACGACTCAACGAGGCGAATGCGATAGCGGTTGGAAATCATCTCGACGCTGTCACGTCGCCAGAAGCCAGGTTGGCAGCCGATGACGAGCTTGTTCAGCAGACCAGCCGATGTCCAGCCTGACATCAGACCGAGCTCGAACAAGCTCATTGGCGACAGCGTCCCTGGCTCAAGCCACATCACGACTGCATCTGCCTTCTCAAGGTACTCAAAGGTAGCATCCCAGTTCTCGTGGCGTGGATTGATGATGACCAGGTCTGTCAGCGTGGCTTGCGCTCTGAAGAAGTCGATAGCCGACTCTTGCCAGTTTGTAGCCTTGCCCTGCGCGATTGAGCCAGCGAGGAACAGGTGCGGTGCAGACGGATTGACCAGGTCTGGCTTTTCAGGTGTGATGACTTTCAGCATTTAGCCTCCAAGAGCAGCTTGAACGAGTTGTCGAATGCCACGTGCTGCGGACAGGGCGAGGCGAGCGTCATCGAGCGCATTGTGATTGGCACGAACAGCACCGCCAAAGAACTCGAAGGTGACGTTGGACCGATACTCACCGATGGCGATGAAGGCGGCGCCAGACGTTTCGAGCTTGACGTGATGAATGCCAAGGCGAAGGTTGAACTTGTTGAACAGGTGCTGAAGACCCTGAATGTCGAAGTCAACGTTGTGTCCGCCGATCTGAACCTTGCCTACCGGCACTTGGTCCACCATCGAGATGACCTTGTCGCCGAAGTGCTTCAGAATGAACTCAACGATTTCAGCGAGACCCTCCTCTTGCGTGAGACCGTTCTGCTCAAGGTGCTCGCGCGACAGTCCGTGAACTGCCTCTGCACCATCTGTCCATTGGTAGTCATTCGCGTTGAACTTGAACTCGACGTACAGCGAATCGACCTCTTCGAAGGTCTCGTTGTCGGCGACCACTAGACCAATGCTGATGCCTTGGTACTTCGAGAAGGTCGTGTTGTATCCTTGGTCGAAGTCAGCGCCAGTCGTCTCCCAGTCGATCCAGAGTGAGCAGCGTCCCGGGTGGGTGCGAGAATAGATGGCGGTCATTTGTTGCCTTGTGAACGTGAAACGAGAGTTGACAAGAAGTTCATCGACTCATCGACGCGCTGGTCAACGGTGATGCCTGTGATGCGGCGAGAAGGCATTTCAAGCGCGTTCTGAAAGCTATTTAAATTGTCAAAGAAGCGCTTGTTGTCGCTCTCCTTAGCACGATGTGGATCATTCTCAGATGGAAGATGAGGCATCTTATCAAGAACAATGACGCCGTTGTAGATCTCAGCTTGAGCATCTCTGCAGCGTCGAGTAAATTTCAACATAAACTGAAGTGCAGCTTCAATTCCAAGCTTCTGCTCATCAACGAGCTTCCACGTCCAAAGCGCGGTGTATGCGTAGATGTCGGCGAACGTGCGCTCGGTCAGAATCACAAGGTTCGAGCTATCGCGCAGCTTCAAGTCGTTCTTGTACTTCTGGTCAAACACGGCATTTTGAAACTCCATCATCGTCGCTGCGCTTGACATCACGTTGTCGAGCGAGTCCCAGCCAAGCTGCTTCTGAACTGCCCGCGCTACCTTGAAGTCATCCACTGGGATGCCGTTTCGTGTCAGTGCATTGAGCAGCGTACTCTTGCCACTGCCGTGTGTTCCTGAAATTCCGATAACTAGACTTTTCATAGTTCTCCTTGATGGTTCATTTCTTGAGAATCGGCTTGAGGAACTCGAAGTCGCGCACGAGCTCTTCACGCGACAGGTCCTTTCCATAGAAGCCGATTTCGCTAAGTGGGAACTGGGTGAAGACGTAGGTCAGCACCAAGCGTGGATTCTCGTTGAGAAACATTGCTGGCGACATCGCCCACGTGTTCGTCGAACGTTGATTCAACGTGAACTGAACGATGCCACGCTCTGCCAGAAAGCTCGCGATGAAGTCAGTCAAGCTGCTTTCGCCAAGCTGTCGAATGCCGCGACCCGTTAGCGTCGTCAGTCGCCCACCTTCATTCCCAGAGATGGCGGTTGCGACGACCTTCACGAGTTGTTTTTCAGGTCTCATCATCGAACCTCATCGGGTCTTCAACCTCGAAGGTGAAGTTCTCACGAAGACTTTGAACCGACGCATCAACAATCCACGCAAGACCTGGAACGCCGCGGCGCGCAAGGATCTCGCGATTCATTGGCAACGCAATGGTGTGTTCGTGATTGGTTGGAATGACCTTTGGCACCTTCCACGCGATTTTTGGAAACGTTGGAACGGTTCCGTTCTGTTGAAAGTACGAGACGGGATACGCTGGGCAGTTGTTGCGAGCGTCATACACTAGCGCTCGAATGTCAGGATGCGTTGCCGCATACACGAACATTTCGTACGATGCGTCTTGCTCGGGCGTCACAGGTATCCGGAACCGGCGACCAACGTAGCGCCAGTCGATTTTGGTTCTGGCAAACGTTTCCTCGGCGAACTCACGCTCCATTGCAGCAAGCGGCGTCTTGTCGCGCGCTTCAATCTTGCCACCAACACCATTTAGCAAACCGCTCTGCCAAGTTGGTCTGTTCTTGAACACCAGCAGAATGCGGTCGAACGCCTCGTTGAAGACGAAGCCGACCACGTAGCGATGGCGAAATTTTGGTTGTGGATTCTGCGCTGCTTTGAAGTTGTCAAGCGCCTCGCCGACATAGACAGAATCGACCGAACCGTCGATAATCTGCTCAACAAAGAGCGAGTTCATCGTGCCGGTCTTTAGAAGCGTGCGCTTCAACCTGTCAATGATGCTGCTCATAATGGTCCTTTCTCTAGTACATCCGATTTTACCACGATTTCTGCTGCTCGTAACACGCATCAAGGTTGTGGATAACGATAAATAGGATGAGTAATCTTTTGGATGCGTAAATGTCTGAACTTAGCTTCAAGGACTATGTCCTTATCTCCAATGCCTTCGTTGAAACGCAGCTCGACGAGGGCGCCATTTGGGATGCCATCAAGAAAAAACTGGGTGGTACTAAGAACATGTCGGACGACGAAATCGAGGCAGAAATCGCCCGTCTGAAGAAGTTGGACCCTGGTTCGCTTGAGAAAATCAAGGCGACGAAGGCCTCAGCTGACTTCCACGCTCGTCAAGCAGAGGCAAAGAAGAAGGCAATGCGCGGTGGCACCGTTGGCACACAACCAACTCGTTCGCCAGGGATGAAGAAGCTAGATGCGGTTCCGACCCCACAGCTCGGTGGCGGAAAGCTGCGAGCGGTTGAGCGTGATTGGGCGATGCGAGAGGAAAAGCTGGCAGAGGCGCTCGAGTTTGAGGTGACCTACAAGCTGCGCAGCTCCGACTCGACCGAGAAGAAGACACGCATCAAGGCACGCGACACGACCGATGTTCGTCGGAAGTTCGCAGACACGCACTACGGCGCGAAGATCGTTCTGATTCGACCAGCAAAGGTCAAGGTTGTGAAACCTGAACCGGTTGAAGAACCAAGCAAGAAGTAACGACAATGGGGACCAGATGGTCCCCATTCCTTATTTGCACACTAGTGCTATTAAATGCGCGGTGGGTGATTACGCTCGACGCGTCTCCAGCACTTGTTGAAGGTGTTCGATGCGTGCCAGACGACGGCGACGCTCCCAGACCAGGAAGTTCAGTTGAACGCCGTATGCCTTGGCGGCGACCAGATGGAACACGTAGCCCGGCAGATGTTGAATGTAGCTCATGCCTGCTCCCATTGAGTGTCGTCCTTGGCGTTCGCCTTCCGGCGCAGGAAGCGGTAGTAGAGGCGATGCAGGCGCTTGAACTCGCTCCAGGTGAAGGAGATGTAGGTTCCGCCAGCTCGGACGAAGCCCTCGGCGAGGATGACGAGGATGGCCACCGGATAGGTCACCAGCAGGCGCAGGGTCAGCAGGATGTTTTGCAGCATTTTCAGGCCTTTCGTTCCATGTCGATTGGAATGAATCCATTGTATCATGCGAAAACAAGTTCGAACACTGCTAAGTTGTAACAGCTTTCGAACTTGTAACGAACGTGCTAGGAACTTTTCCTAAGAACACCTGTCTGATTCTTCACCACTCGAATGCAGGCGGCTCCAGCGCCTTCATAATCAAGGACTTGGATGTCGACACAGACAGCTCCGAATCTGCCGTCCCTGGCGCCGCCCTGTACGTTTCAGGGCCACCCTTGAAGAGGAACGACACCGGATCCTCTAGACGAGTCAGCCAAGCGTTACAGGTTTGAACCTCGCTCCGCTCGATCGCAGCAGTCGGCATCATGACGCCCTTGGCGGCCATCCGCTGCTTGACATCGTCGTCGATGGGCTTGAACACCTTCATCCGACGAGCGAAGGTGCCGCGCCGGAAGAACGCCGGGTAGTCGTTGAAGTTGACGCCCTTCTCGGCCCACATCTTCTCCTGCATCTGCGACCCGTTCAGGCCTTGCAGCGACTTGTGGCTGAACATCGACTGTGCGGCCATGCTGATGGCGTTCTTCGTGCAGTCCTGCTGCCGCCAGGTCAGGTTGTTGGCAGCCTCGACCAGGTTGGGCACAACGTGCGTGCGGCAGTCGAACATCGCCATCAGACCATTCTTCTCAGGCAGGTCGATTGGCAGCTGCATCGTGAAGAACACAGATGCCATCGAGGCGAGCAGCGAGTCCATCTTCTGAAAGCGGCCATCGTAGATGTACTCCGACTGCGAGGCCGAATCGACGAACCAGGCGAGCGTGATTTCATCCGACTGGGTGTAGCCAACGGTCGCGCCTGACCGGTCGAGCACGAACTTCATCGTCTCGACCATCAGCCGGCTCAGTCGCTCATCGTAAGGCCGCTTGAGCCCCTTGCAGAAGTTGTGGAAGCCCTTGCCATCGAGGCGGGCGATGATGGGTTGGCCCTTGAACGCCTTGCGCTGCGTATCAACGGCCTCGTAGGTTTTCATGCGGTCGCCAAGCGACGTACGGTCAGTCATTGTTGTTCTCCTGAGAACGGGTTGAAAGTTGTCAGCTCTTCGCCGACGGTTTGAACTTACTTGAAGATGTCGACAAGCGAGTCGGTCAAGTCACCGATGAAGCCGCCATCGTCAGCCACGTATTCATCGTATTCTTCATCTTCCTCATCAGTACCGCTCGTGTCGATGATGATGTGGCCGATGTAGAACACACCACCGTCGTACAAGACGTTGAACGGCTGCATGAACTCGATGATGGTCAGCGACTTGTCGTTGAGCGCTTCTTCAGTCGCCAGCTCGACCGGCACAACGCCGATTAGACCGGCATCGACGCCGAAGGACATTCGACCAGTGCTGTCGCCGTATTCACCGTCACCGTAGGCGGTGCTGTGCGTCCAGACCTTCTTCCCATCCCAGAAGAAGGTCACGCCATCGGACATCTCATCGAAGCGCTTGTCCATCAGGCCGCTCCACGAATCGTCATCGAAGACGTAGCACGGATCGCCGACGAAGTATTTTCCAGCAGGTAGCGTGTTCATGGACATGATTGTATACTCGATAGGATGGTTGATGTGGTATGAATCTAGGTTCAGAGACGGCACTCGATGGGCATCTGAATGCTGCGAAGGTAGGCGCTTCTGATGGTTTCAGGCTTCTTGGCGTGCGCCGTGCAGAGGTAGCGGGCGTGCGGTTGAATGCCAACACGACCAAGGTCGAGCCGGTCAGCATCCCAGCAGACCTGCACGATTGGATGCGCTTCGGTCTGACCGTGTGAGTGACCCTCAACGGCGAGCGAGAGCAGATGGAACTCGGCGATGCTGATCGGCAGCTGATTCTGCAGGAACAGCTTCTCGATCCACACCCGAGCTCGAGTGCCGTGATGCGAGTCGCTGCCCTCGTCGAATCGCTGCGAGTCGTGCAGAAACGAGAACAGGCACGGCACGCGCGGGTCCAGACCTTCGGCTTCGCACAGCTCACGAGCGTTGCGCCAGACGCGAGCCCAGTGCCCGATGCCGTGATGCCCGTGATCAAGGTTCAGCCGGAACTGCGGCTTCACCAGCTCGAGCGTCAGCTTGATGAGGTTCTTGGACATCACAGGATCTTGTTGATGGTGCGAAGACTGTCGATGCAGTGCAGGGCCTTCGACCGGTTGTAGGCCTCGACTGGACCTTCAAGCTGAATCAGAAAGCAGAGCAGCGACTCGAGGCTGGCCCACAGCTCGTCGATGAGCGTCTCACGAATGCCTTCGCGACTGAGGACCTGCGGTTGAGCGCTGGCCCAGGCCACAACGACGGCGCTGAGTCGATTGACCAGGCTCGAGATGTGGCGCTCGGCGAAGATGATGTCCACTCGGCGAATCGTATCGGCACGACCCTGACCCAGCTTGCAGACCACCGTCTCGCCAGCATCGAGCAGCCGATTGACCTCGCTCATCAGCATGATGAAGTCTTGTTGGGCCAGCGGCCGAATGTGCTGCTTGAGTTGGTCGTTGTAGGGCATGTGGTCTCCCGAAGCTGCTCGTAGTATTTAGGACAAAAGGCCATTCAGCTTTTCAGCTTGCATCCGCAGGCGCTGAATGTCGCCCATCATGGCGCGCCACATCTGCGAAATCACAGCGGGGCGAAGTTGCTGGACCAGGCCGTAGTACATCACCAGCTCCTGCTCGGTGTCGTCGTAGAGCCACTTCACCTGCACCTTGCCGTCGCGGAGCTCGAGGACCTCAGCTGGTTCGTACTGCTTTGCAACGGCGCCATTCACACGACGGCGAACGAAGTAGTGCCGATTCAGCTCAGGGAATTCAACGATGTCCTTCATGATGTGTCTCCGATTAGATCCAGCGCATCGATCCAGGCAGAACGAAGCCGAACGTGCCGAGCAGCGTAGCGAAGCCGAACAGCGCGAGGCAGATGCAGATGATCTTCAGCACTTGCCCGAACCAGTGGTTGCCGCTCAGCATGATGCTGAGCGCGATGAACATGATGACAGAGAGCGTCGCGTAGACTTGGAAGACGGTCATGATGATTTCCTGTGGTGGGTGATGTCAGTCGCGGATGAGGTCAGCCAGCGTGTCGGCTTCGTCGTACACCTGTTTGTAGCCACCAGAGTGGCCGTTTTCCCAGGCCATTGCGAACAGCTTTTCAGCCTTCGGATGACCAGCGATGCCGAGGTCCTCGAACAGGTCACGCTTGAACTGCTCCTTGAGCTGGTTGGCTTCAGCATTGTAGGCTTGTCGAGCCTTGTAGAAGGCGTCCTTGTCGGTCACCTTCTCAGACAGGCAGTCTTTCAGGCGCGACGGGCCATCCACGGCATAAGCATCCAGAATCGTCGGAAGGGTTTGATTCGCACTTCGACGAGCAACGACCTTGCCGTTCTTGTACCAGAAGGTCGTGGTGAAGTCGCCGATGGCCGGGTACGGGAGCTTGTGCTTGTAGGCATCGAAGTTCATGTTGATTTCCTTGATTCGAGCTGATGTTGATTACTGGTAGTCCGGGTCGTCGATGGTCGGCTTCTTGCCAGCCCAGTTGAACATGAAGGCAGTTTTCCACATCGCGGCTTCGCGGCTGAGGGCTTGGAACCAATCACGCGGTGCGTTCTTCCACAACACCTCGCAGATGAG
>JACCDY010952685.1_pt1 | contig 17427 bp, 14 predicted proteins | sample 7446391 | NCBI WGS metagenome assembly JACCDY01 (sample SAMN15323451, study PRJNA562643) | freshwater metagenome | isolation source: river surface water | place: USA:Blue River Watershed | collected 2017-08-18
ATATTTGGACCCTTTGTTATAAGCGCTATTAATGCGGTTCTGATACGAGATGATATAACCCTTAATGAGCCTAGTGATCTTCTTAGAGTATTTGAGAAAGGCTCTGAAGAACCAGACGTTATCTTCAAACACAATGACATCAGATACTCTATGAATAATTTTTTCAATTCAATTCCATATGAGACTAAAGATCTGATCCTTTCCCCTGATATGCCCACCAAAACTTCAGAGATTGGTTTCAGCCCACGATTCATGAGTGTACGGGATAGACTAATGACCCATATAATAGACAGCTATACGTATAAAGATGTGCCTTCGAGCGTCAGATTTAGTCTTGCCAAGTTTATACTTCTAATGTATATTGACGAATCAATTAAGTTAGAAGCTTTGGAGGTTACCAGTATAGCTGAAGATATACATGGGGGTGATGATCCTAAATCCTACGCGAGAATGGGGAATTTTCATCAGTTTGATTTTGTTAAAGATCAAGAGGGAAAGTATAAGTATAAGTTCATGATTAATAGATATATTATTACAGCAATACTCAATATGTATAGAGTTGTAGATATAGATCGGACATATGTTATGTACGTAGAGTCTCTTCCATACAGAATTATAGAGTCTATTAGTGACTATACACATACCAACTTTAGGGACGTAAATACCTTTTTGAGAAAGGGACGCTTAAGCGGCAGTCCGGATGATGAATGGCTTGATAAGATTAAAAAGGATATTGAAAATATAGACGAAGCATTCCTAGACGCCCCTCCTCTTGAAAAGCCATTGACTCTCTACAGAGGCCAAAAGAAGAAGATATCAGATGCCAAGGCGTATAGCTCTACTACAACTGACCTTTCCACAATTCTTGTTGATGATTTTTTGAACTTAAGAGACAGGTGCTGTCTATACGTAATCACAGCGGTCCCAGGCTCCAAGATTCTTCCTATAATGACCATTTCCCAAGTACAATTTGAGGAAGAGGTTTTGCTGGATAGAAATGCTAAGTACATCATAACCAATATTGAATATAAGGAGTATACAGTAAAGGATGCATCGAGTGGTCGTGTCAAACACGAAACTCGCCGTATCCGAACAATCTACGTAACCTATATGCCCGGAGACTCCCAAATCATTCCTCCCCCCTCCTATGTCAAGCCTGAAGACGAGTACAGTAGCGATGATGATTACTAACCTCATCACCAAAGACGAATAACCATATCATAATATGGTTATAAAGCTACACCTATATTTGGGTATATAAGAATGAAGCAGTCGATTGTACCTATGTGCACTAACGGATGTTGTAAAGCAGCGATCATCCCCTACACACGCAAGTGGATCCCCACCATCGTCTCAGACGAGGAAAAGAGGATCAGGAGGAAGAAGGCAGGTGTATTTGTATATGATAAGGATACTGATAAGATCCTACTCGTTCAGTCATGCGGGCGTTTCTGGGGGCCTCCCAAGGGCTCCATGGAGCAGGGAGAGGATATAGAGACAGCAGCCATCAGAGAGCTCCAGGAGGAGACAGGAGTCTCTCTCACACGTGAGGATATCATCGGCAAGAGGATCTACCTTAAGAACAGCTCTCATCATTACTTTCTGTATTTTGGAAGTGAAAGCCATCCCGTAGTCCAGGATACACCTGGAGGCAACGATGCCAACGGCGTAGGATGGTTCAATTATGAGTGTCTAAGAAAGAGAATCCTAGAAGGACGCTTTGCTGCAAACTCAACGCTGAAGCAGTTTATGGAAAATCAGACAGTGCATAGGCTCTTAAGACCTGGCCTTCTCCCCGTACTTAAGACCGGCGTAGAAGAGGCCGATAACGATAAGGCAGAGGATGAATAGCCATACAGCAGTGGTCCTGTTCATAGAGCTGGATGAACGAGGATCCATCATGAAGCGCTCAACAGTGGCATCCTGGTCATAACCAAGGTTGCTACGAGATGACTGGGCATAGGGAGCAAAGGATCCAGCGCATCCACAGAAATTCTCAACAATAGGCTTATCAGAAGTCCTTGTTATAGCAGAAGGAGGTACCCTATACTCGTTATACATATAGGATACAGGAACTCCAAATGAGTAGGCAGCATTGACAGTAGAGTCATAGACACCAGCAGCAACGGCACCAAGAGAGGGCATGGTATGAAGAGGGATATAGGGGAGCTCACCCTCCTGTTGAGCAACAGTGACGGGCTGATCAACAGCGGGCTGTGTAGGAAGAGCGATGGGTGTATCCTCGTACTTCTCAATGATCTTGGGCTTGGGGCCTACAACCTGGACCATTCTCTCCTCAGGTACGGGATTGGTCTTATAATCGTTGAGGATGCCCTTGCGAAGCTTGAAGACACCATTGACAGGGGGGTAGGAGAACCAGTCTCTCTCGTAGAGAGTGGCTATGTAGATATTGGTTGTGGCAAAATAGTTGGGACGATCGCCTCCAATCATCGACGAACGATCAATCATAACCTTGTGGATTCCATCGTAAAGGGAGTTGGTTCCAGCAATATCAATCTCAATGATGTTGTTGGGGAGAGCACCCTGCTGGAGTAGATCGAGAAGCTCGATAGAGGGCTTAAACATAAAGGTGGGCATAAGGGCTTCGGTGTCGGCCTTGACGGCGTTAGACCTCCAAACTGGATTCCATGCGTGAATGGGAATAATCTGTTCCATTTCTTTTATTGAGGACATCTAAAAAACCTAAAGGTGCTTGTATTCATTGGAACCAAACGATCTAGTATCCAAGTTCTTTAACATAATAAAATAACCATGAATAGGATCGTTAGGAGACCTCCTCCCCTCGCACCCGTAATCATCCCTCCTTCCCCTACAAGAGATATAGAAGACCAATTAAGATCCCTGAAAAATGCTTTCTATAACATCTCAAATGCATGCGAGCGCAATGATCATACAGCTATAAACGAATACAGAGATAGAGCCCTTGATCTACTGTCCTATATGATGGACATCGCTCCTCGTGGTAATCTCTTATACTTATTGAATGATATTAGACAGCTAACCAGAGAAATCGACGTGAATGACTGTGATGAATCTCAGCGTCTTGCAGACCTTGCTGTTTCTATGATCACTCAAAACAGACCACTATACACATCCAATCCTTCCCCCATCATATCTCTATACAATATACGCAAGCCCAAGAGGTCCATGAAGAAGTCTGTACGCAAGCCCAAGAGGTCCATGAAGAAGTCTGTCCGTAAGGCTAAGAGGTCCATGAAGAAGTCTGTACGCAAGCCCAAGAGGTCCATGAAGAAGTCTGTGCGCAAGACTAGAAGATAATTTCTATATTTAAAAATTCCAAAGGCGCTTCATAAATGAGTTCAATCACAGGTGTCGTCAATGAGCTCGCTAATATTCAGAAGGAACTTCATTCTCTGAGAGCTCAGGTCAGAAAGCTTAACCAGCGCAAGGCTGACCTTGAAAGCGAGGTTCTCTCTTTCATGGAGTCCAAGGAACAGGCCGGCCTCAAATACAAGGGCATGCGCATCGAAGCAAAGGAACAGGAAGCATACCGCCGTCTCAAAAAGTCCGAAAAGGAGGAATCCGTCAAGGAGACTCTTAGAAAGCAGGGTGTCCATGACACCGACCGCGCCTATCAGGAGCTTGTCAAGTCTATGAAGGGCTCTCCCGAACAGAAGCTCAAGCTGAAAATAAGCAAGCTCAAGTAATACTAAAATCGAACTTTCTATACACACCAGATATAGAAGACAAACCATGGATCATCTCAGACACGTAGATCTATTTGCAGGAACAGGTGCATTCACCCTCGCTCTCCAAGCCACTGGAAAGGTCCAATGCGTATTCGCAAATGACATGAACAAGCACTCCAAACAGATATATGACATGAACTTCACACATCCCATGACACTGGGAGATCTTAATGATATAGATGAGCACGATATACCTCCCCATGATATCCTTACTGCTGGGTTTCCCTGCCAGCCCTTCAGTATCGCAGGCAAGAAGCTTGGATTCGACGACAAGAGATCCAATGTATTCTGGAAAATCCTGGAGATAATCGATGCCCATACCCCTCGATGTGTAATCCTGGAGAACGTCAAGAACCTACTAACACACGACGACAAGAAGACATTTCAAGTCATTACAACAAGCCTCAAAGACAGAGGATATCATATCCATTACAAGGTCCTTAACACATCATCCATAACCGGGATACCCCAACACAGAGAGAGGATCTATATCGTATGCGTTAAATCCGAGGATGTATTCAGACACTTCAGTCTTGACTTTGAAACAGTGCCTAAACGACATATATCGGAGATGCTAGATACCAATATACCGACCAAGTACTATTACACGTCTGCATCATCTACATGGGATCTGTTGAAGGATGCTGTGAAGAGCAAGGATACGGTGTATCAGTATAGGCGTGTCTATGTGAGGGAGAACAAGAACAACGAGTGTCCTACCCTTACTGCAAATATGGGCGAGGGAGGACATAATGTGCCTATCGTGATGGATGATAGAGGTATCCGAAAGCTTACGCCGAGGGAGTGTTTCAATTTCCAGGGGTTCCCTGAGGGGTATGTGCTTCCTGGGTTGGCAGATTCTCATCTGTACAAGTTGGCAGGCAATGCAGTCTCAGTACCTGTTGTAAGGATGATTGCAGATAGACTTGTTCCTATGTTATAGTTTCCATATGGATATGTATATGGAAATTACTTGCGAGTCTTTCTGACACTGCGCTTGACACTCTTCTTGGCCTTCCTTGAGCGCTTGACACTCTTTTTGGGAGATCTCCTCATCTGGAAAAAGTTCACAGGAGGAACATAAATAGCATCAAAGTTGAGACTTGTCCTCATTATCATTTTAACAAGCTCTCTAATAGTTCTACGGCGTTCATTAGCGGTGTCATAAATGAGATCGTCTGCCTTATCTTCTACATGATCAATCAGATTTTTGAGCGCTATTCTTCCATTATTGTTTCCGTAAAGGGCGTAGAGACCATATGAATCGTTATTGATATTAATATTCATGTCTCTCAGGTGATGTTCAAGATCAGTAGGAATTACGATAAGCACTTGAACCTTTGCAATGTTCTTTACCATCTCTCCAAGTATATAAAGATCCTGAGCAAGAGCTTCATGTTGAGGATTGTTATTCATTTATTATAGGTTTCCATATGAGGAGTGTATATGGAAATGATGCATATATTTAATACATGGAGGTGTAGACGTCCTTGCCGGAGAAGGTCTCGAAGGTGGTGCGAGAGGCATCGGCGGTGGAGGGCATGGAGGTGCAGGTGGGGTCGGAGGTGAGGATCTTCTCGACGAGATCGGCCTTGACCATCTGAGACTCGTCGGCCTGGTGGAACTGGATGTAACCAGTCTTGAGACCATCGAGCTGAGAGTACTGAGCGGGATCCATACGGCCAACAGGGCAGGGAGTGACGTAGAGATCACCACGGAAGGGGCATGAGGTAGAACGGTTGATAACTCCACCAGCAGTGACACCCATGAAGGTACGGTCAACCATATAGACGTTATCGACAACCTGACCAGACTCAGAGAGGATCTGACCGGCCTTGGCCTCCTCAGCGGGGACAGTGGTGTAGTTAAGCTTGGCAAGCTCAGCATTCTTGGCACCGTCGGCAGCGTTGAAGAAACGAGCAACAGTAGAGGTGAGATCCTTCATGGGAAGCTTGTCCATGGCAACCTGGGGAGCCATACCAGCCTGAGTGGCGGAGGCGGGGAGCTCGAAGCCCTCAGAGTACTGGCCCTGAACGGGGATAACCTGCTGGTTAGCATAGAGACCGTAACCAGACTTGGAGGCAGGAGCGAAAGGAAGCTGCTGAACCTGACGGTTGTAGAGAGAGGAGCGGACAGGGTCAGAGAGCTGGAAGTTCTCAATACGGATGAAGTCCTGGTCATCAAGGACATCAATGGTCTTAACACCAGAGGAGGCAACACGAGTGTCGTGCTGGAAGGTCTCCTTGGCACCACCAGCCTTGTACATATTAGTATCGACAGTGCATCCAGAGGAGACAGAACCGTTCTTGCACTTGAAGTTAGTGTAAGCAGAGTTAATGTAGGCATAACCCTTGGTTCCGTCCATGGTGTATCCCATGCAACGTCCATCAAGAGGAGCAACAGTGCGGTTGACAGTTCTAATCATACCCTGAGGAAGGTAGTTCTCAACGATCTCTCTATCCTTTCCATTCTTATATAGGGCAAGTGCGGCAGCAACCGCAAGAGCTGGGACTGCAATTTGATCAAGCATTTTATTACTACAGTGAAGAAGAAAAAACTTTCAAGCCTCACTGATTTTAAATCCCTACATTCGCCTTTTTAAAAATAACACACAACACATAATCATATCATTACATTTCATGGGTAATGATATATTGGATTTTTAATTGTAATAGCACTCCCTGCACACTGGGATGTACGAATCATGCCCTCCAACCAGGATATTATGACTATCACTTACAATCCTCTTCGTGAAATTGGCCTCCCTCATCGCTCCCCTCTTACTGCACCCCTCGCAGATTGCACTCAGTGTTGTCACCTTATTCGCCATAGGGATGAGCCTGAACATATTGCCAAACAGACTCATATTGCTATCTCCCGTAAGGCCTCCAACATACACGATCTTCTTCAGACTGATAACCATCGCCTTCACATTCGGCACTAGATCCTCAAAGAACTGACTCTCATCAATACCAATCACATCATACCCCTCCGCCCTCTCCATGATGTCAAACAGCTTTGACGTCTTGATTTGATCAATATCCAGACTATCCTTAATCAGAGGGTTATGAGTACTGAACCCCCCATCCGTCCTCGTATCAATCGTCGAATTTATATACAGAACACGCTTGCCACACATCTTATGAAGACTAAGCTTATGAAGCAGACTCGAAGTCTTGCCACAGAACATAGGTCCCCAAATAAGCTCAAGATATCCACTGTTATCAGTTGAAACGTTCATATTTCTACTATTCTTTACAAGCTCCTTTTATATTTTCATTTTTCTCATTTCATCCTGCCTCCTCTTGAGAATTAAGGCATAATTGCTCGCGATCTGCATGGACCTATCGCATCCCTCTGTATCTCCAATCGTAGAGCGGATGTAGTCAATGTCCTTCTCCACGCTCGACCAGAGAAGGAAGTTGAACGTTCCCTTATCTGCCAGCTCATGAAGAACTGCGAACGTGTTCATATTGAGGATGTTTGACATCTCGCTTCTAAACCAGTCTTTCTCGGCCTGTGACAGGTACGAGTTGGGAAGGGTGAGAACACTCTCGATGATGTTCCTTGCATTGATATAATCAGGCATTACATAGCACCTCATATCAACCTCCACCCTATCAAGCTCCTGTGGATTCGAGAACGTATTCACATTATAGGGAGTCCTCGTAGGCGCAACAGGATATACATACTTGTTGTATTTGAACATCTTTGCCTGAATGGGAGCCCCAAGTACCTCGTTCAGTCTATTCACAACCTGTCTGTACTTATCAACCCACTTCTGATCCTTGGGAATAAGCTTCATACTATCATTGAGTAGCCTCATAGTAAGCTGATGCGTATAAGCCTGCTCAATACGGGTCTTGGGACGAACCATCTCGCATGTCATAAGTCTATCAAACACAGCATCATAGCACTCATCCTTATTGGTCCTGACCATGAGCTCATACACAAGCCTCTCATTTCCAATATTGGGTGTATATACAACCTTATCAACGAACTCGAGCTTGCTATCATGAGGCATATTGTTATTGATGAAATTGACCATCATAATAGGATCATATGTTCCGATATCCATCTGAGCATACTGGAGGATGTTGTTGTATTTGCGGGCATACTGGAGCCATGACTTGAGCTCCCTGACATTGTCGATCCTCTTCTTCAGAATTGATGTTCCAGCAAAGAAATTGACCATACCAAACATAACATTGAGCTCAGGCTTGGAGAATTGCCTCTGCTGGGAGATGAGCTCATACAGAGAGCTGAACACAACAGTCAAGACATCCTGGAATTGAGGCATATCAAACATAATGTTCTCTCCATGATGGACATTGTTATGGACTACATGGGACTTTCCGTAGTCGATGATCGTAACAAGGTAGGGGGTGATAAGACGATAGACCTGGTTGGTTCCAATACGGTAGTCAATAGGAACAGGCTTGGGAAGGGGAGACACAATGATGTTCCAGGGGTACATATCGTAATGGACAAATCCACAGCGGAGCTGAGCAACACGAATCGCAAGAATAGCCTGGATAAGGATGGTCATAAGACCATTCATACTGTATTGAGGGCTCCTCAGCCACTCGGACAGAGTCTTTCCGGGCACATTCTCACGGATCATCTCTCCAGAAGGAGTAATACCAAGCGTATAGACAAAATTGGGGATCTCAAGCAGGAGATGATTCACACACATACCCACAAAGATATCATGCATAAACTCCCTATCCTTCTCATCATTCGTAAGAGTCTTCATAAGGAAGAAGTCCGTATCAAACAGCTTGCATCTGTTGATATCCATATTCTTGCTCTGATGGATCTTATCTCCCTTGACGATATACTTGGAAATCTCTCCAGTACTGCACATCTTATTGAACAGATAACGGATACCGCACATGAGACCGAAGCTCTTAGGCTCCCTGTAGGGGATGGGATTGACTGTCTGGACCTGTGTGTCGGGGTATTGATTCATTTTCTCCTTAATGATCTCAATTTCCCTGTAGATGAGGGACTGACGAGGAGGCTCAGAGTTGTAGATATAGATGCCATTGACGCTCTTCATACGAACAAGGAGAGCCTGGAAGAAATCGAGGACACCCTTCTTCGACAGATATGTATCATAGAAATCGCGTGCATTCTTAACGATCTTCTGACACTCCTCATCATTCTCCTTGCACCAGCGAATCTGCTCATAGAGATCAGAAAGATCAGCCTTCACAGGAACATAATGTTTGTAGGGCACCAGATACTTCCTAAACCACATACGGTATTTGCTATCCGCAAGAAGAATCACAGATCCAGATCCCATCTCATAGGACAGACGGAATGCCGACACGTGACCATCCACATGGACAATGTACTTATACTGAGCCTGCTGAAGAGGAGACAGGGGATCGACCTTGTTAAGTCCCCACCTCTGGTACTCAATAGTGGTCAGGTATTGGTTTCCGGGCTCCTTCCTGGGACGAAGATTCCACTTTGTGATTCCTGCATCAAGGAAAGGAAGACCATCCGAATCCCTCTTATTCTGCTTCGAAAGAAGAGCGAGCTTCAGACGAGGATTGGTCTCAGGGGTTGTTCCACATCCGGTGCTTGCTCCCCTGAACACAGCAATAGGCTTCTTGGAAGACCAAGAGATGCTATCGAAATTCTCTGTATAGACACGGCAGTTATCAAATACCTTTCCATCCTCAACCGAAGAGACTCGTTGCCAGTCCTCCCATGTGGGCATTGCAATATCTGCGTTGTCATCCGTGGTAACCTGGCTGAGAATAGGTGAATAGGTAGGATAGTCATGGCTAAGGAGCTTGGTAGGCACATCCCAGATAGCATCGTAAGGCTCTGTTCCATCCTTCTTGAGAAGGGGGAAGTCCCTCTTGTTGATGAAGAACTCCATATCGGGGACCTGTCTCTCTGCGCAGAGCGTGAGGAGCATATCCTTCATATTGGTCATATCGGAGTCTCCCTCGGAGATGGGCCACTCGGAGCGAATGAGACAGTTGTTACCGTACCAAGTGCTGGGATCGGGATTGATGTGCTTGTAGCTTACATAGTTGTAACCAGCGAGCCTGGACACATAGATGAGGAAATCCTCCATAGACTTCCACTTGGAAGGATCCTGCTTCATCCTGTTACCCCACTCATTCACAAATGCAGCATTGGAGAAGGGAAGGAATACATCGAGCTTATTGTCCTTGATCTTGACAAAGCATCCCTTCTTGAGCTTATAGAATATGTAGTTGAAGGTGTTATCGACAGATGATGTGGTGAGATTCTGATACTTAGACCAATCTACATTTTCTCCGATTTCAACCTTTGAGTCAGTGTCCTTGTCTCGGTTGATATCATCATGCAGTTGGGCGAATACATTGAGTGACATATCAATGGATTTCATACACAGGGACCCATTTGTCTTGTCACGATGGGCCTCAAATTGCTCGACATCACCTGCGGTATAATGGGTCTGTTGGAAGTTCGAATATCTGGGGTTTGTCTGGACGTCCTTATTCTTATTCTTGCACTCCTCTATGCTCATATAATAATCGGGATTGACCTGATATTTATCCGTTGTAGTCATCTGGATTCTTTTATTCTTGCCCTTATTCAATATCTATTTGTCAGTTTTACCTAAAACTGACAATAATTTTCCAATACGCTTTCAAGACACAAATGGACGGTATTATATACACGATGGCTGTATGTATGTTTTTTCTGTGTGTCCTTGTCATAGTGAAGATAGCGAGGCGCTGTCAGAAACAGAGCGTTGTTCCTTCCTCAAAAGTAGATATGGAACAAGAGCGCATAACAATCATAATATAAATTCCAATATCCATATTGGAATTATCTTCTAGCCGAACTCTTTACACTCCTCTTAGGCTTTCTCTTAATGCTCTTGAGACGTCTAGGTGAGAGTACCTTTTTGGGCGATCTCCTCTTTAGAGAGCACCTCCTCTTGATCTCCTGTTTGGATAGTTCCGTGACGGGTTTGGGAGATCTCGATGTGGCTCTCTTGAGAGGCCTGCAATAGGGAAACTGCTTCCAATACTCCCTATCGGACATCTTTCCACTGCGACCACATGGTACTATCTCTGGCCAGTAGCACACATCAATCCACTTCTCATACTTGTACCATCTACTAAGACCCTCCTTCCTCGATGTCTTCTCCTTACTATATCTTCCTCCTCTCCTCTTGTACTCCCTTACTAGCCAACCACTTCCATATGCAGAAGGCCAGCTCTTGAATCGGCTCATAGCTTCCTTTTTGACTTGATTGTAAAGAGCAGTATCAATAGGCTTGCTCTTGATGTCCCTTCGTTTTGATCTTTTTAGGGAAGGCATTTATTTATTCATCCCTTTTTTCTTCATCAGTCCTTGCGTTTTCGTCATGCACTTCAATGTCTATGTTATCGTCGATATCCTCTGTGAATGTGGTGAAGTTGGATATAACATCATCGTTATCATGGGGATGGTCTGAATGTACGACATCGACATCTGGATCAGAATGGACAGACTCTGCTGGTGGGGCTGAATGTACAGATGTGTTTGTAGGAGGAGCATGTAATGACCTGATACTCGCTTCTGATTTTACACTATGGATTGAATGGACTGATGTTGATCTTACTGAATGACTGCTCCTTTGAGTGGGTGGCATAGATGATGTTGATGATCGTCTGCTAAGAGGCTGTGGTTGTGCTGGCATATTTCCGAGTATGCTCTTTGATATGGTTCCTCCAAACTTGCTTGCAAGATCCTTTACATTTACACGTACATCATCCGACTGTTCCAGTGTTCTGGGAGTTATTACAGACTGATTGGTTTGAGGTATGAATGATGTAGCTGGACGTGGAGGTACATACACAGGCTTAGGTCTCTGTAATGGCCCACGAGCAGATATACTCTGTTTAGGCAGAAGAGGAGGTGGTGTATCATCATCAATAGGGGCAGGTGTCGATTCAGGGGGTGGATTGGGCTGTATGACTGAAGATGCCTCAGCCTTTGCATTAACTATATCCTTCAGACTCTTCCACTTATTAATAGCATTCATTCTCTGTTCATCCGTCATTGGAGGAGGCGTCTCTCTCTTATGCACTATAAAGTGCTTTTCATTCCTCTCTCTGTCCTTTCTCTCTTTGATATCGTCATATGCTTCAGTATGAACAAGGTGATCGGCAATATCAGGGAATAGAAGCTCCTTCCTCTTCCCAAATCTGATCTCAAACTCTGTTACAATCTCTGCTGGTACAAGAGGAGACTGCTCCATAAGACGCTCGTATTCGGCCTTGCATATCTTTACCAGATCATTAGGATTGCGTCTGTGATTCCTCTCCAGGGACAGCTCATTGGATATAAGACGAGCAAGACGAGACCAGCCGACGAATGCCTGGAAGTGAGCCTCGGACATCTCTGCGTATTGGAACTTGCTCTGAAGGGTGGTGAGGATACCGGCGAAGATGTTAACGGAACCAACACCAATCTGAGCGTATCCCATGTAGTCAGCGGGTACGTATCCCTGCATACCGACGTTAAGGGCTCCAGTCAGGGTTGAGAGGATGATTACTGGAATACTGAACCAGTTATTTCGTGACTTGAATTTTCTGTAGGATTGCTCGTGAAGCCATTTGAAACAGCTTGCTCCGTCAGCCCACTTGCTTAAAATATATTCGACTCTTCGAGTCCATGATAACTTAGGAAGCGGAGATACATTGGATGCGTTATCACCTCCGTTATTATCTTCGCTTGCTTGGATGCTAGAATTGTCCATTTATATTTTCCAAGTCTATGTTTGCTTGATGGATATGTATATATAATAAAATGAACAAGTCATTCAACATGATCAGAAATGGCACACGTGCTCGTCCTATGACCCTTATAAGTTTTTTCATAGAGAAGGTCTATAACGCTCTTCTCAAGTACGACACTACTGGATACACCGTAGATATATCCAATATCGAAGGCCCTGACTATCATACTCTTATTATACAGGGCCAGATGCCCTCTTACAAGTTTGAGGCATTCATGAGCTGGCTTACCGAGTTCATGAGAGTTCAGGATTCTGATGAGAACATAGAGATAACAAAGAGCGACCTTATCAAGAGATCATCCTTTGTAAACGCTATTTCAAAGGCCGTTCCTTATTTCTCCTCCTATTATGACTTCTCTATCAGCCTTATTATTTCCAAGGATATCTCTAAAGAGCCCTCTTATGTACCTCGTCCTATGACCGTATATACGCCTTATGACGATGAGCTTGCATATGGAACACCTCTTCCTGATGATTTCTATCCCAGAACACCCAGCCCCCGCGAATCTCGCCTCAAGCACTCTGTATTCGGTGGCAAAATCCCTAAATTCGTTCCTAAGCGTAAGGCTTCTCGCGCCTCTAAGACCCCCTCTCCTCCTGCTCGTGGAATATGGGCTTCTCCTCCCGCTATTCCTGATTACCTCAGTCTCCCTTCTCGCAGGTTCTAAGCTCCTCATATGCACAAAGATATAAAAATGACTGTTACTCAGTATGTTTAGAAGTATGAAAAAACACGTCCTATGAATGACTATTTTTTCATAGAGAAAGTATATAACACCCTTCTTAAATATACAACGCCTGGATACAGCCTAGACACATTTACTGTAAGAGGCGATACTCTCATTATCAAGGGTCAGATGCCTGCCTTCAAGTTTGAAGCATTTATGAGATGGCTTACCGAGTTCATGAGATTCCACAATTCCGAGGAGAATATCAATATAGTAAAGAACGACTTTATCAAGAGGTCGTCCTTAGTAAGCGCCATTTCAAAGGCTATCCCTTATTTCTCCTCCTATTATGACTTTACCATCAGTCTTACTATTTCCAACCCTGTTCCTAAAAGTACATATACTCCTCCTCGAATGTCATCTATGCCGTCTGGTGGAAGTGTGTATGATGACTATGAGAGCTATGGAACGCCCCTTCCCGAGGACTTCTATACTCATAAGCCATCGTTCAAGGAGACACCTAAGCCTCCGCCTAATGAGATACCCAAGCCCCGTTTCAAGCGCTCCGCATTCGCCGGTCCAGGTCCCTTCCCTAAATACACACCCAACCCTAAGGAATCGCAACACAAGCGTGCTCCCTCTCCTCCTCCTTATACTCCTCGTAATGACTCTACAGAACCCAGCGGTGACTGCGAGGCTAGAAATCATCTCTCAACCCTTGGATTTGATATCGCTACCATCAAACAGATACTCGCTAACAAAGATGCTCATAAATCAACTGTAAATAAGACATACAGAAGAATGCAGGGTATATACCACCCCGATAAGCCCACTGGAAACAAAGAGAAGTCAATGTTGCTCAACGCCTCTATCGAATACCTCAGACAACACGGATATGCCCTATGAAGCCTGTAAGTCAAGCACAGGATATAATATCGGGATTAATAATAAAAATGATAATTAGAACCTCTAAATATTATATTTTTAGATATAATATGTGCGACGGCGAAATTGCTGCAATTCACTTTGGAATATGGAGTGCTGATGAGATCGTCAAGGCGGCGGTCTGCAAGATTACTAATAGTAAGACGGAGGGAGAGGAGAGCGTCTATGATGAGCGTATGGGCTCAATGACTGCTGATGCTAACTGTGTGTCCTGTGGTCTCAATACCAAGGAGTGTCCTGGCCACTTTGGCTGTATCCATCTCAAGTATCCCATTCTTCACCCTATGTACTATAAGCTCATTGTCAATTTCCTCAAGTGTTTCTGTGCCAAGTGCTATAAGCTCCTTCTTACCAAGGACCATCTTCGTCTCGATGGTATCTTCAGGTTCCAGGGTGAGTCCAGGTTCAACCACATTCTTGAGAAGATGGAGAAGATCGACTTTTGCTACCACTGCGACACCCCCAAGCCCAAGATCGTCTTTGTAGCCGCCGATAGCAGTATCTACATGGTGTATAAGAAGTCTAAGGTCCTCCTCGTCGAGGAAGATATCAAGAAGATCTTTGACAACATCTCCAATGATGACGTCAAGCTCCTTGGATTCAATCCCTCCATGGTTCATCCCAAGAATACAATCATCACTGTTCTTCCAGTCATCCCTCCTGTGTCCAGGCCCTGGGTTCCCACTGATGGAGCAACATGCGATGATGATCTGACTATTCAGTATCAGGAGATCGTCAAGTGCAATCAGCATCTGTCCGAGGAAGGCCTCAACGAGACTAAGATCCAGAAGCATCTCCAGACTCTGAAGTTCAGGGTCAAGACTCTGATCAATAACTCTCAGTGCAAGGCTCGTCATACGAATGGACGTCCTATCAAGGATCTCAAGAAGCGTATCAGTGGCAAGGACGGTATCATTCGTAATAACCTCATGGGTAAGCGTGTGGATCAGTCTGGACGTACTGTTATTGGTCCTGATCCCACCGTGAGGACTGACGAGCTTGTCGTTCCGGAGAAGATGGCAGCTTCTCTCACAAAGCCTGAGCGTGTTACTGGGTTCAATATCGAGAAGCTCCGCGAGATCGTCAATCAGGGCAGGGCTATGCAGGTCAAGCGTCTTGAGGAGGAGAAGGACGAGAATGGACGTGTGATCATTCTCAAGGATGGATCTCCCAAGATGTCATGGAAGTCTCATAATCTCGAGTACAGCATCTTCAAGAGGGGAACAGAGCTTCACAGGGAGGATAAGGTCATTAGGAATGGCAAGGAGATCCAGTGGCAGTTTTCACCCAAGTTCGCTCTGCGTCCTACAGATAAGATTATGAGGGGAGATAAGGAGATTTCTGTGGAGATGCCCTACAAGAAGATGTTTGAACTTCGTATTGGAGATGTAGTCCATCGTCAGCTTCAGACTGGAGATGTGGTCATGTTCAATCGTCAGCCCACTCTGCACAAGGGAAGTATGCTTGCTAAGAGGATTGTAGTTAGGCCCGGTAAGACACTTCGTTTTTCGCTTGCATCAGCAAAGACCTTCAATGCAGACTTTGATGGCGATGAGATGAATATTCACGCTGTTCAAGACTGTGATGCTACTGCAGAGCTTATGATGCTCTCTTCTACTAAGGCCAATATGTTCTCCCCTCAGGCCTCCAAATCCAATCTTTCCATCGTCATGGATGCCCTTCTTGCTTCCTATCTCATGACCCGTGATGATACCCCTCTCCGTAGGGATCAATTCTTCAATATCTGTATGAACGGAGATGGCTGGACTTCCCAGTACATCCTCGACCGTATCAAGCACTTCCAGGATGTTTGTGCAGACCTCAAGAAGCGCGGTGAGCTCAAGGACAAGGATGGCAATGAATACGAGCTCTCGCCCTTCACCGGAAAGGGTCTCATCAGTCTTATGCTTCCCATGACATTCAACTACAATGGCAAGACCGATGGTTCTCCTTCCCAGCCTATTGTGAAGGTCTATAAGGGTGTTGTGTATTCGGGAGCTCTTACCAAGAAGCTACTTGGAGCTTCCCAGAATGCCTGGCATCAGCTTCTGTATAAGGAGTACAATGCGGATGTGGCTATGGACTTCCTTAACAATATCCAGTTCATTGGAAATGCCTATCTTCTGGTTAGGGGATTCACTATCAGTATCAAGGATTGTATTCCCAAGAACACCAACCTCATCCAGGATTCGATTAGCAAGGCCTATATTCAGGCCAAGCAGATTTCCGAGACTATTCAGCATCCTAAGATTCGCGAGGCTCGTATCAACAATACCCTGTCCAAGGCTAAGGATGTTGGTATGAAGATTGCGAAGGAGTCTATGGATCCCGATAATGCATTCATCGCTACAGTCACTTCAGGTTCCAAGGGAGACTACTTCAACATTGCCCAGATTACCGGAGTCATCGGTCAGAACGAGCTCGGAGGAGGACGTATTCAGCCCACGCTCAACAATAACAAGAGGACTCTTTCGCACTACAGATTCAAGGAGACTGACATTGAGAGGGAGTTCGAGAGCAGGGGATTCATTAAGAACTCATTCATGAAGGGTCTTAATGTGAGGGAGTTCTTCCTTCACGCCATGTCCGGTCGTGAGGGTGTCTCGGATACTGCTATGAAGACTGCCCAGTCCGGATATATTCAGAGGCGTATGATCAAGATGATGGAGGATCTTCAGGTCAAGTACGATGGAACAGTCAGGAACAGCTATGGATCGATCATCCAGTGGTCGTATGGTGAGGATGGTCTGGATCGTGCCCAGACAGTCGTCCTGAATGAGCAGGCGCATATTTGTGACATTTCTCGTATTGCTGATAAGATCAATATGAAGCATTCCAAGAAGTAAAGAACGTAAAGTATTTCTACTTTATAAAACAAGTAGAAATGGAAGACATATATTACCTAGTTCATAATACTAGTAGAGACCTTAAAAAATCCAAGGCTCTCAAGGCAAACCCTTTTCCTATCTGTAAAAAAGCAGCCAACAAGGACCAGTTCCCTGGTGTATATATGACGCTGGTTACATCCCATAATATAGATAAGGTGTCTTTTTTCCCAGGTTCGACCTCTCTTATATTTTCAAAGGACCTTTTGAAGCAACAAAACTATCATATCAATATACGGGATGCTAACGGGATGATAAACGAACATATAACCTACTTCCCCTGGCAATTAAACGAGCTAGTCGAGAAGCTAAAGGAGCAAGGTAAAGGTAGTTCTAATGAAGTGGTATTCCACAATGATGTGCCTATGAAATACTGTTGTGCTAAGATCAAGCTAGAT
>JACCDY010084203.1_pt1 | contig 17422 bp, 14 predicted proteins | sample 7446391 | NCBI WGS metagenome assembly JACCDY01 (sample SAMN15323451, study PRJNA562643) | freshwater metagenome | isolation source: river surface water | place: USA:Blue River Watershed | collected 2017-08-18
CGACGCTTGAGAACGGGGAAAAGAAAAACCCGCGCCGAAAAATCGGCGCGGGTTCGAAGGGTGTCGCGATATCCGGAACTCAGGCGCGGCGGCGCCGGCGGAGGCAGACGCAGCCGAGACCGGCGAGACCGGCGAGGAGGGCGAACGCGGAGGGCTCGGGGACGGCGGAGAGATAGCCGTTCGAGTCGATGACCGCCGACTGGCCGTTGATGCTGATCAACGCGAGCTGGCCCGAGGTCAGCGCGCCGGATGAGGTGCCGAAGCGGATCGACTGGCTGTCCACGAACGAGCCGCTGATGCTCAGCGTGGAGGAGCCCCAGTTGAGCGAGCTGCTGTCGGCGAAGGCGAAGCTGCCGCCGACGCCGAGGGTGATGCCCGAGTTTGCGGTCAGGCCCAAGGTGCCCAGGGTGTCGGTGAAGGTGGACGCGGCGAGCGAGCCTCCGTTGAGGACGACCGGGGCGGTGTTGGCGAAGACGTTGCTCGCGCCGAGAACGACAGATCCCTCGCTGATGGTCGTCGTGCCGGTGTAGAGGTTGGCGCCCGAAAGGGTTAAGGATCCGCCGCCCGTTTTGGTGAAGCCGTTGGTGCCCGAGATCACTCCAGAGAGGGTGATGTTTCGGGAGACATTGGACGCATCCGCGGCCTTGATGTTCACGGTTCCGGTGCCGTTCAGCGCCACCGCAAGAGAGGAAGACCAGTCGGCTTTCGCGCCCAAGGTGCCGGCGCGCAGATCCACGGTCGCGGTATACGCGTTCGGCGAGCCGATGAGCATGCCACCGGAGCCGACATAGAGGGAACCGGCGCCGTTAAGGACAACGGCACCCGCGGAATTTGCCGCGGCCGAGCTTCCTCCGAATTGGACGCGCTCGAACGTGGTCGTGCCACCGGTGATATAGAGTTCGGAAAGGTTCGCCGTCGTGGCGTGGCTGCTAAGGACAAGGCCCGTGGTATTGGACGAGGAGAGCGAGCCGCCACTGACCTGAAGAATGTTGTTTCGGGTATTGGTCGTGGCGCCGAGCGTTGTGATGCCGGCGATGCTCACCGTGCCTCCGGATATGTGACCGGTTGCCGACGAGTTGCTGGTGCCCAGCGTAAGGCCGCCGGAGAGGGTCGCGTTGCCGGCGGTAACGACAAAGCCGGATCCCTGCGTGACATTTCCGGTGGTGATGACAGCGGTTCCGGGATTCGAAGTGCGGCCTAGGCTTATGTTGGTGGTGTTCAGCGTGCCGCCGCTGACCTTGATCAAGGTGCTGTCCGAGACGCTGCTGTTGGTGCGAATGCCGGCATTGTAATTCACCACGCCTGCTTGCACATCCAGCTTGCCGTTCGTGGTCGAGCTGCCGCCGAACACGCCTTCCGAAGCCACGTTGACGGTCGGTCCATTGACCACGATCGTTCCGCTGGCGGATGCGCGGAGGATATTGAAGCTGCTTGTTCCGGATCCGTTCAGTGTGACCGTGCCCGTCGAGATGTTGGCCAGACTGATGCTGCTTGCTCCACCTGCGGAGAACGAACCGCTAAAAATCGTGTTGGTGTTGGCGGCCGCGGAGACGTTCAGGGTTTTGGCACCGGCGGTGCCACCCGTGCCGCCGGAAATATTTCCGGCGAAGGTCAGTGAATTGGTCGTGCTGCTGCTGGTGATCGTCGTGGTGCTTGCGATCGCGGTGCCGAGAACCAGGTTGGCGTTAAACAGCTGGTTGGCCGCGACCGTGCTGTTCAACGTAATGGCCGCCCCGGTGTCGCCTAGCGTGAGCGTTTGCGCACCCACGCCGCCCGCGCCGATGGTATACGCGGCCGACGAGGCGGTGTCGAAGGTGACGGCTCCTACGCTGACGCCGGCTCCGAGATCGATCGTGGTGTTACCGCTGGCGGCGTTAAACGTGGCGGTGTCGCCGGCGCCAGGAACGGGGGATGCGCTCCAATTCGAGCCGGCCCAAGTATTGTCGGCTGCGCCGGTCCAGCTGCCGCTGGCGGCGAAAACCGCGGAGGTCGAGCCGATGGTGGCCAGCATCAAGCCCAGCAGTTGGGCGCCGGCTCGGGAACGCGAGGGTGTTTTCGGGATGATCATAGGTTGTTAGTGCGGAATGATGTTTTGGGGAAACGGGGAAGTTTAGGGGGCCGGCTGCCAGACTTGGGCCGGGGGGGTGGCGATCGGGCCGAGGTTCACGATGACGCCGTTGGGGCGGGTCAGCTTCAGCCAATACCAGTAGGTCTGGTCGTCGGGGACCTTGTCGTGAAAAACCACTACATCGGGCCGGACCGTGCCGGAGCGGCCGCGTCCTTTCACGTCGCTCTGCGTGTTGCGGTAGATCTCGATCGTGCGCACCTCGCCCTCGGGGAGCGTCCAGGTGAGGATCACCTCGTTGCCCGAGCGCGCCACGTCCAAGGTTCCCTTGACGACCGCCTCGGGCGTGCCGGGCTTGGCGGGCTCGAGATAGGTCGTCTGGGCGCAAAGAGGCGCGACGGATGCGCCGAGCAACGCGAAAAAACGTAGCAACGAGGACATGGGGTGGGGTGTTGGTAGGTTAAGCGGCTTTAATCCGCGGCCCGCCACGTTGGTGGAATTTGACAGTAAGAAGTCTGGCGGATTTTTATCCAAACAACGAGGCTTTTGATCAATGAAATGGGTGTATCACCTTTTTGGATGCACGCGGCTTTTTCCGGCGTGATCCATCGCTGATGTGCCCGGGCGAGGCCTGGGAGCTTCGATCGGGCGAGGTCGGACCCGCATCGCGGTGGATTGCCCGGGGCAAGGCGGTTGACGGCCGGAACGAGAACCTGGGCCGGGGTGGGCGGGTGCCTCGTCGCATGCAAAACAAAGCCGCCGGCCCTTGGGGGGACCGGCGGCGAGAGCGAGCGGTGTTGCGGATATGATCGCGTTTAGTTCCTGGGCGCGGCGACGGGGCCGATGTTTTGGATCTGACCGTCCTGCCGGGTGAGCTTGATCCAATACCAGTAGTCGGCGTTGGCGTCCGGCACGGTGTCCTGAAGGTTGGTCACGGTGGAACGAACGGCGCGAACGCGGGCGCGGCCGCTCGCCTCGGATCGCTCGTTGCGCATGATCTCGATGCCTTTGTAGCCGATGTCGGAGGGCGGGAGAACCCAGCTGACCTGGACGATCGCGCCGGCGCGGCTGGTGGCGAGGGGCTTGTCCGCGCTGACGGCGGGGATGGCGGGCAGGACGGGGGCCGCGGGTTTCACGACGACGGGAGCGGGGGCGGAGGCGGCGGGCGAAACGACCACGGCGGGGGCGGGCTTGACCGTGACGGCGGGCGCCGCGGCGGGAGCGGGGGCGGCGGGTTTGGTCGCGACCACCGGTGCGGCGAGGGCGGGTTTCGCGGTCACGGTCACGGGCTTGGCGACGGGGGCGGCCGGGGTGGCGACGGGAGCGGCCTGGGCGGCCGGGGCGTCCAGTTTGATGATTTTGCCGCGGCGAACGGTCGTGTGCGGCTGGGTGGCGCAGCCGGCGAGGAGAACAAGGAGGGTCGAAGTGAGGACGAGGGGTTTTTTCATGGGACGGGAAAAGGAAGCGGGAAAATGCGAGTCGGTTTCGGACGTGGTCAGGGCGCCCAGACCTTGGCGGCGGGAGTCGGCGCGGGGCCGATGTTCACGGTCTGCCCGCTCTTCAGCGTAATTTTCAGCCAATACCAATAGGTGGTTTCCGCCTCGGCCACCGTGTCGTAGTAGACGGGAGGCTCGGTCCGGACCGCGGCCACGCGACCGCGTCCGGGCGCTTGGTCGCGGGTGTTGCGGAAGATCTCGAGCTGTTTGATGTCCGCTTTGGGAAGAAGCCAGGAAACGAGCACTTCGTTTCCGTTGCGGGCGATGGTGAGCGTCGTGCCCTTTACGACCTCGGCTTCCGCGATGTCGGCCGGCGTCGCGGCGGAGGCTGGGGCGGACGCGGCGAAAGTGAGGGGTGCGAAGGCCGGCGCGCACAAGGCGAGGGCCCACGCGATCATGCGGGGAAACATGGCGGGGTAGGGTAAGCGGATGTGTAAATACGCCCACCGGCCGGGGCTCCATGTCGCGGATTGATTACAGTAAGATATAATGGGTATAGGGACTTTATCGGATGCTTTTACCGTGTTCGAAGGCATGCGGCCGGACGGAGGGCACGGCGTTGGTTGGAGCAGTCCATGGCAGTCCTTGGGACTGCGTCGCCGGTTGCGCCCTGCGAATGGGGGCGGGTGCGGTTCGTTCCGGAGACCCGCGCGAACGAGAGCGGACGTCCCAACCCGGGGTTCAAGGCCGCTGGCGCCACCTCTGCGTCCACTAAGGAACGCTTTGGGCGGAAGGCGGCGTCGGCGAAGGGCCGTAGCCGTTTTTTTCGGCCCAGGTCTTGATGATCGCGCCGGCGACGGGGGCGGCGTAGCGGCCTCCGCCGACGTCTTCGCCCGGGGTGTCGCCTTCCATCATGACCGCGACCGCGATTTGAGGGTTTTCGATCGGGGCGAAACCGACGAACCACGCGTAGTTGAGCATGCCTCCGTTTTGCGCCTTTTGCGCGGTGCCGGTTTTGCCGGCGAGGCGCAGGCCGGGGACGCTGAACTTTTTCTTCAAGATCTGGCCGGTGCCGGTGTTGGTCACGGCCTCCATGCCGGCGAGGATGGCGGCGCGTTGCGCGGGTTCGAGGCCATCGGGTTCGCTGTGCTGGCGAGGGGCGTCGGCGTGGTGCAGGATGGTGGGGCGGGTGATCGTTTCGCCGCGGGCGAGGGAGGCGGCGAAGCAGGCCATCTGCAAGGGGGTGAGGAGTAGATCGCCCTGTCCGATGGAGACGTTGGCGGTGTCTCCCGGGAACCAACGTTCCTCGCGGCGTCGTTGCTTCCATTCGGCGTCGGGCACGAGCATGCCGCGCGTCTCGTAGGGGAGCTCGACTCCGGTCGGATCGTCGAGGCCGTGGCGCCGGGCCTCGGCGGCGATGGCGTCGATGCCCGTCTTGAGGCCGTAGTCGTAGAAGAAGGTGTTGCAGCTTTTCTCCAGCGCCTGGGCGAGCGTGATGGTGCCGCGGTCGCGGTGATTGTTGCAGACGAAGGTGCGTCGTCCGACGACGTAGGCTCCGGTGCATTGCACCGAGGAGTCGGGGAAGATGTGGCCGGAGCGGAGGCCGGCGATGGAGGTCAAGAGCTTGAAGGTGGAGCCGGGCGGATAGAGGCCTTGGATGGCGCGGTTCCGCAGGGCGTCCCGGGCGGTGATCTCGGCGTAAACCTCCGTGGGGAGGCGGGGCCCCAGCACGTTGAGATCGTAGTCGGGCTTGCTGACCATCGCGAGGATTTCGCCCGTCGCGACGTCGAGCGCGACCGCGGCCCCTGCGAGACCGATGGAGCTCATCTGGTCGTCGGCGGCGCGCTGGATGTCGAGGTCGATGCTGACGATGGCTTCCTCGCCTTGCACGGGCCGTCGTTGTTCGAGGGGCGGGAGCACGCGGTAGCCGGCGGGGTTGACCCGGTATATGGCGCCGCCGGCCTGGCCTTGGAGGCGGGCGTCGAGCTGCAGTTCGAGCCCGGTCTTTCCGCGGGCGCCACGCATCTTGAAGGTGGTGAGCTCGGCGCCGGGGAGCGCGTCGCCGACCTCGATATCGTCGTCCGCCCCGGTGTAGCCGAGCACGTGGGCCGCGAGGGAGCCGTGCGGGTAGTGGCGGGTGCTGGAGGTGTAGACCTGAAGAGGCGAGCGGACCGGGAGCTGCTCGAGAAGCCGCGCGTAGTCCTCGGGGGTGATGTCTTCGAGCAGCAGGTAGGGGAGGATGCGGTTTTGCCGGTAGTGACGTTCCAACGCCTCGGCGTCCACCCGGTGGCGCGCGCCGAGGATGCGGTTGACCTGGTTGAGCTGCCGTTGGACGACGGCGGCGCGGGCGATGCGCGAGAGCTGGTCGACGCTGGGGATGTCCTTGTCGCCGGTTTCGCGGTAGTTGCGCCGGATGCGGAGAAACTCGCGACGGAAATCGTCATGGAGTTCGTCGAGGTTGAGGGTGACGGCGAGGCGCGCGCGGTTGCCCACGAGCATACGGCCCTCGCGGTCGAAGATCTTGCCGCGCGGTCCGGGCACGACGATCCGGCGTTGGCTTTGCACGGTCTCCCGGTCCCGGTGGGTGTCGGCGCGGCCGAGCTGTTGGTAGCCCAAGCCGGCCATGAGCACGACGAGCATGAGCACGAGCATGCCCTGAAAGAGCCAAAGCCGCGGGTCGTAGCCGCGGTGGGATTCGACCAGGCCGCCGGAGCGATCGGAGGGCGATGAGGCTAAAGCCATGGCTCAGGCGAAACGGTTCGCGGATTGCGCCGGGCTGGCGCCGACCATGCCCAGCGTCGCGGCCTGCAGCGACAGAAACCAGGGGCCGACGAGCGCGGTGAGCAGTTGGGAGGCGAGCAGGTCGCCGAGCAGGCGGACACCTCCGGCGGCGGGGTCGGGAAGCGCGCCGAGCGAAAAGAAGGCGAGCGCGACGAAGAGCGCGAGATTGACGAAGAGCGCGACGACCACGCCCGTGATGGTTTCGTGGCGGGGCAGGCGATCGCGCAGCCGGTAAACGAGGCAAAATGCGGCGGCGAGGATGAAGGCCTGGCGGCCGAAGGGCAGCGGGGAGGCGGCGTCCAGCCAGAGTCCGGCGACGAAGGCGGACGCGATGCCGGCGCCGGGCGGGAGGCGAAGCGCGGCGTAGGCGACGAGCAGGCCGGGCGCGGAGAAGGTGAGCGCCCAGGGCGCGGCGGCGTGGTTGATCTGCCCGACCAAGGCGCACAACACCGCTGCGCAGGCGAGCAGGCCGAGGATCTGGCGGAGCGCGTGGATCATGGGCGTCGACGGGGCGCGGCGCGGCTCAAGGCGCGGCGGCGCCGCTTTCCGGGGCGGGGAAAGCCGGATCGAGGGGAACGAGCACCGTGACCTCCGTGAGCTGGCCGAGCCGCGGGTCGAGCCGCGCGCGTCCGCTTCGGAAGAGTCCGTCCGTGCTCGGCTCCAGTTGGTAGACCTCGCCCACCGCGAGGCCCGGCGGGTAGACGCCGCCGACACCGGAGGTGACGAGCCGCCGCGGGGCCGCGGGGGTGGCGAACAGGTCCAGCGGCACGAACTCGATCACGGCCTCGGCGGGGCGCATCGGCGGGTTGATGCCGCCCTGGAAGCTGATCGGGCGATCATCGCCGTCGAACACGGCGGCGAGACGCACGCCGGGGCTGCCGATCAACTCCACGACCGCGGTGCCGGCGTGCACCTCGGTGACGCGTCCGGCGAGGCCCCCGGAGTAGATGACGGGAGATCCGACGCGGAGCCCGTGCCCGGCCCCTTTGCGGATGACGAGCCGCTGCCACCAGGCGGTGAAGTCGCGGCGGACGACGCGCGCCGGCTCGGCGCGAAATTCGGCGTAGGAGGGCAGGCGCAGCAGGGCCTCGAGACGCGTAACCTCGGCGCGGAGCCGCGCGTCCTCCTGCAGGCGGAGCTCGTAGGAGGCGTTGAGCCGTTGCAGGTCGCGCGCGGCCGCGACGAGCTCCGCGTTGGAGCGGGTGCGCTGGGCCCAGAAATCCTGGAGGTCGCGGGCGTAGGAGGCGGCGACGTCGATCGGCGCCTGGAACTCGTAGAAGGACAGACGGGCGAAACGCTTGAAAACGGTGGGCAGCACGAGCCACGCGAGCAGCAGGATGCCCAGGGTGAGGAAGGGGCGTGCCTGGTCGAAGCGACGGGATGCCACGGCGGGGATGCGGTCGGCGCGCGGAGGGCGACGGAGGGTCCGGGGGCGGGCCGGAGGGGCCCGGGCCGGGGCGCTCAGACGTTTTGCAGCACCCAGTTGAGGTCGTCGAGAACGGCGCCGGTGCCGTTGGCGACGGCGGAGAGCGGGTCGTCCGCGACGGTGACGGGCAGGCCGGTCTTTTCCGAGAGGAGACGGTCGATGCCGCGGATGAGCGCGCCGCCGCCGGCCATCACGAAGCCGCGGTCGACGAGGTCGGCGGAGAGCTCGGGCGGGCAGCGCTCGAGGGTGGAGCGCACGGCGTCGACGATGGACGAGATCGGGTCGCTGAGGGCCTCGCGGATCTCCTGCGAGGTGATGTGGATCGTCTTGGGCAGGCCGGCCACCGAGTCGCGGCCCTTGACCTCCATGGTGAGCTCCTCGTCGAGGGGATAGGCGGAGCCGACGCGCAGCTTGATCTCCTCGGCGGTGCGCTCGCCGATGAGGAGGTTGTAGGCGCGCTTCATGTAGTTCACGATCGAGCTGTCGAGCTCGTCGCCGGCCACGCGTATCGACTTGCTGAATACGATTCCGGAGAGGGAGATGATGGCGATCTCGGTCGTGCCGCCGCCGATGTCGACGATCATGTTGGCGGCGGGCTCGTCGATCGGGAGGCCGACGCCGATGGCCGCGGCCATCGGCTCGGGGATGGTGATCACGTCCCGGGCGCCGGCGTGGGTGGCGGAATCCTTCACCGCGCGCTTCTCGACCTCGGTGATGCCGGAGGGGATGGCGATGACGACGCGGGGATTCACGCGCAGGGCGTTGTTGTGCACCTTGCGGATGAAATAGCGCAGCATCGCCTCGGTGACGTCGAAGTCGGCGATGACGCCGTCCTTCATGGGGCGGATGGCGGTGATGTTGCCGGGGGTGCGGCCGAGCATCTTTTTGGCCTCGTCGCCCACGGCGCGCACCTTGCGGGTCTGGGTGTCGAGGGCGACGACCGACGGCTCGCGGAGAACGATGCCCTTGTCCTTGACGTAAACCAGCGTGTTGGCGGTGCCGAGATCGATGCCGATGTCGTTGGAAAAGTAGCCGAGGAGGGAGGACATGGTTGCGTGATGGGCGGGCGCGGCGCTAGCCGCCGAGGATATTGGGATTCATGCAATTCGCACGCCAGAGGGTGTCAAAAGGTAAAAACCCGCCCATCGTCGGGGACGTATCGGCCAATTACCTACAGCAGCGCGCGGGAGGTGGGTGTTTGACCCCGGTATTTTGATAAGATCCCCACTCTGGCACGGCGAATGCGTAGCCCTTGGCGCTCATGAACGCATTCAGTAGCAGCAAACTTGCGAATACCATGCCCAACACACCCGTTCAGCAGATCATGCAGGCGCCGAACGTCCTCGGATATGTGCAGTGCTCGGAGTCGGGGGACGTGATCGTGCAAGAGGGCAACGAAGTCGATGTCCTGGCCAACGTGCTCGTGTATTTCCAGCAGGTCGCCGGCCTGATCGGCGAGTCCTTCGGCCTGGAGGACTTCCAGGAGGCCCAGATCCAGGGAAAGTCGCTCACGGTGGTCTGTCTTCCGCATCAAGGCGGAGCGGTGGGCGTCATCCTCAACTCCCGCGCCCGGATCAACGAGACCGTGGGCTTGGTTCGCCAGGCCCTTGCCGGCGGCTGAGGCGTTCCCGTCGCGTTTCCCTCCCTTTCCCTTTAACCCACGACCGTTTCCCGACATGGAGATTTCCAAGCTTTTCGACAACATCCTCGACCTGCCCGGCATCGAGGGCGTCTGCCTTTTCGGCGCCGAGGGGCAGATGTATATCAACCGGTTGCCTTCCTTCCTTTCCAACGAGCTCTTCGCCGACGCGCAGCGCCGCATCGTCGCGATGTATGAGACGATGGACGAAAATTTCCTGCCCTGCGACGACTACATGCTGCGTTTCAGCGAGCGGTGGGTTTTGCTGCGCCGCACCGAAAAACAGGTGCTGCTCGTCCTCGGGGGCGAAAAGGCGAACCTCGCCTCGACGCGTATGGTCACGAACATGACCATGAAGCACCTCACGCCGGACTTGGTCTCGAGCCTTGAGGCGGCCGCGCGGGGCCACTCGCCCGCGGCGTCGACCGGCTCCGCGCCCGTCCCGGCCGCGTCCGTCTCCTCGGCGTCGCGCTCCCCTGCGCCTCCCGCGCCCGCGCCGTCGGCGCCCGCCCCGGCGGTCGCGGAGCCCGCCGCCGCGGGCTCGGGCGACGCGGCCAAGCCGGTCCGCATGTATCGCGGCCGCGCCTACTGAGACAGCGACCCTTCCGCGCTCGTCCCCTCCTCGAACTCTTATTTCCGGCGACGGAGCCCGTGCTCCGTGGCCTTCGCCTACCCGGATTCGATGTCGCCCAACGCCGCCGTCTGCATCCCCGATGCCCGCCTGCGCAGCCTGTTTTCCCTTCTTCTTACCGACGCCGGGGCGCTGGTCGCCTCCTGCCCTGACGCGGACGAGGCCTTGCGGGTGCTCGAATCGCGCCCCTGCCAGCTCTGCGTCCTCGTCTTGGGCGCCGCGCCGGACACGGGGGAGTTCATGGCCAAGGCGCGCCAAGCCTCTCCGGACACGCGTTTCCTGCTCATCGCGAATCGCGAGGAAATCGACGCGGTGCTGCCGCTCTTTTCCCAAGGGCTGGGCGACGCGCTGCTTCAGCCGATCAATCCGAAGCGGGCGGTTTCGGCGATCCAGCGTCTCCTGGGGAAAGACAAGCCGGTCGCGCCGATCCCGCCCGGCGCGGTTTCCAGCGCGCCGCCGATACCCGCCGAAAGCGGCTACCGTCCGCTCCACCTCGTGACGCGGTCGTCGCCGATGCGCCGGGTTCTCACCGAGCTTTGGAACGCGCGCAACGACCCGATCGGCGTGATCTTGCGGGGAGAGCCCGGGGTGGAGTTCGAGTTGGCGGCGCGGGAATACCAGGCGATGGGCGGCGATCTTCACGGCGGTCTGGTCGTGCTCGCGGCGCAGGATCTCGATGTGGAGACGCTGGCGACTCAGGTCTCCCTGGATCGTTTGAACGACGGCGTGCCGCGCACCTATTTCGTGTCCGACGTGGAGAAGCTCCCCAAGACGCAGGAAAAACCGCTGTTGGATTTTCTACGCCGGGCGAGACGGCAGCGTGAACGGGAAAAACCGCTGCGCATCGTCTTCGCGGCGAACGCGGGCTCGGACGGCCAGGCCGCTTCGGACGGGGAGTTTCTCGAGGAGCTGCAGTTTATCGTGCCGGCGGTGATAAACGTGCCCTCCCTCCGCGAACGCCGCGAGGACGTGGAGTTGATCGTCCGACGGGTGCTCACCGACCTCACCGCGATCTACCCCCACTACCGAGCGCGCTCTATCCATCCGGCGGCGATGCAATGGCTCGCGGCCCGGGCCTGGCGGGGCAACCATCAGGAGCTGGTGGTCGTGGTCCGGCAGGCGGTCGTGGACTGCCCGCATCGCGAGCTGACCGCGACGCACTTCGGCAAGCTGACGGAGGCGCGGGTCGATCCCGAGGAGGCGGCCGCGGCCCGGGTCATCGCGGCGGTGGAGCGGGCGGTCGCCAAGCCCGCGATCAAGTGGCCGGGCCGGGACGGCTGAGCGATTCCTGGATTGATCCGCGGCCCGCTCCCGGGCCGTCTGGAAACATGGCCAAAGGGAACGCCACCGTCCGCGTCTATTACGTCCTGCCCTGCTGTCTGCTGCTGCTGAACCTCGTCAACTCGATCGTCGGCTACCAGGCCGAGCGCATCGCCGATCCCTGGCTGCGGACCACCGTCGTGATCGGGCTGGTTCTTTTTGGCGGCTCCTTGGTCGCCTTCCTGATCGCGCCCGGGCTCGAGTCGCTGGTTCGCTGGCTGCACCGCACCAGTCGCGCGCAGGCGGGCGGGCTGGGCGAGGCGTGTTTTCTCATCGGATTGGGCGCGGTGATCTTCTGGCTCTACTATCTTCTCTGCAACAAGGGCGTCGGCGCGATCCTGCCCGCCGGATGGCGGCATCCCTGACGCACGCTCGTTTTTCGGCGCGCGAGGGCGAACCTTCTCGCGTCGGCCTCGTCTTCCTTCCCTCGTCCCGGCAACCCTTTGGGCCACTGAATCATGACCGGCGCAGCTTTCATCCAGGATCTCGCGATCATCCTCGCCTCGGCGGCGACCCTCGGCTGGGTCTGCCAGCGCGCCGGCCTTTCCAGCGTGGTCGGCTACCTCGTGGCCGGCATGGTGGTGGGGCCCTACACGCCGCCCTTCACGCTGGTGGCGGACGAGGCGAGCATCGCGACGGCGGCGCAGGTCGGGCTGGTGTTCCTGATGTTTTCCATCGGCCTGCGGCTGAGTCTGCGACGACTCAAGCGGCTGGGCGCGGGTCTCTTGCTGGCGGTTTTGCTCAGCGCGGTGCTCACCTATTTCTCGACGCGCGCGCTGGGCGCGGTCGTCGGGCTCGACGCGACCCAGACCTTGTTTCTCGCCGCCATGCTGATGGTGTCGTCCTCGGCGATCATCGGCAAGGTCCTGCACGAGACGGGAAGCGCCCACGAGAAGCCCGCGCAACTCGCCATGGGCGTGACGGTGCTCGAGGACGTGGTCGCGGTCGTGATGCTGACGGTGTTGAACTCCGTCATCGCCCTGGGGGGCGTCGGCGGGGCGGGGGAGTCCGCGGGGGAGAAAGGCCAGGGGCTGGGCGCCACGATCGGGGCCTTCGGCGCCTTTGTGGTTTTCGCCGGCATCATGGGGCTGCTCATCGTGCCCTGGCTGCTGCGAAAGCTGAGCGTCAAGGCGGACGAAGAGCTGCAAACCCTCGCCACGGCCGCGCTCCTCTTCGGCCTCGCGATCATCGCCTTCCGCGCCGGCTACTCGCTGGCGTTGGGCGCGTTTTTGCTCGGCACGATCATCGCGGAGACGCCGCACCGGCATCAGGTGGAGCGGATCTTCGAGGGCATGCGCGATGTGTTCAGCGCGGTGTTTTTCGTCGGCATCGGCCTGCAGATCGACGTGCGGGCGCTCGGCGAGGCGTGGTGGATCATCCTGTTGCTGACGGTCTTCACGCTGCTGGTCCGGCTTTTCGCGGTGTCGACCGGGCTGGCGCTCACCGGCGCGCCGCATCGCGAGGCCTTGCGCGCGGGACTGGTGGCGACGCCGATCGGCGAGTTTTCCTTCGTCATCGCCCAGCTCGGCGTGGCCGCGGCGGTCGTGCCGGCCCGCTATTACCCGCTCGCGGTGGGGCTTTCGCTGCTCACCTCCCTGACCGCGCCGTTTCTCACGCGCCGTTCCGCGCCGATCGCCGACGCCTTGCTGCGTCGCAGGCCGCGGTGGCTGGTGGAATCGCTCGACGCCTATCACGATTGGTTGGAACGGTTGCGCGAACGCCAGGCCGGCAGCCTGCTTTGGAAGCTGAGCCGCAAGCGCGTGATCCAGATCATCGTGGAGCTGCTTTTCGTCGCGGGCCTGCTGGTGTTCGCCGAGGCGGCGATCGCGAAACGTCTCGGGGCGGGGCGTTTTTTTCCGGGCGGTCCGACGGTCCTCTTCTGGAGCGTGTTGCTCGTGGTGGCGCTGGTGCCCTTGTTCGCCATCTGGCGCAACGTCGGCGCGCTCGCGCTGATCGTGGCGGAGTTTTCCACGCAGTCCCAGCCGCCGGATAAGCGCGATCGCCTCCGGGCCCTCGTGGCCAACGGCATCCGGCTGGTCGCGACCGTGCTGCTCGTGGTCTGGGTGGGTTCGTTCGCGCCCACCCATGCCGCGCGCTGGACCCTGCTCGCCGGCGTCGTGGTGGCGGCCGTGGCCCTGCTGCTGCTCCGTCGTCGCATGATATACTGGCACAGCGAGCTCGAGGTGGGCTTGCAGGAGGTGTTGAGCGAGGACTCGCCCGGCCGCCTGAGCGCCACGTCGGTCCCTTGGCTGGGCAAACACGAGGAGTGGAAGTTGAGCGTCTCCGATTGCGTCGTGCCGGACCTCGCGTCCTGCGCCGGCTGCACGCTCGCCCAGCTGAACCTGCGCTCGCGCTTCGGCTGCACCGTCGTGGGTATCGAGCGGCAGGGTTGCATGATCGCGCTGCCCGGCCCCGACCAGGCCCTCTTCCCGCGCGACAAGGTTCTTTTCCTCGGCACGCCGGAGCAGGCCTCGGCGGCCAAGGTTTTTCTCGGCGCGGTCAACGGCGGCGCCGACGGTTCCGATTTCGACGTGGTCGGGCTCGAGACGGTGACGGTGCCGGTCGCCAGTCGCGCCGCCGGCTGCAACCTGGCCGAACTCGCGCCCGCCGCCCGCCACGGGGTCCAGATCGCCGGCCTGCGGCGCGGCGCGATGCGCATCCTCAGTCCCGGAGCCGAGGAGCGAATCGAGTCGGGGGACGAAATTCTGGCCCTGGGGACGCCGGTGAAATTGCGCGACTTCAAGGCCTGGGTGCGCGAATCCGCAGCCCCCGCGACTTCCTAGGCGTCGCGCGGTCCCTGGCGGGCGCCGGTGCGGCGTGGGATTTCCGCGGCGAACGCGGGACGCGGTTCACGCCGACTCCGGCAAGTGCTGGCGGCTCAGCGGGTTTCCTGCCCCAGCGAACGCTCGCCGGGGTTCTTGGCCGGGAGCGCTTAGTCGCGTTTGGCCGCTTCGTCGGCTTTCTGCGCGGCGGATTTTGAGCCTTTGCTTGCGCGGGCGTCGCGCGGGGCGGGGCCGCGCTCCAGGGACGGGAAACGGCGCCAGGCCACATCGTTGTTGTCCCCGACGGCCCGGGCCTCGCATAAAGACCGTTTTTCCACGTGTCCGCCACGCCCCTTCACTACCAGACCGTCGCCGAACTCTCCGCCGCGCTCGCGGCCGGTTCGCTCACCTCCGTCGCTCTCACCGAGGCCGTGATCGCCCGCACCCGCGCGGTCGAGGATCGCGTGCAGGCATTCAACTCCTACGACGCCGAGGACGCCCTCGCCCAAGCCCGCGCCTCCGACGCGCGTCGCGCCGCCGGGCAGGCCCGCGGTCCGCTCGACGGCATCCCCATCGGTCTGAAGGACGTGATCGCGGTCAAAGACCAGCCGCTCACCGCCTCGTCGAAGATGTTGGCCAACTTCGTCAGCCCCTACGACGCCACGGTCACCACCAAGCTCCGCGACGCCGGCGTCGTCCTTTGGGGGCGCCTGAACATGGACGAGTTCGCGATGGGCTCCTCGACGGAAAATTCCGCGACCAAGCAGACCGCCAATCCTTACGAGCTCTCGCGCATCCCCGGCGGTTCTTCCGGCGGCAGCGCCGCCGCCCTCGCGGCCGGCGAGGCCCCCGCCACGCTCGGCTCCGACACCGGCGGCTCGATCCGCCAGCCGGCCGGCCTTTGCGGCGTGGTCGGGCTTAAGCCCACCTACGGCCTGATCTCCCGCTACGGCCTCATCGCCTACGCTTCTTCGCTCGACCAGATCGGCCCCTTCGGCCGCACCGTTGAGGACGTGGCCCTTCTGCTCCAGGCCATCGCCGGCCACGACGAGCGCGACTCGACCTCGTTCAAGACGCCCGTCCCCGACTATCGCGCCGCCCTCACCGCGCCGCGCGCCCGCCCGCTGCGCATCGGCATCCCGAAGGAATATTTCGGCGAAGGTCTCGATCCCGAGGTCGGCGCCGCGGTGCAGGTCGCGATCGATTACTACAAGTCCCACGGCGCCGAGGTGCGCGAGGTGTCTTTGCCGCATACCGAGTATGCGCTCGCCGCCTACTACATCATCGCGACGGCCGAGGCCTCCTCGAATCTCGCCCGCTACGACGGCGTGCGCTACGGCCACCGCAGCGCCGAGGCGGAAAACCTCCTCGACCTCTACTTCAAGTCGCGCGCCGAGGGCTTCGGCTCCGAGGTGAAGCGTCGCATCATCCTCGGCACCTACGTGCTCAGCTCGGGCTACTACGACGCCTATTATGGTCGCGCGCAAAAAGTCCGCACGCTCATCCGCGAGGACTTCATCAAGGCCTACCACGACGTGGACGTGATCCTCACGCCGACCTCGCCCACGCCCGCCTGGAAGCGCGGCGAAAAGACCGAGAACCCGCTCTCCATGTATCTCGCCGACATCTACACGATCGGCGTGAATCTCGCCGGCCTGCCCGCGATCAGCGTGCCCTGCGGGTTCTCCAAGAGCGGCCTGCCCATCGGCCTGCAACTCATCGGCCGGCCCTTCGCCGAGGCCGACCTGCTCTCGGCCGCCCACCTCTACGACCGCGCCCACGATTGGGCCAAGCGCACCCCGCAGCTCTGAATTTTAGCCCACGGAACACACGGAAGACACGGAACCAAACCTCCGGGGAGAATGCCCACGAAACACACGAAATGACGCGAAAGCCGAAGCCTTCCCTTTCGTGCTTTTTCGTGTGTTTCGTGGGCCCTTATCCAGCGGTTTACCTTCCGTGTCGCCCGTGTGTTCCGTGGGCCCCTCCCTCTGAAAAATGAATTACGAAGCCGTCATCGGTCTTGAAGTCCACGTCCAGATCAAGACCCGCTCCAAGATGTTCACCCGCGTGCCCGCCGGCTACGGCGAGCCCGAGAACACGCTCACCGATCCCACCGTGCTCGCCCTGCCCGGCGCGCTGCCGGTCATGAACAAGGCCGCGGTCGACGCCATCATCAAGGCCGGCCTCATGCTCGGCTGCGAGATCGCTCCGGTCTGCAAGTGGGATCGCAAAAACTACTTCTACCCCGACTCGCCGAAGAACTACCAGATCTCCCAATACGACCAGCCCATCTGCATCGGCGGCTCGGTCGAGATCGAGCTGCCCGGCTCCGCGCGCAACATCCTGGGCGAGCACAAGGCGATCCCGCTCACCCGCATCCACCTCGAGGAGGACGTCGGCAAGCTCAACCACGGCGCCGGCGGCTCGCTCATCGACTACAACCGCGCCGGCACGCCGCTGATGGAGATCGTATCCGATCCCGCGATACGCTCCGCCGACGAGGCCTACGCCTACCTCCAGTCCCTACGCAACAGCATCGTCTACGCCGGCATCTCCGACTGCGACATGGAGAAGGGCCAGCTGCGCTGCGACGCCAACATATCCATCCGCCCCGTGGGCGAGACGAAGCTCGGCACCAAGGTCGAGCTCAAGAACCTCAACTCCATCTCCTTCGTCCGCGACGGCATCGCCCACGAGATCGCCCGCCAGATCGCGGTCGTGAAGGCCGGCGGCGTCATCGTCCAGGAGACGCGCGACTACGACGGTCTCACCGGCACCAGCCAGTCGCTCCGTTCCAAGGAGATGGCGCACGACTACCGCTACTTCCCGGACCCCGACCTCATGCCCGTGAAGGTCGACGTCGAGTGGAAGTCCCGCCTCGCCGCCGAGCTGCCCGAGCGCCCCTTCGACAAGCAGCGCCGCTTCATGGCCGCCGCGCCCGAGGGCTACGGTCTGCCTTACACCCTGGCCAGCGTCCTGATTCCGGATCGCGCGCTCAGCGACTGGTTCGAGGCCGCGGTGAAGGTCGCGGGCGCCTCGCTCGCCCAACCGGTGGGCAACTGGATCGCCAACGACCTGCTCCGCGAACTTTCCGCCTCCGGCGCCGCGCTCGCCGACGCGAAGGTCACGCCCTCCGCGCTCGCCGAGCTCGTGAAGCTCATCGACGCCGGCACGCTTCTCCAGAACGCCGCCAAGGAGGTCTTCGCCGATATGGCCGCCACCGGCGAGGCGCCCGCCGCCATCGTCGCCCGCAAGGGCCTCGCCGTCGCCCAGACCGACACCGGCGAGCTCGAGCAATGGTGCCGCGACGCCATCGCCGCCAACGCCAAGGCCGCCGAGGAGTTTCGCGCCGGCAAGGA
>JACCDY011102677.1_pt1 | contig 17419 bp, 22 predicted proteins | sample 7446391 | NCBI WGS metagenome assembly JACCDY01 (sample SAMN15323451, study PRJNA562643) | freshwater metagenome | isolation source: river surface water | place: USA:Blue River Watershed | collected 2017-08-18
CTGAAGTTCAACTTCTCTGATGTTTTTTCAAAGCTAGGTTTAGGCATCGGGGCTTAAACTCTAGCGAGTCTGAATTAGATTCAGGCACAAGACGCTTGTATAAAGAGATTGAAGAGAAGTTTACTATTGATATTCGTATCCTCAATCTCTTATCTGCTGAAGAAAAGTATTGTACATACCACGAACTTCAGACAGTGTACAGCGTTCCCGACTTTTATGACATGCTGGAAATGATGGATGTAAATGCTGCCTTGAGAGAGGATAGTAGGCGTAGAAGTCAAAAAGAATAATAACGTGACGGAGAAAGCGCATGGAACTGGCAAAGCTATTTGCTACTGTAGGGTTTAAAGTAGATAAGGATGGCCTGACCGAGTTCCGTAAGGAGATGGCTGATTTAAAAGGTCATCTGCGTGAAGCTGCTATTCAGACAGGAAAGCTGAAGAATCAACTGACAGGGCTGACAGCACAATTCAAACAGTTCCAGAAAATGACTGACACTAAGGGTGTTACGAAATGGATGGACGGGATTGAGAAGAGTGTTGTACATCTGAATAACATTCAAGTGGCTGTGAGTGGTCAAGCACAACGTTCAACACATTGGGCTGATGCCTTCTCTTCTTCTCTGCTCAAGCTACATCAAGCCATCACTGGACGTAAGAACGAAGTGGCTGAATATGCTCAAGCCATTATGATGCTTGCAGCCAGCTTTGAAAGGTTGAAAGCTGCTACAGCAGGTGTCAGCCGATTCCGTCAAGTTCCTCGTAGTGCTATTAGCGAAGGGCAAAGTGGATATGGTGGGGCTAGAGAAGGAAGTGGTAGAAAAGGTGGTGGGAACGGATATGAATCCAATCAGTATGTAGGATATTGGGGGAGAGCATCTGGTGTTGCCAAATCACCAATGGCGGCTATGTTACGCCCAATGTTGCCGACAGGTATGGGGTTGTTCAACGCTGTTGCTGGCGGTTATGCAATTAAGGAACTGATTGCTACTGGCCGTGAAATGATGCAGATGCAGAGTATGCTGAAAGCCCTTTCTGGTGATACAGAGACATTCAACAGCAACTTGAAGTTTGTAAAGCAGACAGCGGATGAACTTGGTATTTCCATCCTAGACATGGGACGAAGTTACGCTAAAATCTTCATGGCGGGCAAAGAACAGTTTGGTACGAAAGTAATGCAAGAAAGTTTCAAGGGGGCGCAAAGCTATTTCCGACTCCTTGGAATGAGTTCTGAAAAGATTAACCTTGCCAACAAAGCTATTGAACAGATGTTCAACAAGCAGCGCGTTATGTCTGAAGAACTGAAAAACCAATTGGGCGAACATGCTGCCGGTGTGATGGGCTTCTTTGCTCAAGCAGCCGGGACAGATGTTACTGGCCTTGTTAAGATGATGGAAGAGGGCAAGGTGGGTGCTGATGTAATTATCAAAGCCCTTACTGCAATGGGTTTGTTTGCTAACGCCTCCCCCGAACTCCAGAAACAACTGAAAATGTCGGCTGCTGCACAAGAACGTTTCAACAACAAGATGCGAGAGTTTTCCCAAGTAATGATGGAAAGCGGCTTGGATGAAATGTTGACTGAGATGTTTGGGTTGTTGAATAAACTGATAACTGTTTTAACACCTGTGTTCAAAAGTATTGTCTCAATAATCAAGGCAGTTAAAGGTGCAGTGTCAGCCTTGTGGAAACTTAAAGAAGTAATTGCTGTTATTGGTTTGGGTTTGATGCTTACAAAGGTCACAGCAATTGCCGCCGGTATTCAGTCAATAGTGACAGTATTAAAGATTCTTGGGCCATTACTTGCCGGGGCGGCTGCTTCTGCGGCAGCGTTGTATGTGGCAATAGCGGGCTTCATCTATGTATTCTCATCTATTGATGATTATATGAATGGTGAAAAGAATTGGGTTTACGGGTTGCAGCTAATGCTCGAAATTGCAATGGCTAGACTTGACCAATTCCAAATGCGTGTTCGTATTTGGTGGAAGGACATGCAGGCTATGTGGGAAAGTTTCAAGCTTGACCCTATCAGTTTTCTCTTTGATAAAGCATTTGAACGCTGGTCTAATATACAAGACCCCTCAACCCAGTGGGTCATTGATGCTATGCGCAACATAAATAAAAACGGCATCACATTTGAGGGCGGTGCTGGAGATTTATACCCAAGTCAACCTAAGATACAGCAACCTAAGTTTCTTCCAAATGTGATGCAAGGTAGTCCACTCATCATCAACATCGACGCCAGTAAGGTTAGTGGTGTCCAGAATGATCCAGAGAAGTTTGGGAAGGCTGTAGGTGGTGAGGTTTCATCTGAACTACAACGGATAATGGGTGGGCTTGGTGCTTTTAAATAAGGTCAATCGGAGAATTGAAAGAAAATGATTTATGTGCTAAAAACACAGAACTTAGATGTTATCACATTCGATAGTATTCTTTCGTTCTCCGAGTCCTATTCTGGTGCTGTCACCTCTCAACCTATCGAGGATGGTAGTAAGATCAGTGATCATGTCATCACAGACAACTTGAAGATAAAGATTCAAGGGATGGTGACTGATTACAACTTCTGGAATCCATTGAAAGATGCTGCCAATGTTGCTGTTCCCGGATATGACTACAATCGTACAGGTGCCTTGGGATTGACAGATTCAAACGGAAGTCCAGCATTATCGGATGCCCCTGTTCCAAGCGATTATGCTGGTCAAGACAACGACACAAACACTTCAGTAAAAGCTGCAATGGATGTTGTACGTCAAAGATTAATTGCTATTCAACGTGGTAAAGAAGTTGTTACTGTGCTAGGATATATCGTAAGGGAGAAGGATTCCCTCATTGTCAAGTATGAAAACTGCGTCATTACAGACTTGTCTTTCGATACCTCCCCTGACGGGGGGTATGCAATCTACCCCAACATCTCTATCGAGCAAGTGAACATTGTTAAAGTTAAAACACAGTTTGCAAACTCTCAGAAGATTATAGAGGAAAAGGTTGCAAACCAAGCTGCTGGAGAAGATGGGAAAGGGAATAAGAAACCCGGTGGGGGAAAGGACAATAAAACCCCGGAAGAGAAAAAACGAGATGATGCTTACAGTCGGCTCGAAGATCAGCTGGATGAGGAAGTAGAAAAAACAAGGTGTCTTTATTTGTGGGATGAATTGAAGGCAAATGGTCAAAATACTATACCTTGGTGTGCTATTAAATATGACCTAGCTGGCAAAGTTACAACACGTTCTATTACATCTAATCCGGCGGGGCTATGACAACATTCGCTATTATTCCGACATTTGTTGAACAGGACTTCTCGTACTCAACTACTTTGAATGGCTACGATGTATCTATCCGCTTCACATATAACAATAGAACTGCCCACTACCACATAACTGTTACAACGCGAGATGGTACAACTGTCTTGGATGGGAGGAAGGTAGTCCCATCAAATCCGATTTCATCTTCGGAGATGTTTGAAGTTGGATTGACGGGGTACTTCAGACTAATCCCGCTCAATGAAAATGCAGTAGACACAGAAGCAACCTTGAATAACTTACCAGAGAATTACATCTTTGTCTATATTGACTGATTGGGAGAAAGACTATGCAGGTAGAGAATGCTCAGTGGGGTAGGGACTATCTACTTACATTTAAGAATCCTGAAAATGGAGCACTGATCAGTATCAAAGACCTCCGCATCCAGTTTGATATTAGTTTGTACGTGGACAACAGGACTAATACAAACAAGGGTACTATATCTATATATAACCTGAAAGATGAAACCTTGTCACTAATCAACACAAGGTTTGGCACAATCACACTAGATGCGGGTTATCAAGGAAACATTAAAACCATTGTGACAGCAGATGTCATCAACATTAAGACATCTAAGTCTGGCGGGGACACTGTTACAACGTTTGAGCTAATACCCGGTTTTGTTAATACAGGTATTAAACGGGTGGGTGTTACCTTTCCCGACGAAATCTCACTACAATCTGTTATTGAAAAGATTGCATCTGAACTCCAACTTGGTTTAGCCACTACAAGCAAAGGTGACTGGACAAGTATTAAATGTACATACGGCTATACGGCTATGGGTACGGGGAAACAAGTGCTTGACGATCTTGCAAAGACATATGCAATTGAATGGAATATTCAAGATGGGAAACTGATTGTTACAGATAGGTATGCCACAAGTGAGAAAGCCGAAAGAGCCATTGTCCTTGATAAAGAGAGCGGCTTGATAGACATTCCCTTCATGGACAGTGAAGAGGTTAGTAAATCTGTAGGTCAAGCACTTGACAAAGAAGATGAACTTTTCATTGACCAGAAGAAGCTAAAACCTAAGAAAGATGGAACACAAAAACTTTCAAACAAAATAACCGTAGTTCGATGGGGAATGAGGGCAAAAGCATTGCTTAATCCTGAAATCCGGCCAAACAGTTTGTTTAAGGTTGTTACATCTAATGGGATGTTTGACAACTTCTACCGAGTAAGAACTGTTAATTTTAAAGGTGATAGTCGCGGTGGCGAGTGGGTTATGGAGTTGTATGGCGACAGCGTAGATGCCACGGAAATGGGGAAATAGTATGGCAAGTGATTTAACTATTGAAAGCGCGATGACTGCTTTCTTTGAATATCAAATGCGGAATATGTATACAGCCATTCCCGCCAAAATCATGCAAGTTCGCAATGCAGAACAATGCAAGGTGGATGTAAAACCGCTCATTGATATGGTATTTTCCAATCTGGAAACTCTTGAATGGGCAACGATACCCAACGTTCCAGTGATGTATCCATCTTCCTCTACATCCGCTATTACCTTCCCTGTTAAAGCAGGGGATGTAGTTTTGTTAGTATTTTCACAATCAGGGCTTGACGTATTTAAATCTGGAGATGGAACCCCACAACCCCCTAGCGACTACCGCACATTCAATATGAGAGATGCAATTGCTATTCCCGGCTTATTCCCATTTGGTTTGGCTATCAATCAACAAAGCAAACGTACACTAACACATTCAACAGATGATGTTGTTGTAGCGCATAATCTTGGGACAGAAGCTGAATGTGAAATACGGCTGAAGCCCACGGGGAAGGTTGAGATTAACGGAAATCAGATTGACATCTCATCGTCCACAAAGATTGATGGCAACCTTATCAATACAGGGAGCATCACCGTTGGTGTAGGGGCTACTGGAAGTTTCACAACACCGTTAGGACAGATTGTAACTGTGACAGACGGCATCATTACAAACATTATTTAAGAGAACAAGCATGAATCCACAAGGCTCCGGTGTTATTAACCTAGACCAGTATGAGAAACTAGGCGAGGATATTGACAGGGTTGGTAGCTGTGCGGAATTGCAGGAAACAGCAGAACGTATCCTCACTTCTTTGTATGCTGAAAATACAGCCATTCAAGACCAGCTTGATAAACTTGCACCCATTGCAGCCTTGTTGGAAGCTCCCACGTCTATTGACGATGTGCTGGACTGGATTACTGGACTGATTGATGGGGTGTTGACACCCTTGTATGCGCCAGCCCTTGTCTACCCGACACAGCTTGCTGCAAGGACTGTAGCAATCACTACCTTGATTGACAAAATAAACGATAAGGCAAACCAGTTCCAATCTTGCAGCCTAACCCTTCCAACCCCTTAACCCTGCATAGGGAAATAATAGTTGTATGATAAGGGGTAGGGTAGTATAGGTAGATGATCGTTTATCAATTTGCAATGCAAGGGCTATATAAGATAATGAGAACAAGAGGGGATGTGAACACACATGGACATTAAACTAGATGAAGATGGGGACATTTCTCTTGTTAGCGGGGAAACACAAGTAACAAGCATTGGTGCTGAAGATTTAGCACAACGCCTGCGTATCCGATTGAACACATTCCAAGGGGAGTGGTTTATGGATAACACGTTGGGGATTGACTGGTGGAATCGGGTGATGGGGAAGAACAGAAGCAAGATGGCAGTGGATGCCCTTATTCAAGATTCCATTCTCAAAGAACCAGATGCCCTACAAATTGTTTCCTACACATCTTCCATTTCTGCTGATCGTAAGTTTAGTTGCTCATTCCGTGTAAGAACAGAAGATGGAGCTATTTCTTCCGCTATAACATTCGTGCTGTCGCCAACCAATTAAGGAGAATATACGTGGCTGGACTTTCTGATACAGGCTTCACGGTAAAACGCCTGAATGACATTATTGCTGAACTGAAGGCTAAAGCAGAAAGTGAGTTTGCTTCTCTGGTTGAGCCGGGTGATATTGTAAACACATCCGATACATCTGTCCTTGGCAGGTTTATCAAACTGTTCTCCTCTCCTCTTGCAGACTTGTGGGAAGTGGCACAGGATGTATATTCTGCATACGACATCAATCAAGCCTCTGGCAATGCCCTTGAGAACATCACGCTCACTGGTGGGGTGGCTAGGCTTAGTGCTACGGCGTCTTCTGCTACATTGGTTTGTTATGGGGACTATGGGACAGTGATTCCGGTGGACAGTAATGTTCGCTCCACATCCACTGGTAAGGTGTTTAGTACAGACAGTGAGATTACATTAGATGAAGGGTTGTGTGTTGCAGTACAAATTGCTCCAGCCGCTGTTGCCAATTCTACGGCTTACAGTTTTACCTATCAGATTTCTGGTATCAATACTACTCCTGTTACTGTTTCTATCACTTCTGATGGGAGTGCTACTGAATCGGAAATTGTCAACGCTATAATCACTGAAGTTAATACCAATCACAACACTTATATCACAGCCACATTGGTTGGAAGTGAAGCACTTATCCAAGAAGTGAATCAAGGATATACTTGTACATTTGATGTGGGTACAGATTGGGATATTAGCAAGGTGAAGAAATGGGTGAGTGCTGCATGTACCGAGACTGGCCCTAATGCTCAAGCCGCCGATACAATTCAAAGCATTCAATCTCCTGTTATTGGATGGGACACTGTAACCAATCCGTCCGCTGCTGCTCTTGGTACCAATTTGGAAACAGATAGTGAACTGCGTACACGTTATGCCTTGGCTAAATTCCAAGACAGCTTAAACACCTATGAAGCTATCTACGCTGCTGTCCTGAAGGTTGAGGGGGTGGAACAAATCATCATTTATGAGAATGAGACAGATGTGGCCCTAATTTCCCCGCCAGTTCCCGCCCACTCTTTCTACCCGATTGTGCTGGGTGGTAGTAGCGTTGATATTGCTAAGGCAATCTGGGACAACAAACCTGCCGGTATTTTGAGTTACGGAACTGTTACGGAAAGTGTTGTAGACAGTCAAGGTGTAAGCCACGATATTTCATTTGACCGTCCTACTGATTTACCAATCTACATCGAAGTGGATGTAACTACTGATTCCACTTATCCTGTCAATGGGGATGACCAAATCAAGCAAGCCATCTATGATTATATCAGTGCCTTGAAGATTGGTGAGGATGTTATTTACAGCCGGTTGTATACACCAATCAATACAGTGGCTGGTCACTACGTCACTGCTTTGAAAGTGGATGATACTGACCCGCCCGTTGCTACAACTAACGTCACTGTAGATTACTACAAACGAGCCACCATCACTTTAGCCGATATTGTTGTAAACAGTTAATCTTGGGAGAAGCACAATGACAACGAATGCTTTTACTGAGATTGATTATCTGGCAGAGGGGAGAGGAAGGGTTACTGAACAATTCAAGAATAAGCCAGTGTTTGATGCCTATCTTAAATTGATTATGGATGCCCTGAATGAACTTCAAGATGTCTATAAAGATTTGATGCAACTACGCAGTATTGACACTGCCAATGGTGCACAGCTTGATTTGATTGGAGCTATTGTTGGGCAATCACGGACACTGGTGAACTATGATGCTTTCCCTTATTTTGGATTTGATGGGGCAACGGCTGCTGAAACTTTCGGAACAGTATCTGATGGCGCGGCTGGTGGTTTGTTTCGTAGCGTTAATCAGGCAGAAGGTGCAAGTGCTGAAGTTGATGATGAGACATATAGGTTTCTGATCAAGGCACGTATTATTGCCAACACAACTAGAGCCACCCCTGAGGCAATTATCAGTGGACTGAACTTCGTGACTGGTAATGCCAATACGTCCATTGTAGAGCAACCAAATGCCCATGTCACATTGGAAGTACAGAACAACCTAACAGATTTCCAAGCCTATTTCCTTCAAGGGTTGAGTGAGCAAGGAAGTATCATTCCCATTCCCATTGGTGTTGCCGTTGATTATGTCTTCTTTGAAGAGGACTATTTTGGTTTCTACGAAGACCCGAAGGCAAGCACACTATCCGCATTGGAGACGGGGTATGGGTTTGGATATGGTCTTGGGTATGGAACAGCTGGGGCGGATGCAAGTGTTGGCGGATATATCTCCGATTTGCGATAAGTGATTTGTGACAAGTAAAACAACAAATATTGAGGAAGAATGAAATGACAGCAACAGTTGGCGCTAATTTAGGAATGAATTATGCTTGGGCAAGTGGTGAAGATGGTTGGAATGTCGGGATGGATGCCAACCTTCTTAAACTGGACAGCTTGGTTCAACCCAATGTTATTGACAGCACAATCAACACCCCTCCCGGTAGCCCCACAGTTGGTGATAAATATATTGTCGCCACTGGTGGCTCCGGTGCTTGGAATGGATTAGACGCTAAAATTGTCATCTGGTCTGGTAGTGCTTGGGTGAGTTATACAGCCAAAGAAGGTTGGATGACATATGACCAGACTAATAGTTACTACCTGAAGTGTACAGGCAGTGCTTGGGTGCAAGACCCTTTTGGTGATAGGGCTTATGCAGAATCCTTTGTCAATAATGAGTCTCAGACATATCGCTGGTTTGAGGATTTTATTGCGTTTGGTGGCGGGGCTGGACAAACTCAAGCACTGACGAACTTACGCTGTAGTAACAACAGTATGAATATCGGTGCGCCCTCATCGGGCTTTTTTAACGCAAACATATCTGGTGCAGCCCACGCGATGGGATGGGGGCAGATACAAAATTACTCACTAGGGACGGGCCTTGCCGGGTGCATTCAAAACTACGACGGGAACTCCAAAATCCCTGTAACAGCATCTAAAGAACTGGTATTCGCTGGCTCCTTGGATACTCTGCCGACAAACACACCAACTACCGATTGCGTGCATCGTATTGGCATGTGTGGAGCTTTCCTTGGTGTGCAACCTAATCCTGTTGGGCAGTCGCAAGGGGCATCGGTGTATTTCCAAGCCGACAAAGACGGGTTTTGGAAATGCTTCAGCGGCAAGGCTGGCGCAAACCAGAACACGACAACAGGCGTAGCAACCGCTGTGATGACGTATATCTCCCTGCGTATTGTCATCGCAGCAACTACAGGTGTTGTGTATTTCTACATCAACGGGACGCTGGTGGCTACACATGGTGCGGCAGGCGCTGTCCCGTACGAGCAAGAGTGGTACAGGTTTATTGCCTTGTACAACCAAGGCGCGGGGACTTTTCCGTCCGCTGGTGGGTTAAGTGGTCTCGGAAACCTGTACATTGATGCGTGGGGACAACTCATTAGAGCTGGCGCTGACCGCACCAATCTTCGGTTTTTGACTTAAAAAAAAAAGGGGGGAGTAACAAATGTCTAAAGAAACACGCCCGGATTACACCTACAAGTGGGCAAGCACAGGGGACGTTGCAACCCCGAACAACAGTAAGATCAGTCTCGGATGGATTGTAGAAAAACCGCCTATGCAATGGTGGAACTATATCGAGAATCGTCAAGACCAAGCTATCTCCTATCTGTATCAGCAAGGAATCGCTGAATGGGACAACAGCATTGAATACCAGAATGGCAGCAGCTTTGTCTCTCGTAGCGGAAACATCTACGTCTCTATTCAAACAGGGACAAATAAAGACCCCACCAGTGAAACGGCTTACTGGAAACTGTATGGTAAGCGTTTTGTAGCCGCCCCGGCATCTGCTGGTGCTACGGGTACGTCTGGTGATTGGGCCGTAGATGGTGACTATATCTACGTTTGCACAGCAACTAACACGTGGAAGCGTGCCGCGCTTGCTACATGGTAATTTGGAGAAAATAAATGGCAAAGATTACAAAGCCCGATATTAGTATCCAATGGGCGCAAGCGGGAAGCATTTCTGTCCCTAGTGATGTAAAGAAACAGCAAGGCTGGGTTGTTGAGAAGCCAGCTAATGAATATATGAACTGGCTTCAGAATCGTCAAGACACAGGGGTTGCTTATTCCTATCAAATGGGGATTAGTGAATGGGATAGCACTACCGAATACCAATATGCGGCGGGATATGCAAGCTATGTTCAATATAACGGGGTTGTGTACAAAGCAATTCAAACGGGAACTAACAAAACCCCTTCCACTGAAACTGGATATTGGTCTCGTGCTTTTGATGATTATGGTTCTGCTTCCACTGTTAATTCTGCCCTTACAAGTCATATTACCAATTATGGAACTTTGGCTTCTCTGAGCAACGTTACAACAGCACGTTCCAATCTGTCTGTATATTCAATTGCTCAATGTGATGCGGCATTTGCCCCTATTGCTGGTAATAGCGCACAAACGTTCTTGGTTGGTACAGCTACCAGTGCTAACCATGCTGTTCGTAAGAGTCAGTTTGATGCTAAAACTGGACAGGCTACAGAGACAACAGCAGGGATTAGCGAGATTGCAACACAGGCTGAAGTTAATGCTGGTGCTGATGATTTGGCATATGTTACGTCACTGAAGCTGGCAACTAATCTCGTAGCTAAGACAGCTTCTACGGCAGATGTTAAGACTGGCTCATCTACAACCAAGTTTGTCTCACCTTCTTCGTTTACTGGATTCTTCAATGATTCTGGTCAACAAGGGTTGACAACCAACGGGTATCAGAAACTTCCGGGCGGTTTGATACTGCAATGGGGGGTTTATGATAAGGGGAGTAACTTCACAGAACATGAACAAACCACTGTGAACTTTCCAATCACTTTCCCGACAGGGTGCTTGGTTGTTACGCCCACCTTGTACAACATTGCTAACCAATCAGAATGTGAAGCCATCATTTCTTTACGGACAATGAGTGCGTCTTCTTTTGTGTTCCACGTTGATTTGGTTGTTGGTGGTAGTAACGGTAGGGCTATCACTTGGTTTGCAATCGGGCATTAACACACAAGGGAATTAACATGACAGCAATTCAAATAACAGAAGAACAACTGAAGCGTTGGTTCCCCAAGTGTAAGGAAACACGAGAATACATTAATGCCTTCAATCAGCTTCTCGCCAAAGCTGAAATCAATGCCTCACCAAACCGTCTAGCTGCCTTTCTAGGGCAGTTTGGACATGAGACAATGGGGTGGACTAGGTTGGTAGAAAACACCAACTATACATCCCCCGAGAGGCTGATGAAGGTGTTTCCAAGTAAGTTCCCTTCCCTAACATTGGCCAAGCTATATGTAGGGAAACCTGTCAACATTGCCAATCGTGTCTATTCTCTTAAATACGGGAATGGTGATGAAAGAAGTGGAGATGGAAATAGGTACAAAGGGAGAGGGGCTTGTCATCTGACATTCAAAGATAATTATAAATCCTTCTACAAAGCCACAGGTGTAGACGTAGTTCAACATCCTGAGTTTCTGGAAGAACCTTGGTATGCTGTCCTAGCTGGTGTCTGGTGGTGGGAGAGTAGGAAGCTGAATGAGAAGGTGGATAAAGCCGATTGGCTTGGTGTAACGAAAGGAATTAACGGTAATGCTGCTTTAGGTCACACGGAACGTGAGGAATTGCGTAAACGTATTTATCTTGACCTGACTAAATAAAAGGGAGACGTAGAGGAAATGAAATGGATTGAGTTTATTCAGAAAGCCATGTCTAATGGCGATTCCCCATCAACCAAGCGTCTAGGCTACGTCACTGGCGTACTTGTTGCTTCTATTGTCTCACTTGTCATGTTAGGTATTATCGTTGGCCTTAGTATTAATGTTCCTGCTATTCAGTTTCAGTTTGTGTATTCTACACTGAATGAAACAGTGCTGTGGATTATTGGTTTCTTATTGGCTGGCAGCAGCATGGCATATGTAGCCACTAAGAAAAGCGAAGGAGACAGCAAGCAATGACGCCAGAACAGCAGCAAGATATGCTTAATCGACTTACTAAGCTGGAAACAGAGAAAGGGACAGACGCTGTTATCTTCTCAGGGATTCAGAAGATATTGGCTGACATTCAGGAGAAACTGGACAAGGCTATTGTCTATAACGAGAAGCATGACAACTTGAGTAGGACAGTGGATGAACTACGGAAGGATTACGATCTGAAGAAGCAACAGATTGATTTAGGGATGGGATGGTTGAAAGGGGCTTTCGCTGTAGGTGGGGTTACTGTGGCAATCATTTCAGCTTTAATGCTGTTCATTGCCAAGGATGGGATGAATACAATCAAGGTGCAGGAAGGAAGGATTAACGATATTCAGCATCAAACGGATACGCTTGAAACAAGGTTGAATGTGGCAAACCCGAAGAATCCATAAGATGATGAGGGGGCTTACCCGAAATCGCCCTAGCGATTGAGTGGGACTTCTCCTAAAAACCCTTAAATAAAGGGGGCCAATAAAACAGCCCCTTTCAAGGCCAGCGATTGTTCTGGTCATAGAAATACAACATCATCAGCATTGCAACCACTGTAGAAGTAAAGCCAATAAAAGAGTGTAGAGTTTCTAGGCTCATTACACTCAATACAGTTTCAATCATTCTGGTTCCCCACTAGATTCACTGCCCTGCTGATACAACAATGCGGGGGGGTTTTTCTCTGCATCAATCATTTGCAGCTTAGCCATTTCCATCCAAAAGCCAACAGTTGTAGATGTGTCATTGTTTGACTCCTTTATAGCTGCTTGCATAGCCCCTCCCATCAACATCCCGCCCAAAATAGCTGTGATAAACATCACACGCTTGTCTTGAATATACGTCTGACACCAGTATCCAAAGATACCAACATAGACGAAGATTCCAATCAGGTACACAAACTCTAGCATTTCAATTCCTCTCTATTTCACAACAACGCCGTCAATACAAACACTATCATCCTCTCTCAGATGAATCCCCATCAAGTTGCTCTTAGCAATCCTATCAAACTTGTAGAAGAACTGCGTATCTTCTGGCATGTCAATATTCTCCTTCCTTACTTCCACCATACTCTTCCCGTAGAACCGTATAATGTACTTAACCAGAATTGGCAAGCCATGTCTAGTAGTGGATGGAATAAATGTGAAAAAGTTCCCATGCTTGGTTTCTTCCCATCCGTGGGAAGCTAGGAAAGACTTAAGTTGATCTTTGGTCATGGCTTCTTGTGGTAGGTATATGTAGATGTAGCTACAGGCATCAGTAACAACACCCACCACTGCCATTGGTTAGGGCTAATATGTACTGTCCCCACTGTAAATCCCACAATACAACCACTAATCAGTGCTGGAATAGTACCCATCACATCGTCTCCAACTTCTGCTTCATTTCATCAAGTTGCTTTTGCATTTCAGCAACATTCTTTTGCAAAGCTTCTTTCTCAGCAGCTTTACGTTTAGCTTCTTGGTCAACAGGTTTGAAAGAGTAGGTTGTGACAAGCTCTACTTCTTCGTGTGGGAACTTACTAAAACTGTCCAAGCCGGAGCATGAAATGATGCTACCATCACTCCACAACACTTCACTGTTAGTGTATGAAACATATTTTCCGCAATTCGCCCATCGACAACCCATCTCAAACAAAGCTTCTTGCACAAGGCGAGAATGCTCTTCATCCTTGATACGGATTTTCATGTTCTTGAATTGCGGTTCCATTGGTTTTTCCTTCTCTTCAATAAGTTTGAGGCACTCAGGATCAATCCAGAGACCATTTGTAGCACCCTTTCCAAGGGTATACTCCCCGGCGTGGTATAGGGAGTTTCCATTGATGTTATGATTGAACTTAACACCCACACACCCATAGTCGCTGTTACACTCAACAGCAACCTCACCAACCATGCCGATATTAACTCCGTACCAAATTACTTCTACCTTGTCACCAACCTTAAATTTTGCCATCTTCGCTCTCCACACAGTAAGTTGTCTTGTTGAATTGAATGTTAAAGCACATCCTTGTGCATGTCAACGATTATTTGTTGAAGATTATCCTGATTGCATCAACAACATCTTGTGCAGGTGTTCCGTCACGGTAAGCATTCAACATCGCCTCGGTGTACATCACTTCACTTCGCAGCCACCAGATCATGTCTCACCTCGTTGGTTATCCGCTACAAGCACAAAGACACAACCACGTAGAGCTTCCTTGTCTGTTGCTTCCTGCGCGGCATAATACAACCATATTACCGAAACCCTGACCTGTCAGGTCTATTAGTTTAGGAGAGACCTTAGACAACGGTACACCCCCCCGCACCACATGCGATTTCTCCTGAAAGGTTAGTGTTGTCATCAATCTCAACAATCTTCGACAAGTCAACATTAGTCAAGTGCGTGAGCATCTCTTCAAACTTGTCTTTAGTGATGTCTTCAAACGGGGCTTGAATATACGTTCCACCGTCATACGGAAGAACACTAATTCCGTTGAAGTTGTTCCGATTCTCCCACATCCACTCACCAACTTCGGCCCACTCTTCGTCCTTAACAGAGATGGTGCAGGAGACATTGTGTGTGTTCTGGCCTTTCTTGTGACCTGTCTTAACCCAGTCAAGGTTTAGCACCTTCACCCGCTCAAGCAAGTGCATCGGGCTTTCTGTACGAAGAATACTACCCTCTGGCGCTGCTTGTGGAACCTGAATAACAGCTTGCTCCTTGGGACGGAAATATTCATCTTCAACCAACGCAGGGTGATGCTCTGCAAGGTATCCGTAAATGCTTTCATTCTTTCCTACACGAATGCGGCGAATGTAGTAATCATTGTGCCAAGCGTGGACACCGCTGCTGCAACCAAGAACAAGTGACGATGTGCCAGATGGCTTAATCGTTGTAGTACGTGCTGCTGAGTTAATTCCAATTAAACCGGCTACACGTTTGTTCTCATCAACAACAGCTTTAGCTGCTTGCTTCAAGTCATAATTAAGAATAACGCCACTACCAACACCAGTCATACCAACACCGATCAACGCATCCTTCTCTGTTGTAGATTTCCAGATGTCACGAAGATAGTGGAAATCTGTGTATCCGGCTTGCAATGTCCCGATGAATGCAGCAGCCTTGGCACGATTGTTCAAGTCTTCTTGGCTTTCAATATCACTAACATTAAGTTCGCACAGGTTACAGAACTGATAAGGGCGAAGTCCAATCTCACAATTATGAACAACTACTCCCTCAACAACCCCCCAGTGTACTTCTGGCTCATTAAAATCAAACACCTCAGTTGATCCTTTAGTCTTCACCCCTACGACCATAGGTGCTGAGTTCAGGATAGCGTCCTCTAATGCTTTGCGTTTGTGTTCATGGACAAATGACACGCTACGTGCAAACAAAGTCAAGTTGTCTATACCACACAAGTTCACGTCATAGCTTTCTTTGCACACATACACACCGTTCGAGAATGCAACGCTTTTACTCTTGTTTGTGGTCACGTAGGGGGTCATCCCCACATTAGACAACCATTCACATACTTGGTCTGCCATCAACCGGGAAGCGGTTTTAAGGGCTACACGTTTGGCCCCTTTAATGACACAACCATTGGCCGAGTACAGTCCCATCATAAAATCTGATGACACCTTTTCTGGCAGTTCACGTGTAGGTGTTGTGACTCCCTTTAATCCGTAAGCTGTTGCAATATCGTAAGCTTCTCGTAGGTAGTGATTTCCGGCTGTATGAACTCCAAAGTATTCACCAACCTCTAAGTCCTTAGCGCCAATGCAAACCTCAAGCCCTTTGTGCGAGGAACTCTCTAACCGCCCCAACATTCCGTCCCCGAGAATAAATCCAGCTTTAAATGCTGTCACATCCTCTGGAACACTTTTAACCGCATAGTAGGGCATTAATCGTTTACCTTTGAGGTCTTTGGCTTCAACGCTGTTACCTTCCGCGTCCATGAAAGTGTGGTCTGGTGTACAGGTAATGGGTTTCTTTTTAACAAACCTCAGCTCTACGACTTCTTTAATACCATTAGACCACACCTTACCCTTAGAGGTGTTTCCATCTTTGTTTACATTGTCAAAATCTACCCCTACCAGTTCATCCAGCCGCTTATATCCTTCAGAGGTCAGGAGTTGAGTCTCCCCCGCGAAACAGCATGGATTAGTACCCCAATCCTTGTCATTAGAGAAGTACACACCCGGTTCACCACTACCACTAGCAACAACCTTTTCCCATAGCGAATCAAAATCTCCCTTGGTTACTTTGTGGCGAAGAATGACAGCACTATTGTTTGCCCGCCCACGTTGAGGATTGAGTTCCCACCAAGAGCCGTGTTTACAAGTCAACATGTCATCATCATCCATGTTGAACAGGCTAATCAATGCTGCTCGTCGAATACCGCCAGCAAGAACAGCATCGGCAATGAAGCACATAATATCGTGAGCTTCCAGCGTAGTCAGCTTACTGCCAACAGGCTTGGTATCCAACACCTTGCGAATATTGTGTACTGCGTCCTTCAACGGTTGTGGGCCGGGAGCCTTACCACCAGATGTAACCAGCATTGCACCCTTGGGGCGAATATCCCGGTAATCAAACACAGGCTCACTCTTACCATGGAAATATGCTTCCATCAATACCTTGATGCAATCAGCCCACCCTTCAATGTTGTCCGATACAAGGAATCGCCGCTTGGTCTTTAGTGTTCCCTTAATAGCTGGCAACTTCTCAACGTGGTGGCGCTGAACACTATACCCGCAACCAGTCCCACCAAGCAAAAGGAACATCGCCTCACTGAATGAATAAATACTATCTACCGGCAAGTATGCACAGTTGTAAATCCGGCTTGGTGCTGTCTCAATCGGCTTGCCACTAAACTGCAAGCTACGCATACTCGGTAACACTTTCTTGTTGAACACGTAGTCCTTGTACACTTGCTTGATTTCTTCCTTGATCTCAGGATACTTACGAATGTGCATTACCATGTTACGCTCAACCAACTCTTCCCAAGTTTCTCGTCGCTGAATCTCGGGAATGTATCGTGCATATTTCATGTACACTGTAATATCTGAAAGAATGTTGTTTGTCAGCTTTGCTACGTCTTGCATGTTTTGTTCTTCTCCGTTGTTAATCATCCATCATTCCTCCCCACCATAATTCTTTTCACCAGTATTCTTCTTAAACACTCGTTCACCAATCCCTTGCCGACTCATCTTAATAAGCTCTGAAGCGTATTCAGGCTTAGAAGCATACAAGGCTTCAATGCTTGCATGTCCTGATTGAATCCACGCCTTATCCAGCCGCTCCAAGCAAATAAAATATTCACAAGTTACGATCTGGTTGCTAAG
>JACCDY010597772.1_pt1 | contig 17413 bp, 15 predicted proteins | sample 7446391 | NCBI WGS metagenome assembly JACCDY01 (sample SAMN15323451, study PRJNA562643) | freshwater metagenome | isolation source: river surface water | place: USA:Blue River Watershed | collected 2017-08-18
CACTGAAGGAGGCGACCAGCGTGAAACCGAGGGCGATCTTCTTGAGTTGAAGACAGATGAGCAGCACACTGAACGCAGCCGGACACGGCATCAGGCCGCCGGTGATGCCGAACAACACGATCTGCGGCGTGGTCACGGTGCGGCCGGCGAAGCGCTGAGCGATTTCGATGGCATGGGCGCGTTCATGGGCATCCTGATATTCGCCGTCGTCCCCTTCAATGCGGGGCGGTTCCCCCTCGCGGAATTCGATGGTCGCGGTGTGGTCGTGGCCGTGATGCGAAAACGTGAGCAAGGCATCGAACTCGTGCGGTTCCGGAATTTCCGTGGTCGATTCGAAATATCCGTCCTTCGCGGCGAAAGTGAAAATCTGTCGGGATTCATCACTGCGGATCGTTTCCAGCGCGAATTCACCCGACCCCGGCTGTTCGCCGAAAAAGGCGAGGCGGAACACGGGCGGTGAATCCATTTCATAAATGGAAAGCTGCGCCGTGCCGTGGCCGGTGGGCACCAACACGGATTCGTCGTGATGATGATGTCCGTGATCATCATGCGCAAGATCGTGCGAGTGTCCAGGGTGGTGGGCGTGTGCCTCGGCCAGTTCGCGCCGGGTGCGCAGGAACATCCAAAGCGCCAACCCGAGAACGCAGGCAGCCGAGCCCAACTGAAGATAAGGTTCCACGTTCTCGGCGTTCCACTGGTTTCCGAAGTGGAGGGCCAGCGCCGCCAATGCCCAAATGACGAGCGAGTGGGAAAACGCCGCCGACAGCCCTAGCAGGACTGCCTGCAGGATCGTGCCGCGGATGGCGACGATAAACGCCGCCATCATCGTTTTGGAATGCCCCGGTTCCAGCCCGTGCAGGCCACCGAGAAGAATGGCGGTCGGGATGAAGAGCCAGAGGCTCATATTCCCGGTTTGCAGGCTCTGAACGATGTCGGGCATGGTTTATTTCAGGTAACGTTTGATCACTTCGATAAGTTCTTGCGCGGCGTGCTCGGCCTCCGGGTCGCGCTTGCCGCTCTGGGGCAGGACATGATGGCGCACATGACCTTCGAGGATCTCGGCCATGAGAGAGTTCATCGCGCCCCGGCAGGCAGACAGGGTCAGGAGCACCTCACCGCAGTCGCGCTCCTCCTCCAGTGCCTTCTCCAACCCGTTGAGCTGCCCGCGGATGCGCTTGATACGGTCGATCAGCTTCTTCTTGTTCGCGCCGGTGGTGTGGGCCATGGAGGAATACCCTACCTGGGTACGGTATTAGAGCAAGCCGAATTTGAATGCGCCGTGTTAAGGCAAACTGGAGTCCGGCTCGATGTGGATGATCACATCCTGAATGCGCGAATTATAGGCAAGCAGGCGACTTTTCACACGATGGCCGATTTCGTGTCCCTCGAATACGGAGATCCGTGAATCCACCCGTACGTGGATGTCCACGAAAAGGTGGATCCCGCTTCTCCGGATGCGGCACTTTTCCGTGTTCATCACTCCCGGAGTGGATGCCGCGGCGGAATTGATGGCCTCAAGCAGATCGGGGCAAACGTTTCCATCGAGCACGTCGTGGAGTGATCTTCTCAAGATGAGGGAGCCGTTGATGACAATGATCAGGCAGGCGACCAACGCGGCCCAATCGTCCGCCGATTCATAACCATCGCCGCCGATCAGTGCGATGGCGATGCCGATGGCGCAGGCTCCGGAAGTGATCGCATCGGAACGGTGGTGCCAAGCGTCGCCCTTGAGGGCATTGCTGTCGAGCGAATCGCCCGCAGCAAACACCCGCCGGGAGAGGAATTCCTTTACCGCGACCACCCCGATCAAAACCGGTAGGGTAAACCAAGCCGGGGCGTGATGGGGCGTTCGTATCTCCGAGACCGCATTCCACGCAATCACCCCGGCAGCTCCGAGCAGCGCGATCCCGGCGAACATGCCGGCCAGCGTTTCAACCCTGCCGTGGCCGTAGGGGTGGTTCTCATCGGGTGGCTTGAGGGAGAATTGAAACCCCGCCCAGGTGATCAACGACGAGAAGATGTCGCTCGCCGATTCGATCCCATCCGCCACCAAGGCATAGGAATTTCCCAACACGCCAGCTCCGATCTTCACCAGCATCAGCACGAGGTTGACGCAGATGGCCAGTATGCCGAGTCCGAGGACTTCGTGGGGCGATTTCATGCGGGACACTCACATCATCACACCGAAACGAGCGAGAAGTTTCGTCATCAGCACGTAGAGAACCATCGTCAGCACACACCCGGCAATCATGGACGGCCAGAAGCCAAGATCCTTTTTGAGCAACCATGGGATCAGCAGAAACATTGGCAGTGAGGGCAGGACGAACCAGAACACGCCGGAGGAGTGTGAGCCGATTTTCGCGACCAGTTCATCAGGCTTGCCGCGAAGGTCGTTCCAGAACCAGACGAACGTCAGCACGGATACCAATGGCAACGAGGCGATGAGGCTGCCCAGCAGAGGCTTGCTATGACGGACGACCACTTCGTTGACCAGATATATAAGAGTGGCGGAAATGAGGATTTTGACGATGGCGAGCATGGTGGGTGGCTTATTTACCTACTGTCATTTTCCGTCGAGTCCCTCTGACCAGCCAGCAGCCTTAGAGCGTTGAGGATGACGAGAAGCGTGGCCCCGGTGTCGGCGAGGATGGCGAGCCAGAGGCCTGCGAGGCCGAGGAAGGCGAGGATCAGAAACAGTGCCTTCACGGCGAGGGCGAAGAAGACGTTGAAGCGGATGATGGAAATAGCGCGGCGGCCGGTGTGGACTGCCTCGGCGACTTTTGTCAGATCGTCCTTCATCAGTGCGATGTCGGCGGTCTCGATGGCGGTGTCGCTGCCGATGGCTCCCATGGCAAAGCCAACGCTGGCGACGGCAAGGGCGGGCGCGTCGTTGACACCGTCGCCGATCATGCCGACCTGGCTGTGGCTCGCCACCAACTCGCGGACGCGTTCGACCTTGTCTTCGGGGAGCAGCTCGCCGAAGGCCTCGTCGATACCGGCCTGATTCGCGATAGCGGAAACGGTGCGTTGGTTGTCGCCGCTGAGCATGACGATCTTGCGCAGCCCAGCGGTATGGAGGTGTTTGAGGGCTTCCGGCACCTCGGGGCGGAGGGTGTCGGCGATGGCGATGATGCCGAGGATTTCGCCGGGGCAGGAGTCGTGCGGCGCGTGGCCAAGCACGGCGAGCGACTGGCCCTTGGACTCGATGGTTTCGAGGATGCGTTCGACCTCATGGTTGCAGACGCCGGTGGCGTGGGCCATGCGGTGGTTGCCGATGAAATGCGGGTGGCCGTCGATGGCGGCGCGGGCTCCCCGGCCGGAGACGGATTCGTAATCGGCGGCGGGTTCGAAGGAAACGCCACGGGCTTTGGCCGCCTCGACGATGGCAAGCGCGAGCGGGTGGCCGGAGTGGACGTTGATGGCGGCGGCGCGGCGGAGGATTTCATCGTCTGAAAGACCGGAAAGCGTGGTTATCCCGACGACCTCGGGTTTACCGCGGGTGATGGTGCCGGTTTTGTCGAGAGCGAGGGCGCGCAGTTTGCTGACGGCTTCGAGATAGACGCCTCCTTTCACCAACACGCCGCGCCGGGCGAGGGCGGTGAGACCGGAAACGATGCCGACAGGCGTGGCGATGACCAGCGCGCAGGGACAAGCAATGACTAACAGAACCAGTGCCCGGTAGATCCAGAAACCCCAGGGTTGCGCGAAAAACAGCGGCGGAATGAGCGCGACCAGCAGCGCGAGAACGAAGACGGCGGGCGTGTAGATGGCAGCGAAACCATCGACCCAGCGCTGGGTGGGCGGTTTGTTTTCCCCGGCCTCGCCGACGAGACGGATGATGCGGGCGAGCGTGGTGTCGGAGGCGGCCTTGGTGACCTTCACTTCGAGCGATCCCTCGCCATTCATCGTTCCCGCGTAAACCGGATCGACTTGGGATTTCTCTACCGGGACGGATTCGCCGGTGATCGGAGCTTGGTTCACCGACGATCCACCCGAAAGCACCTCACCATCAAGTGGTACGCGACTACCGCTACGGATGCGGATCTTTGACCCAACTTCAATCTCAGCGACCTTGCGTTCGCGTTCAGTGCCGTCCTCGTAGATGACGATGGCGGCGGGCGGAGAGAGGTCGAGCAGTGCGTCCACCGCGTGGCGGGCGCGTGTGCCGGCCCATGATTCAAGAAGTTCGGATAGGGAAAAAAGGAACACGACCGCCGCTGCCTCTGCGTGCTCGCCGATGATCCACGCGCCCGTGACGGCCACAGCCATGAGGACGTTGATGTCGAGCTTGCGGGCGAGTAGTGATTTCCATGCTCCGGGGACAACTAGCAATCCTCCGGTGATGGTGGCCAGCGCGAAGGCGAGTGTTTGCCAAATAGCGGGCAGGTCCGGCAGCCATTTCAAACCCAGGCCGATTCCGGCCAGGATCCCGGATGCCGCGACGAGTGTGAAGGTAGGCAGTCGTTCGTGCCCGTGGTCGCAACAACCGGTCGCATGGTGATCACGACTCACGATTGCTGCGGATGGGTTTCGACTCCTGTTAGCTGCATTGCTTTGAGATCGTCTTCATGATGCAGCATGCCAAGCATCTCCTCCTCCAGTTGAGTGAGTGATTTCATCACCGGCACGCCATCGTCGCCAATTTTTCCGGTAATGCCGCGTAGCTCCAACCTGAGCATGCGGAGCTTGTCGAGCACATGGGAAACGGCATCGGGATCCGCCTCACGGCGGAGTTTGCCGACCAGACGGTTGATGCTGCCTACCACATCGTTGATTTCATCTGTTTCCACCTTCATGTCGAGGTAGTCGATCCTTCCCGAGGCCATGCGGTGCAGATGGATAAAAACGTGCCTCGCTGGCTTTGTGACGAACCGTTGAACGACTTTCCATGAGGTCAACCAGACGGCAATCCCGATGATTGCGACGTGCACCACATGATGCAGCAAAAATGCGAAGAGATCCGTGGGAGGCTCAACCAGGTATTCCGCTGCGGTGTAAACCATCATCCCGATAACAACCGCCAGCAGGCTCCGGACTGCTGCCGCGCGGCTGATAGAATGATAGCGGTGGCGCATGCAAAACGGAAGTGTCATGGGCAATAAGTGCATGGGATGTGGGGGTGTCCGGATCAGCGATTCTCCGGGAGATTGAGTTCCGCGATGCTCGGATGGCTGAACTTGCTTGCGACGAATTTCCCTCCTTCATGAAGCATCACGGCATAGCCGTAATACTGGCTGCCGGATGCGGGAATCTTTTTGACTTTTGCCCTGCCAACCCTGCCGCCGCGCCCTCCAAGGGAGGCTACTTTGGTTTCCCGCTGGCTCTTCATGTCAACCCAGGGGGTCTCCAAATTGACGGTTGAGGAAGCAGGAATCTCTTTGATGACCTCCCCCGACTCGATTTTCACAAGATCGCGGTCTTTCATATCTCGTCCATAAATGACCCAATGGATGGAAGCGGACTCGATCTTGCTGGCAGCAGTGTTGGTGAGTTGAATCTCGATCCTCCGTTTTTGGGTTTTGGCTCCCTTGCCGCCATAGTCGGACTCTCCCTTGGAGGTGGCATCAATCCGGACGTCGGAAATCGGCTGGATGGCTGATGCGGTCGAAATGATCGCAAATACTGCGAGCATGCTTGTGATGATGTGTTTCATGAACTTCTTTCTGGTTTGATGTTTCGATACCCGTGAGTGCTGTTCCCAGTTGGTGCATGACAACCGGTAGCATTTGATCATTGTGTCACGGAACTCTGGAGAGGTCGCGCGAGGCGACCTCTCCACAAACGTTCCAACTCAGTGCAAATGCAGTTCGAAGCGCTCGGTGATGGTTTTGGCGTCGGGAGCGGTCTTGATCATGAGGATGATCGGCACGTGGGCACCGGCAGGCAGAGGCTTGTCGGCGATGAGAACATTGGCATCGGCGTCCTTTCCTTTGGCGAAGGCGAGTTTGGTCGGTGCGGAGCGTTCGCCGGCGATGCCGGTGATGCTTTGTTCTCCAAGGGCAACTGCCTTGTTGTCCTTGTCGAGGAACACGATGCGAGCCTTGCGGTCCTTGTCGGTGGTAACTTCTATCGAGAAACCAGCTTTGGACTCGACGACGTGGCCGCCATTGGGGCCTTTCTTGCCGTGCGCTTCATGTTCTTCTTCGGTTTCCTTGCTGTGGTCGTGGTCGTCCGCAGCGAAGGTCAGCGGACTGGCGAATAGGGCGATTAGAAGCGTGGTGGTCAGTTTCAGTTTTGTTTTCATGGTTGTTGGTTTGTGTTGTTTGTTGGTTTGCGGGTGATGGATCATCAGTGGGTTGCAGGCGCGTTGAGTGCGAGTGCCTTGGCTGCGGCTTTCTTGCCGAAGAGGCGGAAAACTGCAGGGGTGACGGCGAAGTCGAGCAGGGTGGAAGTGACAAGGCCACCGACGATGCAGATAGCGACGGGACTCAGAATTTCCTTGCCCGGTTCGCCCATGGCGATGACGAAGGGAATCAAGGCGATGCCTGCGGAGAGGGCGGTCATGGTGACGGGGACAAATCGTTCCAGCGTGCCCCGTTCAATCATGGCATAGGTGAAGCCTTCGCCTTCGTGTTTCATGAGGTGGAGGTAGTGGGAGATCATCATGATGCCGTTGCGTGCGGCGACGCCACCGACGGCAATGAAACCGACCAGGGTGGCGATGCTGATGTTGCCGACCAACCACCAAGTCAGTGCGAGGCTGCCCATCAGCGCGAGCGGCAGATTGAGGAGCACTTGAAAGGCGAGAACGAGGCTGCGGAAATAGGACCAGAGCAACAAGACGATCACCACGAGGATCCCGGCGAAGAGAATGGCGATTCGTTTGGCGGCTGCCTGCTCGGCGCGGAAGTCTCCCTCGTAGCTGATGAAGTAGCCTTCGGGCAGCGTCACACTTTCGCGGACCTTTTCCTCCAGTTTTTTCACCAGCGCTCCGGCATCGCGTTCGCTGGGTTTGATCGACACCACGTAGCGCCGCTGGGTGTTTTCCCGATAGACCGAACTGGGACCGGCTGCTTCGCGCACGTCGGCGACAAGTTTTAGAGGAATATGGTCGCCGGTGACGGTATGGATCGGCAGGTTGCGGATGGTTTCGGCATCGCCGCGCCAGCCTTCCGGCAGGCGGATGGCGAGGTCGATGACCCGCTGATTTTCGCGGAGCTGGGAAACAATGGAGCCACCTAATAGGGTAGATAGTTCCGAGTTTAACTCGCCAGGGGAAACGCCGTGAGCCAGCGCACGGTCCCGGTCCAATTCGATGCGGAGCTGTGGGATTTGCGCCTGCATGTCGAGCTTGGCGTCCTCAAGCCCTGGAATGGTTTTGGAAACCTTCTGCACCTGTTCGCCAATGTGGGTGATAGTCGCGAGGTCGGGTCCGAAGATCTTCACCGCCACCGGAGAAGTCACGCCGCTGAGCAAGTGGCTGATGCGGTGGGACAACGGTCCCGAGATGATGCTAAAGGTGCCGGGAACGGTTTTGATGCGGTCGCGCATGTCATCGAGAATCACTTTCAGCGGACGCCCTTTGCCGTCTTTTCTGAAGTCGATGTCGAACTCGACGTTGTTTACGGGCACGACGTGGTCGCTGCGTTCGGCGCGGCCGATACGGCGTCCGATGTGAAGGACTTCCGGAACCTGTCGAATCTGATCTTCGACTGCCTTGGAGATGGTCTCCATCTCCGCGAGTGAGGTTCCTGGTGCGGCACCGGTGGTGACGACGGCGGTCTCCTCGTGGAAGGCGGGGAGGAAGTCGCGGCTCATCTGCGGGTAGAGCATGAAGGCCAATGCCAACAACATGGATACTGCGGCGATGATGAGGAACGGTTGGCGCAGGCTGAGTCCGAGAATGGTGTTCTTGAGGAGCCATTTCAGCGAGCGAACCAATGGGCCATCGTTGTGGCCGTGCCCTTTGTCGGCGGGTTTTGTTTTCAGGAGAAACGAACAGAGCACCGGGATCGCTGTCAGCGAAACCACAAAGGACGCGATCATGCTGATGATCGTAGCGATGGCGATGGGGGCGAAGAGCTTGCCTTCCACGCCAGTGAGTCCGAGTAGCGGGATGAACACCAGCACAATCAGGATGGTGGCGTAGAGGATCGAGTTCCGCACCTCGCCCGATGCGAGCGCGATCACTTCGAGCTTGGGCAGCGGTTCCTTGAGGCGGGCGTTTTCGCGCAATCTGCGGAAGACGTTTTCCACATCGACGATGGCGTCATCGACGACCATGCCAATGGCGACGGCGAGGCCGCCCAGTGTCATGCTGTTCACACTGAGTCCCATCCATTTGAAGGTGAGCAGGGTGATGCAAAAGCTCAGTGGCATCGCCATCAGAGTGATGAAGGTGGTACGCAGGCTGAGCAGGAAGAGTAGCAGCACTACGGTGACCATGACCGCGCCTTCGACGATGGCCTTTTTGAGGTTGCCGATGGCACTGTCGATGAAATCGCGCTGGCGGAACAGCACGGTGGCTTCGACTCCTTCTGGCAGGGTGGGTTGGAGGCCCGCGATGGCGGCCTCGATTTTTTCCGTGAGAGCGATGGTGTCGAATCCCGGAGCCTTGATGACGCTCATGATCACACCGGGGCTGCCACTGACGGCGGCCTCGCCGCGTTTCGGTTCCGTGCCCCAGGCGACGGTGGCGACATCCGAGATGGCGATAGGCCGGCCATTGGACATCTTGATGATCGTGCGGGCGATGTCGGAAAGTTCGACCGTCATCGCGAGGTTGCGCACCATGATTTCCTGCGGTCCGTTGTCAATGAAACCGCCGGTGGTGTTGGATGCGGCCTTTTCCACCGCTTCTTCCAGCTCCTCGATTGTGACGCCGTTGGCCTGCATGCGCCATGGATCCGGTTGAACCTGCGCCTGCTTCACACCGCCGCCCATGTTGAGCACTTCAGCGACCCCGGGAATGGCTTGCAGGCGCATCCGGATCGTCCAGTCGGCCACGGTGCGCAAGTCCATGGGCGCGGTGTTGCCGTCGGTGCTCTTCACGCCGATCAGTAGAATTTCTCCCATCAGTGAGGCGACCGGAGTGAGGTAGGGCTGGGTGTCTTCCGGTAGTTGTTCTCGGGCGACTTGCAGGCGTTCCTGAACGAACTGGCGGGCCTTGTAGATGTCCGTGCCCCATTCGAATTCCGCGAAGACGAGGGAAAGCGCGATGTCGGAGGTCGAACGCATGCGGGTGAGACCCGCTACGCCCATCATCGAGTTTTCAATCGGCTGGGTGACGAGGGCTTCTACCTCTTCAGGCGATAGACCAGGTGCCTCGGTTAGAATCGTGACCGTGGGTTTTGTGAGATCGGGAAGAACCTCGACGGGAAGTTCGCTGCCGGTTTTGAAACCCATCGCCAGAATCAATAGCGAGAGGCAGAGAATGATCGCGCGGTTGCGCAGCGACCAACGGATTAGTGTGTTGAGCATGGATCAGGAAAGTTCAGTGGTTGCGTTTTCGGGTTGGCGGCGGCGCAGCGAGATGACCACCAGCAGCAGCGAGAGAATCCCGGTAGCGGCCATGAAGAAAATTTCCCTCATGCCCGTGCCGTGTGCTTCGTGGCCGTGTCCATCGCCTCCTGTGGATTCAGTTGCGGCTTTTTGATCTTTCGATTTTTCCGAGCCATCCTCATTGTGTTCGTGGCCGTGTGCGGCATCCATGGCCTCTTTGAGGGACGGACCGCCGCCACTGCCGGCGAAACCGAGCGAGTAGGATCCGCGCGTCACGACTTCGTCTCCGGGAAGCAATCCGTCGAGGATTTCGACGCGTCCGTTACTGGAAAGACCGGTATGCACGTTCACGCGATCAAAGGCATTCGGTATGGTCATGTGTTTGACATAGACATGACGATTCGAAGCTCCGCCCTGGATAGCCTCGCTGGGGACGCTGAGCACGGCTTCGCGTTTTTCCATGATGATCGAGCATTCCGCGTTCATGCCGGGTCGAAGTTGGTTGTCGGGGTTGTCGATGGTGAAAATCACACCGGCGGTGTTGAGGTCCGCGCCTTCGGACTTTTCCGAACGTGTGGAGACGTCCTGGCCAAGCGCACAGGCGGGGTCGGGACAAGGGCAGGCGGCGAATTTCAGCAAGGTCGCGGTGTATTCCTTGTCCGGGCGGATCGGAAAATGAATCTTGGCTTGGGTGCCTTGCTTGATTTTTCCAGCGGTGGCCTGCGGCAGCGTGGCGAGCAGATAGACCGTTTTCAGATCGGCAAGTTCCGCGAGACTGTCGGACGGTTCAACCGGCGCGCCGAGTTTCGTATTCACGGAAATCACTGTTCCTGCGGCTGGCGCGGTAAGCCAGACGGTAGGCGGCGGATCCCCAGGCTGGCGGCTTTCCAATAGTACAAGTTTCTCGCCCTTCTCAACAAAGCTGCCAATCTTGAGTTGGGTTTCCACCACGCGCCCGGCAATGCGGCTGCTGAGGATCGAACGGTTTTCCGGGATAGCCTCGGTGCGACCCAGGGCGAAAGTTGTGGTTTCGAAATCGGCCTCTTCGACTGTGACGGTTTCAAGGCCGAGGTTCTTGACTCCTTGTTCGGTAAGAATGACCGGCGGAACCGCAACGGCGGAGTAGGCGAATGGCGCGAGCAACAGCGCTGCAAAAAATGGAATGTATGATGTTTTCATGGTGATAACAGAGGTTTGAGTCAATGATTGCCCATGGCGGTTTCGTAGCGCACACGGGCGAGGTGGAAGTTTTGCAAGGCATCAAGCCGCGTGGCGGCCAATGCGAGGCTTTGCTCGCGGGAGCGGAAGACGCCGATCAAATCGGCTTGGCCCGCTCGCCACGATTGTTCGGCGAGACCGCTTTGTTCACTGGCCTGAGGAAGCAGGGATTCATCGATTTCGGCGGCGAGTTTCGCCCATTCGACCATTTCCGCCCGGGTGGCTTCGGCTTCGAGGAGAATGTTGCGGCGCAGAGCGAGCACTTCCTTACGGCGGCGTTCGGCTCGGGCTTCGGCAGCTTCGATGTTGCCTTCGTTCTTATTCCAGAACGGCAGCGGAATGCTGAACTGGATGCCGATGATGCCTTCGTTTTCTGCGCCGACCGGTTCGTCAATGTTGCGCTCCGCAGCGGCGATCACCCCGGCGGTGAGATCGCCATATCGTTTGGTGCGCTCGATGGCGGCCTCTTGTTCCGAAGCGATCACCGCTAGACGAGCCACTTCGAGGGCTGGCCGCTTGTCGGCTTTTGCGCCGTCGGGCAAGATCAACCCGGGAAGGGAACCAGAGACGTGGAGCGGCTCGCCGGGTTTCATACCGAGGAGCGGCTTGAGTGTGCCGAGCGCCTGGCGTTCCTCGGCGGCGATGCGCCTGCTTTCGGTAATCAGGCGGGACGCTTCAAGACGTGCCTGGCCTGCATCGAGGGTCGATGCCTCCCCTCGTTTCGCTGCTGCCGAAATGAAATCCGCCAACTCCGTTGAGAGTTTGGATTGTTGTTCAAGCAGGTCTTTTCGTTGACGGGCAGCGAGCACTCGTACCATGGCGGCACGGGCCTCACCGATGAACTGGTTCTCCACTTCGCGTATTTCCTGTCGGGCGGATTCGACTTCGGTGACACCTAGGTCTTTTTCCAGCTTGAGGCGGTTTGTGACGGGGAACTTCTGACTGAGTCCGACTTCGATGCCGCGCTCGGAGGAAGTCGCGTTGTAGCGAGGCCCCACCTGGAGTGCGGGATTTTCAAGTCGTCCGGCGTTTCTCATCCGGCCGATCGCCTCATCTATGGCGAGACGAGCGGCGGCGAGGTCGGGGTTTTGTGAGCGCACACGGTCGCCGATGCTGCGGAGAGTCACGACGGTCGCAGGTTCGGCGGCGAGCGGTTGGAGGGCCAAGGCACAGCTCAGCCATAGAATGGAATGGAATTTGGACATAATGGTTATGAGATGGCTCTTCCACAGGATTTGTGGAGAGCATATGACTGAATAACAACGAGTTGAATCGATCTTCGGACGCGCGATTTAGCGCGATTCCGGGAAGAAACGCCGAGCCCACAGGGCACGACGGAACGTCAAAATGGGACGCTCAGATTAACGGTGGTTTGTCCAATTCGAACACAGGCCCATCGGGAGCCTGCATGTGTTGCCAGCCACATCCCAGTGTGGTAGCGGGCGGCGGAAACAGATGCCGATGATCATCGGCTACTAGAGGTATTTGAATGGTATGCACGCAAATTCCATGATGATGGTGCTCTCCGCAGTCGGAGGGACAGTTTTCCCGGTCTGGAGCATCATGATCACCTGTGCATGGGTGATGAGAATGATCTGACGCATCGTGCCTATGTGCATCAATATGGGAATGGCTGGATGCCGACTTCGGGCAGCATTCCCCATCTGCCGCCAATCGACCGAGAAGGCCAAATTGGGTCAAAAGACAAAGAATGATGACTGTAGCGTGATGCATGCAGGGCTTACGGCGGGAAGGACTACACATGGTGAGACTGCGACGCAACAAATTTATTCCGGATTTATAATGATGATCAGAAGGAGATGGCCAGCGGGCTTCTTCATGAGCGAGCCGATTCACTGTGATTGGAGTGCATCCCAACTAAAAAAATTGCCGGCCCAATTCTGGGCCGGCATGTAGCTGGTGACGCTGAATTTCACGGTTGTGAATTACGCGGGCAGACCTTCTTCACCGTCGCTTCCGAAATTGAAGCCGCGGCGGCGGAGTTCATCGATCAGGGCGCGCATTCCGAATTCCGCGAGCGGGTTGCTGAGCGCTTGGTCTTCGGAGGCAATGATCTCCAATCCAGCGCGCTCGGCATAGGAGCGACGCATCACGACCGTGATGGACATGTCCTTGTCTCCCGTAACGCGGGGCTCGGTAGTGGTTCCTCCCGATTTGTGCCAGTGTCCCTTTTCGAGCTGAACCCCGAGCGGAGTCTCAACGGGGGAGTCGTGTTTGTATCGATTGGCCACGACGTAGCCGCCGATTTTCCATTGGTTGTAGCGTTCTTCGATAAGGCTCAGCGGAACTCGTGCATTAACGAGGAGGCTTTGTTCGCCGAACAATTCTTTGATCATTTCTTCCGTAGCCGGGGTGCGTGGGAAAATCCATTGCCTGGATTTCCCATCCCACTGACCTCCTTTCTCACGAAAGACTTCGTTATTGCTGTGACTGAACGGCGAGCTGATGGCGATTTCGTCGAGGGTGACGACGATACTGATTTGGGGTTTCATGGTGGTGTTTTTTACTTGGTTTTGTTTGGTTTCGGGTTGTGGATGGGCTGTGGCATAGCGGTGCATGCTTCCAGCTGTCTCCTGTGAGTGTTCTTCAGGGTTGATCTTCATCGGGTGGGTTGTCCCTCAGCCGTTGCTTGAGGAATTCTTCGACGTCCGTGATGCGGTATCGGACGATGCGTGGGCCCACGTGTGTGGCTTGGAGGGCGCCAGTCTTTTCGTACCGTTTGATGGTGCTTTCAGAAACTTGCAGCCAGTTGCGGAGATCTTGGCGGGTGTAGTATGCGGGATGGAGAGGCTTCATGTTTAGAGGTTATACATCTAAAATTAGGTGTGAAAAGAAAAATCGAAAATAAATTATTCGTCAATCCGGAAAAATTACTTTTCATGAGATGTTTTTTTGGTAAAATAGAAACGTGGCCTCTAAAAAAGATCTTCACCCAATTCGCCGTGTTCGTGACGCCTTCAAAGATGCCCCACCAGAACTCGACCTCAAAAAATACAGCACGGCTGAAGGGTTTGCGAAGTTCCTCGGGCGGTCGACTAGTTATATTCGAAATGTCGAATGCGGGTTGATTAAACGCTGGGATCAGCTTGCAAGTCTCGTGCAAAGGAAGACGCGCGTGTCTAGACAGTGGTTGCTATCCAACCCCAGTCTAAACGATCCAATACTCGACGTGGATGGCAATAAGTGGGAGGCTGGATTCCAATTAGATCCACTCGCCCCTCATGGCAATATGCCAGACTGGCGGCAGTTAATTCAATTCTCCCCAGCCTCGATTCCTAGCTTTATTGCAGAATCCATAAAATTCCAACTGATATGGGAGCTTTCACTGGGTGTGGATAATGGGTTGGCTCGCATCATCGGCTCTATGCGTCGACTAAATACCTACGAAAGTCCGGCACTAGTTCAAGTTGTTGATCATCAAAAATGCGAGGTGCGCGATCGCGTTTCGGAAAAGATATGGGCTCGCCGCAAAGAGTCGCGTGTTCTCAGGTCGGATATTGAAAATCGCTTTGGAGTTGATTTGAATTCCATCAATACAGAGGTGGTCGAAATGATACTTCAAGATCAGGGGTTTGGTTGGATTCGCAGGCTGGATAATGCGCCTGAAACAGGACTCATTTCTAAAATGAAGAAGTTCTATAAAACCACAAACGATACTAGTCGCTTTGATTATACGGATGACGACGACGGCATCAAGAATGTTGATCTCAGTGCGATTGTGAAGGTAACAAACCTGCAGGAGATTGGTAATTTAGAACCAACTATTCCTCTTCTTCTCAAGAAAGGTAAAAATTCAGGAAGCGGCAAAAAGCCGGTTTAATTCTTCGAAGACTCTGCTATGATTCTTAGTCCTCTTGGCTACGTTTTTTTGCCCACAAGAGACATACCAAGTCCAGCGGTTACCTTGTTGCGGTGATCCGCATAGATTTCCGCCGTTTGGCTGATGTTGGCGTGACGTAGCAAGCGCGATGCTGCGTGAATGCCTGCTTGGTCACAGATAATTGATCCGAATTCCTTGCGCAAAGCGTGTAGGGGCATGCGACTTGTTAGGCCTCTTGATTTCAGCCACCTGATCAACTCTTCGTGGGCGCGATTTGCACGATAATGCACTTTCTCTGTTCCTGCTCTCGGCGCGCACCCTCGAATTACAAACTCATCCTTGGTGTTTGATTTCCATGTCTTTAGAAGATCCATGATCACTGGATCTAATGGGACTTTTCCGGTCGAATCGGCTTTTAGCTCGTGGACATCGGTGGTTTCAATCCAGACACAATTCGCAGTGAAGTCGACTTGCGACCACAGCAGGGAATCGATCTCGCCACGACGTAGTCCGGCGCATAATCCAAGGACGAGGACTTTGAATGCTTCTTGCTTTCGGAATACACTGAGTTCGGCACGTATCTGTTCTGCTGGAGTTGCTTCGGGCGCATTACCTTTTTGGCCGGCACGAATCCAAGCCGCTTGAATCTCTGATTCGGTGGTGGCCATAGCCAGCTCCTGACTCCCGGCTGTCAGTAGCTCTTCGGGCGAAGCGATTTGTGACCGATATTTATTTTTGGCTTCTTCCAACAAACTAATCGTTGAGAAGGGAATGGGGTTTGGCAATTCAACGTTGAGAATTTTCGTTCGAACGTCGCTCGCAAAAATGGCTTTACCGGCGCGAATGCAGGAATTCGCACTTCGCGTTGAAGACATGAGCTTTTTCGGATTGTATTGATGCTTCGCCAAATATGCCTTGCGCCATCTAGTGAGATTCTCCTCTGTGAAGCTTCGCAATGGCGTGGCATCGACAAGCTGTTGCCATACGGCTGCACCGCCGTCGACATAGTCGTATTTACTTAGTTTTTTTGGAACCTTTGGTTTAGACTTCTTACTTTTTGAATTGGGCTTTTCTGGCTTATTCGGTTTGTCCGGCATTTGGGGAGGATTTAGAAAAGCAGCGATTGTTCGCACCTTGGTGGCATAAGTCCTAAGCGTTCGTGGTTTAATTTCCCCATGAGCTTCCACTTCCGAGAGGTATTCTCCGAGTGTAAGTGTGTTTTTTGGTTTGGGTGTTTCGCCCCTGAACAATTGCAAGCCCTGCTCCCAGCCTTTGAGACGAACTAGCGCATCGAGATCCTTGGCAGCCTTGGCAGCTGCGCGAACACTTGTAGCGTGCAGAGACACGCCCCTGCGTTCCCCGTGTGCTTGGATTTTGACGTGGTAGTGGCCTCCATTCTGAGCCGCGCCATGTCCGTCCTTGAAGGCAGGTAAGTAAACGCGCTGCTCCCAGTAACGAGTGTCGTTTCTAGAGAATTTGGTGGGCTTCTTTTGTGTCATGGTTGTACTGTGCCGTTTCTGTGCCACTTTTCGCACGGTTCACAGGAGGGCGCAAGAGTATTCAAAAGTCTCAATGAATAGATAAACGTCCTATAATGAAGGACTTGCGACTCTTGTGGACTGTTATGGACTCTCCTGAACTTTTCCGGACAAAAGGACTCATAAGCCTTTGGTCGGCGGTTCAAATCCGCCCTCTGCCACCACTTCGCCCGCTCATTCGAGCACCAGTTCCGCTGTCGGGCAGGACGCCGGGTCGAGGCGTTTTTCGAGGGCCTTGCGGATGACTTCCGGGCTGCGTTTCGGGGTGTAGGATTTGGCTGTTTGCTCGTTGATCCGCACCTTGACCGCTTGGTTGAGGTCGAGCAGGTGGTCGTGGAGCAGCAGGCGGGTGCCGGCGGGGATGTCGCCCTGGAGTGAAATCTGCTGGCCGTCGATGTTGGCGTCGATGCGTTGCCCCTTGGTGGCTTTTCCTGGAGGCAGCTCGATCCAGTAGAAGCGGTCGTGGGTGACGTCGTCCTGATACCAGACGATGGTTTTCGGCCAGGCGACGCGTTTGAACTGCGCCATCCAAGGCACCGCTTCAGCGTCCTTGCGGTTCATCCAGTGGTCGCACTCCGGATAGATGCGGGTGAAGTTCGTGTAGCCACCGGGGTTTTGTTTCGCGAGTTCCTCGATTTCGACCACCTTGCGGGTGCAGACCTCGTTGCGTTTCACGCCGGTATCCTTGCCGCCGCAGAGGATGGCGAAGGGCAGGTTGCGCAGGCCGAAGAGCTGGGCTTCGTTCGGGTGGCCGGCCATCATTGAAGCGGCGGCGAAGCGGTCGGCCATTCGCGGCGCCACTTGCCAGACGCCGTCGCCGCCGGCGCTGTAGCCCATGAGGTACACCTTGTCCGGGTTGACCCCGCGCAAGGCGACCATGTTTTCGATGAGTCGTGAGAACAGCGGATCGATGTGATCCTGGTGCCACATGTTCCAGGTGTCGGTGGGTGCGCGGGGGGCGACGTAGATCCCTTCCTCCGGCTGATAGAGGCGGATCTGGTTCTGCCATTGCTGGTCGTTCACCTGCTTGGGTGCCTGACCGCCGCCGTGCATCGAGATCCACAGGCTGCGGCCGTCGGCCGGGGCTTTGCCGTAGGTGACCTCCATCCAGCGCAGCGTGTGGTCCATCAGATCGATCCGTCGCTGATCGATCTCACTCAGGCGATCGGCGGCTTGGGCGTCGATCAAGGACTGGTGGATCAGGCGCACCCAAGTGTCGGCGTTGGCGGCATCGAGAGCGACCGGTTGCAACTGATCCAGCGAGGCGTCGAGTGTGTTCGGGCCGTCCTTGGTGGTGACGGGTGTGGTTTCCATCACTTGCTCGCCGACGAGGAAGCGGGCGCGGTACTTGGTGCCGGCGATGACGGTCACTTGC
>JACCDY010861542.1_pt1 | contig 17408 bp, 14 predicted proteins | sample 7446391 | NCBI WGS metagenome assembly JACCDY01 (sample SAMN15323451, study PRJNA562643) | freshwater metagenome | isolation source: river surface water | place: USA:Blue River Watershed | collected 2017-08-18
CAGGCCGTGGACCGGATAAGGCGTGTAGCAATCCCATTTCTTGATGCCGGAGTCGCGCACCTTCTCGGCCGCCTTGTAGAGGGCGGAGGCGCTCTTGAACTCGGCGAGGTAGCCGTAAACTCGTTTGCGGGTCGTGCTCACTTGTAAATTGATTTCAGTTTTTCAGCGTTTCAGCGTTTCAGCTTTTCAACCTTTGTTCCCCACCAGCTCCTTCTGGTAGGCGGCTTCGACCACCACGCCGTGGTCCGGATGGCTTTCGATATCCTCGTGGTGCGGATCGCTCTCGACCTTGGTCCACTTGACCTCGGCGATGTTGATGCAGGGCAGGAAGCGCAGGAACAGCATGAACAAGGCGAGGAACATGCCGATGGTGCCGACGAACAGGAACTGGTCCTGACCCGACGGGCTGAAGGTCTTCCAGTCACCCGGCAGCCACATGCGGGCGAGCGTGGTGACGATGATGACGAAACGCTCGAACCACATGCCGACGTTCACGCACATCGCCACGGCCATCACGACCCACAGGTTCTCACGGCACTTCTTGAACCAGAAGAACTGGGGCGAGATCACGTTGAGAGACATCATCGCCGCGTAGGCCCACCAGTAGGGACCGACGATCCGGTAGGTGAAGGCACCCATTTCATAAGGGGCTCCGGAGTAGAACGCGACGAACAACTCCATCAGGTAGGCGTAGCCGACGATGGTGCCGGTCAAGAGGATGATCTTGGCCATGTTGTCGATGTGCTTCATCGTGATCAGGTCCTGCAACCCGTAGATGAAGCGGGCGGGAACCATGATGGTGAGCACCATCGCGAAGCCACCGAAGATCGCGCCGGCGACGAAGTACGGCGGGAAGATCGTGGTGTGCCAACCGGGGACCACCGAGGTGGCGAAGTCGAACGACACGACCGAGTGCACCGAAAGCACCAGCGGCGTCGACAGCGCGGCCAGCAGCAGGTAGGCCATTTCGTAGTGGCTCCACTGGCGGTTGCCACCGCGCCAACCGAGGGCGAAGATGCCGTAGAGCACCTTGCGCAGGCCGGTCTTGCAGCGGTCGCGGATGGTCGCCAGGTCGGGAACCATGCCGAGATACCAGAAGATCAGCGAGATGGTGAAATAGGTCGACACCGCAAACACGTCCCACAGCAGCGGCGACTTGAAGTTCTGCCAGATCGCGTTGGCATTGGGCACCGGAGCAAGGAACCAGGCGAACCACACGCGGCCGACGTGGAAGGCCGGGAAGATACCGGCGCACATCACCGCGAAGATCGTCATCGCCTCAGCAGCGCGGTTGATCGATGTCCGCCAGTTCTGGCGGGTCAGGAACAGAATCGCCGAGATCAGGGTGCCGGCGTGGCCGATACCGATCCAGAACACGAAGTTGACGATCGGCCATCCCCACATCACGCGGTTGGTGTTGCCCCAGACGCCGACACCGGTCGACACGAGGTGGAACAATCCGCCGCCGACACCGCACAGCGCGATCAACGCCGACGGAATGAACAGCAGCCACCACAGCAGCGGCTGGCGGTTTTCAAGCACACCGCAGATGCGTTCGGTGATCCAGTGGTAGGAGCGACCCTCGAGGACGAGTTGTTCGCGCTTGAGCACCGGGAGTTTCACAGCAGGCTCTGCTTGGGTCGCGGATGAGGACGGGTTGGCCATTGGGAGAATTGCGGAGGGTGTTAGGAAAGGTGGATCAAGACAGAAGACCGGGAGACAGAAGACAGAAGACCGGACAAATCGGCATTACAGCCTTTTCGGCATTTCTGATGTTCTGTGAACGTTCTATCCATGGATGGGTGATCTCTTGTCTTCTGTCTTTGAATCTTGCGTCTTCTGTCTTGCTCAGGCCATGTGGATGGTGGCCTTGCCGATGAACTCGGCGTCCGGCATCTTTTCGTTCGGGTTCTTGACCCGTGCGAGGTAGCTGGTGCGCGGACGGGTGCCGATGTAGTTGAGCAGGTCGTAGTTGCGCTCGAGCAACGGCGTGTTGTCCTCGTTGCGCACCTTGCGCAGGCGGGAATCCGCACTGAGCAGGTTGCCGAAGGTGATCGCGTCGGCCGGGCAGGCTTCCTGACAGGCGACCTTCACCGAATCGGCGGGGATCCGCAGGGTCTTGGACTCGACCTTGCCCATCTCGGTGGACGCCTTGCCGGCGACCAGTGCTTCCTGCTTCTGACCGCGCTTCTGACGGATGACGGCATCCTTGAGGCGCTGCACACAGTAGGTGCACTTCTCCATCACGCCGCGCATGCGCACGGTGACGTTCGGGTTCTTCTGCAGGTGATCGGCACCTCCCTGATCGGTCTCGCCGAGCGGACCGCGGTAGAGGTTGTGTTTGATCAGCGGGTTGCGCTTGTTGTAGTCGAAGAAGTTGAAGCGACGCGCCTTGTACGGGCAGTTGTTCGCGCAGTAGCGGGTGCCGATGCAGCGGTTGTAGGCCATCGCGTTGAGGCCGTCCTCGGTGTGCACCGTGGCGTTCACCGGGCAGACGGTTTCACAGGGCGCGCTTTCGCACTGCACGCAGGCAACCGGTTGCGGCACGAAGACCGGGTTGTCGCGAACCCACTCGGGGGTTTCCTTCTGCTTGCCGTCCTTGTCGTAATAGTGCTCTTGGGCGGCATAATAGCGGTCCATGCGGATCCAGTGCATTTCGCGGCCCATGGCCACCTGCTCCTTACCGACGACCGGAATGTTGTTCTCCGCCTGACAGGCGACCGAACACGCGGCGCAGCCCATGCAGGCGCTGAGGTCGATCGACATCCCCCACTGGTGCAGCGGATCATTGATCAGCGGCTGCGCCTTGCCATCCTCGCCGGGATTCCAGGTTTCCGAACCCATCGGTTTGTAGAGCGAGATGTTCGGCGGTGCATGGGAATCGATCCCCTGCTTGGCGACCTTGGCAAGCTGGGCTTCGAAGCTGCCCTTCTTGCTGTCGGTCATCGTCGAGATCTCACGCGCCAGCGCACGGCCATACATCGCGCTGTGTTCCTGGGTGAGAGCGACGGGGTAACGGCGGTCGGTCTTGGCCACCTTGCCGCCGGTGGCAAAATACAAGCTGCCCGACTGGCGCAGCGGATACGCGTTGAAACCACGGTTCACACCAACCAGGCCGACGTGCTTCTGGTTCTGCGGCTTGCGCTGGAAGTCGTCCTCTTCGTTGATGCCCTGACCGTAGCCGAGCGGAATGACGATCGTGTTCTCGGCCTGACCGAATGAGATCAGCACCGGGATGAGAAGCGTCTGGCCGTTGACCTGGATTTCGATGACCGGCGACTTGCGGTTCTGGCCTTCGCCATCCGGACCGACGGCGGCGAACTTGCCTTCGATCGGCAGCAGGCCGTTAAGCGCCTTGGTGCGCGGTTCGATTTCAAGGATCTGATCGTAAATGCCGAGCGCCTTGGCGGTCTTCGGCGCGATCAGCGCGGCGTTGTCCCAAGTCAGCTTGGACACCGGGTCCGGCACTTCCTGCAGCCAGGCGTTGTCGATCCAGCGGCCGTCATACACCGACGCATCGGTGGCAAAGATCACTTCGAGCGAGTCTTTCGTCGGAGCCTTCGGCGAGGACAGCTGAGGCTCGATGGTGGACAGGCTGGCCGCAGCGTAGCTGGAACCGGCAAAGAATCCATCGCGCAACAATTGCTTCCAGGCGGCTTCGCCTGCCGCACCGACCTCTTCAAAGGTCTTGCGCACGGCGTCATAAGCTGGCGAGGCAGCGCCCTTGTCGCCTTCGCCATTGAGCAGCTTGCCGTCATCGGCAAGCAGGGCAAGCAGCAGTTCGAACTCCGAAACGCAGTCGTCGTAAAGCGGCAGGATCATCGGCTGCACCACCGTGTAGGTGCCGCGCGCGCTGCGGGCGTCGGACCACGATTCGAGGTAGTGCGCCGCCGGAATATGCCAAGTGGCGGCATGTGCGGTGGCGTCCGTGCGCTCGCCAAGGTGGATACTGGTCTTCACCTTGGTCAGCAAGTCTGCAAAGCCAAGGTCGGAAGGCGCATCGTAAACCGGATTGGCCGGAGTCAGCAGAACCAGCGTTTCGATAGCACCGCCCTGGATGTCGGCCTTGAGTTGATCAAGGTCACCGAGTCCGACGGCATCGGACTGCAGTGCCTGCAGCGGCTTGCCGGCGCCGATGCTGTCGAGTTTCTGGTTGATCGCGAGCGCCAGCTGCTGGACAGCGGCGGTTTGGCGCGATCCGGCCAGCACCAGCGACTGGCTGCCGCTGGCCTTGAGGTCGTCAACCATGGCGGTAACCCACAGGGTCTCGTGCTCGCCGAGTTGGACCGGGGCGACGCCGCTCACGCCGAGGCCGGCGGCGACCGCTTGGGCGATCACTTCGACCTGGCTCGGTGCCACACGCAGACGGTGATCCGCCATGCCGCCGGTCATCGAATAGGCCGCTTCGACCGCATACAAACGGTTCATCGCCTTGCTCGATGCCTTCTGGTTGTAACCCTTGCCTTCCGGCTTGCGGCGATCGAAGAAAGCGGTCACCGGGCCCTGCGGATCGGTCGAGGCGAAATCACAATCGAGAGCGAGAATGCGGTCGGCCTTGGCAAAATCGGCGACCAGCTTCACGCCATCGCCAGCGACACCTTTCGGGCTGAGTGCTTCGTATTGGTAGAACTTGGCGCTGCTCGTCTCGCCATTCTTGAATTTGTCGCCCAGCTGCTTGATCAGGCGGGCGCGCGTCGGGCTGTCATCGGCACCGAAGACGAAACCGATCTTGCTGCCCTTGTCCTTGGCAATGCCAGCGATGACCGCCTCGAGGTCGGCGCGCTTGGCTGCCTGACCCTGCTTGAGGATCTGGCGCGAACGCGAGGGGGAATACAGGTTCAGCACGGATGCCTGCGCGTAGGCGTCGGTGCCAGCCGCATCGGGATGCAGTTGGTTCGGGGCCAGCTTGGTCGGGCGACCTTCGAAGGTGGTCACCACCAGTGGCACGGCACCCTTGGCCGATGGCATCGCCGAGGCGTAGTAGGTGGCCTTGCCTGGAATGACCCACTCGGGAGCCTTGGTGTAGGGAACGATGTAGCTCTCGGGGCGGCGGCAGCTGGCCATGCCCAGACCGGCCAGCGCAGTGGAAGCCCCCATCAACTTCATGAACGAACGGCGCGAAGTCTCGAGTTCACCTTCGTTGGCCAGTTCGGCGGCTCCACGCGGAAACTCCTGCTCCAGCCAGTTGCGGAAAGTGCTGCTGTCCTGAAGCTGGCCCTCGCTGCGCCATGCGACCGTGGTTTCATCAGCGGGAACTTCAGGGTGTTGCCAAATGCGCTTGCTCATGTGGTGACGGAAAAGGTTGGGAAATCAGAAATTGGGGGAAGTCGCGGCGATCAATGGTGGCAGGTCGCGCAGCTGGTTTTGGGATGCACATTGAACTGCTTCTTGAGCTTCTCACCGAGTGCTTCGGTGGTCTTGATGCCCTCCTCGGCGGACACATACTTGGCGACATCCAGATCGCTGTAGTTGAAGTTGTAGACCTCCTCGAGCGGACGCAGGTGCTTCTCCGGGTTGCGGTGGCACTCAAGGCACCAACCCATCGAGTGCGGCTCGGCCTGATAGACGACCTCCATCTGGTCGACATCACCGTGGCAGCTTTGGCAGGAAATACCGCGGTTCACGTGCGCGGAGTGGTTGAAATAGACGTAATCCGGTGCCTTGTGGATGCGCACCCACTCGATCGGCTTGCCGTCGTATTGCGGGTGATCCGGGTTCATCGACCGATGCAAAGGCTCGAGTTTCGGACTGTCGCGCTGGACGTGCTGGTGACAGTTCCAGCAGGTGTTGCCGGTCGGCACGTTGGAATGGCCGGCAACATCGACGAATGAGTGGCAGTAGCGGCAATCGAGGCCGAGCTGGTCGACGTGGATCTTGTGGGAGAAGGGAATCGGTTGGGTCGGTTGGTATCCTACCGTGAGTGCCTTCGGGGTCGCGTAATAGTTGAAGGCGAGGCCGATGCCTGCTGCTGCGGTTCCGACGCAGACGGCGATTTTGAGGGGCAGCAGATTGGTCCAGCGGGGAAAAATATTTGCCATGGCGGGGGCGATTCGGTGCGAAGGAGACAAATCGGGACGAAACCGGAGAACAGCAGAGCCGCGCCGGTGCGCGGGGAGGATGCAAACGAGCGCAACGCTTGCAACGGAAAAAAGACGATTTGCGGCAAAATATCCACAGCCGCACCGTATCTTTGAACCTTAGGAATTGGACCAATTCATCCCTTTATCGCGCCGCCACTGGCGGAAAGCAGCGAACTGTTCCGACTTGGCCATGGCCAAGCGTTTGGGGTCTTCGGCAAGAAACGCTTCAAATGCGCTTTCGCGGGCCTCCGCCTCGTCGACCGCCGGCTGGAATGGCGTATTTTCCCGGGCTGGCGTCACCTGCCCGAGCCGGCCTTCGAGCCGCCGCAGCGAGCTGCGGATGCCGGCACTGACCATCAACAGGGCCAACAACAGGGCGCTGATGACGACAAGCAGGGTGATGACCACGTCCATGGGCGGAGACTGGCGGCTTGAAAGCCCTTTGAGAAGCGGGAATTGAGTGAATCCGGGACGACTTTTTCAGATGTCGTAGGGCTTGCGCCGCTCGGCTTTGCAGAGGGCATTGGCCTCTGCGTCATCGATGAAGCGCTCGGTAGCCGGATCGAGCCGGACTTTTCTGCCAAGCCGCCAGGCGATGGCTGCGGCATGACCGGCAATGTGACCCTTGCGGGCAACCCCGGAATGGCAGCTCGGTTTTTCACGCGACTTGATGCAATCCAAGAAGTTACGCACATGCTTCGCCGGATTGGTGCCATACATCGCTTCCGGTGTCGGACGGCCGAACAGGTCCTCGCGGCTGGCCTTGATCAAGCCGTGGTCGCCGGCCTCCACCCATCCCTGATCCCCCTCGAAGCGCACCGGGCAGGTTCCAAGACCCAGCCAGTTACCCTCCTTCTTGAAACCGGCAATCCGGATCTTCAGCACCACGCCATTGGCATAGCGGGCATGAATGTCATCCCCCATCGGCTCGTATTCGACGGGCACCGTGCCGTCGGCCTGATTCGCCCACTGACAGAGGTCGATCGTGTGGGCCCCCCACTCCAGCACGTTGTATCCGGCGCTGAGCCCTTCGTGACCACGCCAGCGGCCACGGCAATAGGCCTGATTGTAGGGACGATCGGCCGCCGGCCCGAGCCAGCGGTCCCAGTCGATCAAGTCCGGATCCGGCAAGGGCTCGCCCGGCAGCGGCTCTGGTCCGCGCGTCGGCTTGATGCTGCCGGCATGCACGGTGTGCAACTTGCCCAAATGCCCGCCATGGGTCAGCTCAACCGCCAAACGGAAATTGTCGACATTGCGCCGCTGGGTGCCGGCTTGGTAAACCCGGCCGAGCTTGGTGATCTCCTCATCGAGCTCCCGGCACTCGTCGATGGTCATCGCGCAGGGTTTTTCCGAATAGACATCCTTGCCGGAGCGGGCGGCCAGAATCGACGCCGGCGTGTGCCAGCGGTCGCCGGTCGCGATCAATACGGCATCCACATCCTCCCGCGCGAATACCTCCTCCATCCGCCGGTAAACCACACAATCCTCGTTGTCATAGTGGCGGTTGACCAGGCGGCGGATGATCTCGGCACGTTCCTTCTGGACGTCGCAATCCGCGACGAACTGCACATCCTTCTGCGCCAGAAACGGTGCCAACACCTCGCGACCGCGCGGTCCGAGGCCGATGCCGGCGACGGTAATGCGGTTGCTCGGAGCCACGTGACCGTCCTTACCAAGGGCACTGGCGGGAATGATGGCGGGTAAACCTGCAAAACAGGCGGCTTGCTTGAGGAATCGTCTGCGCTTCATGGGTGTCGGGGTTGGACCCCCTAGGCTACGCAGGCCTCCTGGGAAACCTTGCAGGCAAAACGGCCGCTTACGGCTGCTTTACCTCGGCCTTGCTCATCAGCGCCTTGGCCAGCACCGCCAATTCCTCGGCAGGAATGGCGAATGTCTCCGCGCGGTTGGCGCGGGCGATGTTCATGCCGAGGCATTTGCCATCCAGATTCAGAAGCGGACCACCGATGCTGATGCTGCTGCCCATGATGCTGTGCTGCAGCACGGATGGGAAATCACTGCGGCGACGGGAAAAATCACCGCTCATCATGTCGTTGCGGCTGATCTTGGCTTCCTCCTGAAGCAGGTTCAGCTCATCCTTGGAGATCAACACCACCTCGAGCGCGAGCGTTTCCTTATCGCGCTGCACCTCCACCGGCAAGGCATCGCCGGTGTGCTTGTCCTTGATGGTTTCGGAGAGTTCCTTGACGTCCTTGGGTTTGTTACCGCCCACCGCCACCAGGACATCCCCTTCCTTGATGCCGGCCTTGGCGGCACCGCCATTCGGCGCGACGCTCTTCACCACCAGCTTGCCGTCCTTCTCCTCCAGCCCGACACCCATCACCACCCCACCGAGCGGCGGCACCTCGCGGACCTGTGCGCTGATCACCCCCATCAATGCCCGCCTGGACGTGCGCGTCGACACGCCGTTGGCGACCACCCAGGTCCCCAGCGGCAGCTTGCTGCTTGCCGCATAATCGACCGGCACCAATCCCTCGGCATCCACCTTGATCAGGCTGACATCCCAGCGCAGATCGGTCGCCAGCAAAGTCACCTGTTCATAGCGCTTGCGATCGACGACCACCACCGGCTCCTTGAGTTGCTCATAATTGCTGGCCTTCACCAGAATGTGCCCCTGCGGCGAAACCACGGTGCCGTATCCCGCCTCCTTGCGGCCATCCTGCAACAAGGCGCTGGAAACCTGCAGAACCTCCCGCTGGGGCTCGAACACCTTGAGCAATTCCTTGCCGGTGCATCGGTAATCCGCCTGCAGGCTGACTTGTGCCGACGCGGGAAGCGCCAACAACAATCCGCACATCATTCCTGGAATCCAATCAGCGCTCACCGAGTTCGACCTTGATGGTTAGAGTTTCTTCACCGCGCAACACCTCGAAAGCGATTTCCTCACCGGTGGCCATCTCCTTGAGCATGGCCTGCAGGTCCTCACGTTTGGCAAGCGGCTGGTCATTCGCCTTGAGCAACACATCGCCAACCCGGATGTCGGCCTTCTCCGCCGGCGATTCCTTGCCGACCTTGGTCACCACGATGCCGCCCTCGGCACGCGCTTCGGTGGCAAGCCCCAGATAGCCGCTACCCTTGACCGCCTGCTTCGCAAATGGCCCCTGACCGATGAACTCACCCTTGAGCATCTTGTCCCAGACCTCGATGAACACCGACATCGGCACGTGCATGTTCTCCTGCAGCGCCTGACCGACCCGCGAATGGATGCCCACCAGCGTGCCGGACAAATCGAACAAAGGTCCACCCGAGTCGCCACCGATCAGCAGGCAGTCGGAATTGTAGGTCGTGTCGGTCATCTTGACCAGACGCGCCACGCGCACGACCACCCCCCGCTCCTTGTCGAAACCACCGGAATGCCCCAGCGCGAACACCCAGTCGCCAAGCTTGCAGCTGTCCTTGCGGTCGATCTCGACATGCGGCCAGTCGCTGCGCTGCGGACTGATGATCTGCGCCATCGCGGCATCGCGCTCGGAATCCAAACCCAGGGTTTTGGCCTCCGCCTCAGTGCCATCCTCGAACAGCAACTTCACCTTGGTGCCGACGCCGGCACTGACGTGTGCGGCAGTGAGCACCAGGCCGTCGGGAGATACCACCACCCCGGTGCCGGAACCTTCCTTCAGCTGGATGCAAACGGTGGCGGCGCGCGCCTTGGGCAGCGCATCGATCACCGCGGACTGGATCACCTCCAGATCCTTGCGGGTCTCCGGCACCTGCTTGTCGTTGACGTAGGGACGCTCCGCACGGACGACACAAGGCGCCCACAACAGACAAAGCAAGATGACGGATTTCAGGGTGCTCATTCGGGAGTTCTGCGGGTGACGCTAGCGGCTGCGGCTGCACCACGCAACCCGAGGATTCACTTCCTACGGAACAAAACAAGCCATTCCCTACCCTCGCGCCCGGGGTAGGCGTGCTCGGGTATCCAAGCATCCTCTCGATCGAACCAGGGCTGGAAACAGTCGTCGATCTCATCGATCGACGCACCATGCGGTGGCCCTTGTGCGGACTCTCCCGGGTCGAATGGAGTCAGAAAAAACACGGCAGCAAGCAAGCCGCCGGATTCAAGCAGCGCAGCAGCTGCCGCCGCATAATCCCGACGTCGCGACGGATCGATGGCACAAAAACAGGTATGCTCCCAGATCGCCGACGGCCGCAGCGCCCGCAACGACTCAGCAGCCTCGAGGAAATCCGCGAGCAGATACGATTCCTCCGCCACTGCAGCGAGCGACTCGGCAAGTCGGATCGCCGATGGCGCGATGTCCAAGCCCACGGCGCGATGCCCTGCTGCCGCCAGTGCCCGCACATCGTGTCCAGCCCCGCATCCGGGAACCAGCACCACACCCTCACCGAACACCGAAACCCCTTTGCGGGCGAACAATTCATGCAATGGAGGTGCCGCCTCACCCTTGTCCCATGGCGTGTCGCCAGCACGGTATCTTGCCTCCCAGTCGGTCATGCAGCGCAATCTCGCCGGGATGTCGGTCATTGCAAGATCGAAGCCCGCCGCTACCATCGTGACCGCATCCCCTGCTGACCCGCCCGCATCCCACCATGTCCACCATCCGCGATTGCCGCTTCACCGCCATCGACTTCGAGTCGGCTGGCGCGGCCAAGGGGCGGACCGACACGCCGGTGCAGATCGGGCTGGCGTCATGGTCGGCAAACGCTGGCCATCACGACCCCTTCGTCTCCTACCTCGCGACCGACCAACCGGTGCAATGGGCCGCCCAGAAAGTGCATGGCATCACCAGTGCCGACCTCGATGGCGCCCCGTCCCTGCTTTCCTTGTGGCCTGACCTCAAGACCCGCTTGGGTGGCGCAGTGGTCGTCGCCCATGGCAAAGGTACGGAAAAACGGTTCCTGCGCGCCTTTCCCGGCCACGGCTTCGGCCCATGGGTGGACACCCTGCTGCTCTCGCGCGCCCTCTGGCCTGACCTCAGCGACCATGCGCTCGGCTCGCTGTGCGACACACTGGGGCTCAGCCCGCAGGTGCGCTCGCTGGTCCCCGGCAAATCCTGGCACGACGCCCTGTTCGATGCGGTGGCCTCACTCACCCTGCTGGCGCATGTGGTCGAAAACCTCGAACTAGCAGACCACCCACTGGAGTCACTGCTGTCACCGGACACTTCCGGATGGCACCGCTCGCGACGCGCGTAAGCCACTTGCCGACAGGGCAAATCTGCCGCAGCGAGCGCAAAATCCTTTTCTCATGCGTGCCAGACCCTAGAGTGTCCCGCACATGACGACCCCCGCCCATCGCCCCAGCGGTTCCGGCTCCACCGCCATGGACGACTACCTCGAGCAGATCCTCCATCTGATCGAAGCCAAAGGCTACGCCCGCGCAATCGACATCTCCAAGAACCTCGGCATCTCCCAGGCCAGCGTCACCAACATGCTGAGGCGACTCGATACCGAAGGGTTGGTGATCCATGAGAAATACCGCGGCATCACGCTGACCGATGAAGGCAGACGCATCGCCCAGGCCATCACCGTGCGTCATGAAACGCTCAGCCGCTTCCTCCGGCTGTTCAACATCGACGAAGCCACCATCTACCGGGATGTCGAAGGGATGGAACACCACGTGTCGCGGCCCACGCTCAATGTGATCCGCGCGATCGCCGACGCATTGGAAGAAGATCCCGCACTACTTCGCAAGATCCAGCGCCAGTCGAAACAATCACCCTCGTAATCACTCTCGTCATGATGAAACTCCTCTCAACCACCGCGCTGCTGCTGATCAGCAGCACGATCACCACCATTGCCGATCCGGCAAGCCGACCGAACATCGTCATCATTTTCATCGACGACATGGGCTACGGCGACATCGGTCCCTTCGGTGCCACCAAACAAAAAACACCGAACCTCGACCGGATGGCCGCCGAGGGCATGAAACTGACGTCGTTCTATGCCGCTCCCGTCTGCTCGGTGTCCCGCGCGCAATTGCTCACCGGCTGCTACGGCCCGCGCATCAGCGTGCCGGGAGTCTACTTTCCCGGAGATCGGGCCGGTCTCCACCCGCAGGAAACCACCATCGCCGAGCACCTGAAGCGACTCGGTTACCGCACGATGTGCATCGGCAAATGGCACCTCGGCGACCAACCGGAATTCCTGCCGACCCGCCAAGGGTTCGACCACTACTTCGGCATCCCCTATTCCAACGACATGCAGAAGCCGGCAAAAGGCACCGACACCAAAGTCAGCCCGCTGCTGCGCGACGAACAGGTCGCGGAACTGCTGACCGACGAACAACAACGCGGGATCGTCGAACGCTACACCGACGAGGCACTGAAGTTCATCCGCGACTCGAAGGATCAGCCGTTCCTGCTCTATCTGCCCCACACCGCCATCCACACCCCGATTTTTCCCGGTAAGGCCTTCATGGGCAAATCGAACAACGGCCAGGTCGGCGACTGGATCGAGGAACTCGACTGGAGCACCGGCCGCATCCTCGACACCCTGCGCGAGCACAAACTCGACCAGAAAACTCTGGTCATCTTCACCAGCGACAACGGTCCATGGTTGATCAAGGGAGCCGACAGCGGCAGCGCCGGACCACTGCGTGGCGGCAAAGGCAGCACTTGGGAAGGCGGTGTGCGTGTGCCGACGATCGCATGGTGGCCGGGCACCGTGCCCGCCAACAGCAGCTGTGATGCGGTGGCAGGCACCATCGACCTGTTGCCGACCGCCGTTGCGCTGGCTGGTGGCCAAGTGCCCGAATCCCCGGTCATCGACGGCCGCAACCTGTTCCCTGTTCTCAACGGGATCTCGACAAAATCCCCACGCGAAGCGCATTACTATTTCCAAGGCTACGAATTGCAGGCTGTGCGCCAAGGGCCATGGAAACTCGCCATCAAAGCGCAGAAACTGACGATGGGCAAAGAGACCCCCGATGACATCAAGGCCGGCGAGCCGAGACTCTATAATTTGGATCAGGAAATCGGCGAAGTCACCAACGTCGCCGCCCAACACCCGGACATCGTCCAACAGTTGCAGGCACTGGCCACCGCCATGACGGCCGAGATCGGCGGCGACAAGCCATCGGCCCGCCGCCCGGCCGGCAGGGTCGAGAACCCCGTGACCCTCTACCCCACCGATCCGCGCAAACCGCGCATGCCGGGGAAAAAGGCGGCGAAGTAAGCCCGGCGTCTTGCCGCTTGATTCCCCGACGGTCCGGCCCGAAGATCCGCCATGCCCGATGCCGTTTACGTGCGCGATGCCTTTGCCCGGATCGCCGACCGCTATGTGCTGACCAATCATGTGCTCAGCTGCGGATTCGACCTGTGGTGGCGCCATGTCGTCGGCACCCGACTGCGTGCTTGGAACCCGAAAACGATCCTCGACGTGGCATCCGGCACCGGCGATCTGGCACTGGAAATCCAAAACCAATGCCCGGATAGCAAGGTGACCGCCACCGACTTCTGCGCGGAAATGCTCGAACACGCGAAACACCGCGGCGTCGGTCACACGATGGTCGCCGACGCGCTGCAACTGCCGTTCGCTGACAGCGCATTCGATGCGGTGACCGTCGCCTTCGGACTGCGCAACATGGCGGACTACCATGCTGCGGTGAAAGAAATGCTGCGAGTACTCAGTCCGGGCGGACACCTCGTCATCCTCGACTTCTCGCTGCCGCGCGGACTGTTGCGCGCGCCCTACCGGTTCTATCTCCACCGCATCCTGCCACTCATGGCCGGCGCGCTCACCGGCCAGAAGGATGCCTATGAATACCTCGGCGGTTCGATCGAGGCATTCCCATCCGGTGCCAGCATGTGCGACTTGCTCGAGAGCTGCGGATTCACCGACGCCCGGGCCACACCGCTGACCGGCGGCGTGGTCTCGATGTATGAAGCCACCCGTCCCGATCCGTGAGCTGCCCGCCCGCCATCACGGCGCATGACGCCGCCGTCGAAATCGCCCGTCGCCTGATCGACGCCGGCCATCAAGCGCTGTTCGCCGGCGGCTGCGTGCGCGACCGGCTGCGCCACTTCGACCCCAAGGACTACGACATCGCCACTTCCGCGACCCCGCAGCAGGTCGTCAGCCTGTTCCCGAAATCCGATCAGGTCGGTGCCCACTTCGGCGTGGTCATCGTCCACCACCAAAAGCACCACATCGAAGTCGCCACCTTCCGCACCGACGGCAGCTACGGCGACGGACGCCGCCCCGACTCGGTGGAATTCTCGACCGCCGAGGAGGACGCCCAGCGGCGCGACTTCACCATCAACGGGCTGTTCGAGGATCCGCTCACAGGGGAGATCATCGATCACGTCGGAGGCCTCGCAGACCTCAAGGCCGGCATCCTGCGCGCCATCGGCGATCCGGTTCAACGCTTCCGCGAGGACGCGCTGCGTCTGCTGCGCGCGGTGCGATTCTCGAGTCGGCTAGGCTTCACCATCGAAGCGGCCACCCTGCAGGCGATTGCCGATCACGCCGAACTGCTGCAGAAGATCTCGCCGGAGCGCATCCGCGACGAATTCTCGCGCATCCTCACCTGCTCGCGCCGCCGCCATGGAATGCAACAACTGGTCGATACCGGCCTGATGCGCTTCATCGTCCCGGAATTCCTCGACACCATCGGCTGCGAGCAACCACCGGAATGGCACCCCGAAGGCGATGTGTTCATCCACACGATGATCATGCTCGAAATGCTCGCCGAGGATGCGCCACTCGAATTGTGCCTGGCGGTGCTGCTGCACGACATCGCCAAACCCCCATGCCGCACGGTGGATGCCGACAGCGGACGCATCCGCTTCAACGGCCACGACGCGATGGGCGCGGAAATGGCCCGCAGCATCCTCGCCCGCCTGCGCTACCCGAATCACGTCATCGACGACGTCAGCCACATGGTCTCGCGCCACATGCAATTCATGCACGTCCAGCAGATGCGCGTTGCCACGCTCAAGCGCTTCATGTCGTCGCCCACCTTCGATCTCGAAATGGAACTCCACCGGGTCGATTGCGCCTCGTCCAACGGGTTCACCGACAACTACGACTTCATCAATCAACAGACGGCACAATTCGCCGCCGAACCACTGATCCCGCCACCGCTGGTCAGCGGCCGCGACCTGATCGCCCTCGGCATGCAACCCGGCCCCCGCTTCAAGGAAATCCTCGAATCCGCCCAAACCGAACAACTCGAAGGAAGAATTCTTGATCGCGAAGCCGCCCTCGCCTACGTCAAGCGCCTCGCAAGCGACCACTGAATCGGAGCTCCAGCGGTCGCATTCCGGATTTCAGATTTCAGATTTCAGCATTTACCCCCATGTCCCTCCCTGTCGAACACACCGATCCCGTCAACGCCCGCATCCTCGCCATCTCCGAGGACCTGGTCTCCGGCTTCCAACGCCAACCGTTCCACCTGATCGCCGAGAAATCCGGAGTGCCGCTCGACACCGTGATCGAACGCATCCGCGCCATGCAGGAAGCCGGCATCATCCGCCGCGTGCGCCAGACGCTACTCTCGACCAAACTGGCCCACGGCGCGCTCGTCGCTTGGAAGGTGCCCGAGGAAAAACTCAACGATGCCTTCGATTTCATGGCCAAGGAGGACCCGTTCTCCGGCCACGTCGTCATCCGTTCGACCGATACCGAGGTGTCGGGATCGGGTTACCGCTTGTGGACCACCCTCAAGGTGCCGGTCGGCGAGTCGCTCGATCACCACTGCCAGGCGCTGATGCGCCTGACCGGTTGCACCGAATACCTGCTCATGTCCGCCAAGGGGGTCTTCGCTCTCGGTGTCGGCCACGTCCGCCGCAAGTCCCTCGAACCCGGCGACAAGGCCGACGAACCGGCGGTCATGATGACCACCGCCACCGTCGACCTCAGCCCTGAGGAATGGAATGTCCTGCTCGCGCTGAAAGAGGAGCTCACGCTCGATGAGATCCGCCCGAACCCATGGGACCAGCGCGCCGAAACCGCCGGGGTTTCCCTCGAGCGCTTCTTCGAAGTCGCCGAACAACTCAACGCCAAGAAAGTGATCGGCCGCTTCTCAACCTTCCTCGAACACGTGAAACCTTCCGCGACCGGCGAACGCGTCACCCGCTTCAACGGGCTGTTCCACTGGGCCGTGCCGAAGGGCCGCGAAATCGAAGGCGGCTCGGAAGTCGGCCGCCACTACTGCATGACCCACTGCTACTGGCGCGAAGGCGGACCACAATTCGGCGACGTCAACATCATGGGCGTCGTCCACGGCACCGAAAAAGAGCGGGTGCTCGAACACAAGGCCGCCATCGACCGCCATCTCGCCGCTGTCGGCATTCCGGTTTCCTACACCAATGTGTTCTGGGGCGGACGCTCGGAAATCAAACCGTCGGAAATCTCACCGAAGGTCTACCACGCTTGGCATGCGAAGCATGCGCAGTGAGGAAGTCTGATCGTGGATTGTGGATCGGGGATTGAAGAAACTCAGAACCTGAGCCCCTCATGGAATCCTGATTCAATCGTTCCGCTTGCGACGCAGCAACAAGGCAACGGAAGCGACCATCGCCAACAGGCTGCTGGAGGGTTCGGGAATGACCTGACCGGTGGCGCTAATCGGATTGGTCAAGCCACCAAGGGCTGCCCAAGTCGACGCGCCGTCATAAGTCTTGGGAATACCGCCGAGATCCTGGTTCAGAGAGTTATCCTGAGTTGATGTCCCCAGAACGTAGCGCAGAGCGGAGTCTTTGGTGATGGTGATGCCTTTTGAAGTCTGCAGGAAATTCACCAAATCCATGAACGGCAACTGGAAGCTGAGATAGGCATCGGTATTCGTACTGGCTTTCGTGTCCCCAGGATCAACATTAGTTAGGGTGGACTTATCCCCAATCGTTGCCAAACGATAGTTCACATAGGAACTGTTGATGGTCAGATCGTAGGTGTAGGCTGGAGCCGCATTGATTGTCGTCGTGTTTGGCGAAATATTGGCTCCTGTTCCGGGCGCACGGATCTCAATGTTAAAAGTGTTACCCCCGCCTCCATAGCGTATGAATGCATCCAAGGCACCATCACCGTTGCCATCCACGCCCACCCATGTATAGCCGGTGTATTGCGTGCCGGAGCTCTGATTCAAGCGAACCCGGTAAGCGATGAAATCGTCGTTGGTTGCCGGCGTCGCCTGACCATCGAAACGGGTCATAAAGCCAGGATTGCTCGAATCACCGACGATATCGTCAGCATACTGGCCGGTCTGCTGGTCACGCAGGAAGTCGAAGGAATCGTTCGAGGGCACTACCGTCCACAAGGTGTTGTCCTGACTGAGATCAATGCCCGCAGCAGGCCGGAAACATGGCCATAACTGAAGGAATAGGCTGCAGCGAAGAATGCGCATGA
>JACCDY010378534.1_pt1 | contig 17396 bp, 13 predicted proteins | sample 7446391 | NCBI WGS metagenome assembly JACCDY01 (sample SAMN15323451, study PRJNA562643) | freshwater metagenome | isolation source: river surface water | place: USA:Blue River Watershed | collected 2017-08-18
CACCAAAGGTCTTATAGACGCCTTGGCGGACGACAACGCACAACTAACATTTACATTCAAAAATGGGAGCAAGTCAGAAACCGTCCACTACCATTCGCTGTTTATCGCTAATGGCGAATTGGGCGCGTTTATGCCTGAGTATCAAACGCAAATGATCTCAATCATAAACGATCTTTATAATTGCAAACCAACATTCGGAGAGAGAATCCGAGGTAGAAACAACGCCTCTGAGACGCTAATAGAAAATCCCCATTTAGCCCTGCTTCTCGGCACGCAGCCGGCGGTGTTTGCAAAGATTGTTCCGAGTGAGGCATTTCAAATGGGGTTTACTTCCCGGCTTATTATTTGTAATGGAGGAGAAATTCACAGGCAGCCTTTTTTCTCAGCCGTCGAAACCGACGCAGCGTTAGTAGGTAAGATAGTTTCTGACCTGCGGGCACTTGCCACCCTTGCCGGCGAGTATAAACCAACCAAAGAGTTTAAAGAAAAGATGGATGACTTTAATATTAACAATCCAGGTGCAATAGACCACTCTCGATTTGTTGATTACAACACTCGCCGATCAATGCACCTGGGAAAGATTGCCATGTGCTGCGCGGCAGCTGAGTCCAACGAGCTTGTTCTTACCGAAGCCCACTACGACCAGGCGTTAGAGTATTTACTTCTATCGGAGAAAAACGCCCTTACCCTATTCGATGATCTCATAACCAACGAGGGTTTCCATCACACCGTTGAGCAAGTGCTACATAGCAAAGCCCATAAAACCGTTATCACTCACGCTGAACTGGAGAGGAAACTACGTAAAACCCACAAACCCCACGAAGTGGGACAGATAATCCGTAGTATGATCCAAAGCAACGACATTGTGTTTATCGAGTATCGTGGCGCAATGCCTGTTTATTCCGTGCAAAACCAAGAAGGCTTACGGAGTTAATATGGTAGATTTGTTAATTGTCTGTATAGCAGTTTTAGTTTTTGCCTGTGCAATGCTACTTTGGGAGAATATTCATTTAAATAAAGACGTAGAGCGGTTAAGACGTATTATCGAAAACAGGTACAGCTAACTAAAGCGGAGTAAGAAATGTTAATCACACACACCGAGTTGAAAGAAGAATTGTATCGCGGGCTGCTTACTGTAGACCCCAAAAACATAGAGCCGTATAACAGAATTGACGAATCCCAGGTAAACGGTTCGTCGATAGATGTAAGGTTAGGCAGGACGTTTATGCAAGAAAGATACTATGAGGGTCGTTTTCGACCCTGTGTAGACCTAAAGCAAAAAGAAAGCTTAGGGATGGGTAAACGTATCTTAGACTGGTGTAATAAATTCTACCTGGAACCCGGCGAGTTTATCTTAGCGGAAACCGTTGAGATATTTAACCTGCCTCTTTATATTTCCGCCGAGTTCCGCCTCAAGTCATCCGGTGCGCGGGCGGGTTTGGATCAGGCGTTAGCGGTATGGTGTGATCCGGGCTGGCACGACTCCGTTCTAACCATCGAACTCCGTAACAACTGCCGATTCCACACCCTCGTACTCGAACCAGGTATGAAAATCGGGCAGGTTGTATTTTTCAAAGGCGAGCCTGTTCCGCATGAAGACTCTTATGCGGTACGAGGACAGTACAACAATGATACTGAAGTGACTGGGAATAAAGGAGTTAAGTAATGGCTTCAGAGTTTAATCTTCTTGCTGAAGAATGCGACCCGTTTGGCCGCAGCCCACACGAACCGGGGTCTAAGCTAGACGCTGCCAAGCCCAATTGCGACTTGGTGTTTGCTGGGTTTGCCAACGCCCTGCTGGAGGTGGCAAAAGTTGGGACCTACGGAGCAACCAAGTACACCGAGAATGGCTGGAAAGATGTACCTAACGGCATTCGTCGCTATCGCAGCGCCCTTTACCGCCACTTGCTTGCACTAGAGGACTTTGACCCTGATACTCGATTACCCCACATGGCTCATGTAGCATGGAATGCCCTTGCTGCGCTGGAGTTAATGTTCTACAACGGGAGTTTTAAAGGTGAATAAGCTAATCTACCTTGCCGGTCCCTACTCTTACAATCCTGATGAGGCATATGAAAAACACCTAAGATATGCTGGCTTATTAATGCAACCCGGTACATTCGTGTTTTCTCCAATCGTCCATAATCACCTGTTAGCAAAAACCCACAACCTGCCAACCGACTACACCTATTGGCAGCGATACAACAAGGAAATGGTTATGAGATGCGATGAGTTGTATGTGATGGCAGAGGAGGGACTGGAAACAAGTAAAGGTACACAGTACGAGATAGAGGTTGCAAAGGAATACAACAAGCCAATAAGATACACCCGTTTTGTTTAACCCTGTAATTGGAGAATGTTATGATTAGCATATGGTGGTTGCTTCCGGCTTTGCTGGTTGGATTTTTTTCTGGGTTTGTGGTGTCTAATCATATTCTATTTAAGGAATATCAAAAGGCTACCTCAAGTATGATGTTTAACGGTTTGCCCCTGGAGTAAATATACTATGATCAGTGCGTGGTGGTTGCTTTTATTGATTCCTGCTATGGCTCTTGGGACTTTTATTGGATTCATTTGGCTTGATAGAATTATGTTTGCACCCGTAAGGTGCATGAAGCGTTAGCATTAAAAAGCCCGGTTACTCCCAATAACCGGGCTTTTTTCTCAATTAACCCTTTGCCTATACGCCGCATTAAATTGCTCTTGCACCTGCGCCATTCGTTCCTTCAGTTGCTTCTCCCTTCCAACGTCATCCCTTGCTTGAGCAGCTTTCAACCGTACCCGCAAACTCTTTAATTGCCGTTCCACGTCTTGCGCTTGCGAGTACATTCTTAATTCCTCGCCCCGCTCACTACGAACTTCTTGCAGCTTAATCAAATCCCTATCCGGCCCCTCTCTGTACATCCTCTCAAGACGATGTGCCCCGTATATACTCGCGATGTTTGTATGGTACTTCTGTACCGTTAACGGGTCATATGGGTCGGAGAAGAATTCTCGTATGACAGGTATATCCTTTGGTCCCTCAATCCCCTTCTTCACATCCTCAGCAAACCCAAACGTGGAGTCAGTTAGAAACCGCCCCATACTACCTGTTAAGAACTTGGCCAGTAGTTGGTAATCTCCAGGCTTCAAATCAATCCCGCCGGATTCCGTTGCACTTCCACCTGTTACTTCGTTAACAAACCTCGCAATACTCTGATACCCTTTTGGTGTGCTGCTCCACAACAGTTCCGAGTTGGCCTTTTTGCTTGCACCTGGATATCCTTCAGGTCCGATGGGATTCCCGGCAAAGTCCTTGTTCTCCAGAATCTGAATAAAGGGGTCAGCCGCCGTAGGGGCTATAGCCTGTGCTATACTCCCCGGTTTGCCTAGTGGGTTAAATGTAGTTGCTGTCATTGCCGCCATATCCAACAAGGCGTCTTGCGGCTCTTTAACCCCAGAGAACATTTCCCCTATTAGCCCTCCCGTCCTCCACAGCGTATTATAAACCCACGGTGCAGGTATCTTAACATAATCCCCATCCACCTTAACAGGAATAATAATAAATCTCTCCTTGTCCCACTCAGGGATTTCATCCCAATCATCTGCAATAGCCCGACCAAGAAGGTCTAACATAATGGCGAATGCGATAGTTCCAAGACTTAATACCTGCAGCCGCTTAGACTTCATCAAATTCCGTACTACTTGATAATTACCCTGCACAGACGCATTGAAGAACAACCACCATAGCCCCAATGCCTGCGACTTATAACCCCTTCTGCTAAAGTTTGTGGTAAGGTCTTGGGCAATTCGCGCTGCATCCGTATCACTCATTCCCTTTTCCACTAATACGCGAAACGTACTAAACCGCATTACGTTTTCAAACAGGATATTAAGATTTTCAATTCCATCAATCCACGTATCTTTAACAGCCATTAGGTGTTTAAAGTTTCCTTGCCGCCGCGCAACCTGTGCGTCAAAGCTTCTCCACGTATTATCGTTTTCCTTTAGCTGCTCTATGAACGAGGTTCTTCCACCAGCATTCTCATACCTTTCAACCCACTTTACATCTGCATCTGTGCGATCCCTGTTACCATCCATGAATACCTTTTTAAGCATCCTAAACGAATTCCTGTAGGTCTTAAAGTAATCTTTAACGAATATCTCCTTGGTATGCTTCGCACCCTCCGTCGCCTGCAAATTATACGCCGCCGTAAGGGGGTCTTTAATCGCATTCATCATTAAGAATATTGGCGAGAAGGTGATGTTAACTGCTCGTACAAGATTGTTAAACATCCCTAATACTTTCATCGGCCCACTGAGTTCTTGTGCGTCCAGGTTATTGGCAGCCCGCACAAACCCCATCGCCCGCTCGTTGTGCATGTTCGGGCGGATAACAATCTTCTTACCATCTTTAATTAAAACAATGTCTGCACGATTTACTGCGGTTGAGTTCTTCTCCTGCAAAAACCCATCCTCATCATGCGTAACATACTCATCTTTCGCGGCGATGTGGAACCAGGGTTTCCATGCAGCCTTATCTGCATTTACTACCTTGTAAAGTTCCTGGTTTGCCAGATTCCTCTCCGCTGCCGCCGCGCTTGCCTCGAGTAATGCAAGTGCGTTTTGCAGTACGTTTGTTGGTTCGGATAACTCAGCGGTTCCGGCGCGGGTTCCAAGGTTCTTACTACCGCCTCGCCCGGCTTGTTGGAACAATCGCATGGTTTCAGTGTTGACATTATACGACTCCCGTTTTAGAGGTGCGTAAGCAGACTTGTCCATCAATAACCTGGCGTGTTCATCAGCCGTTATAAGCCCTCCGTCCTCACGGATTTGCAAGGCGTGTCTGTTCATAGCGTCGAATAGCGCCATAATTCTATCGAATCTGGCCTGGTCCTCGCTGGCAGGGGCAAGCACCTCATCAACAGTCCTTACCATACCCTTTGCAACACCGCCGTCTGAGAACCCTCCCGCAGCATCTTTGAAGATTTCCCATTCTTCACGTAAGGCTTGCTTACCATCAGCATTAGCTATCTCGAATTGCGAATACTTATTCATCAAGTCGAACATGAGCTTTTGTTTGGTAACGGCTGACATTGTAGCAGGGACGCCGTTTACCATATACACAGACCCATCCGGCATCTTACCCGCTTTAACATTAACCCTTCCCACCATTAACTCTTGCCGCTTAGTTTTCGGCAGCGCCTTTAACAGCTCTTTCGTATATCCATAACTTGCCCGCTCTGACAGTCGCGTATTAACCTTATCAACCTTGTGGTGCCTTGCAGCCGCCATATCTCCAACCTGCTTGGCAGTCCACTTACTACCGACGATCTCTTTAAGAAGTGGTAGGTAGTACTCTTGGCGGGATTGTGCCAGGCGGGCAGCCTTTTTATTCCGTAGCAGCGTAAACGCATCGTATACGGTTTTCGATTTCTTCTCAATCTCTGCAAAGAAGTCTATGAAGTCCGCTCGCCAGCGTTGAAACAACCCTGGTTTATTAACCATCTCAACGCGGGAGTCGGTGGGGTCGGTTGCAAGAAAGTCTTTTATCTCCTGAATCCCTATTGAGTATAATGGATCATCTTGGTATGCTGTCTCTAAAGCCCTCCCCAGCCTCGTACTCGGCGGCATAAGCTTCGCTTCATTAACAACCTGTTCCCTTACCTTTGCAGCTTGCTGCGCATTATCCAAACTCCTTTGCAAACTCATCTTAGCCCATTCAACAGCCATTCCCTCGTTTAACTCAAAGCCAATCCCCGCCGCCTTTAACACCTGTCCCAATTGCGTCTGGGCAAACCACGCCTTAATAGCATTAACAAGTCGGCGTAAGAATCCCGCCCCGCTTTGGGTCTCCGATCCATACTGGATAAAATACGCCAGCTTTTCCTCCGCCAACAGCCCCGGCTTTTGCTCCTCAATAAGTGCTTGCACGTTGGCAAAGTCTTCTTTACTCCCACCCATATCCAAGCTGTGCTTAATCCCAAGCACATTCGCGCTGGCGATGGTGGCGTGCATGATAGCTTTTTGGGCAGTCTTGTTGCCGTTGGCAGCCAGCTTATCAAGGTCGCTTAAGAACCCCTCGATACTATCTCCAAGTATCTGCTTAAACGTAGGCGCATGGCTTCCCTCATGCAGCAGCACCCCGGCGGGCGAACCGTTTACGGGCATACTTTGCAGGTATATCTTAAACGTATTTCCATCCCATGAACCAGCTTCGCCACGTGAGCCTTTGCCATCTACAACCTGGATAATGCCGGCGGCTTCCGCCTGTGCTAACCATCCTTCTCCCATTATGGAGTCAATATTTGCACGAAACTCGGCGGGGGTTACGGAACGAGTTACAGATGCCTGCTCGTTACTTAAAGGCTTTTCTTCTTGTACAGCGCCTTGTTCCGTATTAGAAGGTTTTTGCACTAACTCCTGAGTATCTTGCACATTACTTTCAGGAATCGAGTATCTAAAATCCGGCGACTCCGTTGGACTTTCGTTTGTGACAAACTTTACCTGTTTACTCTCAAACGCAATAACATACGGCTTCGCCCCTGGAGCCTTTACAACCGCCCCGTCATAACCCTTAGCCATAAGCCTCTTACGTAGCTTAGTCGCGTCTTCTTTCGTTTCAATGCTGGTTAAGTCAGCGTCCGTTAGAGTATAGGGGTTTTGAATCTTGGCATGTAACGCCATAAGATTATTTCCGTATCTGGCTGCTGCTCCCTTATCAGCAGTCATAAAGAACCCTAGCCCGCTGGTGGGGTGGGCGCTTGCATTGCCCGCCCGGCTGGAATCCCACTGATTAAACGTGGGATTATTGGTGCCGTGGTATAAGGTAATCGGCGTACCGTCTGCATTTGCAGTAATGTCTTTGGTGCCTTTTCCAAACCAGTTTTTAAATGGAGTCTCTTGCTTTTGCCGCTCTTGAAACTGCTTGCGGACGGCCTCGAATTCTTCTATTGTGGCTTCTTGCGCCACAGGCATACTCTCTGCTTGCGGTAATTTTGCGTTATGCTTAGCACCTACTTCTGAGAATGAACCTGACTCATCTTTAATAGGTATACCAAATCGCTTGATAATTTGTCGGGTAAGATTATACCCTAGATTTTCAAAATTATCATCAGCATTTATCATCTCGATAACAGGCTTATTATTTTCAAATCTTATAACAGCACCTGCATCAACGTAATTTTCAGGATCACCTGCTGAAAGTACAAGTCTCTTTCTGCCATCTTGAAGATCATACTCGTACAAATTGAAATTGTAGTCTTTACCTCTAGCTGTTGTTCTTTTAGTTACGTTTTCCTCTTTATTCACTAAAGTTTGATTGCCGAATGTTATGTTAGAAATAACATTATTAACAGGCTCACGAGCTATTTTGGAAACGTCTGCTACACTAATAGGTCTTTTAAGGGGCATTGAATACTTTACGTCACCCCCTTCTTGTGGCTTACCTTCCGGCCGCTCCCCCATTAACTCTTGCAGTCTTACCTTTTCCTCCTCGGTAGGAACAACCCGCGTTTCCGTGCCGGAGGGAGTAAGAATAATTTCCTCACCCCGCTGCATTTGAATAGACTCACCCGGCACGGGTGGAACAACCTCTGTGGTAGGGGGTTCTTGCACAGGCGCCTGCCTAGCTGTAATCACTCTACGAGCAGCTATCGACCTGTCTTGATCCTTGCGTAGTTTCTCTAACTCATAGTACTTATTCATATCTCCGGCTGCACGAGCTGCTTCCATGTTAGCAGTTATGCTATCACGATTAGCTTGCATACTTTCAATACTAGGGGCTTCTTCGACAGGAGGTGCAACGTCCCTACCAGTCTCCCTATCAATCATATCCAGTGCGCCGGTTAATTGTTCTGCACGAGCAGTATTACCACTCGCAACAGCAGCTTCCAGCTCTACGTTAATCCGATTACGCAAAGCTTCTATCTCTTGCTCCCTGGTTACAGGTGGTTGGGTGGGTGCAGGAGTCGAAGCAGTTCCAGGCGGAGTTTCACCCGTACCCTCTGCTTTTTGCGGCCCGCCCAGCGTCGCCCCGGCACCCATCGCCGTTCCACCAACCAGCGCACCGGCAGCCATTGAGTTCTTTACACGGCTCCAGTCGTCTTCACTTAAATCAGCAAACAGCGGATCGTTCTTCGCCCACCTTTCGCCAGCGATAGAAGTAAGCTCCTGCAAACCTTCGGTAATGCCTTCCGCTCCTGCCCCGACAATTCCACCCTTAACAGCCCTGCCACCCAACTCACCTGCCAGTTGTATAGCCTTTTTAGACAGCCCCGCATCACTCTTAATAATGTCCATAATTCCCTTCTTGGCATACTGTCCCAGCCCAATACTCTTGGCTGCTGAATAAAACGGTAAAAACTCCAACGCCCCGTTAATCCCACCAACAGCAATTGCACTCTTAACAGCGTCTTCCGGCGCTGCACCTTGGGCAACCTGTTCACCGAATGCCTGTCCACCTTCCAACCCAAAGCTACCCAAATACCCGCCTGTAACTGCACCCGCTGCTATTCTATCTTGCAGGGCTTTAGCTGCCGCTTGCTTCATAGCACCCGTAACAATATCCCCTTCCGCCGCCTGTACTGCCTTCGTAGCAACAGCCTTCTTAACTGTATCTCCAACAGCACTCTTAGCAAGCGCAGCTACTCCCTCTTTCGCACCTAGCCTGGCGATAGTTCCACCAATGGCTGCAGGCACCGCCAGCGAGGCCAGCATTGGCAGTCCCTTACCCAATTGGAAGCTTGCCCAATCCATCGCATCCGACGCTGTATGCACATCCTCAACACGGGCGATCTTGGGCGCATTAACCCCCGCCTGGCTTTCTTCCATGTTCCTTTTATATCCCTCTAGTCCCCAGTCCGTAATCCCTTTTGTTATGTCATTCGGCCCGACAACATTCTCTACACCCTGCGAGGCCAGTGCCGCCAGCCCGTACCCCGTACCCTGCATTTCATCCACAAACGCATTAAGTCCCTTCTTCCATTCAGGCCGTTTGTTATTCAGCTTTATTGGCGTGCTTTCCAACGCCTTAAGGTCACGGGATTGCCAAATCTGTTCGTATGGGTTAAGCGTGTCGGGCGTAGTCATTGTTACAGCGTCCTGTGTGTACGAAATCGAAAAGTAGTTCTGTACTTACGTTACCGTTTTAACTGCAATTCCCTTAACGGCATTGTACGGGCAACCCCAGCTACCTTGTATCTATCTAAGGCTTGTCCCTTTGCGATGGCAGAAGTGTTCATTACTTCTTCCATCATTCGCCCGTCGCCTCCAGTAGAGGGGGTTTGTTGCTTGTGCATGTTGTCGATTAAAGCACGAAGTTTAATAAGTGGTGTCATTTTTGCATCCTGTCTTGTTTAGCCAGTTTCATGGCTTCTTGGCCTAGTGCAACAAGACTTTCTGGTTGTACATCTTTCCAGTCAACACCGTTTTTCTCAGCCACTTTCTGTATATAAAGCGTTGCCTCTTGCGGAGACAACTGACCACCCGTAGACTTTGACAAATTCCAAGCAAGCTCTCCAAGCTGTGCTTGCGGCGCTCCCTCGGCGGGATAAGAGAAGTCATTGATAAACGCCTGCCGCTGCTCGTCGTTGTATTTTTGCTGTTGCAGCTTCGCCCCCGCAACCTTGCTTTGCGTTTCTAACTCGTCAATGGCAGCTTTATTCCTACCAACCCCTTGTTGCCATGCAAACTTTTGTTGATCCAACAAAAACTTATTCGCGTCTAAAAGATTACCTTGAGACTGCGGCTGCACCCTAACAGGCTGTGGTTGTGGCTGGCTCATAAACGATTGAAGTGTACTAAGTGCGGCTGCCCTATCAGTCTTTCTTACACTCGGGTCATTAATCGTACTAAGCAGCTCATTCCGCCGACGAATGTCATCACCAAAATTATCCCCTGGCATTGCAAACGGATTAGGCGCAGTTTCAACAGGCGTTCCCTTAATAACCCCCCTTCCCTCACTAGCGTCTAATACTTCTCGCGAGATACCTAATTTTTCTGCACGAGCATTCCTTAGTGCTTCCGTCTGCCTGTCGAAATTAGCTGCCATTAGACTGGCTGCTTTATCCTGCTCAAAACGGGACTGCAAGTTTCTGGTAGCCTCTGCATCCGTAGCAGCTCCAACAAACCCGCCGCGCCCGATAGCACCTGTTATGCCAGACGTCACCACATTTCCGCTCGCATCACGATAAGTACGTGGAGAGAATCCCGCCCGGTCAGAGGTATTAATTCCAGTTACAGTAATACCTCCACCAACAGGCAGGCCGACGGGAGGTTGGGTTTGTGTTTCGACAGGACGAGTATCCGCAACAGGCTTAGTAGTTCCACTGGTACCAAATCCCTGCTTAAACCCACTAATAAGTCCAGGTTCCGTATCAGGTCTGGCCATATCAACTGCACCACCAATACCAGCTGCTACCCTATTACCCAGAACAGCCCCCACACCAGCAATTCCCCCACCGGCGTCTGTGTAGGCTTTTTGAATAGCAGGTAGCGGATTTTCAAACCTAAAAGGTAGATAATCAGTAACAGGTTTTGCTACAGCCAAATTAGCATCATTCGGCATCTCTTCGTCATAAACAGTACCAAGCCCGGTTTGCCGACCTCGCAAGCCAGCAAGACGAGCGATACGTAGTTTTTCGTTCATATCAGCCATTTCATCATCCCCTTAAGTGCTAGCCGTAACCGAAAGTTCAGCCATCGTGTTCATAACACTCATTGCCGACGCCGCATTTCTTCCATGCACCTGTGCAACAGATAATTGCATCTCTGCAATCGCCTTAATCCGAGTCATTTCAATTTCCAAATTACTAATCTTCCTCTTAAATTCAAATTCCCTTTCCTTAATTTCTAATTCCGAGTTTGCAATAACCTCGTCAAAATCCAACTTTGCCGTTGCCAATCTTTGTTGCGATTCCGCAATGTAAATCTCCGTCATTGCCTTATAGGCGTCTAGTGCGTTTTGCGAAACCAGCGCGTCGATCTTGGTTAATTCAACTTCAGCGTTTTGTTTAATTTCAAACTCTTTCATAATCTGCTGATTACGCTGAATTTGCCCCTCAATCTTCTTCGCTCGCGCATTAACAAGCGTTTCAAACACGCTCGCAGCAGTCTTATACACATCCTGCTTAGCCAATTCACCTCGGGTTTTCGCTTCATCTCCCCTAATCCGCATCTCAATATCTTTATACTCACCCTCTTTCGCCTGCCAAGTTGCAAGATACCCACGCACGTTTGCCTCAAACGCCTTAAGAGGCAACTCCCTTGCGTTTAATAGCGAATTAAGCGCAGATATTTGTGCTGTATACCGCGCAATCTTTTGATTACCAGCCTCTATTTCCTGCCCGTACTGCGTTAACCGGTCTTTGTTTTGCTCCGACTTAAGGCTTTCAACTTTAAGCTCAGCCTCTACAACCTGTAGTTTATAAAGTTCCCCATCCCGTTGCTCTTTAATGATAGCAATCTGCTTATCGACATACATCTGATCGATTTCAAAATCCCGTTGCAACACTTCATACACTTTTATAACGAAATTCGTCGCTACCTCAGCATACTGCATCGCACCCGAAAACGCCTTCATGCTCATATCAAACGCGGTTGAGAACAGCGATACGGCGGACTGGTGCAACGGAAGTGCCTGACCAATCATGTATTGTAGGTGCTGCACTTCTCGTTCGCTGCGCTTCGTGTACACCTCCAGCGCAGCGGAGTTTAACGCCCGTTGCAATTCCTGCCTAATCCTTAACTGCCCCGCAGCCCTAACAGTCCCCGGTACTTGCCACCCCGACGAGGTAGTTTGCTGGTCCAGCGTAGAAAGGGCTTTGTCAATCTCGTCTGAGATACGAGTTCGCAAAGAGTCATACAGTCTCGCATCGAACGCATCCGTTAACGCAGTTTGCGTTCCGCCTAATACTCCTTGAATCCTACTTTCAAGCTGCTGTACGGTAGTCTGCCATCCAGGAAAAAATCGTGAAACCAGATTATTCCCGTAATCGTCCGGATTTGGAACTGCTGCCTCACCAGCCGCAAACTGCTCTACAAAAGACGGGTTTAACGAATATTGCGGCCGGGCCGGCATTACAATATCAAACTCCGGCAAGTTAAGCGTTGGAACAGTAATATCGCTTCGCAGTGTAATTAACGTTGGCTCTGTAGGGTCGGTTAACGTTGGTGCTTCAGGTTCGTCAAACGTAGAGTCAATTGTTGGGGCTACGCCAGTAAACGGGCTTAGCGCTGATACGCTTCCATACGAAAACGTTGGAATATTTAACGTAGGTGCATCTTCGCTGAACGTATCGTCTATTGTGTCAATGTGCCCTAATTCTCCCATTACCACTTCTTCAGCGGTCCTAATAGTTGGGAAATTAGGCGGCTTTTGTGTAGGCTCAAAATCTTCCTGCGGGTAACTAACACCTCTTGAGACGACTGTAAGGGGGTCTTGTGGAAATTCCGGCGTGTAAGCTGTTAATGTACTAATCGCTTGTGCGGCTTGGTTATTTGCGGCACTAATAGCAGACGAGGCAATAGATCGCGCCATACTCTGCGTAGCGTTTACTTGATTGAGCGTGTCGTTAACTGACATTATTTCGTCCTCCTAACAAGTTGGTTTATAACAAATTCTACACCGGCCAAGTCTAATTTTCCACCATTTTTATTTTTCACAATCAACCCCAACGAATGCCAGCTATTTCCATTACCTGTATTAACCTTTGTAACACGAAGCCCGCCCCGCGCATCTGCTGCAGTATCATAGCGATAACCAACCGTTTCATCATATACGGGAATAGCCGTAATCCCATCAACCTCCCTTGCCCGAATATACATATAATGTAACCTGTGCAAGTACATGGTAGGCATTACCATCGGCGCCAGCCGAATAGTTGCATCTATGTTTGTTGGTCCTGGATCAGTATCTCCAGTTAGTTGATAAACGATTCCACTCTTTAATCCATATAAGGCAGCATGGGCGCGTGAGAGCTTTTCAAACCCAAAGTTGCTTAACGTCGTGGCCGCTCCCGTTGCGAGATTAACTGCGTAGCACGGCCCATCGGCTGGAGTGCTAATGTCTTTTAAGGTGCCTGTTAAAGTGGTTTGGGAAACAGCCTGCCCCGCCAACGAGGTACTAACGCCTGTAGCCCCTGTTGCACTTGCCCTGGACTGCGCGTCTCCATCTAAATCCATTCCAACACCCAACGCACCTGTAACAGTTCCTACAGCCGCCGCTGCCCCACTCATACTTGCGCCAATTGTCAGCGAAGCAACTGCCGCTGCCCTCGCTGCCGCCGACCCGGTAAAGCTTTGCAGCATATTAACAACCGCAGTTGCCGACGCAACCCCATCAGCGTCACCTGCTATCGGAACAGCCCCCAACAACGCACCTGTAACTGCGTTAATAACCTGTGCGGTTGCCCCTAGCGGAACCAATACTGACGGAGTACCAGCTGCAATAGCCCTTGCCACCGCATTTGCAGATAATGGGGTTGCTATGGCTGTTTGCCCTGTTGCCGTTACTAGCCCCGCCGCAGCTCCAGAAATATTATCGGTTTGTAAATCGCCAGTTACTGTACTGGATACTACTGCCCCACCGCCTAATGCCTCAGCCATATTTATCCCCAAATCGCCAACTACTGCAACTTGAACAATTGCATTGCCAGCGATACCAATTACCGTTAAACTTAAATCACCCGTTGCCGTGGCGGCAGCTTGTGCTGCTCCGGCTAGCGCACTAGCCTCGTCGTAATAGGGCCGATAGCCAAACGAAATAGCTCTACCAATGTATCGAGCGAATGGCCACGCACTCCGCGTCCAGCACCCAAAACCCGGTCCCGGCGTAGGCATGTACCCTAGCGCAGATGCTCGTACTATTGCATCCGCAATAAGCGACTGGGCCATTTGAATAGCCCCAGTTGCCGACGCTGCAACTCCAGCCGTACCACCTAAATTTAATCCGGTTTCTACTAAGTTACCAGTAGCAGTAGTTAATACTGCTGCCGCACCTGCAAGTGTAATTCCTGAAGCTGCCTCATAATGGGCTAGCACTCTAGTGGCTGATAAGGCAGTCCCATAATACGCGCAATGAGCTATATCACCTGAAAACCAATTACTATCAACTGTCGAGCCACACCCTCCGATGCTAATCGGCTGACTAACTGACTGTGGTGTTCCCGTCCTACTGTTAGACGCTACAGAGGCGCCGTTGATATACAGGATTAAACTACCAGAGGAACTGTCATGAGTAACAACGACGTGTCGCCAGTTCCCATCCGTCATCCCACTTCCGGTAGTAACCTCGGAAGATGCAGCAAATGTATTTGTAAACGTTGCCTTAATAGTGCCAGAACGAATATACAGAATAAACTGCCCAGAGTCTGCCCTTCCGTTTGCCACCCCGAAAATTGCAGGATACCCCGATGATGCCGTACTTCTTACCCAGCACTCCAGCGAGAAACTGGTCGGGAGCATCCAACTGGCATAACTAGCCGTCGCACCCTCACCGTTAACCCCGTCCAGCCCGACCGCGTAAGACGTGCCTCCGACTATAGGAGGGCCGCTGTTCCGAAAATTCGGAGACCCGCCGTAAGTCAAATCTCGCCCATTACCGCTACTGTCAGCGCACGTCGTTCCAGAAGCTTCGTCGAGCTTCCAGTAACCGAGCGGAGAGTCGGCTAGAACGGCATCAGCGTAAGCCAACGCTTATTCCTCGTATTCGAGCCAAGACAGAACAGAAATAGCGGATGGGGTGTAAATCTCGAACGCCAGCCGCGTTCCGCCTGGCACCGACAGGCGCAGATCAATAGCTCTTGCCTCCCAAAAACCTCGATCCAAGTAAATCTGGCGAAGCACATCCCCCTTTGTTGGCTCAGCGGAAGCATTCTTACCTGCCGTCGCTTGTGGGGTCTCGCTTCCCGCCGATATTCGTACCGGAGTTACTGACGTGAAGGTTCCCGCTGTAGTAGCTCGGTAAATCGTTAATATGCCTGGAACAGCCGTCGGACTGCTCAGATCCGTAGTCATGCCGAACTGCACCACCAGTAGTCTCTGATTGGTCGGCGCAGTCAGGATCAACGCGGTCTTGGTAGCCGCCGCAGAGTAAGCGACGACGCCTGAGTTGACGGAGCATAGTAATCCGGCCATAAAGCCTCATATTGCAAAGTAAGGGAATCGGGCGGTTCGTCCGTCAATCAACGAACCGATGGGGTTGGGCATTGGTGCGACCAGCAAATGGGCATAGTGTGCGGCGATACGGGTCGAGGACAGCGCCGAATGATAGTAGGCCACATCTCGGATATAACCTGGAAAATTCCCGTTCGTCGCGTTTGGGCGAATAGCACCAACTGCGATGTAAGAAGCTGCCTGCCCACCTGTAGTATATCCAGTAGTTTGTGCATCCTGCACGCCGTTAATAAACAGCGTAAGCGTACCAGCTGTTACATCCAACACACAGGCAATATAGTATAAGCCATTTGCCAAATCAACACTTGATGTAACTTCTGAGGCGCCCACACCGAATATAAGCTTTCTATCTCGTAAGCTTAAACCGAACCATCTATCTGATGTGGTAAATGCTCCACGATTAGCACCGTTTGTGTAATTGCATAAAATTCCGCTGCCACCCTTCCAACCCGCCGCGTTCGTAGCACCAGCCCCAGTTATCTCAATTGTGAGATCGAAGGTGCGAGAAGACCCACCTGCAAGCGAGCAAGGATATGTAGACGCAATATTAACGGCTGTCGAGTACCACGCTCGCGAAGCTTGCGTCGGGAACATCGTCCGAACTACCTCGGTTAATTCCGCGTAGGATTGGAGACCATAGTGATCGGCGTAGCGCTGGTTGCCGCTACTATCGGCCTCGCCTGGAGTCATTCCGATGGAGTTGGAAATCCATCGGCCACTGTTCGGTCCCGCCATCCAATAGCCGGCTGGCGCGTCGGCCAGCACTTCGGTTTGATTAGCAAACTCCTCCCAATAATCAAATCCGCTCGGCGGCGTAGCACGATAATTACCACGATGGGCGCTTAGTCCACCCCAGGCTGTTGATTGCAGCACACCATTCCAAAAATCAATCCCTATCGCCGGCACCAGAGGCGTGTTCGGCGTGAAGGTGTAGGTCGGGTCCGTCCCCGCTGCTGGGTCTCCATCCCAAACATCGTGCGAGTTCTCGTAATCGAAATACCCCGCCCACATCTCGCCAGCGTCGAAGTCCACCGCCCAGCGCATGATGCCGCCATCGCGAAGAAACTGGCTGGAATAGTTGTAGTAAAATCCAATCTCGGTGTTGTTGCTTAGCAAGGAAAACGGAAACCCAAGATCAGTTCCCGTCGAGTCATGGTAAGCGTATCCGCTGTAGGTCGAGAGTGCCCAGCTATAAGCCGAGTACCCTGGCATCGGCCCGGTTCGGCTGCTTCCGTGGGCTGCGGACACGAAGCCGAAATAGTAATGCGACTCCGACAGGTTGCCACCGCAGTTAAACTCCAGGTACAGCTTACCCGAACTGCGGGACTTGTTCGCGAACAGCGTGTTCTGCTCGGGGGCGTATTCGGTGTAGCTGAAAAACGCGCCAGACACCTCGAAAAACCCGCCAGGCGATACCCAGACTATTGGATCGTTGTATTCGGTCATTTCGGTGGCATGAACGCACATTCCATACGCGGGCTAGGAAATGTGAAAAAACTAGAATAACTATAATACCGATTAAGCGTAATAAACGCTGATGCAAAACAAAACTTACAAAGCGGTCGGGACAGTGCAAGATACTGGTGTGATAAAATTACGCCTAGCGGTGCAAGGCTGGTAACATCATGCCATGAGTGTGCCGTTGGGTCATCGCTCTTTGGGCGCATCTCCGGCAGTTCATCCAGCTTACGAAACTCGAAATAGTAATCTTCAGCAGTTAAAGTCTTACCAAATGCCTGATTTAACAGTGCAATGTGAGAGGTAGTTCTATCCTTTGTTTCAGTCACATCTCGCAACGTCACCCGATCCACCAGAGTTTGCTCGTAATCTAGCGGAATGTCTGAATCTACATCGTCCATTAACGCTGAGTGTGCCGCAAATGGCCCTGCAAAAATTGACCACGAACCGGAGCGATGAACGCCAAAGCGGGCCTGTACGTTGTTAAGTGGGACCAGAGTTAAAAAATGTACTGCACCATGATGAATTGCGCCATAAGGGTAATTAGTAAACGATAGTGTTCCAGTCTGCCATATGCCGTCAATGGACCAACGCATACCTGGGCGTACAAACGAAAACCCGTCCCAGTATGAGAAAATAACTGGACTCCAAATTGCGTCGTAATCTGTAAATAAAGAGCAGCCAGTTACCGCCGGATAAGCTAACATCGACTCGCTAGCATCCTGAATCACGTTCACTAGTGGGTCGCTGCTATCACCCAATGTGACTGTCAAGGTGGCGTACTC
>JACCDY011285979.1_pt1 | contig 17395 bp, 12 predicted proteins | sample 7446391 | NCBI WGS metagenome assembly JACCDY01 (sample SAMN15323451, study PRJNA562643) | freshwater metagenome | isolation source: river surface water | place: USA:Blue River Watershed | collected 2017-08-18
AAAGTGCGCATTTTATCGCGCGGCCGCCGCCGGCCACGATCGGTTATGCTGTCGGCCGTTTCGAATTTCATCCTCCGCCACGCATGAAGATCATTTCCGCCAACCTGAACGGCATACGTTCGGCCGCCAAACAGCATTTCTTCGACTGGATGGGCAAGCAGTACGCCGACTTCGTCTGTGTACAGGAATTGAAGGCCCAGGCGGCCGACATGACGCCGGACTTTCTGAACCCGCATGGTTTCCACGGTCATTTTCACTATGCGGAGAAGAAGGGCTATTCGGGCACCGGCGTCTACAGTCGCCGAGCGCCTGACAAGGTCGTGATCGGCTTCGGCAATGCCGAGTTCGACGCCGAAGGCCGCTATGTGCAGTGCGATTTCGGCGACCTGTCCGTGATCTCGGTGTACTGCCCGTCAGGCTCGTCGAGCGACGAGCGGCAGCAGGCGAAATTCCGCTTCATGGCCGTGTTCATGCCGCATTTGCTGCAGCTGAAGCAATCGGGGCGCGAGATCGTCATCTGCGGCGACTGGAACATCGCGCACCAGGCGATCGACCTGAAGAACTGGAAGAGCAACCAGAAAAATTCCGGCTTCCTGCCGGAAGAGCGGGCCTGGATGACGCAACTGTTTGGCGAGGCCGGCTGGCGCGATGTGTACCGGCTGCTGCATCCGGAGACCACGGCCGAGGCTTATACCTGGTGGAGCAATCGCGGCCAGGCCTGGGCCAACAATGTCGGATGGCGCATCGACTATCACGTCGCCACCCCCGGCATTGCCGGCAGCGCGCAATCGGCGGCGGTGTACAAGGATGAGCGCTTCTCCGACCATGCGCCGCTATCCATCCACTACGACTGGCCGGCCTGAAGCCTCAGCCGAAGAACCAGTAGCAAACGGCGATCGAGGCCAATACCCCCGCGAGATCGGCCAGCAGCGCGCAGCCGACCGCATGCCGCGCGCGCTGGATGCCGACCGCGCCGAAATAGACGGCCAGCACATAGAAGGTGGTCTCGGTGCTGCCCTGCACGGTCGCCGCCAGCAATGCCGGGAAGCTGTCGACGCCGTGCGTGTTCATGGTCTCGATCAGCATCGCGCGCGCAGCGCTGCCCGAGAAGGGCTTGACCAGCGCCGTCGGCAGCGCATCGACGAAGCGGTTGTCCCAGCCCATCAGGTCCACACCATGGCGCAGCCCTTGCAGCAACAGGTCGAGTGCGCCGGATGCGCGCAGCACGCCAATGGCGCACAGCATCGCCACCAGATACGGCAGCAGCTGCTTTGCGACCTCGAAGCCTTCGCGCGCGCCCTCGACAAAGGCTTCATAGACCGGCACCCGGCGCCAGGCGCCGGCCAGCAGGAACAGCAGGATCAATCCGAACAGCACCGCATTGCCCAGCACCGAGGACAGCGAGGCGAGGGCGGCGGTGGTCATGGTCGACAGCAGCGCGATGAAGCCGCCCAGCAGCAGGGCCGTGCCCAGCAGCCAGGCCAGCACCACCGGGTCGCGCAGCTTCAGCCGCTGCATGAAGGCCACGGCCAGGAAGCCGGCCAGCGTGGAGGCGGCAGTGGCCAGCAAGATGGGCAGGAACACCAGCGTCGGGTCGCTCGCGCCTTGCTGTGCGCGGTACATGAAGATCGACACCGGCAGCAAGGTCAGCGACGACGCATTGAGTACCAGGAACAGGATCTGCGCATTGCTGGCGACCGCGGGCTCGGGGTTCAGCGACTGCAGCTCGCGCATCGCCTTGAGGCCGATCGGCGTGGCCGCGTTGTCGAGGCCGAGCGCATTGGCGGTGAAGTTCAGCGTGATCAGGCCCAGCGCCGGATGGCCGCGCGGCACCTCGGGCATCAGCCGCGCAAACAGCGGCGAGAGCCAGCGCGCCAGCGCATCGACCAGCATCGCCCTTTCGGCGATGCGCAGAAAGCCCAGCCACAGCGTCAGCGTGCCGAACAGCAGCACCATCACCTCAACTGACAATCTGGCCATCGCGAACAGGCTTTCGACCATGGCCTGGAAGACGCCGAGGTCGCCGCTGCCGAGCACGTGCCAGCCGGCGCTGGCCGCGGCGACGGCAAAGAAACCGAGCCAGAGCGTGTTCAGCATCGGGAGAGGGAAAAGCGCACAGGATTCATCGGGCCACAGTGTAGCCTGACAGGCAGGAAGGGCAGCATGGAATTGTCGTTGCTGGCACAATGCGCATCGACTTCCGAGGCCCACCCATGAGACCTGTACGCCTGCCTGTCCTTGTCCTGATGTCCTCCCTCATTAGCGCCGCGCTGTCGGGCTGCGGGATGGTGAGCGCGCTGCTGCCGCCGCCGGCGGTGCCAGCGGCGGCGCCCCAGGCCTGGGTGGCGCCGCTGCCCGGTGAAGCGGCGCTCGCGCATGACGGCAAGCTGGCCTCACTGGGCAACTGGTGGCAACAGCAGCAAGACCCGCTGCTGGTCGAACTGATCGACGCGGCGCAAGCCGTCAACGACAGCATCAGCAGCGCCCGCGCCCGCATCGCCCAGGCCAATGCCGAGCGCATCGCCGCCGGCGCCGCCTTGCAGCCGACGGTGGATGCGAGCCTGAGCGCGCAGCGCCGCAGCGCCTTCCCGCCTTTCCCGGGCGGCAATGTGTATCAGGGCACGGTGCAGGCCAGCTGGGAAATCGACCTGTTCGGCGCCAACCGGATGGCGCGCGATGCCGCACAGCAGCGGCTCGCCGGCGCCGAGGCCGGCTGGCATGAGGCGCGCGTGTCGGTCGCCGCCGAAGTCGCCAACCAATACTACGCATGGCGCAGCTGCCGCCGCTTGCTGGCGATCGCCGAGGCCGACGCCGCCTCGCGCGCCGAGACTGCGCGCCTGACCGAACTGGCGGCCAACGCCGGCTTCCAGTCTCCCGCCAATGCCGCGCTGTCGCGCGCCAGCGCGGCCGAGGGCCGCAGCCGCGTCACCCAGCAGCGCGCGCAGTGCGACATCGACGTCAAGATCCTGGTGATGCTGACCGGCCTGCCGGAATCCACGCTGCGTGCCCGCCTCGATGAGCGCCAGGCCTCGCTCGATGCGCTGCCCACCCCGGTTGCGCTGCCCTCCTTGCCGGCGCAGACGCTCGTCCAGCGGCCCGATGTCTACGCCGCCGCCCAGCAGGTGGCGGCCGCCAGCAACGACGTCGGCGCGACCGACGCACAACGCTATCCGCGGCTTACGCTGGCCGGCAATATTGGTCGCAACCGCTTCGAGAGCGGCGGTAACGCGGTCAATCTCAACAGCTGGACCATCGGCCCGGTGGCGCTGACGCTGCCGGTGTTCGATGGCGGCCGGCGCCGGGCCAACCTCGACGCCGCCACCGGTCGCTATGACGAGGCCACCAGCAATTACCGGGCCGTGGTGCGCCGCGCGGTGCGCGAGGTCGAGGAGGCGCTGGTCAGTCTGGACAGCAGCGCCGCGCGCGGCGACGATGCGCGGGTCGCGATCGAGGGCTTCACGGCCTCGTTCACGGCCGTACAGCAACGCTATGAGAACGGCATGGCCAGCCTGTTCGAACTGGAAGAGGCGCGTCGCAGCAAGCTGGCCGCCGAGACGGCGCTGGTTGGCCTGCAGCGCGAGCGCATCGCGGCCTGGATTGCGCTGTACCGCGCCGCCGGCGGCGGCTGGCGCGGACCGGACGCGGCCGAAGCCACCGAGGCCGCGGCCTCGACCGCTGCCCGCCACAGCGCGGGCAACTGACCCCCCCTTATTTCATGCCTGCCAAGGACAACGATCAATGAGCCTGCCCCGACCCAGCCGCCCCGTGATTGCAACGCTGGCCCTTGCCGGCGTGTTGCTGGCCGCCAGCGTGCTGCCGCGCTCAGGCACGGCCGCCCCCGAGCAGCCGGGCACCAAGCCGCCGGCCGGCACGGCCTCGAATGCCAGGCCGGTGCTGACCGTGACCACCGCCCGCCCGCAGCTGGCACAACTGCCGCAGCTGCTGGCTGCCAATGGCGACATCGCCGCCTGGCAGGATGCAAGCATAGGCAGCGAGGCCAACGGGCTGCGCCTGACCGAGGTTCTGGTCAATGTCGGCGACAGCGTGCGCGCCGGCCAGTTGCTGGCGCGCTTCTCGGACGACACCGTGCAGGTCGACATTGCGCAGGCCAAGGCGGCGCTGCTGGAGGCGCAGGCCACGCTGGCCGAGTCAGCGTCCAATGCCGAACGGGCGCGCACGCTGGCCAATACCGGCGCGCTGAGCACCCAGCAGATCAACCAGTACCAGACCGCCGAGCAGACCGCAAAGGCGCGCGTGGCCGCGGCCGAGGCCGCGCTGGCCGCGCAAAAGCTGCGGCTGAAGTTCACGCAACTGCTCGCGCCCGACGATGGCGTGATCAGCGCGCGCACGGCCACGGTCGGCGCCGTGGTCGCCAACGGCACCGAGCTGTTCCGCCTGATCCGCAAAGGCCGGCTCGAATGGCGTGCGGAGGTGATGGCCTCGGAACTGGCGCGCATCCGTCCCGGCACCGCGGTGACGCTGCAGGCGGCGAACGGCACGACCCTGGCCGGCAAGGTGCGCATGGTCGGCCCGACCGTGAACCCGCAGAACCGCTCGGCGCTGGTGTACGTCGACCTGGCACCGGCAGCCGGCGGCAACGCGCCGGCCAAGGCCGGCATGTTCGCGCGCGGCGAGTTCGCGCTGGGCAGCGGCAATGGCGTGACCGTGCCGCAGCAGGCGGTGGTCGTGCGCGACGGCTTCAGCTATGTGTTCCGGCTCAATGCCGATGGCCGCGTGTCGCAGCTGAAGGTGAAGACCGGGCGTTACCTGAAGGACAGGGTCGAAATTACCGACGGCATCACGCTCGAGTCGGACCTGGTGGTGGCCGGTGCCGGCTTCCTCAACGAGGGCGACATGGTGCGGGTGGCGACGGCACGGCCGGCCGCGTCCGGCGCGAAATAAGGAGCGAGCGTGAACTTTTCCGCCCTCTCGATCCGCAACCCGGTACCGGCGATCCTGCTGTTTGCGCTGCTGACGCTGGCCGGCCTGCTGGCCTTCCGCTCGAATGCCGTGCAAGACTTTCCGGACATTGAACTGCCGATCGTGAACGTGGTCGCCTCGCTGCCGGGTGCCGCGCCGGCCCAGCTCGAGACCGAGGTCGCGCGCAAGATCGAAGATTCGGTGGCCAGCCTGCAGGGCGTCAAGAATATCTATGCCAAGGTGCTCGATGGCCAGGTGACGGTCACGGTCGAGTTCATCCTCGAAAAGAACCTGTCGGATGCGGTCAATGACGTGCGCGATGCGGTCGCCCGCGTGCGCGCCGATTTGCCGGCCGATGTGCGCGACCCTTCGGTGACCAAGGTCTCGACAGCCGGTCGGCCTATCCTGACCTTCAGCGTGACGGCTGCGCCGGCCTCGCCGGCGGCCTCCGGCAGCGCGCCGGACCTGCAAGAGATTTCCTGGTTCATCGACAACACCGTGACCAAGCGGCTGCTGTCGGTGAAGGGCGTGGGTGCGGTCAAGCGCATCGGCGGCGTCACGCGCGAGGTGCGGATCGAGCTCGACGGCGAGCGCATGGCCGCGCTGAAGGTAAGCGCCATCGATGTCTCGCGCCGGCTGCGCCAGATACAGCAGGAAGCGCCGGGCGGACGCGGCGATGTGTCGGGCGCCGAACAGGCGGTGCGCACCATCGCCACCGTGAAGACCGCCGGCGAACTGTCGCTGCTGGAGATCCCGCTGGCCGACGGCCGCCGCGTGCGGCTAGACCAGATCGCGCAGGTCAGCGACACGGTCGCCGAGCCGCGCTCGGAAGCGACGCAGGATGGCAAGCCGGTGGTCGGCTTCGAGATCTCGCGCACCAAGGGCTATGGCGAGGTGATGGTGGCCGGCGGCGTGCGCGAGGCGGTGAAGGAATTGCAGCAGGCGCATCCGCAGCTGGCCATCGCGCAGGTGATCGACAATGCCGCGCCGATCGAAGAAAACTACGAAGGGTCGATGGCGCTGCTGTATGAGGGCGCGCTGCTGGCGGTGCTGGTGGTGCTGTGGTTCCTGCGCGACTGGCGCGCGACGCTGGTGGCGGCCTCGGCCCTGCCGCTGTCGGTGATACCGACCTTCCTCGCGCTGTCCTGGTTCGGCTACACGATCAATACCGTGACGCTGCTGTCGCTGGCGCTGGTGGTCGGCGTGCTGGTGGATGATGCGATCGTCGAGATCGAGAACATCGCGCGCCACCTGCAGATGGGCAAGACGCCGATGCAGGCGGCGCTGGAAGCGGCCGACGAGATCGGCATGGCAGTGATCGCGACCACCTTTGCGCTGGTCGCGGTGTTCCTGCCGACGGCCTTCATGGGCGGCGTGCCGGGACTGTTCTTCAAGCAGTTCGGCTGGACGGCGGCGATCGCGGTCATGTCCTCGCTGGTGGTCGCTCGGCTGCTGACGCCGATGATGTCGGCCTACCTGCTCAAGCCGACGCAGCATGTGCAGCGCGCCGATGGCTGGCTGATGCGCAGCTACCTGCGCGTGATGCGCTGGTGCCTGCGGCACCGGATCGTGACGGCGATCGGCTCGGCGCTGTTTTTCATCGGCTCGCTGATGCTGGTGCCCTTGCTGCCGACAGGCTTCGTGCCGCCGGCCGACCGCGGGCAGACGCAGATCACGGTCGAACTGCCGCCGGGCAGCACGCTGGCCGAGACACGTGCGGCCGCCGAGCAGGCGCGGCTGGCGGCGATGTCGGTCAAGGGCATCGAGAGCATCTTCAATTCGGTGGGCGGCGGCTCCAGCGGCGATGCCTTTGCGCCCGGCGCAGCGGCCGAGGCCAGGCGCGCGGTGCTGACGTTGAATGTCATCCACCGCAATGAGCGCAAGGAATCGCTGCAGCAGATCGAGACGCAGTTGCGGGAACAGCTGTCGGGCATCGCCGGCGCCCGCTTCACGGTCGGCCCGCCCGACACCGGCGTGAAGATGCAACTGGTCTTGCGCAGCGAAGATCCGGTCGCGCTGACCGAGGCCGCGCGCGCGGTCGAGCGCGAGCTGCGCACGCTGCAGGGCATAGGCAATGTGAACTCGAGCGCCTCGCTGGTGCGTCCCGAGATCATCGTGCGGCCCGACACGGCGCGTGCGGCCGACCTCGGCGTGACCACCACCAGCATCGCCGAGACCGTCCGGGTGGCCACCGCCGGCGACTATGACGTGAACCTGCCGAAACTGAATTTGTCCGAGCGCCAGGTGCCGATCCGCGTGAAGCTGCCGGATGCGGTGCGGGCGGACCTGTCGTCGATCGAGCGGCTGCTGGTGCCGGGCCGCGACGGCCCGGTCATGCTCGGCACGGTGGCAACGGTGGCGATGGACAGCGGCCCGGCGCAGATCGACCGGCTCAATCGCAGCCGCAATGTGACGCTGGAGGTCGAGCTCGGCAGCCGCTCGCTGGGCGAGCTGAATGATGAATCGCGGGCGCTGCCGACGATGAAAAACCTGCCGCCGTCGGTCAAGATTGCGGAGCTGGGCGACGCACAGGAAATGCAGGCCTTGTTCGCCAGCTTTGGCATTGCGATGCTGATCGGCGTGCTCTGCATTTACGGCGTGCTGGTGCTGCTGTTCCATGACTTCATGCAGCCGCTGACCATCCTCGCCGCGCTGCCGCTGTCGATCGGCGGCGCCTTCGTCGGCTTGCTGGTGGCGCACAAGGCCCTGTCGATGCCCTCGATGATCGGCCTGATCATGTTGATGGGCATCGTGACCAAGAACTCCATCCTGCTGGTGGATTATGCGGTGCTTGCGCGGCGCGCCGGCCTGAGCCGCTTCGAGGCGCTGGTCGATGCCTGCCACAAGCGCAGCCGTCCGATCGTGATGACGACGATTGCGATGGGCGCCGGCATGATGCCGCTGGCGCTGGGCTTCGGCGCCGACCCGAGCTTCCGCTCGCCGATGGCGGTGGCCGTGATCGGCGGACTGATCACGTCGACCTTGCTGTCGCTGCTGGTGGTGCCGGCGGTCTATACCTTCATCGATGACGCGCAGGAAGGGCTCAGGCGCATGAACCGGCGCCTGCGCGGGCAGCCGGCGCCGTCTGTGTAGTCGGGGCCAGCCGTATCCAGGCCGGCTTCAGAACAGGCCCGGACCCGGCTCAGAGCAGGTTCAGGCCGGGTGGGCCGCCGGCCGGCCATGCCAGGGCGCGATTTTCGGTAGCAGCAGCATGCCGGGCAAGGCAAGGGCGAAGCAGATCAGGAAGAAAGTGAACCAGCCGGTCTGGTCGACGATAAAGCCCGTGATCGCATTGAAGAAGGTGCGCGGCACAGCGGCCAGGCTGGTGAACAGCGCAAACTGGGTGGCCGTATAGCGCTGGTCGGTGGTGGTCGCGATATAGCCGGTAAAGGCCGCGGTGCCGAGGCCGACGGCGAAAGCTTCCAGCCCGATCACGACGCCCAGCAGCAGGGTGGGCGGCGCCACCGTAGCGACCGCCGCGGCGGAGGCAGCCGACCCTGCAGAGGCTGCAGACGCTGCCGACCCGGCCGCGGCAGCCGCCGCCGACAGCGCAGCGGCATCGACACCGACATAGGCCAGCAACGCGAAGCCGAGGATGGCGACGGCCTGCAGCACGCCGAAAATCCACAGCCCGCGGTTGACGCCGGTCTTTTCCAGCCAGACCGCCCCCAGGATGCCGCCGGCCAGACTGGCCCACAGGCCGGCATTCTTGGCGACCAGGCCGATCTGGGTGCGCGAAAAGCCGAGATCCATGTAGAAGGGCGTGGCCAGTGCGGTGGCCATCGAGTCGCCGAGCTTGTAGAGGAAGATGAAGGCCAGGATCAGCAGCGCATGCTTCCAGCCGCTGCGCTGGATGAATTCGCGAAAGGGCAGCACGACGGCCTCGCGCAGGGTGCGCGGCGGGATGCCATACAGCCGGGGCTCGGCGATCATCAACGTGGTCAGCATGCCGGGCAGCATGAACAGGCCGGTGACGCCAAAGACCAGCTGCCAGCTCAGGAAATCGGACAGGATCAGCGCCAGCGAGCCCGGCACCAGGGTGGACAATTTATAGGCATTGACGAACAGCGCCGTGCCCGAGCCCTGCTCATGCTCATCCAGCAGCTCGCGGCGGTAGGCATCGATCACGATGTCCTGGCTGGCCGACAGGAAGGCGACCAGGCCGGCCAGCGCAACGATGGCGCCCAGCTCATCCCGGGGGGAGAAGAAGCCCATGCTGCCTATCGTGGCCAGCAAGGCCAGCTGGGTCGCGAACATCCAGCCGCGGCGACGGCCCAGCAGCGGGAAATGGAAGCGGTCCATCAGCGGCGACCAGATGAACTTCCAGGTGTAAGGGAAGCCGACCAGCGCAAACAGGCCGATGGCCTTCAAGTCGACCTGCTCGGCCTTCAACCAGGCCGACAGCAGGTTGTACAACATGAACAGCGGCAGGCCCGAGGTGAAGCCCAGCATCACGCAGATCAGCATCTTGCGGCTGAAGTAGTGGCGCCAGCCGGTGGCTGCGGGGATAGGCACGTCGGTGGTGGGTGGATTCATCCGTTCAGCTTGCCGCAACCGTCATCGTTTCCGCAGCCGGAACACCGCGAGGCTTCCGCGCCAGTTCGGCAGGAACGTTACCGGCTTGCCGTTGTCGTTGAGCGCGACGCACTCGATGACTTCCAGCCCGACTTCGGTGGCCAGGTCTTCGAAGTCGCGGATGGTGGCGCAACGCAGGTTGGGCGTGTCGTACCATGCATAGGGCAGGCTCTCCGACACCGGCATGCGGCCGGTCAGCAGCGCCAGCCGGTGCGGCCAGTGGGCAAAGTTCGGGAAGGACACGATGGCCTCGCGACCGACGCGTGCGATGTCGCGCAGCACGCCTTCGACATTTTTCATCATCTGCAGGGCCGACAGGCAGAGCACGCTGTCAAAAGCATCATCGGCAAACATCGCCAGCCCCGCCTCCAGGTCTTGCTGGATGACGGACACGCCGCGCTGCACGCAGCGCGGGATCTTGGCGTCATCGATCTCGACGCCATAGCCGCTGCAGTGCTTGTCCAGCTGCAGGTATTCGAGCATCGCGCCATCGCCACAACCCAGGTCGAGCACGCGCGAACCGGGCGCGACCCAGTGCGCAATGAAGGCCAGGTCGGCGCGCAGGCCGGCGTAGCGATCGGCGCTCATGCGGCCTCCTTGCCGGTGGCGCTGCCGGCACCACTGCCGGTGGCACTGCCAGCGTCACCGCCGGTGGCCGCGCCCGCGGCCATGCCGCCCAGCTGCTGCCAGACCTTGTCGTAATAAGCGCGCACGACGCCCAGATAGCGCGGGTCGTCGAGCAGGAAGGCGTCGTGACCGTGCGGGGCATCGATCTCGGCATAGGTGACGCGGTGGTCATTCTTGACCAGCGCCTGCACGATCTCGCGGCTGCGCTCGGGCGCAAAGCGCCAGTCGGTGCCGAAGGAGACCAGCAGGAATTCCGCCTGGGTGTTGGCCAGCGCCGCGGCCAGGTCGCCGCCATGCGCTCGCGCCGGATCGAAATAGTCGAGCGCCTTGGTGATCAACAGGTAAGTGTTGGCATCAAAATATTCGGAAAACTTGTCGCCCTGGTAGCGCAGGTAAGACTCGATCTCGAAGTCGATGCCGAAGCCGAACTGGTAGTCGCCGTTGCGCAGCTCGCGGCCGAATTTTTCGGCCATGTCGTCATTGGACAAATAGGTGATGTGGCCGATCATGCGCGCCACCCGCAGGCCGCGCCGCGGGACCACCCCATGGGCATAGAAATCGCCATCATGGAAATCGGGATCGGTCAGGATGGCCTGGCGCGCCACGTCGTTGAACGCAATGTTCTGGGCGGACAGCTTGGGCGTGGAAGCGATCACCAGGCAGTGGCCGACGCGCGGCGGATACAGCACGCTCCAGGCCAGCGCCTGCATGCCGCCCAGCGAGCCGCCCATCACGGCCGCAAACTTGCCGATCCCGAGCGCATCGGCCAGCCGCGCCTGTGCATGCACCCAGTCTTCGACGGTCACCACCGGGAAGGTGGCGCCATAGGGCTTGCCGGTTGACGGGTTGGTGTGCATCGGGCCGGTCGAGCCGAAGCAGGAGCCGAGGTTGTTGACGCCGATGACGAAGAAGCGGTCGGTGTCGAGCGGCTTGCCCGGGCCGACCATGTTGTCCCACCAGCCCACGCTCTTGGGCTGGTCTTCATAGGTGCCGGCCACATGGTGCGAGGCATTCAGGGCATGGCAGACCAGCACCGCATTCGAGCGCTCGGCGTTGAGCGTGCCATAGGTTTCGTACACCAGCGTGTAGTCGCGCAACTCGGCGCCACTCTGCAGCGGCAGCGGCTGCGAGAAATGCATGGACTGGGGGCTGACAACGCCGATGGATCTCATTCTGGATAAACCGCCAATAAAAAAGCCCGAAGCGCAGGCTGTCGGGCTGGATTCGTTGTCGATTCGAGCTCGCTTTAGCCGTATTTGTTCGGGAAGCTTCCCTGCGCCCGCAAGCTAAGATCAAATCGGCGCATGAGTGAAGGATAACGAAACCGCTGCCCAGCGTCAAACCAGCCGCCGGCGCCCCTCTCAAGCGCCGCTGGTCAGAGCAGCTTCAGGCGCTCCACGCCGTCGGCAATGGCCACCGGCTCATAGGCCTTCAGTATCCTGCGCACTGCGGGCTCGAGCGTGGCGACGTCGCTGTTGAGGATTTCCTGCTTGACCGCCAGCAGCTGAGCCGGATGCATCGAGAATTCGCGCAAGCCCATGCCCAGCAGCAGCCGGGTCAGCTTGGTGTCGCCGGCGATCTCGCCGCACACCGCGACCGGGATGTCGGCCTTGGCGCCGGCCGAGATCGTCATCGCCAGCAGCTGCAGCACGGCCGGGTGCAGCGGGTTGTACAGGTGGGCGACTTCATGGTCGACACGGTCGATGGCCAGTGTGTACTGGATCAGGTCATTGGTGCCGATGGACAGGAAGTCAAGGCGCTTGATGAACAGGGGCAGGGTCAGCGCGGCGGCCGGAATCTCGATCATGGCGCCGACGGGAATGTCGGCATCGAATTTCTTCTTTGCGTCACGCAGTTGCTGCTTGGCCTGCCCGATCAGGGCCAGGGTCTGGTCGATCTCGAAGGCATGCGCCAGCATCGGGATCAGCAGCTTGATCGGTCCGTAGGCCGATGCGCGCAGGATGGCGCGCAGCTGGGTCAGGAACATCTGCGGCTCGGACAGGCAGTAGCGGATAGCGCGCAGGCCCAGCGCCGGGTTCAGTGCGGTCTCTTCTTCCTTGTCCAGCGGCTTGTCGGCACCGACGTCGAGCGTGCGTATCGTGACCGGGCGGCCTTTCATCGCGACCACTGCCTTGCGGTAGGACTCGAACTGCTCCTCCTCGGAGGGCAACTTGGCGCCCTGGCCGGTGCGGCCCATGAACAGGAATTCGGAGCGGAACAGGCCGACGCCGACGGCACCCAGCTCGAGCGCGCCGGCGCAGTCCTCGGGCAGCTCGATGTTGGCCAGCAAATGGATGGCGGTGCCATCGCGCGTGATGGCCGGCGTCTTCTTCAGCTTGCCGAGCTTCTTGCGCTCGCGCAGCAGTTTGGCCTGCAGCTCGCGGTACTGCTCGAGCACGACCGGGGCAGGATCAACGATGACGATGCCGGCATCGCCATCGATGATCACCCAGTCATCCTCGGCGATCAGCGCCGACGCATTGCCCATGCCGACGGCGGCCGGGATGTCGAGGCTGCGCGCGACAATCGCGGTATGCGAGTTCTGGCCGCCGAGGTCGGTGACAAAACCAACGAAGGTCCGTTCTCGGAATTGCAGCATGTCCGCCGGCGAGATGTCGTGGGCGATGATGATCATTTGCGGCGCGACATTGTCCGGGTCGCTGCTGACCGGCAGCGACCCGGCCGAGCCGGTCAGCACCTTCAGCACACGCTCGCCGACCTGGCGGATATCGTTCTTGCGCTCGCGCAGGTAGGCGTCCTCGATCTCGTCGAACTGCGCGGACAGTTCATCGATCTGGGTCAGCAGCGCCCATTCGGCGTTGTAATGCCGGCTGCGAATGATCTTCAGCGGCAGCTCGACGATGATGGGGTCGGCCAGGATCAGCGCATGCACATCGATGAAAGCGGCCAGCTCGCTCGGCGCATCCGGCGGCAGGTCATTGCGGACGGCCTGCAATTCGGCATTGACGGCAGCGATCGCGTCGGACAGTCGGCGCACTTCGGCCTCGACCTTTTCCTCCGGCACCAGGTAATGCTTGACCTCGCGCGCGGCCGCCTTGAGCAGGTGCGCGCGCCCGATCGCGATGCCACGCGAGACGGGAATGCCGTGCAGGGAAAAGGACGCCATCGTGGTCTGCTCCGCTTATTCGCTCTCGCCGAAGCGGGCCTCGATCAGCTGCACCAGCGCATCGAAGCATTCCTGCTCGTCTGCGCCATCGGTCTCGAGGGTGACGCTGCTGCCCTTGCCGGCGGCCAGCATCATCACGCCCATGATGGATTTCGCATTCACGCGGCGCTGGTTACGGGTCATCCAGACCTCGCTCTGGTATTTGGCGGCCAGCTGGGTGAGCTTGGCAGAAGCGCGCGCATGCAGTCCCAGCTTGTTGATGATTTCGATTTCCCTGCTGATCATGGCTATGGTTGTCGTTATGGTGATTGGGGACGGTAGGCGAAAGCTCAGTGACTCGATATCGATCTCGCAGGCGGCGCGACAAGGGCTCAGCCGGGGGACAGCCGCACGCGGTTGTCGACCCGGCAGGCGCCATTCTGGCCGCCGGCCAGCGCCATCTCGACGGCGACATCCAGGGTGTTGTGTCGGTACGTGAGGGCGCGCAAGAGCATCGGCAGGCTGACGCCGGCGATGACCTCGACCTCGCCCGGCTGGCACAGCTGCAGCGTGCAATTGGACGGCGTGCCGCCCATGACATCGGTGATCACCAGCACGCCGGAGCCGTCGTTGAGGCGGGCGATGGCCTCCAGTGCGAGCCGGCGCACCTCGTCGGTGTTCTGGTCGGCGACCACATCGAGCGCCTCGACGCGCTCCGGCATGGCGCGAAACACGTGGGAGGCGGCCTCGATGAAGGCGTGTCCGAGCGGTGCGTGCGTCAGTAACAGGATGCCGATCATGGGGGCTCTGCGTTGCGTGCGGCGTTGGATTCCGGGGTAAGGGCTGACCGTGCCCTGACTAAGTGCCTGATTCCAGGGCGTCGATGAACATGCCGGCCACGTTGATCCCGGTCTGCTGCCGTATCTCCTGGAAGCAGGTGGGGCTGGTCACGTTGATCTCGGTCAGGTAGTTGCCGATCACGTCCAATCCTACCAGCATCAGCCCGCGTTTCAGCAATTCCGGCGCCAGCGCCTCGCCTATCTCGCGCTCGCGATCGGAAATCGGCATCGCCACGCCCTTGCCGCCAGCGGCCAGGTTGCCGCGCACTTCACCGCCCTGCGGAATGCGGGCCAGGCAATACGGCACGACCTGGCCGCCGATCAGCAGCACGCGGCGGTCGCCGTGCACGATCTCGGGAATGTAGCGCTGGACCATGATCGTGCGACGGCCGTCGTCGCTCAGCGTCTCGACAATGGCCCCGAGGTTCATGCCGTCATCGCGGACGCGGAAGATGCCGGCGCCGCCCATGCCGTCGAGCGGCTTGAGGATGATGTCGCGATGCTCGGCATGGAAGGCGCGCACATGGGCGGCATCGCTGGTGACCAGCGTGGGCGCGATGAATTGCGCAAAGCCGGTGATGGCCAGCTTTTCATTGTGGCTGCGGATGGCGCCCGGCCGGTTCAGCACGCGCGCACCCTCGGCCTCGGCCCGCTCCAGCAGGTAGGTGGCGTAGATGTACTGCATGTTGAACGGCGGGTCGGTGCGCTCGATGACGACATCGAAATCGGTCAGTGCGCGCAAGCGGCTGTCCTCGACCTGGTACCAGAGGCCGGACTGACCAGTCAGCACGATGCGAGAGACGGTCGCCATCACGCGCCGGCCATCGAAGATCAGGTCGCCATGGCCGAACGCATACAGTTCATGGCCGCGCGCGGCGGCCTCCTGCATCATCGCGTAGGTGGAGTCCTTCGCTATCTTGAAGCCGGACAGCGGGTCGGCCGCGAAGGCAATCTTCATCAGTAGACTTCCGGATTGGGATCGGTCTTCTCGATCTCGAGCGAGGCCGCCAGCAGCGCCAGGCGCGCCACCACGCCGTACATGTAGAAGCGGTTCGGCGCCGCCGTGCCGGGCTTGGCGGCCAGGTCGGGCAGTGCATGCTGCTGCGCAAAGGCCAGCGGCACGAAGTGGGCGCCCGGCGAGTTCAGGTTCTCGTCAATGCCGCGCTCGGCGTGCACGCGGTAGAAGCCGCCAACCACGTAGCGGTCCATCATGTAGACCACCGGCTCGGCAACGGATTCATTGATGTGCTCGAACGTGTGCACGCCTTCCTGGATGATGACGTCCGACACTTCCAGCCCTTCCTTCACCACCGACATCTTGTTGCGCTGTTTGCGGTTCAGGTCTTTGACTTCGCTGGCGTCGCGCACGGTCATGATGCCCATCCCGTAGGTGCCGGCGTCGGCCTTGACGATGACGAACGGCGTTTCCTTGATCCCGTATTCCTTGTATTTCTTGCGGATCTTGGTCAGCACGGTGTCGACATTCGAGGCCAGGCAGTCTTCGCCAGTGCGCTCGTGGAAGTTGATGCCGGTGCACTTGCCGAAGTACGGGTTGACCATCCACGGGTCGATGTCGATCAGCTTCGAGAATTTCTTGGCCACGTCGTCGTAGGCGGCGAAGTGGTTGGTCTTGCGGCGCACGGCCCAGCCCGCATGCAGCGGCGGCAGCAAGGTCTGCTCGTGCAGGTTCTCGAGGATGGCCGGAATGCCGGAGGACAAATCATTGTTGAGCAGGATGGTGCAGGGGTCGAAGTTCTTCAGGCCCACACGACGGCCATTGGCCGAGCGCTCCAACGGTTCCAGCGTCAGCAGGGTGCCATCGGGCAGCTCGAGCGTGGTCGGCTCCTTGATCTCGTCGGACAGCGTGCCGAGCCGGACATTGAGGCCGGTCTGGCGGAAGATCTGCATCAGGCGCGCGACGTTCTGCAGGTAAAAGGTGTTGCGGGTGTGCTTTTCCGGGATCAGCAGCAGGTTGCGCGCATCCGGGCAGTATTTGTCGATGGCGGCCATGGCGGCCTGTACGGCCAGCGGCAGCATTTCCGGCGCCAGGTTGTTGAAGCCGCCGGGGAACAGGTTGGTGTCGACCGGGGCCAGCTTGAAACCGGAATTGCGCAGGTCGACCGAGCAGTAGAACGGCGGCGTGTGTTCTTGCCATTCCAGCCGGAACCAGCGCTCGATCGCGGGGGTCGCGTCGAGGATCTTCTTTTCCAGTTCGAGCAGCGGGCCATTGAGGGCCGTGACCAGATGGGGAACCATGGATATCGCCTTGTCGGTATTCGAAAGAGTGCGCTTGCGTGCAGGGGCATCGATTCTAACGGAATCGGCCGCCGCGCCCCCGGCACTGGCCGCGGGACGGCACGGGTACCGGGCACAAATCAGGGCAAAACCGGGGATTTAAAGACTTGCCGATAAAAAAAGCCCCCGGTATTCCGGGGGCTTGGGGTGGCCCGGTGCGAACGGGCCGTCACTTCCGAGGAGATCAGGAGTGGTAGGCGGTCTCGCCGTGGCTGGAGATGTCCAGGCCTTCGCGCTCTTCTTCTTCCGAGACGCGCAGGCCGACGATCATGTCCACCAGCTTGTAGGCCACGAAGGCGACCACGCCGGACCAGATGACCGTGGTGAGCACGGCCTGGCACTGGACCCAGACTTGCGAGGCGATCGAGTAGTCCGGCGCGACGGCATTGGCAACGTAGTCGTAGATGCCGGTGCCGCCCAGCGACGGGGACGCGAACACGCCGGTCAGCACGGCACCCAGGATGCCGCCCACGCCGTGCACGCCGAACACGTCCAGCGAGTCGTCGGCGCCGAGCAGACGCTTGAGGCTGTTGACGCCCCACAGGCAGGTCACGCCAGCCAGCAGGCCGATCACCAGGCCGCCCATGAGGCCGACGAAGCCGGCGGCCGGGGTGATGGCGACCAGGCCAGCCACCGCGCCCGAGGCTGCGCCCAGCATCGAAGGCTTGCCCTTCAAGACCCATTCGGCGAAGGTCCACGACACCACGGCACCGGCGGTTACCAGCAGGGTGTTGCCGAAGGCCAGCGCAGCCGAGCCATTGGCTTCCAGTGCGGAGCCGGCGTTGAAGCCGAACCAGCCCACCCACAGCAGCGCGGCACCGACCATGGTCAGCGTCAGCGAGTGCGGGGTGAAGGCTTCCTTGCCATAGCCGATGCGCTTGCCGACCATGTACGAGCCCACCAGGCCAGCGACAGCGGCGTTGATGTGCACCACGGTGCCGCCAGCGAAGTCGAGCGCGCCCTTCTGGAACAGCCAGCCCGCAGCAGCGGTCGCTTTTTCAGCGGCAGCCGCATCGGTGAAGGCATCCGGGCC
>JACCDY010063267.1_pt1 | contig 17390 bp, 15 predicted proteins | sample 7446391 | NCBI WGS metagenome assembly JACCDY01 (sample SAMN15323451, study PRJNA562643) | freshwater metagenome | isolation source: river surface water | place: USA:Blue River Watershed | collected 2017-08-18
CCCCAATGGGATTAGGTAGAATAATTTTAACATTGAGGAATGTACTAAATGCTAAAAATTTAATACTCGAAGGGTTTGATTTAGGATTGGCTAAGAATGGATATTCTGGAAATATTGTAACTGGATTTGACCTTCAAGATAATATTAAATTTGAAAAAAATTATTCAAGATCACTTGCAATACATGACTTTATTTACAATTTTTTACTTATTAAGTTCAATTTAAGTAATTTAAATGTAATTGGTGATGAAAAATTTTTAAAAATATTAAATATGGACTTAGATAGTTACATATCACAAATAAAAAAAGTAAGAGACTTTTCTAAAATTTAAAATAAATATGACTTTAAAAAAAAATAAAAGAGTAATTTATACAGTAATATTTAATGATTACGATATTCTTTTACCTATTAATGTAATGAGTGAATGCGATTTTATTTGTTTCACAGATAATAAAAATATAACTGCAAATGGCTGGATAATTAGATGCCTATCTAAAGAAATTTCATCTAGTAATTATATTAATAGATTAATAAAAATTCAGCCACACTTATTCTTGCCAGAGTATGACCAGAGCCTTTATATTGACGGTAATATAGAAATAATTAAAGATCCAGATACCCTATTTGATAAATATCTAAATAATGGTATAACTATAGCGTTACCTAAACATCCATTTAGAAATTGCGTATATCAAGAAGCTACATACTTATTAAATAGTAGAAGATTTACATTCTTGTTTAAAGAAAAGTTAAGCCTTCAAATCTTAAGATATAAAAATTCTTTTTTCCCTGAAAACAATGGATTAACGGAGAATAATTTAATCCTTAGAGAGCATAACTGTAGTCAGATTAAAGATTTATCTAATTATTGGTGGAATCAGTTTTTATCTGGATGTGATCGCGATCAAATTTCATTGCCATATTCAATATGGATTAAATCTATTCCATTTAACTATATAGAAGAAGGACCAAGACTTAATAATTTTTTTAAAATTAATCTTCACAAAGCTGCAGTTTCTAAATATTTCATTGTAAATTACTTAAGGAAAAAACGTTTTCTATCTAGTAAATTATCATTTTTTGATATAAAAAAATTTTTAATTTTATAAAGCATGAAATTTTCAAATTTTTTAATTAGATTTATAGCCCCAGTAATTCTTTCTATTATTGCTGGATTTCGCCTTTTAGGTATAGATAGAGATTATTATGATTATTTGCTTTATCATGATAGTTTTATTCATATTAACTACGTCACAGAATTTAGATTCGAGTATGGATTTTATATACTAACTAAATTTATTACAATTTTAAATGAAAATTTAAACTTTTATTTATTTGCTGTGGCTTTTATTCCGTTATATTTAAAATTTTATTTATTAGATAAAACAAAATCGCCTTTTTATTTTATAATCCTATATTTTTTAATGATATATCCTTTGCATGAAATGACGCAAATTAGGGCTGCATTATCTATTGGCTTTTTTTATTTTTCTGTTTATTATTTATTTTCCAAAAAATTTATCAAAGCTATTATATTCTTGTTATTATCTATTTTTTTTCATTATAGTATTTTAGTCTTTCTATTTAATTTTTTAATTATAAATTACCTATTAAATAATAAAAATAAATTTTTATTTTCTGATATTTTATATCTCATAGGCGTAGCATTTTTAATACATCTATTTGCACGCGATATATCATTTTATTTTGACGTTGGCACTATTTATTTTGGTGAAAAAACTGATTCTGCTAATATATTTTCATTAAGAGTTTTTTTATTTATATTAATTATACTTCTGGGCATTATAAATTTTAATTATATTTTTAATCATGGATATTATTGGTTTTATATTTCGCTTTCTGGATTAATTTTCTACTATAGTCTTATTGATTATCAAGTTTTAGCTTGCAGATTATTAGAAATTTCTTACTTTTCTTATTTTCTGTGGATTGATTATCTTCCTAAAAAAGCCTGTTTATTGTCTAAAATTTTATTATTTATAATTGCTATTTCATCTTTTTGGCTAATGTTTTTTGAAAATAATTTTTTTAATTAAATTCTCGTTCTTTATTCTTATGTTATATAAATATTTTTATGATTTACTTGTATGGTTTAAATATTATTTTTTTAAACTTCATAATTATAAATTTTATACTAATTTAATTAAGGGAAAAAAATGTCTTGAAGTTGGTGGTCCAAGTAATATTTTTAAAGGGTTTTTGCCATTGTATCAACATGCATTATCAATTGATGGTGTAAATTTCAGTAACAAGACTCTTTGGAGTACTGATATTGATCGTGCGAATTCATATAATTATTTTATGGGGAAATCTGGAAAAAAAATTGTTTGTGATGCTGTAGATCTATTTAAGATAGATTCATCTAGTTATGATATTTTAATATCTTCAAACTGTATTGAGCATATTGCTAATCCTATCAAAGCACTAAAAGATTGGAGAAGGGTTTTGAGAAAGGGTGGTTTTTTAATTTTAGTTATACCCAATAAGCTTAATAATTTTGATAGAAAGCGAAATGATACTAGTTTTGAGCATATTCTAAGTGATTATTTAAATAATATTAAAGAGGATGACTTAACTCATTTGAATGAAATTATTGAATTTCATGATATGAGTAAGGATCCATGGGTAGATAATAGGGCCAATTTTATTTTTAGATGTGAAAATAATTTAAATTTTAGATCGATGCATCATCATGTTTTTAATTTAGATCTAATCTCTAGTATGTTAGAATATGCAGGTTTTAATGTAATTAATCTTGACTATACTGTTGATAATTTTTTTGTTGCAGCTCACGTAAATTAATTTTTTTCCTTATCTAAATTGCTAGATCTATCTATAATTATCGTTAATTGGAACTCTGGCGATCAACTCAGAAAATGTATTGATTCTATAAAATCATGTCAAGATGGTTCTAATTTGCCATTAATTATTATAGATAATGCATCCTCTGATAATTCTATTGATTTAATTAGGGCAACACCCAAAATTTTACTTATTGAATTAAAAAATAACTTGGGCTTTGCCAAAGCCTGCAATCTTGGTGCCGGCCTTGCAAATTCTAAGTATTTATTATTTCTTAATCCTGATACTTTGGTGTTTGATGGAACTTTGAATTTTTCAGTTAAATTTATGGAGTCTTCCACAAATCATAATGTTGGTATTTGTGGAGTTCAGTTGGTGGATGAGTCGGGCGTTATTTCTAGAACTTGTGCTCAATTCCCAACACCAGTAAGACTAATTTTACAATCTTTAGGTGTTGATCGATTTTTGACTAAATTTTCACATTTTTTGACTTATTGGGATCACAAATCTGTAAAACTTGTAGATCAAGTTATTGGGGCTTATTTTTTAGTTAAAAGTAATCTTTTTATTCAGTTAAATGGTTTTGATGAAAGATTTTTTCTTTATTATGAAGAAGTTGATTTCTCTTATAGGGCTAGACTAGCTGGATGGTTTAGTGCCTATATACCTGATGTTAAAATTTTTCATGCGGGTGGTGGGTCATCTAATCAAATCAAAGCAAAGCGTTTATTTTATGTATTGCGTAGCAAGATAATCTATTCGTTCAAACATTTTTCAATTTTTTCTGCTTTGCTCGTAACATTTTCAACTCTTATTTTCGAGCCATTCGCAAGAATTCTATGGTGTTTGAAAATGAGTTCACCAAGAGGTGTTAAGGAATTATGTATTGCATATTTGTATCTATTCAAGTGGATGCTATGTTTACCACTAGCAGCTAAGGAAAAATATGATTAAGGTTTTAGGATTATCTCTTTACGGAAATTTGGCTGCTAGTACCAGATATCGTTTGGAATATTATGGGGTTGAATTGAAGGAGTATGGAATTGACTTGGAAATTTCTTCTTTATTGAGTAATGATTATTTGTTAGCGCGTTATTCTAAATCTCATATTCCTTGGCTATCATTGATTAGAAATGGTTTTTTGAGGTTTTGGCTCCTTTTAAAATACCGTCAATACGATTTAATTATTATTTATGGTGAGTTATTTCCATTTCTTCCGAAGCAAATTGAAAGATTCTTTATTAACATTCCATATATTTATGATTTTGATGATGCCTTTTATCTAAAGTATCAACAAGGTTTGATTGGTAAATTATTTGCTCCATTTCTTCAGGGCAAGATTGAACAATTAATTACACGAGCATCAGTTGTAACTGCTGGTAATTTATATCTTACTGATTATGCTGTTGGCTTAAATAGAAATACAGTATTTCTACCTACAGTTGTTGATTCCGGTAAATTCAATAATATAAAAATTCCCAAAAACGATTTTTTTACAATTGGTTGGATTGGATCTCCATCAACTGCAATTTATTTAAATGAAATTATTGAGCCATTAAAATTAATATCAAAAAAAAGTCCAATTAAGTTAATAGTTGTAGGAGCTAGGGCGCCAAAAATTCCAGGAATTATTATTGAAGAAATTTCTTGGTCAGATGATACTGAAGTTGAGTTAATAAATTCCTTTGACGTTGGGATCATGCCCTTATTTAATGATAATTGGGCAAAGGGAAAGTGCGCTTTTAAGTTAATACAGTACATGTCTTGTGGTGTACCAGTTATTGCTTCAAAAATTGGAGCAAACGTTGATGTTGTAACGCCTGATTGCGGTTTTCTAGTTCAATCAAAAGATGATTGGATTGACGCAATTGCATCTTTACGAGATGATCCAATCATGCGTGAATCTATGGGTCTAGCAGGTAGACAAAGAGTTTTACAGAATTACTCTTATAAAGTAAATGCGCCGATTCTAGCAAAAATAATTTTTGAAAATTTAAATAAGTAATTTATGAGTAATTTTGTTATTTCTTTAGACTTTGAAATGTTTTGGGGAGTTGCTGATTCTCAGACTCTTGATGGTTATAAGGATAATGTTTATGGTGTTTGGAATGTTGTTCCAAAGTTGTTATCTTTGTTTGAAAAATACGATGTAAAAGCAACTTGGGCCACAGTTGGGATGGTTATGTGTCAAGACTACACTCAATGGTTTGATATAAAATCTATGCATGAAAATCTCCCTAAGCCTCGCTCTAACTATGATTTAGGTGTTTTTGTTAAAGAGTATCCTAGATTATTCTTTGCAAAATCTTTAGTGCAGCAAATACTAGACGCAAAAGAACAAGAGTTGGCTACGCACACATTTAGTCATTTTTTATGTAATGAGGAAGAGTCAAATAAATCTTTATTCACTTCCGATATTTTATGTGCTCAAGAATTGGCAAGTAGTTTTGGTGTGCAACTTGAAAGCTTAGTATTCCCAAGAAATCAATTTGATTATGCGCACATAAGTGAATTACCTAAATTGGGGATCAAATCTTTTAGGGGCAATCAAAATCATTGGATTTATAGGGGCGGCCATTATGTACCATATGGTTTGGTTGGCAGGGCAGTCAGATTTGCTGATAGTTGGGTCCCTATCTCAGGGTCGCATATTCATCATATAGAGAGTATTCATCAAGTTGCTAATGTTCCGGCAAGTTTATTTTTAAGACCCTGGTCGCCGAAATTAGCTAAATTTGATAATATTCGATTTAAAAGAATTTCATCCATGATGAATCAGGCCGTTGCTGAAGATGGTATATTCCATTTGTGGTGGCATCCACACAACTTTGGCGTCAATATTGACGGAAATTTGAATTTCCTTGAAAAAGTATTAATACACTTTGCCAAATTGAGAGATGAAAATGGAATGAAGAGTTCACCCATGAAATACTTTAAGTGTATTTGATGATAGCTTAATAAGTATAAAATGAATTGTGTTGGATAGATGGAAATAACTATTTCAATTGCTGATGCTACACATGATCAATTTGATGAATTAATTGTATTTGGCTCTCAATATTATCCTATCAATCATCATGTAATTAATTCAGATTATTTAGCGTGGCTATATATTCGCAACCCCTTTGGAGTTGCAAAACTCGTTAAAGCAAGATGCAATGGTGAATTGGTTGGATTAATTGCTTTTATTCCCATTCAATTAAAGAGCAAATCAATTTATAAAAAAGCCTATTTCGCAGTAAATGTACTAACGCATCCCGAGCATAGAGATAAAAATTTATTTATAAAGATGATAATGGTTGCCAAGGAGACATTTAGGGGGCATGCATGGATGATAGGTCACCCAAATCAAGCCGCCACTCCAGGTTGGCGACGCCAAAAAATGAATTTTAGAAATTCATTGATCCCACATTTGGCGAAGTTTGGAGGATTTAACCCCATTTGCCGCATTAATAAAATTAATGATCTAACCAGCTTATTAAGCTTAAGTAAAAAATTTTGGGAGCGTGTAGAGGTCACTGAAAACTATCGGATTGATTACAGTCCGGAATTTTTAAATTGGAGATACCTTCTTGCGCCACATCATGAATATCATCTGTCCTTGGTTAGTTTTGGAGGGGTAAACTTGGGGATAAGAGTTAGCCGTCCTATCAGGTGGGGCATGCAATTATTGGTTGATTTTGTTCCTTTATGCAATAAAACTTCTAAACTACTATCAACTTTCCGAATGCCAACTTTAATTATGCATCCTCCAGCAGAGTTATTGCCAAAAAATTTTCAAAAAGTGTCATGGAGATTACCTTTGAATCGTGAGCTACCGTTCTTTTTAACAACACTAGATTTAACAGACAATTACTCGAACGCTGACTTTTCATTAATTACATTGGGGGCGAGTGATTTATGATTTGTTTACCATAAGCGATAATAAATATACTGAGTTGATTTGCTAAGAGTTTATAAACAATCAGGTTGAGATTTTCTCAGCTTCTAAAGCCTGTATATAAGAAATGTAGATGAATCGATTGTCATATATCTAGAAATTATTAAAGAAATAAATATCATTTAAAATATGGAGGGAGCTGAAATCGTGTTGTAATTACTGTTCAAAGGTATAAAATTTGTAGTAATGTCATTGCAAGGCTATTTCAAAAGTAGCTTAGTGATTCATGATTTGAGCAACAACCCTCCACCAATGCTAATCTCTTGCGGTCTTTTAAAGTTAAGACCTTTCTTAAAATGCACTAACAAAGAAGGATAATAAAATGTGTGGGATTGTGGGGTATTTTGGACAAGCTCAACCTTCAATTTCATTGTTAACATTAATGGCAGATAAACTGCAACATCGCGGTCCAGATGATTTCGGATTCTGGGTAGATGATGATTTGGGAGTGGCTCTTGCTCACCGACGGCTTTCAATTTTAGATATTTCACTAGCTGGCCATCAGCCAATGGTCTCTAAGACCGGCAGGTATGTTATCTCATATAACGGCGAAATATATAACCATAATGATTTACGCATTCAAATAAATAAAATAAATCCTTCAATATGGAATGGGGGATCTGATACTGAAACTTTATTGGCGGGCTTTGAATTATGGGGAGTGAGTGAGACTTTAAAATATTTAGTCGGCATGTTTGCTTTTGCAGTTTGGGATAGGGAAAGGCAAGTTTTAATTCTTGCAAGAGATAGAGCTGGAGAGAAACCACTCTACTATGGAGCATATTCTGGAGTAACAATTTTTGGCTCCGAGCTTAAGTCACTTCGAGTTCATCCTTCATTCATCAATGATATTGATAGGAATGCGCTAGCTTTATATTTGCGGTATGCATATGTACCCACCCCACATTCAATATATAAAAATGTGAAAAAATTACCCGCTGGTACGTATATTGAAATTCATCGTGATCGTATTTGCCCGCCAGTTAAATACTGGTCTATCGAGAGGGTGGTTCAGGATGGTATTTCTAATCAGTTCTCTGGATCTGATGATTTGGCAATATCAAACCTGATTGATTTGTTGGGGCGGTCGGTTAAGCAGCAGATGGTTTCGGATGTTCCGCTTGGAGCATTTCTTTCGGGCGGAATTGATTCGTCAACTGTAGTGGCATTAATGCAGTCCCAGTCAGCTCGTCCTATTCGAACTTTCACCATTGGGTTTGATGACAAAAATTTTGATGAGGCTAAATATGCTAAATCAATAGCAAATTATTTAGGATGTCAGCATGTCGAATTGTATATAGGTGAAGATATAGCAAGGGATGTCATACCAAGTTTGCCTGAAATTTATGATGAGCCATTTGCAGATTCATCTCAAATTCCTACATACTTAGTATCAAAGCTTGCTCGTCAACATGTGGCAGTCAGTCTCACTGGTGATGGGGCCGATGAATTATTTGGTGGATACAATAGATATATATTTTCTCAAAATATATGGAAGTATCTTGACGCTTTACCTTTGCCATTAAGACAGATGGGCTCAAAGGCGCTATGCTTTTATTCTGCAGAAGAATGGAATCATTTGCTATCAAAGTTAAATGAAGTGCTTCCTCTTCGATGGAGGTTTTCTAACCCAGGTGGCAAAATTCAAAAACTTTCAAACGTTATCACCGCCGATTCTCCAGAGAACTTATATGGAATGCTTACATCTTTTTGGAATGACCCTTCCATTTTAGTAAAAGAGTCTAATTCATCATTAAAAAAACCACTTTGGCATGAAAAAATTCCAAATCAGTCATATGCAGGTTATATGATGTATGCGGACTTTAAAAATTATTTACCTGATGATATCTTGACTAAAGTCGATCGCGCTGCGATGTCAGTCTCTCTTGAAACAAGAGTTCCATTTTTAGATCATCGTGTAATTGATTTTGCCGCACACTTACCTATGAATATGAAGATTAGAAATGGTCGTGGGAAATGGATAGTGAGGCAATTGTTAAGTAGATACGTGCCTGAAGAATTATTTGAAAGGCCCAAAATGGGTTTTTCAGTCCCATTGGATATTTGGCTTCGCGGGCCATTACGTGAATGGGCAAACGATTTTCTTTCGGAGGAGACACTTAATGCACATGGGTTATTCTATAGCGAGCCGATTCGACTAGCATGGAAAGAGCATTTATCGGGCGTACGTAATTGGCAATATCCTTTGTGGAACATATTAATGTTTCAGTCCTGGATTAAAAATCAATCAATAAATTAAACAACTAATTCTTTGAGATATATGAAGCGGATTAACCAGAAAGAGAATGGACGAATTCTTATTATTGCTAACTCCGCCTGGAATTTATTTAATTTTCGATCTGAGCTAATTAAGAGTTTAATAGAAAAAGGCTATGAGGTCATTGCACTTGCTCCACCCGATAAGTTTGTATATAAAGTTACTTCATTGGGTTGTGAGTATATTCCACTTCCAATTAATCGTAAGGGAGTCAATCCAATTAGTGACTTAATATTGTTGTGTCGATTTTACTTTGAATTTCAAAAAATAAAACCGGATTTTGTGCTTACGTTCACGATTAAGCCAAATATTTATGGTTCTATGGCTGCCCACATGTTAGGTATTGCAGTAATTAATAATATCTCTGGTTTAGGATCCGTTTTTATTAAAAATGGCTTGTTAGCAAGCGTAGTAAAAATCTTATATAAAGTCGCTTTATCAAAATCACAACATATCTTCTTCCAAAATGAGGATGACAGAGACTTATTTTGTAAGTATGGATTAGTTAACCAATCTAACTCCACTAGATTACCAGGATCAGGTATTGATTTAGAATTTTTCTCCCCCATCAAACTGCCGGAGGTGGGTGAAAAAATTAAATTCTTATTGATAGCAAGGATTCTTTGCGATAAAGGGGTTATGGAGTTTGTTCATGCAGCAAGAAAACTAAAAAAAATTAAGTCTAATTTAGAGTTCTGCATTCTTGGCCCAATTGACCTTGAAAATCCTTCTGCTATTCCATTGGGGCAAATAGATGATTGGGTGGAGGAAGGTGTTATCAATTATCTTGGTGAGATGGAGGATGTTAGAAGTGAAATAGCTATGGCGCACTGTATTGTTTTGCCATCGTACAGAGAGGGTGTCCCAAAAAGTCTTCTCGAAGCGGCAGCCATGATGCGGCCAATTATTGCTTCAGATGTTCCTGGATGTCGCGATGTGGTTAGTCATGGTTTAAATGGATACTTATGTAAGCCTAAAGACTATTTAGATTTGGCAAATATGATGTTACAAATCGCTGAAATGTCTTATGAGGATTTAAAAAATATGGGAGTCGCGAGCCGAGATAAAGTAGTAAAAGAATTTGATATAAATATTGTTTTGAACAAATACTTTTTAAGTCTTCATCAAAACTAAATAGATATAAAACTTAGCCCCATTTTAATTTTATTACAATAAGGTTTTTAAATGAAAGATAACGAAGGTATAACCGTTCAGTATATATTCTGCGTGTATTAAAACTATTACACCTGATTTAACTATCCTTCATGACCCATGGTTTACTGAGGGAATTTATGACGGTAGTTGGTTCCAATTTCCCAAAGTTATTGACCCTATCGAATCTATTGGTAATGTTGATGTTATTTATATTTCACATATTCATCCAGATCATTATGATAGTAAGTTTTTAAGGGCTTATTTTTTAAGGTGGGGGTGTAAGGAAATATGGATTGCTAATCATTTGATAAATCACTTGGCATCTAAGATGAGGGTTGATGGCTTTAGTCCTATTATTCAGGTTGCACCAATTGTTATTGGTGCAACAAAAGTTCAAATAATTCCTCATAGCACAGGTAGTGCCTCAGATATTGACTCTGCAATTGTCATTAAATACAAGGATGCAAAATCACGAGAACATTGCGTAGTAAACGCAAATGATATTATTTTTGATGAAGGAATGTTGCAGAATCTCAAAATAATTTCTGGTGATGTGGACATATTACTTTGCGGGTACACGGGAGCGGGACCGTACCCTCAAACTTATTTTGATGTGACTGACGCTACTCTTCAAATTGAGGCTGATAACAAAAAAATTCTTTTTTTTAAGCGTTATAAAGAGTTGATATCAAAAATTAACGCTAAGGTAAATATTCCATTTGCTGGCAAATATATATTGGGTGGAAGGTTGGCATATTTGAATGACTATAGAGGCGTTGCTGACCCTGTTGAAATATTAGAAATTGATTCAAGAGCATGTGTATTGGCAGATGGTGGTGGCAAGATAAGCACTTTGGATTTATTGCCCAGCGGGACAAGAGTGAAAAAATATTTAGACAGTGATGTGCGTGATCGAATCCAGGAAATTAAAGAAAAAAAGATGGATTATGAGAGGTTAATTGCTGAGTCGGAAATTAGTCAGCTTCCGTTAAAGCGACTTTTGTTTTCGGCTGTAAGAAATGCAATAAAAAAGTCGGAATGTGATGAGGATTATTTTTTTGCATTAACTTACCCAGCGGTGAGTGGGCAGTTATAAATGCTAATAGTAGAAATTCTGATGGAATTAAGTATATTTTTGAAGCCAATAATTTACCTGAGCCTCGTAGTGAGATTTTAATTGATTCTCGTTATTTGTTTGGTTTACTTGTGAATATTTATCATTGGAATAATGCTGAAGTGGGGTCTCAATATTATGTGAGACGCTTTCCAAACGTTTTTAACAGAAAAGCTCAAGATTTTTTAAATTATTTAGCAGTTTAATTAATAGGATTACCTATTTTAATGGTTTACTAATAAAAATTATAGAAAACGAAAATGTTTTTGGAAGCCATGCAAATGGACTGGAGTATATTTTTGAGATCTTCATATTGTGTCTTATAGTTTGAGCAAGCCATCTCCAATCAAACCCTTTATGGCCAGTATCGTGAAGACCAACCTTTTCCAAATTATAAAATCCAGCGTGAAAAGTTTCTGACCACGTGTATTCCTTATGACGCATGTATCCGGTCAGAAATGAGCCGATATTCTTAATTAGAACAATTGGACCAACCTCATTGGGAACTGAACATATAAAAGCTGTAGGCTTTGCTAATCCTATTTTTTCAATCACTTTCACCACTATATGCTCTGGAATATGTTCCATTGTTTCTAATGCAATTATCACATCTACATTCAGAAATTCTTTTGTATGATGTTCAATGGAATCATTTATGATCCGAAAATTTTCATGATGTCCGTAGCGCTCTTGAGCAACTTCACATGAATCTTTTCCAATCTCAATCCCTAAGTAGTTAATTTTGAATTGATTGTTAAGAATGGCAAAATTTTTGGCGTGTGCACAGCCAATATCGACAACTTTAAAAATTTTGCTGGGGTTATCATTTGTTAGTTGATTTAAAAGATTGACCAAGTATTTAAATCTAATACTATGCAGAAATGAAACAAGAGGGTTAAAACTTTGAGATTTTTCATAATAAGTGAGCTCTTGTTTGTTTTTTAACATAAAATACCTATTCTATATATGTAGCAAAAGTGTCAAATTTTTTTACTTTGTTCATGCTATGTTCCGGTATTTTACCTCCTAGTATTTATCAGTGTGTATTTTGAATTTTCTGAAATTTAACTTTTTTATTAATTAAATGGCGCCAAATATCAAGCCGATTGTGTTGTGCGGAGGGTCTGGCTCTCGTTTATGGCCTTTGTCTCGTGAGAGCTTTCCTAAGCAATTTGCATCTTTAATTAATGGCCAAAGTCTTTTGGGCGCTACGATTCAGCGCATTAAATCTTTTGATGTGCCGATTTTTGTCACAAATGAGAATTATAGATTTCTTGTCCAAGAATTAATCAGGCAAGAATATAACTTTCCCAGTTCAGATTGCGGTTTTATCTTATTGGAGTCCGCGGCCAGAAATACTGCTGCTGCGATGGCAAGTGCGGCTTTGATCGCAGGCACTGAGCCTTCTGATTTGTTACTATTTTTACCGTCTGATCATTATGTGCCAGATACTGAATTATTTTTGAAAACCATACAGTCAGGTGTCTTGGCCGCGGAGGCAGGGTACATCGTTACTTTTGGCATTCAACCAAATTATCCAAGCACTGCATACGGTTATATCCAGAAAGGCACCTTATTAGATTATAAGGATGACAACAGTTTAATAGCGCATGCTGTAGAGAGATTTGTTGAAAAACCTTCTGTCGATATAGCTCAGGAAATGTTGTTCTCTGGTAATTTTTTATGGAATGCCGGTATTTTTTTATGTAAAGCATCGGTATTAATAGAGGCATTATCTAAATATGCACCAGATATATTAAAGTCATGCAGTGAAGCAATGCAATTGGCAAATTATGATGGTAATTTTATTCGTCCAGATAGGGATAAGTTTTTAGAATGCCGATCAGAATCAATTGACTATGCCGTAATAGAGCATTTTGAAAAATTAGCGGTTGTTCCATTTAAAGGTTCTTGGAGTGACGTGGGTAATTGGAATGCTGTTGCAGCATTAGCTCCACAAGATGAGTTCGGCAATCGCATCATAGGTCAAGGGGTGACTTCTGATGCACGCAATACATATATTAATGCACCACATCGTCCAGTTGTGGCTCTAGGGACTGCTGATTTGCTTATTGTGGATACTCCTGACGCTTTTTTAGTTGCCTCAGTTGATAAGGCTGAGGAGGTCAAAGATGTTGTCGCTAGACTTAAGAAAAATCAAATATCTCAAGCCGTCACACATCGTCGCGTAGCTAGACCGTGGGGGTGGTACGATTCTATAGAAACAGGAGATCGATTTCAGGTAAAACATATTTTAGTTAAGCCTGGTGCTAGCCTGAGTTTACAAATGCATCATCATCGTGCCGAACACTGGATTGTAGTTAAAGGCATTGCAAAAGTTACTAATGGTGAAAATGTGTTCCTGTTAGAGGAAAATCAATCAACGTACATTCCAATTGGTGTAAAACATAGATTAGAAAATCCAGGGCAAGCTGACTTACAAATGATTGAAGTTCAATCTGGAGCATATTTGGGGGAAGATGATATTGTACGTTTTGATGACACCTATGGACGTAATTAAAATCAATTGTAGAAACGATATTAAGACATGACCCAACCAACTAAGCAAAAAATTGCCCTAATAAGTGGGGTAACTGGCCAAGATGGCTCTTATCTTGCGGAATTTTTACTAGATAAAGGGTATATCGTTCACGGTATTAAGCGACGCGCTTCTTTATTTAATACTGATCGAATTGATCATCTATACCAAGATCCCCACATCGATCATCGTAATTTTGTATTGCACTATGGTGATTTATCAGATTCATCAAACTTAATTCGTATCATTCAGCAGACACAGCCAGATGAAATTTATAACTTGGGTGCTCAAAGTCATGTGGCAGTTTCTTTTGAGTCACCAGAATATACAGCAGATGTGGATGGTGTCGGCACACTTCGTATTTTAGAAGCTATACGTATTCTAGGTTTGGAAAAGAAAACTCGTTTTTATCAGGCATCAACTTCTGAGTTGTATGGCTTGGTTCAAGAAATACCTCAAAAAGAAACTACACCTTTTTATCCAAGATCTCCTTATGCTGTAGCAAAGTTATACGCTTACTGGATCACAGTCAATTATCGTGAAGCATATGATATCTACGCATGTAATGGTATTTTATTTAATCACGAAAGCCCACGTCGCGGTGAAACTTTTGTAACTCGTAAAATTACTAGAGGGTTAGCCAATATTGCTCAAGGTATAGAACAATGTTTATATATGGGCAACATGAATGCATTGCGTGATTGGGGGCATGCAAAGGATTATGTGCGCATGCAGTGGATGATGTTGCAGCAAGATAAACCTGAAGACTTTGTGATTGCTTCTGGCGTTCAATATTCTGTTAGAGAATTCATTTTCAAGAGTGCTGCTGAGTTAGGTGTGCAACTACAATTTGAGGGCCAAGGCATTAATGAAAGGGCTATTGTTAGTGGTATTAATGGTAGTGATGCCCCTGGCTTAAAAATTGGCGATGTTGTTGTTAAAGTGGACCCTAATTATTTCAGACCAACAGAAGTTGAAACACTTTTGGGTGATCCAACAAATGCTAAAAATAAACTTGGCTGGGTGCCGGAGATTACTCTTGATCAAATGATTAAAGAAATGGTTTCATATGATCTAGTTCAAGCGAAACAACATGCACTATTGAAAAAACATGGTTATGAAGTTCATGTTGGCAAAGAGAATTAAATTTCTCATTAACGAATACAGATGAATAAAGATAAAAAAATATATATTGCCGGTCACCGTGGCATGGTGGGCTCTGCATTAGTTCGTCAGTTGAATAGTTCGGGGTTTAACAACATAATCACTCGTACACATGCTGAGCTTGATTTATGTAATCAGCAAGCAGTGGCCAATTTCTTTAGTTCAGAAAAACCAGATGAGGTTTATTTAGCTGCGGCAAAGGTCGGCGGGATTCATGCAAATAATACTTATCCAGCAGAATTTATTTATGACAATCTGATGATCGAAGTGAATGTGATTCACCAAGCATTCAAAGCCGGAGTAAAAAAACTACTATTCTTAGGTTCTAGCTGTATATATCCCAAAATGGCATTGCAGCCTATGTCTGAAGATGCTCTTTTGACTGGTAAATTAGAATCTACTAATGAGCCTTATGCCGTAGCAAAAATAGCGGGTATTAAGTTATGTGAGAGTTATAACCGTCAATATGGCAACTCTCACAATATAGATTACAGATCTGTCATGCCGACTAATTTATATGGTCCAGGCGATAACTATCACCCTGCAAATAGTCATGTTATCCCAGCATTAATTAGACGCTTCCATGAAGCTAAACAGGATAATTCTCCTGAGGTCGTAATCTGGGGTACTGGAATGCCTATGCGTGAATTCCTTTATGTTGATGACATGGCCTCCGCATCAGTCTTTGTGATGCACTTAGATAAAAAAATTTATGATCAACACACCGAGCCTATGCGAAATCATATTAACGTTGGTTTCGGCTCGGATGTGTCTATTAAAGAGTTAGCACTAATTATTAGCGGTGTGGTTGGTTATGATGGACAAATTATTTTTGACACGACAAAACCTGATGGCACTCTTAAGAAACTAATGGATAGTCATCGGCTTGAAAATATGGGGTGGAAAGCAAAAATAAATTTAATTGATGGCTTAAAAATTACCTATGAAGATTTTTTAAATCAATAAATCCTATGGCCTTACTTTTCTTTAAGAGCATCGGTTCCTGCATTATCTAATTTTTTAATTGCAATTGGAAACTTTCAATCGTATCTCTGGATTCTGTGCGCTTAATCTGAGTGGGGATATTGTGATTTATGTCCGCAAAGTTTCTTAACTCCACTTCAGCATATTGAGGATGTTTGTTGATGAGTTTGGTTTATTCACTTTTTAAAGTTAACTATCTAAGTTATTGATTTTATTTAGATTGGTGATATTCCAATTAATTCTGTGACGCAATTTAAGTGTGAGAAAATTACCTATCATTTAAAAAATAGTGAATTAAGATGATTCTAGTCACAGGTGGGGCAGGTTTTATTGGTGGTAATTTTGTATTGGATTGGTTGGCCAACCCAGCGGCGGAAGGCATTGTTAATTTAGATAAGCTGACTTACGCGGGCAATTTAAGCACTTTGCAATCACTATCTACTGATTCTCGTCACGTCTTTATTCAAGGCGATATTGGTGACTATGATTTGGTTCACGGTTTATTAAAAAAATACGCTATTCGTGCGGTTATAAATTTTGCTGCTGAATCTCACGTCGATCGTTCAATCCATGGCCCCAGTGATTTTATTCAAACCAATGTATTAGGCACCTTTAATCTACTCGAGGCAGTTCGCGCTTACTGGGTTGAATTAACAGAGGATGAAAAGGAAGCATTTCGTTTCTTACATGTATCCACAGATGAAGTGTATGGCACATTGTTACCAGAAGCTCCAGCTTTTTCTGAAATACATGCGTATGAACCTAATAGTCCATACTCAGCATCTAAAGCAGCTTCAGATCATTTGGTTCGAGCTTGGCACCACACTTATGGTTTGCCGGTTTTAACAACCAATTGCTCCAATAACTATGGCCCATATCATTTCCCTGAAAAGTTAATTCCCTTGGTCATTCTCAATGCCTTGACAGGTAAGCCTTTGCCGATTTACGGTGATGGACAACAAATCCGTGATTGGTTGTATGTCAAAGATCATTGTTCAGCGATACGTCATGTTTTGAAGTCTGGCAAATTAGGTGAAACCTACAATATTGGTGGTTGGAATGAAAAGCCTAACTTAGAAGTTGTTCACACAATTTGCTCTATCTTGGATGAATTGAGACCTAAATCGGATGGTACTCACTATGCAGATCAAATCACGTTTGTGAAGGACCGACCTGGCCATGACCGTCGTTATTCGATTGATGCCAGAAAGATAGAACGAGAGTTAGGCTGGAAGCCACTTGAGACATTTGAGTCAGGTATTCACAAAACAGTACAGTGGTATTTAGGGAACTCAGATTGGACGGAAAATGTCCTGAGTGGCTCTTATCGCGACTGGGTGAAGAAACAATACAGTTAATCCAGCTATGTCTTATTCCGCATTTGAACTTTTA